>Ga0209231_1000649_pt1 | contig 17449 bp, 12 predicted proteins | sample Deesub45470m_DNA_FD_188086 | JGI IMG/M metagenome (GOLD analysis project Ga0209231, IMG submission 188086) | Deep subsurface microbial communities from North Pacific Ocean - 450_OLKR46/470m Metagenome (SPAdes) (version 2) | ecosystem: Environmental > Terrestrial > Deep subsurface > Unclassified ... | reverse complement strand
GTTCTGTCCGACATGGCGAAGATCACCGAATTGTCGGTCGAGCAACTCGACACCTTCTACAACCATGGCCTCGAACACGAACTCTACTGACGGGACTTCACGGCCGGCAGGCGGCGGCTTGCCGGCTTTCTTCGCAAGGGCACTGTTGGTATGGAGCGTCATCGCGATCGGGGCTCCGGATACCAATGACAAAAGACGACCGTCCGAATTCCTACGCCCAGCAGGTGAGACCGCACTACCTCGTCGATCAGGTCATCACCGCGATCCAGGAATCGATCGACAAGGGCCTGTTCAAAGTCGGCGACCGCCTCCCGTCGGAGGCAAAGCTCGGCGCCGACTTCGGTGTCGGCCGGTCGACCATCCGCGAGGCGCTGCGCGTCCTGAGTCATCTCAACCGTGTGGAGACGCGGACGGGCTCCGGCTCCTACGTCATCGACAACAGCCGGTTCGAGCCTGCGCCGAGCGAGATGAGCCTGGAGGAGGTCGAGGCGGTCTACGAGTTCCGCTACACGATCGAGGCCCCCGCCGCGGAACGCGCCGCCCAGCGCCATAGCCCGGCCCAGATCAAGAAGATCCGGCGCATGCTGGAGACTACGAAGAAGCAGGTCGACCTGCTCGACCTCGACAGGATCGCTGCGGCCGACACTGATTTGCACATCGCGATATTGGAAGCCGCGGGAAACAGTATCGCGGTCGAGGTCTACCAAGCCAATCGATCGCGCTGGGAACAGGCGCTCAAGTCGCTGGTCAAGCTGACCGGCCCGATCGTCGCCACCAACTCCGCCCACGCGATACAGCTACTCCACGACGAGTTGATCGACGCGATCGAACGGCGCGACGGCAAGGCCGCACTTCGACTGGTCCACCGCGACCAACATGAAGTCGAAATCCGCATCGCCATGGCCCGCCGCGGAACCGCAGCGAAGCGCAAGGCGCCCCGGTCTAAGCCGCAAACACCCTCTTGATCAACGTGTTGCCCTAAAGGCACTTAACTGGTAGCCGATTGAGAGGCACGATGGCGTGTCCATGGGAATGCCGGCAACCGATGATCTACCGCGTCAGCGAAGAGGGGGACAGCCCGGCTCGCCCCGATACCCGCGAACTGGGCGCCAACATCCGCGCCGTGCGACGGCGGCGAGCGATGACCGTGTCCGCGCTGGCCGTCGCGACCGATCTCGACAAGGCCTATATCTCGCGCATCGAACGGGGCCAGAAGGCGCCATCCCTTGCGGCATTGCTCAGCATTTCAGGTATATTGGAGGCACCGGTGGCCCAGTTGCTCGGCGAGGTCGTCGATCAGGCCGAACTCAGGATCCTGCGGGCGGACGACCGGACCGAAGCGCCGTCGACGATCACCGGCAAGCGCCTGTCGGCCGTGCTGCTGACCCTGTCCGATCGGCTGCTCGATCGCGATCCTGAACAGGGCGGCGAAACGCTGATCCACGCGCTGACCGGATCGGTCGAGATCCACCTGCCCGACCGGCGGATCGCGCTGGGGGCCGGCGACTGCCTGATGTTCGAAGGCCATATCCGCCACCGTTTGTGCGCGCTGGGCGGTGCTCCGGCTTTGGCGCTGGTCGTGGTGTCGCTGGACGACGGCTAGAACCGCCGCCGGGCATATAGCAACGAAGCCGCGCCGATGGCCGCCGACGGCAACGAGACCCCTGCGATCGCCGTTCCCAGGCTCAGGCCGGCATGATCGGTCAGCAGGCCGACCAGCACGGTTCCGACGCTGGCCGACAGTCCGCAGCACAGCAGCAGCGCTGCGATCGAGCGGGCCTGGATCGCCGGTGGTGCGGTCAATTGCACAGGCACGATGAACAGCGACGCGAACATCGCCGACAGGAAAGCGAACAAAGCATAGCAGCCGATTGAAAAGGCGAAGCTGGGGGCCAGCGTGATCAACCCCGTTACCGGCACCAGCAGCGCCAATACCAGCGCGGCGAGACCCGCCACGGCCCCGGCGCCACGCCGCGCCCGAGAGCCGACCAACGCCACCGCCAATAGCGCGCCTGCAATCCCGGCGATCATATAGGTGGGCCCGGTCACCCGTCCGACCAGCCCCGGATCGCGCCCGAAGCTGCGCACCAGATAGCTGGGATACCAGGCCATCAGCGCGTTGTTGAACAGGCCAAACAGCGCCGCTCCCAGGAAATAGGGGGCCATCGCCCGCTGCTCGGCGAACAGATTGGCCAGCAGGCGCAGCGACGGCCCATCGGCGCTGCCGGCCGTGTCGCGTCGCCCGGCCGGATCGGACAGCGTGAGCGCCAAAACGACCGCCAGCAACAAGCCGGGCGCCGAGATCACCAGCAGCACCCAGCGCCACGCTGCGTCGCCACTTCCCATGGCCGTGAACAGGCCGAGCAGTGCGCCGCCTCCGAACAGCGCCAGCCCCACTCCGGCAAAGGGCGCGAGCATGAACAGGCTGCTCGCTCGCGCCGCCGCCGCGTTCGAGCGGCCGTCGCGGAAATAGGAGATGGCGGCCGGCGGAAGCCCCGCCTCGGCCGCCGCAACGCCCATCCTGCACAGCGCCAGGACCGCGAAGGATCCCGCCGCTGCGGAGAGCATCGAAGCGATGCTCCAGATCGCGACGCAGGCGGCGGCGATCCGCACCCGGTCGCCGCGATCGATCAGCCGCGCGACCGGCAGGCCCATCAGCGCATAGACCAGCGCGAAGCCCGCCCCCTGCAGAAGGCCGACTTCGGTATCGCTGATCGCGAAGCTGCGTTGCACCGCGGGCAGCAACAGGCTCAAGACGTAGCGATCAGCATAGGCGAAGACGAAGCAGAGACCGAACAGCAGCAATGGCAGCCCGATGGCGCGCTCGCGCCCGATCGAAGGATCATTCATCGCGGCGGCGCGATGGTGCGGTCGGCGATCCGATCGTGCACCCGGTTGAGCAGCGGCCCGGCCGCGCCGGGATTGCCACGGACGCTGAGCCGGCCAGACGCCAGCCGGCCGGCATTGAGCGCGTCCAGTTCCGGCCCATGCCGCAGACAGACGCTGCGCCAGGCATCGATGAAGTCGCAGTCGATTTCGAGATCGGCGGTCTCGGCGCCCTCGACCCCATAGCGGATCGTTACCGCCCCCCGATCGACGTCCAGCAACAGTGCAGGCTCACCCTGCGCCGGTTGCGGTGCATCGTCCGGCGTGCGGAAGAAACGCTCGATGAACGAGAAGCGCAGCTTCTGCGCCCGCGCGTCGATCGCGATCGCCGTTGCCAGTTCATCGCGCGCCATTTCCAGCCATTCGGGGGACATGAAGATGTGGCGCGTCATGCCCGCAGCCACGAAGGCGGCTTCCATCGCCCGGGCGTGGATCACACTCGGCCGCGCCTCGAACCGCTCAGACAAGCTGCGGTAGGCACCGAAGCCGTGCAGCGGCATGCCGAACTGGCGCGCCCAGCCATAGGCCGCACCGGCATAGATGTCGGCAACGGTCATCCGGTCGCCGACCAGCCACTCACGCCCGGTCAGCGCCTCGTCCAGCACCCGGAAAAAGCCGGCGATGATCGTCCGGTAGCTGTCGCGCAGAGATTCGGGATCGGCGCAGTAGCGCTCGGCGCCCGCCAGCATCTTGAGCGCCGGATGAACATCCGAATTGAGGAAGGCCAGCCATTCCAGCACGCGTCGTCGCTCGGGGCTGCCGGCCGGTGGCAGCAGGCCGCTGTCGGGCGCCTTGTCGGCGATATAGGGCAACACAACCACCGACTGGGTGATCGTCTCGGCATCGTCGACGACGAGGGTCGGCACCTTGCCCAGCGGGTTGACCGCCGGCAGCGGCGAGGTGGGGGAGCGCAGCACGACATGGCTGACCTCATGCTCCAGCCCCGCCTCAATCAGCGCGACATGCGCGCAGATCGAGCAGCTGCCGGGTGCCGCATATAGACGTATCATCCTGCCTCCTCCGTCAGTGCCGCGCACCGCTGCTCAATAACGCCAGTTCAGCTCGATGCCGTAGGTGCGCGGTGCCCCGGCATAAGCGAGCGCCAGGCCGAAGCTGTCGAGGAACGATACGCCGCTCTGGATATACTGGCGATCGGTCAGGTTCTTGCCGAACAAGGCCAGTTCCATATCGGGCCGTTCGATCTTTATCGCCGCCCGGGCATTGAGCAGGCCATAGGCCGGCTGGGCGATCGACGGCGTGTTCTGCGGATCATAATAGGTCAGGCTGCGCCGGCTGTAGTTGACGTCGAGCACCCCGCTGACTCCGTCGCGCAGCGGCGCATCGATCGTCGCGCCGATAAGCCCGTTATATTTGGGCGTATAGGCGAACTTGCGGAAAGACACGTCGCCGCGCACCGCATCGAAATAGCGGTCATATTTGGCGTCGGTGATGCCACCGCTGGCATAGAGCGTCAGCCAGCCGGTCGGCCGCGCGGTCAGTTCCGCCTCCAGCCCCTGGATATGCGACTTGCCGGCATTCGTGGTCAGCTGGAACAGGTTGCCGTTCTGGACCGTCATGACCTGCAACTGGATGTCGGAATAGTCGGTATAGAAGGCCGCGAGGTTGAGGGTCAGGCGCTTGTCGAACCATTGCGACTTGATGCCCGCTTCATAAGCCCAGGCACGCTCCGGCAGATAAGGATCAAGCGTCCCGAAGGGCCCTGCCCGACCGTTAAAGCCGCCGCTCTTGAAACCCTTCGATGCGCTGACATAGGCGAACAGTGTCGGCGTGAACTTGTAATCCACCTCGAACTTCGGTGAGAAATCGTTGAAGCTGTCCTGGTTCGATAGCGGACCGAAGAACAGCAATCCGGTGGTCAGCCGCCGCGAGCTGACCGTGATATGCTTCTTCTCCCGGGTGTAGCGCGCGCCGCCGGTCACCGAGAGGCGCTCGTTGATGTCCCAGCTGACATTGCCGAAGGCCGCATAGCTCTTCGTCTTCAGGCCCAGTTGCTGCCGGACGGTCTGGTCGAGCGCCGGATTGACGGCAATCAGGCCCGGGAAGAAATTGCCGTTGGTGACCTGGTCGACATGCTCCTGATAGTAGAACAGGCCGCCCAGCCATTTGACCGCGCCGTCGGCGAACTGCCCGGACAGCTGGAACTCCTGGCTGACCTGCCATTGCTCCAGATGGTCGGCGAAATTCTCGATGATGAAGGGGCTGGCGTCGGCGTCGATCACCCGCTTGCGGTTGATCTCGCGATAGGCGCTGATCGACTTGAGGCTGAGATCCTCGTCGCCGATCGTCGCGCGGAAGGAGGCGCCCCAGATATCCTCCTTGGGCGGGGCGAACTCGGCCAGCGCGGGATCGAACTGGGCGTCGTAGGAACCGCGCCAGATGTCGCCGCTTACCGGCTTCACATAACTGTTTACCGGTCCGATGAAGCGATTGAGCAGCCCATTGATCGTCGTCGGCGCGGTCGCGGTCAGAAAGCCGTGATAGGGATCGGAACGATCGCGCGACCCGTCGATCGACAGCAGCAGTTCGAGCGTCTCCGTCGGCGTCGCGCGCAACATGAAGCGGCCCGACAGCCGGTCGGTGTTATTGGTGCGGGTGCCGTCGAACAAGTTGCGCATGAAGCCGTCGTTGCGGACATATTCGCCTGAAACGCGCGCGGCGAGCTTGCCGGTGACCAGCGGCAGGCTGAGCGAGCCGGCGAGACGATAGGCATCGTAATTGCCATAGCCCGCAGAGGCGTAGGCCTCCAGCGTATCGCCCGGCACCTTCGACGTGAATTTGATCGCGCCGCCGATGGTGTTCTTGCCATAGAGGGTGCCCTGCGGACCGCGCAGAACCTCGATCGAACGGACATCGTTGACGTTGAGCAGCGCTCCCTGGAGCCGCCCCAGATAGACATCGTCGACATATTGGGCGACGCCGGGATCGGCCGAAGGATTGTCGTCGGCCTGACCGATGCCCCGGATGAACACGAAGCCGATCGAATTGCTCGAACGGCCCGCTGAAATCTGCAGGTTCGGCGTCTGCCGGCCGATGTCCTGCAAATTGGTGATGCTGCGCGTGCCGATCAGCGCCTCGCCGTAGGCCGTGACGGCGACCGGGGTGGTCTGTAGCGATTCATCGCGGCGACGTGCCGTCACCACGATATCGGTGGAGATGTCCGCATCTGCCGCGGGCTCGGGCGCCGTCTGCGCAGAAGCCGGCATGACGGGGAAGGCGACCGCCGCGCACAGGGCGATCACGGCATGGCGGCGACGCGAGGGCCGCGACCGAGGAGAAGCGCTGGTTCCGAGCATCGACATTTTCACAGACTCCCTGATAGCCTTATTGTTCTTTGGTCAACTTGTTGACCAGATGATTATCATCTCGGCTAGGGATGTCAATTGAGCGCAAAACTCCGCGCAGGAAATGGCCCCTTTACTGGACAACCTGTTGTTTTAGCGAAGCGGGCGCCACGGATGTCATCCGCCAGAAAAGCGCGAGGGCGGCCTGTGCGCGAATCGGACTCGCAATCGGATAGAAGAATCAGGACGGCTGGACGGGCGCGTCGCTCCGCCGGTCAGCCCTCCGCGCGGGTCGACAAGTCCTGCGCGATGATCACGAGCGCCCGTGCCTTAGCACGGCCGATCTGCCGAATGTCGTGGCGCAGATGGCCATCGAAATGCACGCAATCGCCTTCGCGCAGTTCGACGCTGCGATCGGGAAAGTCGATCACGAGTGAACCGGACAGGACATAGACCGTCTCATCCCCGGGATGGTCGGCAGCGCGGCTGTTCACTTCCTTGCCCGGTTCGGTGATGAACAGGCTCAGCCGGCGACGGTTGCTTGCAGGCAGGATCGCCTGGAGCAGGTCGACGCCGGGCTGCTCCTCGGACTTCATATCGATATGCTGATCGCGCCGGACGACGAGGATTGCATCCTCGCTGGTCGTCTCGCCGAACAACTGACCGACCTGCACCTCGAGCGCTTCGGCGATTTTCAGCAGGGTACTGATCGAGGGGGATTTCTGCCCGCGCTCGACCCGTGAAAGATAGCCTTTGTCGAGATCGGTCGCGCTCGCTACCTGGGCAAGCGTCAGCCCCCGCCGACGGCGCGCGCTGTAGATGCTGTTGGCGATCATCATCTGGCTCGGCAAAGGTCCAACGCCAGCCGCTGCCACAGTTCGCTTGCCCGTCGCTCTCGGCATTTACATTCTCTCTTCACCGGCTTCGCGCACGAGATTGCCGTGCATAGCGCTTTACGCAAGCGCCAATTACGGCGGCAGCACACGACGACGATCATTCCGATGCGATGCTGGTACGGAACTGGAGCGACGCCCATGCAGAGAACCCAGCGAGCCCCATCGATGTTGCAATGCGGCAAGATGCTGCCCATAGGAAAGGCCTGCGCGATCTAGATCGGGGACCTGTGGTTGCGGATTGTCATCGTTGACGACAGCGGGTTGCGCGCAACGGTCCTTGAAGAAGGCCTGCGCGAGGCGGGATATGACGATATCCATGTCGTGCCGCCGCATGGCGCCTTCGTCGCGCGGATCGAACGGATGGCGCCCGATGTCGTCCTGATGGACCTGGGCAACCCCAGTCGGGACACGCTGGAAGAAATGCTTGTGGTCAGCCGTGCGCTTGCCCGGCCGATCGCGATGTTCGTTGACCAGTCCGACGACCAGATGATCGGCGCGGCGATCGACGCAGGGGTTTCCGCTTATGTCGTCGACGGGCTGCGCAAGGATCGGGTGAAGTCGATCCTCGAACTGGCGATCCGCCGCTTCAACGCCTTTGCGAAGATGCAGGCCGAACTCGATGAGGCCCGCAGCGCGCTGGCCGATCGCAAGGCGATCGATCGCGCCAAGGCCCTGCTGATGAAAAGCCGCAACCTGCCCGAACCCGAGGCCTATGCGCTGCTGCGAACCACGGCGATGAACCAGGGGAAAAAGATCGTGGAGGTCGCCGAGGCCCTGATTACCGCGCACAGCCTGTTGGGAGGAACGGAATGAGCCGGATCGTCACCCCCGTCTCGGTCGCCTTCCTGCCATTGACCGACAGTGCGCCGCTGATCGTCGCGCGCGAGAAGGGATTCGCCGCCGAGGCCGGCATCGAACTGTTCCTGCACAAGACGACATCGTGGGCCACGTTGCGCGACATGCTCGTCTATGGGCAGGTACAGGCGGCGCACATGCTGGCGCCGCTCGCCATTGCGGTGACGCTGGGCCTGAGCCAGCACCCGGCCGCGCTGTCCGCTCCTTTCAAGCTGAACCTGAATGGCAGCGCGCTGTCGATGTCGACCGAGTTCGCTGCCGCGCTCGACCCCGATCCGGCCAAGCGGATTGCCGATCCGGTGGGCGCCGCCCACGACTTTGCAGCCGCGATCGGTCTCCACCGCCGCAAGCCGGTGATCGGCGTGGTCCATCGCTATTCCAGCCATGCGCTGATGCTTCGCTACTGGGCCGGGTTCGCCGGCGTCGATCCCGACCGCGACCTTGCGCTGCGCGTGCTGCCCCCCTCGCTGATGGTCGAGGCGATGCGATCGGGCGAGATCGACGGTTTCACCGCGGGCGAACCATGGAGCAGCGTCGCGGTCGCAGCCGGGCTGGCCGAGATCGTCGCGGTCGGCTCGCGCATCTGGCGACGGGGCGTCGAGAAGGTCCTCGCCATGCGCACCGACTGGATGGACGACAATCCCGATACCGTCGACCGGCTGATCGTCGCCATGGCGCGCGCCGCCGCCTGGTGCGACGATCCGGCCAACCATGCCGAGCTGGCCGCCCTGCTCGAGCAGCCGGCCTATGTCGGCCAGCCCGCTCCGGCGATACTGCCGGCGCTGGCAGGACGGATCATGCTTCGCCGGGGCGCAGCGCCGGTCGAGATCGACGATTTCCTGATCTTCGCCCGCGAGGCCGCAAATTTCCCATGGCGCAGCCAGGCGCTGTGGATCTACTCGCAGCTGGTTCGCTGGGGAATGGTCGCCGCCAGCGAGGATGCCGAGCGCCGCGCCGCCGATGTGTTCCGATCCGACATCTATCGCCGCGCGCTGGCGAAGAGCGGCCTGCCGATGCCGGGCGCGAGCATGAAGGTCGAAGGCGCGATCGGCGCCCCCATCGGGGTCGGTAGCCATGGGGCAACGCTCACGCTCGGCCCCGACCGCTTCTTCGACGGCCGCATCTTCGATCCGCAGAATATCGGCGCCTATCTCACCGAAGCGGACACCCCGGCGGTGGAGTAAGTTTTTTGCACTTGCGAACAGGCCGCCAATAGCGGACTGTCGGTGAGTCGCGCAAAGATGCGCGCCCAGAGGAAGCCACGCCCAGCGCCGGGACATGCTTCCAACACATACCAGCAAAGCCGCTGTCCGGTCCCTGTTTCGGGGTGACCGGAGGCGGCTTTTTTCGTTTTTCCGCAAGCTGACGGGGGTAGCAGATGGCTACGGCATATTGGGAAAATCAGGATAGCCCGGCCAAGGGCGACCGATTCTGGAGCGCTGGTCACAAGCCGACGCTGATCGCGGCTTTTCTCTATTTCGATCTGGCCTTCATGGTCTGGGTGATCCTCGGCCCGCTCGGGCCCGATATCGCGGCCTCGCTGGGGCTTTCCCCGGCGCAGAAGGGTCTGATGGTGGCGACACCCACGCTGGCGGGCGCGATCCTGCGCGTGGTCAACGGCCTGCTCGTCGACCGGATCGGACCCAAGCGCTCGGGCGCGATCAGCCAGATCATCGTCATCGCAGGCCTGTTCACCGCCTGGATGACCGGAATCACCAGTTTCGCGGGCACGCTGGCGCTGGGCGTCGTTCTCGGCTTCGCGGGCGCCAGCTTCGCGATCGCCCTGCCTCTCGCCAGCCGCTGGTATCCGCCGCAGCATCAGGGCAAGGCGATGGGTCTCGCCGGCATGGGCAATTCGGGCACGGTGCTCGCCGCGCTGTTCGCGCCGGGGCTCGCCAAGCTGTTCGGCTGGAACGCGGTGTTGGGGCTCGCCTGCATCCCGCTGACCATCGTCTTCGTGATCTACATGCTCATGGCGAAGGATGCGCCGGATGCGCCGGCGCCAAAGAAGCTGACGGCCTATCTGGAGCCGCTGAGGACTGCAGACGCCTGGTGGCTGATGCTGTTCTACGGCGTTACCTTCGGCGGCTTCGTCGGACTGGCCGCTTCGCTGCCGATCTACTTCACCGACCAGTTCGGGCTGACCTCGGTGATGGCTGGCTATTGCACCGCGGCCTGCGTCTTCGCCGGATCGCTGGTCCGTCCGCTCGGCGGCGCCCTTGCCGACCGGATTGGCGGCGTGAAGGCGCTGTCGATCGTGTATCTCGTCGCCGCCGTGGCGCTGGCCGGCGTCAGCGCCGCGCATACGATCGGGGCATCGCTCGCGACCTTCGTCGTCGCGATGCTCGCGCTCGGCACCGGCAATGGCGCGGTGTTCCAGCTCGTACCGCAGCGTTTCCGGGCGGAAATCGGCGTGATGACCGGCCTGGTCGGCATGGCGGGCGGCATCGGCGGCTTCTACCTTTCCTCGTCGCTGGGCTTGGCCAAGCAACTCAGCGGCAGCTACCAGCCCGGTTTCCTGATCTTCGCGGGCCTGTCGCTGTTCGCCTTCGTCGCTCTCGCCGCAGTCAAACGCGGGTGGCGGGCCAATTGGGACGCCGCTCGGAACGGCGTTCGCATCTGACAGGACGATCGGGCGTCGCCGGTCAGGCGACGTCCGCATTCCACGGGGGTTTCCATGAAGACAGTCATCACGACGGCGGCCCTGATGGCCGTCGCGGGGCCCGCTTGCGCCGAAGGGTTCGTCCTCAAGCCGCTGGTCGACGCGCGTGTCCGCTACGAGCATGTCGATCAGGACGGCCTCGCCGACAAGGCGAATGCGCTGACCCTGCGCCTGCGCGGTGGCGTGCAGGCCAGCAGCGGCGCTTGGTCGGCCTTGGCCGAAGGACAGGGCACGCTGGCGGCGATCCACGATTATCATGACGGACTGAAAGGGACGCCGACCCGCCCGCTGGTGGCCGATCCTCAGTCGATCGGCCTCTATCGCGCACAGATCCAGTACAGAACCAAAGGCTTTGCCGTCACAGCCGGGCGTCAGCGCATCGCGATCGACGACGAACGCTTCGTCGGCGCGATCGCCTTCCGCGACAACGGGCAGACCTTCGACGCGCTACGCGCCGAATGGACCGCCCTGCCCCGGCTGAAGGTCGATGTCAGCTACGCCTGGTCGGTGCGAACGATCTGGGGGATCGACGGCCGGGCCGCCCGGCAGCAGGCTGTGTCAGGCGACAATGTCCTTGCCACCATTGGATATGCGACCCCGTTCGGCACCCTCGCCGGCTTCGCCTATCTGGTCGACCAGAACGAGGCCGCGGTGCAGGGCTTCGGGCTGTCCAGCCAGACCTACGGCACCCGTCTTTCCGGGAGCCGCGCATTGTCCCGCACGGTCAAGCTGTCCTATCAGCTGAGCTATGCTCGCCAGAGCGACTGGCACCGCAATCCCAATGATTATCGCGCCGACTATTATCTCGCCGACGCGGCTCTCGACATCGCCGCCTTCCGATTCAATCTCGGCTATGAAAAGCTTGGCGCCAGCCATGGCGCGGCACTGACGAGCTTCCAGACGCCGCTTGCCACCGGCTTCAAATTCCAGGGCTGGGCAGACAAGTTCCTGACCACCCCGCCCAACGGCGTCCGCGACATCTATGCCGGGGCGGGCTATGGCTGGAAAAACATCGCGGGGTTCGATCTGATCTCGTTCCAGGCGGCGTGGCACCGGTTCGACAGCGACCGGCTCGGCCTCCATTATGGCGACGAGATCGACCTGTTGCTCACCGCGAAGCTCGGCCGGACCACCATTACCGCGCGCTATGCCGACTATCGGGCAAAACGCTTCGCCACCGACACCGAGAAATTCTGGCTCCAGGCCGACTGGAGCTTCTGAATATGCCGCAGTGCAAAATAATCACTTGAGCGACGTCGCGATTCACGTCATCTTTCCAATCGAACGGACAAGGTCGTCCGATCGAACATAATCCAAGGCATCCAGTGTAGGATGTCGCGGATGCATCGCCCCGGCAGGCTTGCCGGTACATGATGATGGCAAGGCCGCCATGCAGGCGCTGGATTTATCCAGCGTCCGCATGGCGGCCTTTTTCGTTTCTGGAGCATGGACGATGGATTTTCAGCGAACGGGCATCGATCCCGGCGATGATGGCGAGGGCAGCGCAAATGGCCTGCCCCGTCTCGTCGTCATCGGCAATGGCATGGCGGGTTGTCGCGCGGTCGAGGAAATACTGGCGCGCGATCCCGGCCGGTTTCGCATCACCATCTTCGGCGCCGAACCGCATGTGAACTACAACCGCATCATGCTCTCCCCGGTGCTGGCCGGCGAGAAGAGCTTCGACGAGATCGTGATCAACGATGCCGCCTGGTATGACGACAACGGCATTGAGCTCGTCACCGCAGATCCCGTCGTCGCGATCGACCGGCAGGCGCGGACGGTGCTGTCCCGAACCGGACGAACCGTCAGCTATGATTGCCTGCTGATCGCGACCGGCTCCGACCCCTTCATCATCCCGGTGCCCGGCAAGGATCTGCCCGGCGTCATCAGTTTCCGCGACATGAAGGATGTCGACGCGATGCTCGCGGCGGCGGACGCAGGCGGCGATGCGGTGGTCATCGGCGGCGGCCTGCTGGGGCTGGAGGCCGCGCACGGCCTGACGTTGCGCGGGATGAAGGTCACCGTGATTCATCTGATGTCGACCTTGATGGAGCGGCAGCTGGACGAGGCCGCGGGCTGGCTGCTCAAGACCGAGCTGGAACGCCGCGGCCAGACGATATTGACCGGGGCCGACACTGCCGAGATCGTCGGCGACGGCAAGGTCGAAGGCGTGACGCTGAAGGACGGCCGCACCATCCCGGCCAGCCTGGTGGTGATGGCGGTCGGCATCCGCCCCGCGACGGCCCTGGCGCGCGAGGCGGGGATCGCGGTCGGGCGCGGTATCCAGGTCGACGACCATATGGTGACGAGCGATCCGGCAATCCTGGCGGTTGGCGAATGCGTCGAGCATGACGGGCAGGTTTACGGCCTGGTCGCCCCGCTGTGGGACATGTGCCGCGCGCTTGCCGATGGGCTCGTCGCACAGCCGAGCGGCTATCGCGGTTCGGTCACCTCGACCAAGCTCAAGGTGTCGGGGATCGACGTCTTCTCCGCCGGCGATTTCGCCGGCGGCGACGGCGCCGAGGACATCGTCCTGCGCGACGCTTCGCGCGGTGTGTACAAGCGGGTCGTGCTCCGGGAGGACCGCGTGGTCGGCGCGGTGCTGTACGGCGACACCGCGGACGGCGGCTGGTATTTCGATCTTCTGAAGAAGAGCGAGGATGTTTCGTCGATCCGCGACGTCCTGATCTTCGGCCAGGCCTTCGCCTCTGGAGGGGGGCAAGCGGACCCTAAGGCGGCCGTTGCGGCGCTCTCGGACAATGCCGAGATCTGCGGCTGCAACGGCGTCAGCAAGGGCAAGGTCGTCGCTTCGATCCAGGCGGGTGCGTGCAGCCTCGACGCGGTGCGCGCGACCTGCAAGGCGTCGGCAAGCTGTGGGTCCTGCACCGGGCTCGTCGAAACGCTCCTCGCGCTCACGCTGGGCGACGAGGTGGAAGCGGGTCCGAAAACGATCTGCAAATGCTCGACCTTCACCCATGACGACGTTCGGCGGGAAATCGTCGCACAGGATCTGCGAACGATTCCCGAGGTGATGCAACAGCTGCACTGGTCAACCCCCGACGGCTGCTCGTCCTGCCGCCCGGCGCTCAACTATTATCTGCTGTGCGCCCGGCCCGGCGACTATGTCGACGACCAGCAGAGCCGCTTCGTCAACGAGCGGCTCCACGCCAATATCCAGAAGGACGGCACCTATTCGGTGGTGCCGCGCATGTGGGGCGGCCTCACCAACCCCTGCGAACTCCGCGCGATCGCCGACGTGGTCGAGAAATATGACGCGCCGATGGTCAAGGTGACCGGCGGCCAGCGGCTCGACATCTTCGGCATCAAGAAGGAAGACCTGCCCGCCGTCTGGGCCGATCTGAACGCCGCCGGGATGGTCTCGGGCCATGCCTATGGCAAGGCGCTGCGCACGGTGAAGACCTGCGTCGGCTCCGAATGGTGCCGCTTCGGCACCCAGGATTCGACCGGCCTGGGCGTCAAGGTCGAGCAGATGAGCTGGGGCTCTTGGATGCCGCACAAGTTCAAGATCGCGGTGTCGGGTTGTCCGCGCAATTGCGCCGAGGCGACGATCAAGGATTTCGGCATCGTCTGCGTCGATTCGGGTTACGAGCTTCACGTCGGCGGCAATGGCGGCATCAAGGTCCGCGCCACCGATCTCCTGTGCAAGGTCGCGACCGAGCAACAGGCGATGGATTATTGCGCCGCCTTCATCCAGCTCTACCGCGAGGAAGCCTGGTATCTCGAGCGCACCGCTCCGTGGATCGAGCGCGTCGGTGTCGACTATATCCGCAGCCGCATCGCCGAGGACGAGATCGGCCGTGAGATGCTCACCAGCCGCTTCCTGTTCTCGCAAAGCTTCTCGCAGGACGACCCCTGGGCCGCGCGCGCAGCGGGCGCCGAGCGCGAACATCACGCGCATCTGGGCGAGTTCCGCCCGCTCATCCTCCAGGCGGCAGAGTAATCGCGATGATCGGAAACTGGATCGACGTCGGTGCGATCACCGAAATCCCGATGCGCGGCGCGCGGACGATCAAGACCGGTAGCGGCGAGGAGATCGCCATCTTTCGTACGAACGGCGAGAAGGTCTACGCGCTGGTAAACCGCTGTCCGCACAAGCATGGGCCGCTCAGCCAGGGGATCGTCCATGGCGATGCCGTCGCCTGTCCGCTGCATAATTGGCGGATCTCGCTGGCCACCGGCGAGGCGCTGGGCGAGGACGTGGGCTGCGTACCGACGATCCCCGTACGCGTCGATGCGGGCCGCATCCTGATCTCCCGCATGGCGATGCTGGCAACCGCGGCAGCGGCATGACCGAAGCCGCACCGATCCGCACGACCTGCCCCTATTGCGGCGTCGGCTGCGGCGTGCTCGCGACACCGCTCGGCGACCGCTCCATGCGGATTGCCGGCGACCCCGACCATCCGGCCAATCGCGGCCGGCTCTGCTCGAAAGGCACCCAGCTCGGCGAGACGGTCGGCCTGTCGGGGCGGCTGCTCAACCCGATGATCGGCGAAAAGCGGGCGAGCTGGGACAAGGCGCTCGACATGGTCGCGCGGCGCTTTCAGGAGACGATCGCCCGGCACGGCCCGGACAGCGTCGCCTTCTACGTCTCGGGCCAGTTGCTGACCGAGGATTATTATGTCGCCAACAAGCTGATGAAAGGCTTCATCGGCTCGGGCAATATCGACACCAATTCGCGGCTCTGCATGTCGAGCGCAGTGGCCGGACATGTCCGTGCATATGGCGAGGACGTCGTATCGGGCAGCTACGACGATCTCGACGACGCCGACCTGTTCGTGCTGGTCGGATCGAATACCGCCTGGTGCCACCCGATCGTCTATCAGCGGATGCAGGCGGCCCGCGCGGCGCGCGGCGCAAAGCTGGTCGTGATCGATCCGCGGCGAACCGAAACCTGCGAAGACGCCGATCTCCATCTGCCGATCCGCCCCGGCAGCGACGTCGCACTGATGAACGGGCTGCTGTTCCACTGCCTGCGCGCGGGTATCGTCGACGAAGCCTTCGTCGCAGAGCATGTCAGCATACCCCAGGGATTCTGGGATATTATCGGCCAGGGCAGCGACCTCTGGTCGGTCGCAAAGAGCTGCGACGTCGCGCCCGAACAGCTGCTGCGGTTCTACGACCTGTTCGCCGCCAATCCACGCACCGTCACGCTGTTCAGCCAGGGCATCAACCAGGCATTGCGTGGCACCGATCAGGTCAACGCCATCATCAACGTCCACCTCGCCACCGGACGGATCGGCAAGCCGGGCGCCGCCCCCTTTTCGATCACCGGCCAGCCCAATGCGATGGGCGGACGCGAAGTGGGGGGGCTCGCCTCGACCCTGGCCGCGCATATGGACTTCGCGCCCGACAATGTCGCCCGCGTCGGCCGTTTCTGGTCCGCGCCGCGCATGGCGACGAAACCCGGCCTCAAGGCGGTCGACATGTTCCGCGCTGTCGGGGAAGGACGGATCAAGGCGATCTGGATCATGGCGACAAACCCGGCGGTCAGCATGCCGGACGCGAGCCGCGTCCGGGAGGCGCTCGCGGGCTGCCCCTTCGTCGTGATGTCCGACGTGATCGCCGATACCGACACGAGCCGCTTCGCCCATGTCCGTCTTCCGGCCGCCGCATGGGGAGAAAAGGACGGCACCGTCACCAACAGCGAACGGCGGATCAGCCGCCAGCGTTCGATGCTGCCCCTGCCCGGCGAAGCGATGCCCGACTGGTGGATCATCGCCCAAATCGCCCGCCGCATGGGCTGGGGCAGCGCCTTCAACTATGAGCGGCCCGCAGATATCTACCGCGAGCATGCCCGGCTGTCGGCCTATGAGAATCGCGGCACCCGGCTGTTCGACATCGCCGCGCATGCTGCGATCGGCAACCCCGCTTATGCCGATATGGAGCCCTGGCGCTGGTGCGACAGGCCCTTTGCCGATGGCCGCTTCCCGACACCGGACGGCCGGGCGCGGCTCGTCTCGACCGTACAGGCCCCGATCGCCGAACCGCTCCGGGACTGGCCGCTGACGCTCAACACCGGGCGCTATCGGGACCAGTGGCACACGATGACCCGCACTGGCCTGTCGCCGAAGCTCGCCCGCCACAGGGAAGAGCCGCTGGTCGAAATTCATCCCGACGACGCCGAGCGGCTCGGCCTGAAGGACGACGACATCGCCCGCGTCGCGACACCGCAGGGCGAGAGCCTGTTCCGCGTCCGAACGAGCGAAGCGCAGCGCCGCGGGGATATCTTCACGCCGATCCATTGGACGGATCGCCAGTCGACGGGGGGCCGCGCCGGCCTGCTGCCGCGCCCGCTGACCGATCCGCATTCGGGCCAGCCCGGATTCAAATCGACGCCTGCCCGGCTCGACAAGGTCGCGATCGAGTGGCGGGCCTTCCTGATCCTGCGTGGCGAAGCCGGCACCGGCGCTCTGCCGAACAGTCTCTGGGCAACGCGGATCACCGTGGTGGCCGGCTCACTCTACGAACTGGCGGGGATCGGCGACGATACGGCCATCGATGCCTTCCTGCCGGGCGGGGAGCGAATCGAGGCGGCGGACGTCGCGCGCGGCACGCGGCGGATTGCCGTGATCCGGGACGGGCGGCTCGCGGCAGTTCTGTTCCTGACCCGCACCGGCGAGCTTCCGTCGCGCGACTGGCTGATCGCCCAGCTCGATGCGCCGCAGGTCGCCCCGACCCTGCTCGCCGGCCGCGCGCCCGGCGCTGCGCCCGATCGCGGCGCGATCGTCTGTTCCTGCTTCGACATCGGGCTGAAGACGATCGCCGCCGCCATCACCGAACAGGACCTCGTCGATGTTCCGGCGATCGTCTTCAGCCCGATGTCGAAG
>Ga0209231_1000648_pt1 | contig 17506 bp, 14 predicted proteins | sample Deesub45470m_DNA_FD_188086 | JGI IMG/M metagenome (GOLD analysis project Ga0209231, IMG submission 188086) | Deep subsurface microbial communities from North Pacific Ocean - 450_OLKR46/470m Metagenome (SPAdes) (version 2) | ecosystem: Environmental > Terrestrial > Deep subsurface > Unclassified ... | reverse complement strand
CCCGCCTCGCCCTTGAGCAGCGTTCCCTGCCCCGCAGCGGCAAATTCCGGCGCAGTGGAATTCACCTGTATCGTGCCGCCAATACTGTCGCCGCCCACGCTGACCGGCGTGATGCCGGCATACACTTGAAGGCTGCCGACATTGGACGGATCGATATAGGAAAGTGGCGGATTCATGTGGTTACCGCAGGCGGAAATCAGGTCCATGCCATCAACCTTGATGCGCAGGCGATCATCCGCCATGCCGTGAATGACGGGCAGGCTGGACACACCACCGGCGCCGTAAAAACTGACGCCCGGCTGCCCGTCGAGCAGTTTTGCCGTATCGTTGGTAGAAGCGCGCAGACGGACAAGGTCAGCGCCACCGAGCGCCGAATCGCTCAAGGCGGGCAGCGGCTGGATTTTTTTCCCGGTCACTTCAACATCGGGCAAGGTCACATCACCGGCCTCAGCCGCAAACACGCCAGGCGCAAAAGCCAACGCGATACAGATAGATATACGTTTGAGTTGCATTATTCGACCCCTCTTAAAAAATGTGCCTGATTGTCGCCGAATGTCTGCCTCATGAGAATGCGACATATTGTCGCACCCGCGCACCGGCTTTCATCGTGACGACTCAAGTCGCAACCGGAAAACGTGTGAAAAAATGTAGCGCTGCGCGACTGTCACGTTAATGTCATAATTGCGTCACATAATCACTCACACGGAGATATACAACATGACAAGAATGGTTCAATGCGTAAAACTGGGACGTGAAGCCGAAGGGCTGGATCGCCCGACCTATCCCGGCCCGCTGGGTCAGCGGATTTTTGACAACGTGTCCAAAGAAGCCTGGCAAGGCTGGATCAAATTCCAGACCATGCTGGTGAACGAGAATCGCCTCAACCTGGCCGATGCGGCAGCGCGCAAGTATCTGGCCGCACAGATGGAAGGTTATTTCTTCGGTGCGGGCACACAAATGCCGGAAGGTTATGTACCGCCAAAAAGTTAAGGTGCAGGCTCTTGTCTAAGAAATTCACCCCGCAGCAATTTCTCAATCGTGAACTCGGTCAACTCGAGTTCAATCGTCGCGTGCTATCCCAGGCCGAAGACACCAGCATCCCCCTGCTGGAGCGATTGAAATACCTGTGCATCGTCAGCAGCAATCTCGACGAATTTTTCGAAATCCGCGTGGCCGGTCTGATGGAACAAATCAAGCTGGGCGGCATTGCCACCGCCGCGGATGGCATGACTGCCCAGATGACGCTCAAACTGGTGCGCGAACAGGCGCACGAGTTGATCAAGCACCAGTACCAGTTGTTCAACACCGACATCACGCCTGCACTGGCCGCGAATGGCATCAAATTCCTGCGCCGCACGCACTGGAATGAAGCCCAGCGAGCCTGGGTGAAGGATTTTTTCTTTCGCGAGGTCATGCCGGTACTGACGCCCATAGGTCTTGATCCGGTGCATCCGTTCCCGCGTGTGCTCAACAAAAGCCTGAATTTTGCCGTGGAGCTGCAAGGCCGCGACGCTTTCGGACGCAACTCCACGCGCGCCATCGTACAGGCGCCGCGCGTATTGCCGCGCACCATCGCGATGCCGCCCGAAATCAGCGGCTGCGAACATGGTTTCGTGTTCCTTTCCTCGATCTTGCATGCCCATGTCGATGAATTGTTCAGCGGCATGGAAGTGCTGGGCTGCTTCCAGTTCCGCGTGACGCGCAACAGCAATCTGTTCGTGGATGAGGAAGAAGTCAAAAACCTGCGACTCAGCCTGCAGGGTGAATTGCCTCAGCGCCATTTCGGCGATGCGGTGCGCCTGGAAATCGCCGACAATTGTTCACCCCAGATCGCCGAGTTGCTGCTCAGGGAATTCAAGCTGACACCCGACGACCTGTATCGTGTTCACGGCCCGGTAAATCTGGTCAGGCTGATGCAAATCCCGGACAGGGTGGCGCGCGACGATCTCAAGTTCCCGGCCTTCGTGCCCGGCGTTCCGCTGGTGCTGCAAAAGAAGGGCGCGGACATGTTCAAAGCGATACGCAAGAGCGATGTATTGCTGCATCATCCTTTTCAGTCATTCAAACCGGTTATCGATTTCATCCAGCAGGCCGCCAGCGATCCCGATGTGGTGGCGATCAAGCAGACCGTCTATCGCACCGGCGCAGATTCCGCGCTGATGGAAGCGTTGATTGCCGCCGCCCAGCGGGGCAAGGAAGTCACCGTGGTGGTGGAATTGCTGGCGCGATTCGACGAAGAGGCCAACATCAACTGGGCCAATCGCCTGGAAGAGGTCGGCGCACATGTAGTTTACGGTGTGGTGGGACACAAGACCCACGCCAAAATGCTGATGGTGGTGCGCCGCGAAGACGGCAAACTGCGCCGTTATGTGCATCTGGGCACGGGCAATTACCATCCGCGTACCGCGCGGCTGTATACCGATTTTGGTTTGTTCACCAGCAACGAAGCGGTATGCGCCGATGCGAACGAAGTGTTCGGCCAGCTCACCAGCCTCGGTCGCGCGCGCACGCTCAATCACCTGTGGCAATCGCCGTTTACGCTGCACGCACGGGTACTGCTTGCCATCCAGAACGAAACAGCCCTCGCAAAATCCGGCAAGCGCGCGCATATCATCGCCAAGATGAACGCGCTGCTGGAACCTGAAACCATCAATGCGCTTTACGAAGCATCGCAGGCCGGGGTGAAGGTTGATTTGATCGTGCGCGGTGTCTGCGCGCTGCGCCCCGGCGTCGCCGGACTCTCCGAAAACATCAAGGTGCGCTCCATCATCGGTCGTTTTCTGGAACACACCCGTATCTTCTATTTCCGAAACGATTTAAAGCATGACGTGTATCTGGCCTCGGCCGACTGGATGGACAGAAACTTCTTCCGCCGCATCGAAGTCTGCTTCCCTGTGCTCGACAGGAAGCTCAAGAAACGCGTAATCGATGAGGGATTGAAAATATATTTGCAGGACAACAGCCAGGCGTGGGACATGGATGGCGAGGGGCAATACCGTCAAAGAAAATCGCGCCGCGCCGCACGAAAATGCGCGCAAAGCGAGCTGCTCAGGCAACTCGCCAGCACACTGCCTCCGGTATGCTAAAAACCTTTTTTCATCCACGAAAAGCACGAAAGTCACGAAACAAATCAATAAGTTACATAAAGTTAGCGTAACACCCACCGGGTGACCGCATCACTAACGGTATGCATTTGAATCTGTTCGTGTTTTTCGTGCTTTTCGTGGACAACAGCTTTTTCTAGGATGATACAAAATTCGCCACTCAGTCCTCAGTCCTTCACGCAACAACTTGCGGCGCAGCCCACTTCATTGATAAAACAACTCAATTCCTGCTAAGCGATAAATCACTTGCAGTCATTGATCAGGAGCAGGAGATTCATCTCCGCAGCTCCGAGGGAAGCCCCTTGCGGGCTTAGTTGTGCGGGGAAGCCCCTTCGCTCAAAACAAGGAGTGCATAGCGCGACTATGTTTTTAGGCGAAGGCCCTTGCGGTCTTGCGACATCAGTCCTCAGTCCTTCACGCAACAACTTGGGGCGCAGCCCCTTAGTTGTGCGGGGAAGCCCCTTGCGGGCTCAGTCCTGAATTTAGTGTTTGTTCGGACGTCCGGTCTTGATCTTATCCAGACCGTTCAGGGTATTTAACATTTGCGCCTCAGCCATTGCACTCAACGCCTGTAAACCGGCGCGCAGCACTTCGCTTTTCTTCACCGGCAACCCGGCCTTCAGGCACAGCGCCTTGATCTCGGCGATTTTCTGATATTCGCTCTGTGGCATGGTAAAACTGTCACGCACCACCTTTAATTTCGGTTTTTTTACTGCCTTGGCTAATTTTGGCTCTTTTTCCACTTTAGCCTCTTTGACGGCCGGGGCGGGAACCGCTTTCTTCACGACGGGCCTGGGAGCTGCGGTAGCAGCCGTCTTCCTCAACGGTTTGGCTGCGGTTGTAACCTTGGGTACGGCAACTTCTTCGACTTTGTCCAATTTTTTGGTTTTCATGACTGTCTCCGTGGAATAAAATGCGTAAAACAGTATATACAGTATACTTTGATAAATAAAACGTAATATTTGGAGGTCATGATGGATCTGATTTTATGGCGTCATGCCGAAGCCGAAGACGGCCCGCCCGACTTGACGCGCGAACTGACCGAAAAGGGCCGCAAACAGGCCGATAAAATGGCCGCCTTTCTGCACCGGCATCTACCCGCCAATACGCGCATTCTGGTCAGCCCGGCGACCCGCACGCAACAAACTGCAACGGCATTGAACGCCGATTTCACCCTGATCCCCGCTATCGCACCCGGCGCATCCGTACATGCCGTGCTGCAGGCGGTGCGCTGGCCCAATGCCGGAGGGACCGTGCTGGTGGTCGGACATCAGCCGACGCTGGGCTTGGTCGCGGCAGAGTTGCTAGGCTGCGGCAACGCATCCCTGCGCATCAAGAAAAGCGGGCTGATATGGCTGAGCCGCGCTGAAGCTTCGTCTGAGACCAGCTTGCGTCTGGCTATCACCCCTGATTTTTTATAAGTACACACGGGAGTCCACCATGTTTGAATCTGCTGAACTCGGTCATACGATAGACAAACGCACCTACGACAAGGAAGTGCCGGCCTTGCGCGTAGCCTTGCTGGATGCGCAGATGGATCTGGCCAAGCTGGCGAAATTCCCGGTCATCATTCTGGTTGGCGGCGTAGACGGGGCGGGACGAGGCGAGACCGTCAATCTGCTCAACGAATGGATGGATCCGCGCTTCCTGCAGACCCACGGCATGGGCGACCCATCAGATGAAGAGCTGGACAGGCCGATGATGTGGCGTTTCTGGCGCGAACTGCCGCCCAAAGGCCGGATCGGCATATTCCTGGGTTCCTGGTACACCTGGCCTATCATCAACCGGGTACAGGGCCGCATAAAAACAGCCGATCTGGACCAGAGCCTGGAGCGTGCCAAACGCCTGGAAAAAATGCTGACCGACGAAGGCGCGCTGATACTCAAGTTCTGGATGCATCTGTCCAAAGACAAACAGGAGAAACGCCTCAAACTGCTCGAAAAAGACCCTAAGACCCGCTGGCGCGTCACTAAACGCGACTGGGAACATTTCGACATGTACGACAAATTTTTTACCGTCAGCGAAAGCGTCATCCGTCACACCAGCACAGCGGAGGCACCCTGGACCATCGTCGAAGGTTACGATGCGAACTACCGCAGCCTGACCGTGGGCAAGGTTATTCTGGACGCGATACGCAAACGCCTTGACGATGCCGACACGAAAAAACCCGAGGTTTCCGCTCCCCCGCCGCTGCCTTCCATCGACCAGCTGAATATACTGAAAACGCTGGATCTCAACCAGAAAATTGACAAGAAGAACTACCAAGCCGAACTGGAAAAATATCAGGGAAAACTTGCACTGCTGACCCGTAGCGCAAAATTCAAAAATATCACAGTCATCGCCATGTTCGAAGGCAACGATGCGGCCGGCAAGGGCGGCGCAATCCGCCGCATCACCAGCGCGCTGGACGCACGCTATTACAACATCGTCCCGGTCGCGGCCCCCACCGAGGAAGAGCGCGCGCAGCCCTATTTGTGGCGTTTCTGGCGGCACATTCCACGGCGCGGCCGTGTGACGATTTTCGACCGTTCATGGTATGGCCGCGTGCTGGTGGAGCGCGTGGAAAATTTCTGCACCGAAGCCGACTGGATGCGCGCTTACAGTGAAATCAACGATTTCGAGGCGCAACTGGTGCGCCACAATATCGTTGTCGCCAAATTCTGGCTGTCCATCAGCAGTGACGAGCAGCTGAAGCGTTTCAAAGAACGCGAAAAAATCGGCTTCAAACATTTCAAAATTACCGCCGAAGACTGGCGTAACCGCGAAAAATGGGACGAGTACGAACAAGCCGTCTCCGACATGGTGGACAGAACCAGCACGACCATTGCCCCGTGGACGCTGGTGGAGGCGAACGACAAGAATTTCGCCCGCATCAAGATACTGAAGACGCTGTGCGAGCAGATCGAAACGATGCTGAAAAAGAAGGGCATCGTGATAAAAAAGATGCGGCCACCGGTCAAGGCATAGCTAAGGATATGCTGGTTTATTTATTGCGCCGTCATTGCGAGCGAAGCGTGGCAATCCAGTGCTTTGATTTAAAAAGGATTCTGGTTTGCCGCGTCGCTACGCTCCTCGCAAAGACGATTTAATCAGCGCTTCCCTAAGGCCTGAGGCTGATGGCCGCCTCCGGTTTAATTCTTTGATGAAACCGGCTGTACCAGCACCCAGGGGCTGACGACCACGACCCAGTGCACCGCGTCATTCGCTGACCAGACACTCGCCTGCTCATCCGTCACCTTGCCGAACTGTCCCGCCGCCATCCACTGCCGGATCAGTGCGGCATTATCAACCGACATCTGATACGCCGCCTCGACCAGATCCAGATCGGGGGAGACAAACAGTGCAGCACCGCTGGCGAAATAGCGCTGCATCTCGGACCAGGGCATTTGCGCGGTTTCCAGATTCAACTTGGCGCGATTCACTTCTTCCAGATTGCTTGCGGTCATCTCAGATTCTTTCGATTGGTTCAGTTTTCAGGTAATTGTTTTTCACGCGGATGTAGTGCTCGGCGGAATAGCGCAGATAGCTGATCTCTTCCTGCGTCAGCGCGCGTACCGCACGGGCCGGACGCCCCATGTAGAGCATCCCGCTCTCAAGTACCTTGCCGGACGACACCAGGCTGCCTGCGCCTATCATCACGCGTTCGGGGATCACCACATCGTCCATGATGATGGAGCCCATGCCTATCAGGCAGTCATTGCCTATCGTGCAGCCGTGCAATATCACCGAGTGGCCGACGGTCACATAGTCACCGACGATCAACGGCGAACCGTCCGGTTTATCAGGGGTCTTGTGCGACACATGCCCCACGCTCAGATCCTGCACGTTGCTGCCTTTTCCGATCACGATGCGGTTCACATCGCCGCGCAGCACCGTGTTGCACCACACCGAACTGTCGTCGCCTATCGTCACCTCGCCGACGACCTGGCAGGAGGGATGCAGATAGACACGGTCGCCAAGAATAGGCGATATTCGCAAATAAGGCGCTAGTGGCATGGTAATCAGAAGCTTTCTGGCCACAATCTGGCCGTATGTATTACTGACAATATCTGTACTTCATCCGCATCAATTCGATACGCCAGCAAAAATGGAAATCGCCCAATCGTCAGTTCACGAGTACCGCTCACCCGCCCTGCTCGACCAACGAAAGGATTGAGCAACAACACCGCAGCCGATTTACGAATGATCGTAATCACCCGCCTTGCCACGTGTGGATTTTCCTGCGCGATGTAGTCGTGAATTTCCACGAGGTCTAGCCTTGCTCGCGGTGTATAGCGCAGCTTCACACCTTAGGTTCTGTGTAGCGCGCAAAAAATACTTCCATCTCCTCATCCGAAACAAACTCACCTCGCATCGCCTGTGCCAACCCTTCCTGAATGCGCGCGGTAATGCGGCGTTGCTGGGCAAGATAGAGTGCAACGGCTTCATTTGCCAAATCGCCTTCACTGCGATGGCTTTCTGCCGCCAAATGATCAAGCTGAATTCTCAACTCCGGGCGAATCTCAAGGGTATTCATGGCGATACTCCAAAATTAAATTTGATGAAATGTTACACAAATTACCATGGTCTGTTCCTAATTGTCAGGCTTGATTTTCGGAGAACATGGTGATCACCTCAACAACATTCCTGGAGCTTCCACTTCATCGTCTCTCCCGCACGGAGCGGCACGAGCTGATGTTCGCCAAAGCCTATGCTGGCTGGCACTTGCCACGCCTCTTTACGCAAAGTGATGGTCTCCGTGTTGCGCGGCAGACCGTAATAATCCGCACCATAGAAACTGGCGAAGCCTTCCAGCTTGTCCAGCGCGCCCGCTGCCTCGAACGCCTCGGCATACAATTCGATGGCGCTGTGCGCGGAGTAGCAACCCGCACAGCCGCAGGCGTTCTCCTTGGTGTGCTGCGCGTGCGGGGCGCTATCGGTGCCGAGGAAGAATTTGGGACTGCCGCTGGTGGCGGCGGCAACCAGCGCTACACGATGCGTCTCACGCTTTAGCACTGGCAGGCAGTAGTAGTGCGGACGTATGCCGCCGACCAGCATGGCGTTGCGGTTGTAGAGCAGATGTTGCGGCGTGAGCGTCGCGGCGATGTTGGCAGGCGCTTCTGCGACAAATTGCGCCGCATCTTTAGTGGTGATGTGTTCGAAAACCACGCGCAATTCCGGCATGTCTTTGAGCAACGGTTGCATCACGCGCTCTATGAACACGGCCTCACGGTCGAACACGTCGATGTGGCTGTCGGTGACTTCGCCATGCACCAGCAACGGCATCCCGCAACGCTGCATCTCTTCCAGTGCGGCGTAAGTCTTGCGGATGTCAGTCACGCCTGCATCGGAATTAGTGGTAGCACCGGCCGGGTACAGCTTCACCGCATGCACGACACCACTGGCTTTGGCACGGCGTATCTCTTCCGCACTGGTGACATCAGTCAGATACAGCGTCATCAACGGTTCGAAAACGGCGCCCGCAGGCAGTGCGGCGAGAATGCGTGCACGATATTCCAGCGCCTGTGCGGTCGTGGTGACCGGCGGCCTGAGGTTGGGCATAACGATGGCGCGAGCGAACTGCCGCGCCGTATCAGGCAGCACCGATTGCATCAGCGCATCATCGCGTAAATGCAGATGCCAGTCATCGGGGCGGGTGAGCGTGAGTTGTTGCATGATGGTTTCCGGCGGGATAAGTATGCGGAATTATAAATCAAAGGCCGGTACGCTGCCTTGACACGCGAAAACGCCCCTGCCGCTAGCAACTGCGCTCATTCTCACCACTCAGTCATGACAAATTCCGGCGAATTTTCTGCCCCGCTATCACTCAAGTCACCGGCTCATAAAATCGAATCAGATTGCGCCCTGCCTCCTTGGCCTGATACATCGCCATATCTGCCCACTTGAGAATATCTTCCATGCCGGATTCGTGATTGACAAACATCACTACGCCGATACTCGATGTGCAATGATGCCGGACTATGATTTCCGCCTTACCCTCGTGCTGAACCGTCAGCACATAGGGATCATTCAGACTAGCGCGTATCTTTTCCGCGACGACGCCGGCCTGTGCGGTGGACTCAGACTTGCTCTCGTCCAATTCGCTGAGCACCACCACGAACTCGTCTCCGCCAAAGCGCCCCACGGTATCCATTTCACGCACGCAGCATGCAATGCGACGAGCCACTTCTATCAATAACAAGTCGCCCACATTATGTCCGTGCAGGTCATTGAGCGGTTTAAAATTATCCAGATCGAGAAACATCACCGCACCATAGCGGCCACTGCGTCGGCTGGCGGCCACGGTTTTGGCTAGTCGGTCATTCAATAGACGGCGATTGGGGAGCCCCGTCAGGCTGTCGTAAAAGGCCAGATTGTTGATTTCTTCTTCCGCCGCTTTGCGCTCGGAGATATCGTGATCTGCTCCGACATAATGGGTGACCATTCCATCGCGCCCTTTGACGGCAGAGATAGTGAGTAATTTCGGGTATATCTCGCCATTCTTGCGGCGATCCCAGATTTCCCCCTGCCACTTTCCGACACGCTGCACGGCTCCCCACATCTCGCGGTAAAAGTCCGCATCATGACGACCGGATTTGAGCAATCGCGTCGTCTGGCCGACGGCTTCCTCGGCCGTATAGCCGGTGCTCTCGGTAAATGCCTGGTTGACCCGCAGAATTACGCCATTGGTATCGGTAATGATCATGCTTTCTTGTGATTCGAAGGCTGTTGCGGCAATGCGCAGGGCGTCTTCCGCCCGTTTTTTTTCGGCGAAATAGGTCGCCAATGCCATGCCAACCACGGACAAAGTCACCATGTAGAACCAGTAATTGACTAAATGAGTCTGGGCGATGTCATCGGCAAAAAAACCAGCTCCGCGAATTGCGCCCAACAAGGCATAAGTTGCCGTCATGACCAGAACAATCATGGCTTCAGGCGCTCCGAGGCGCACTGCAGCCCAGGTGACAATCAGAAACAGCCAGTAACCTTGAGCCACCAAACCAACAGCATCGTGCCACCAATCGAGAAAAACTACACCGCCAACCAGAGCCGTCAAGCCGAATAATAATGCCGTCTCCACTATCTGCCCGGGTTTGCGCCTGTCATTTTTTGCCCCCCAGCAGACCAGAACCAATGGGGTAATAAGAATGACTCCCAGCGTATCGCTCATCCACCATTGGAGCAGGCCATAAAAATAATGCTCCGCGCCCAGCACCCCGAAAACCAGCAAGGCCGTGTTCGTAGCCAGTGCGCCTATGAAAATGCTGGCGCACCCGCCCAGCATAATCAGGCGCAGATAGTCATTTAACGATCTCAGATAGACATCGAATTTGCCAGCGCGGGTCAGCAGCCAGGCACCGCAAAGCACTTGCAGCGTGTCGCCCAGGGCGATGATGACGATCTCCCACAGCGTATCATCCTGGATGGTGTGTATCAGGAGCGCGCCCAGCAATACACCCCAGGCGTATCGTTTCCCGCCCAGCAGTAACGCAGCTAATGCCAGCCCGCTCGCCGGTTCGAAATGCCCGACAACAGCATCGCTCTCGAAATAGAATTCACCGATATAGACCAATAGCGCGTAGAGGACGGCGATGCCGGACAGCTGAAGCCACCCGGTTAACGCATTTGAATTGGTGCAATTTTCGGTAGGCATTGTGTCGTTTGCCTGAATGTACTGGCCAGGGACTGAATTATCGCTCGCCGCACGAGCTTTTTCCGGATGATAGCGCATTTTCTCCGCGTACTGGCAACAGGCGCTGCCACGGCGAGCCGTTAAGACGCGTGATTTCAATTTTCCAGAAGGACGTGAAAAGACTAAGGAAACGCTGAATTATTCATTTAAAGGTGTCATTGCGAGCGAAGCGTGGCAATCCAGTTATTTGATTTATAAAGGGATTCTTGTTTGCCACGTCGCTACGCTCCTCGCAAAGACGATTTAATCAGCGTTGCCCTAAGTTGTCCTGCGGGCAAGCTGATTCATCGCGGCCAGTGAGAAATCCGCGATGTGCGCGGCAATGGCCTCGATTTCGGCAGCATCGTAGCGCAACTCGGGGTGCAGGCGCTGCAACACGGGTTCGGTATGGTAGTAGAACGAACATTGGCCGAGGATGCTGAACACACAGCGCAATTGCTCCGCTGCGCTCACCTTGTCGCCGACAATCTCTTGCACCAGCCTGCCCAGAAATTCATGCAGCGGCGCGATGGCTTCGGATACGATCTTGTCCAGCGCGGGGGTTGGATCGGCCAGTTCGCGCGCCATGATGCGGCATTGCCGGGAGGCGCTATTCTCATCCAGCAGCATCAGCATGAAATCCTGCAGGAACAGGCGAAAACGCCTTTCAGGACAAGGATCTGCCGTCAGATTGTCCGTTTGCAGCGCCTTGAGTCCACTGAAATTTAACGCCTCGGCGAGCAAGCCATCCTTGCTGCCGAAGTGATAATTCACGGCGGCGACATTGGCCCCGGCACGGCGGCAAATCTCGCGCACCGTCGCCCCCTGAAAGCCGTGTTGTGCAAACACCTCGCGCGCCGCTTCAATCAGGCGCGTTCGGGTCTGTGCGCTGCCGCTTTGAGTCTCGCCCATCACCTGACCGTATCGCCGGCCAGCGCCTTGTACAGTTGCGTCGCGGCGACCAGCTGCGCACGCCTGACCTGCAGCTCACCCTGCGCGGCGGCATAGGCATCGCGTTGTGCATCCAGCAACTCCAGATGGTTGGCGATACCCGCCTGATAACGCGCCTCGACCAGAAGCTGCCGCTGCTGCCGCGCACGGGCATTGGCCTGACCGGCGGCATGCTGTTCTGTCAGGCTGTCGCGCGCGCTCAGCAAATCCGCCACTTCGCGGAATGCCTGTTGCAGGGTCTTTTCATACTCTGCGACCGCCACCACCTTGCGCGCTCCGGCCACATCGAGGTTAGCCGCATTCCTGCCTGCATCGAACAGCGGCAGTGTCAGCGACGGCTGAAAACTCCAGGCATCACTGCCTGCGCCGAACAAACCACTCAGCTGACGACTGGCCGTGCCCAGACTGCCGGTCAGGCTGATGCGCGGCAAGAAGGCGGCGCGCGCCGCGCCGATATCGGCATTCGCCGCGATCAGCCGTTGTTCGGCAGCCAGCACATCCGGACGTTGCAGCAGCACCTCGCCGGGCAAGCCGGCAATCAGATCGGGCGTTATGCCCTGCCGATCCAGACTGCGCCCCTCCGGCAACTGAGCGGGCATTTCGCCGACCAGCAGCGCGAGCAAGTTCTCTGCGGCGGCCTGCTGTCGTTGCAGATTCGCCTTGTCGGCCAGCGCAGCCTGATACTCTCCCTCAGACAGCAGCGCGTCCAGCTCGCTGGAAACACCCGCATCACGACGGCGTACGACCAATTCCCGCATCTCGGCGCGCCCATGCACCGTGGCGCTCGCCAGTTGAACGCGCTCACTCAATTCCAGCGACGAGAGATAGGCGTTCGCCACCTCGGCGATCAGCGACAGACGGAAGGCGCGCTGCGCGGCTTCGGTCGATAGGTAACTGGCCTTAGCCGCCGCATTCAGGCTGCTCACCCTCCCCCAGAAGTCCAGTTCGAATGACACCAGACTCACTTTCACGTCATAACGCTGCGCCTGAAACGGCCTGCCGGTAAATGACGTGCTGGCAGGAGACAGGGACGCATTGCGTGCAGCCTCCAGATTCACATTCGGCAGGCGATCCGCCTGCTGTATGCCGTATTGCGCGCGCGCCTCCGCGATGCGCGCGGTGGCGATGCGCAGGTCGCGGTTGTTTTGCAGCGCCGCCGAAATCAGCGCCTGCAGGCGCGGATCGGGAAAATAAGCCTGCCAGTCCGGCGTGGCACGAACCTCACCCGGCTTTGCGGTATCGGGCCAGGCTGCGGGAACCGGTGCGACGGGGCGCTGATAGTCCGGCATCATTGAACAACCGCTTAACAATGCCACCAATAAGATGGGCTGGGCTTTAAAGCCACCTTCATTCCCGCGCAGGCGGGAATCCAGACGATTAAAAAATCCCCGCGCAGCGAACAAAGCCAGGTTTTTGTCCGCTGCGCGGGGCGGCTTTTTGCTGGATTCCCGCCTGCGCGGGAATGACGGTATGAATGAATTATCTGAATTCATGTTTGCTCTCCTCAGGCTGGACATGGCTGCGCGCATGTCCTGGGAAAATGCGCCGCACCACCACGAAGAACACCGGCACCAGAAATACCGCCAGCAGGGTGGCCGCGATCATGCCGCCCATCACGCCCGTGCCTATCGCATGGCGGCTTTGCGCGCCTGCCCCGCTGGAAATCGCCAGCGGCAACACCCCGGCGATGAAGGCGATGGAGGTCATCAGAATCGGCCTGAAGCGCAACCGGCAGGCTTCGAGCGTAGCGTCCATCAGACTCATGCCCTCGTCCTGCAGCTTGCGTGCAAACTCGATGATCAGAATGGCGTTCTTGGACGACAGGCCGATGATGGCGATCAGACCGACCTTGAAATACACGTCGTTGGGCAGTTCGCGTAAGGTCACCGCCAGCACCGCGCCGAAGATGCCCAGCGGCACGACCAGCAACACCGCGAACGGAATGGACCAGCTCTCATACAACGCCGCCAGACACAGAAACACCACAAACAGCGAGAGGCCGAACAGCAAGGGCGCCTGTGCACCGGATTGCCGCTCTTCGAACGAAGTCCCCGACCACTCGAAACCAATGCCGGGCGGCAATTGCTTCGCGATGTCTTCCATCACCGCCGCAGCCTCGCCCGAACTGCGGCCCGGCGCGGCCGAGCCGGAGATTTTCATCGCAGGCAGGCCGTTGAAGCGATCCAGCTTGGGCGCGCCTACCACCCAGCGCGCCGCAGCCAGTTCGGACAGCGGCACCATATTGCCCTGCTTGTTGCGTATCGACAGCCTCATGATGTCATCGGGCGTCCGGCGGATATCGGCTTCCGCCTGCATCTGCACGCGCAAAATACGTCCCTGACGCTCGAAATCATTGATATAGGCCACGCCCAGCGTGGACTGCAGCGTCTCATTCAGATCGGCGATGGACACGCCCAGCGTTTCCGCCTTCAGCCTGTCTATATCCAGCAGCAGTTGCGGCCCGGCCTCTTGCCCTTCGGGACGGACGCCCGTTAGCTGCGGACTCTGCGATGCCATGCCCAGCACCATATTGCGCGCTTCCAGCAGCTTCTCGCGCCCCACCCCGCCCCTGTCCTGCAGGCGGAAATCAAAGCCCCCGACGGCCGCCAGCTCGGGTATTGGCGGCGGATTGATTGCAAAAATCATCGCCTGCCTGATCTGGAAGAACGCCATATTAGCCTTGCGCACCAGTGCAGTAGACGAGCTGCCCTCGGCGCTGCGTTCATCCCAGCCCTTGAGACGCACAAACGCAATGGCCATATTCTGCCCTCGCCCGAAGAACGAAAAGCCCGCCACGCCGACCACATGCTCGACTTCTGGTTGCGCCAGATAATACCGCTCGACCTGACCCAGCACTTCCAGCGTGCGCTCCTTGCTCGCCCCGGACGGCAGCTGGATGACATTGATGAAGTAGCCCTGATCTTCTTCAGGCAGAAAACTGCCGGGCAATTTGCTGAACATCCAGCCCATGGCCATGAAGATCACCAGATAAACCAGCAAATAACGCGTGGTTTTCCGGGTCATCCTGCCCACCGCGCCGGTGTAGCGCTCCGTGGTACGCGCAAACAGGCGATTGAACCAGCCCGTGAATCCGCCGGCCGGCTCATGCCTGAGCAGCGACGCGCACAGCGCGGGGGTCAGGGTTAACGCCATCAATGCCGAGAACATCATGGTCAGCAGCAGGGTAACGGCGAACTGACGATAAATCGCCCCGGTCGAGCCGGGAAAGAACGCCATCGGAATAAATACCGCCATCAGCACCAGGGTGATCGCGATAATCGCGCCGACTATCTGATCCATGGCCTTGCGGGTCGCGTCGCGCGCGGACAAGCCCTCGGTCGTCATGATGCGTTCGACGTTCTCCACCACCACGATGGCATCATCCACCACGATGCCGATTGCCAGCACCATCGCAAACAGGGTCAGCACATTGATCGAATAGCCCAGCAGATACAGGCCCACCAGCGCACCCACCAGCGCAATCGGGATGACGATGGCCGGAATGATCGTGGCCCTGATATTGCCTAGGAACAGATACATCACCAGCACTACCAGCAGCAAGGCTTCGGCCAGACTCTTCAGCACCTCCTTGATGGAAATGTCGATGAACTGTGAGGTGTCGTAGGGCACAGCCCAGCTGATGCCGGCCGGGAAAAATCTGGCCAGCTCGGTCATTCTGGCCTTGACCTGCCCGACGGTTTGCAGCGCATTCGCGCCCGGCGACAGGCGGATCGCGATCGCTGCGGTCGGCTGACCGTCTATGCGCGCACTGCGGGTGTAGTCCTGCGCGCCGAGTTCGACGCGCGCCACATCTCTGACGCGCAATGAAGAACCATCCGGGTTGGTGCGCACGATAATGTTGCCGAATTCTTCGGGCGTGGACAGCCGTCCCTTAGTGACGATCACCGCATTGAGCTGCTGACCGGGCGCGGCGGGGACTTGCCCCAGCTCGCCAGTCGCGAGTTCCACATTTTGTGCGCGCACCGCCGACGCCACATCGCTCGGAGACAAATTGTAGTGTTGCAGCTTGTCCATCTTGAGCCACAAGCGCATGGAATATTCGGTGCCGAACAACAGCGCCTCGCCCACGCCCGGCACGCGCCGGATAGCGTCGAGCACGTTGGCGCTGGCATAGCTGCCCAGCGCGACATCTTCAAGACTCTTATCCGGAGAAAACAGCGCGATAAACATCACATAGTTACGCGCGCTCTTGGCTACCGTAATACCCAGCCGACGCACCGCTTCCGGCAATCGCGCCTCGGCGCGTTTGATGCGGTTCTGCGTTTCGACCGAGGCCAGATCGAGATTGGTGCCCGGCTTGAAGGTCAGCGTGATGCTGCCGCTGCCCAGTTCTGCTGCCGATTCCATGTACAGCAGGTGTTCGATGCCGTTCATCTCCTGTTCAAGCAGCGCCACAGCCGTTTCCTCGACGACCTGCGCCGAAGCGCCGGGATAACTGATAGAAACAGACAGGGCGGGCGGCGCCACCGCAGGATATTGCGCGACCGGCAGATTTTTCAGCGCCAATGCGCCGCCGAGCAGAATAATCAGCGCGATGACCCAGGCAAAAATGGGACGGTCTATGAAGAATTTTGCGAACATGGCAGGCCTATTTTCCGACTACGGGTTGTCTGTTTCCCGCCTTCGGTTCAGTCGGTTTACCTGCCGGCATCGCAGCATCCCAGGGTACAGGAACAACCACCGTACCGGGACGCGCCTTTTGCAAGCCATTCACGATCACCTGCTCGCCGCCCATCAAACCCTGGTGGATGATGAAATCATTACCCGCCATGCTGCCCGTCTTCACCGGCACGGGCGTGGCCTTGCTTTCTTCACCCACCACCATCACGAATTGTCCCTGCGGCCCGGATTGCACCGCGCGTTGCGGCACGCGTATCGCGTTCTCTGCCATCGCTTCGGGGAATCGAATGCGCACAAACATGCCGGGCAGCAGTTCGCGCTGGGGATTGGCGAATTCCGCCCGCAAAGACACCGCGCCCGTAGTCGGGTCAACTGCCATATCGGTGAAGAAAATCCTGCCTGCATGCGGATAGACGCTGCCATCTGCAAGCAGCAATTCGACGCGTGCAGATTCGGCGCGCTTGAGCTTGCCCGTCCTGATGGCCTGTTTCAGGCGCAACATGTCCTCGCCCGACTGGGTGAAATTGGCATAAATGGGGTCCAGCTGTTCTATGGTCGCCAGCAGCGTGGGTTCGCCCTTTCCGACAAATGCCCCTTCCGTCACCAGCGTGCGGCCTATGCGCCCGGAAATCGCCGCGGGTACGCTCGCGTTTTCCAGGTCCTCTGCGGCACGCACCCATGCAGCTTCAGCCTGTTTGGCCTTCGCAACAGCCAGATCGTGCTCCTGCTGGCTTACCGCCTTGATCGCCAGCAGCGGTGTGTAGCGCTCGACGGTTTGCCGTGCAATCGCAAGATCCGCCTGTGCCGCATCCGCAGTCGCCTGATAGCTGCGCGCGTCGATACGGAACAGAGGCATGCCCGCCTTCACGTCGCTGCCTTCCTCGAACAAACGCTTCTCGATCACGCCCTCGACCCGCGCACGCACTTGCGCACTGCGATAAGCCTGCAGCCGTCCCGGCAAATCCTGCGTGAGCGTTGCATTGCCTTTGCCCACGGTAATCACGTCCACTTCAGGCGCTGGCATCGCACCGGCAGGTTTGTCGCCCTCACCGCCGCAACCGGACAACAGGACTATCAACAAAAACGCGGGAGCAAATGATTGGGTAATCGGATTCATGTTTTTTCCATGATGGGGAAACGTTGCGCAACATATCCTGTC
>Ga0209231_1000646_pt1 | contig 17626 bp, 13 predicted proteins | sample Deesub45470m_DNA_FD_188086 | JGI IMG/M metagenome (GOLD analysis project Ga0209231, IMG submission 188086) | Deep subsurface microbial communities from North Pacific Ocean - 450_OLKR46/470m Metagenome (SPAdes) (version 2) | ecosystem: Environmental > Terrestrial > Deep subsurface > Unclassified ... | reverse complement strand
TAGGACATGGTGGGATCCTTTCCGGCGTGGTGGTTGCTCGCACTTCCAACACTACCAGAAACCCCATCATGTCCTGCTTCTCAACTCGCCCTTTTTGCGGGTGGTGCACTTTGAACTAGAATCTACCGTTCAATCGAAATCAAAAATAAATTCAGTTGTTGCTCGTGCCAAGTGTGGTGTCCGCTTCCGGGTGCAGTACAACGGCGATCTTGCGCACCTCGAAACTTCTCGCTTGCGTTTCGTCAAACTCCAGCAGCCAGGTCAACAGGCGGAACGGGCCCCCCTTGCGCAGGCTGACCAGCAGGGTGTCGCCGTCGCAATGCAGGTCAACGACGTCGCGCCGGATGTCGATGGTCTGCTCCTTGCGCGGCAGGGTCACCAGCAAGGTCTCCATGCGTAAAAAGTCGGCCAGACGCTCTGCCGGCAGCTGCGTCCCCGGCGGCAGGGTCACCCGGTAGACGGCGTGGGCGATGCTGGCCGAAGGGCTCGGGGTGCTGCTCGGCACCTGAACGCAGGAGCGGACGGTCATCCCCTCGGGCAGTTGCCGGCTTAAAGCCTGCTGCACGCTGTCGGGCGGCAGCTCAGCAAACAGTTCCAAATCGAGAAGCTCGGCATCACTGGCGACTCCGGTCGGCAAGGCATCGGAGTAGGAGAACTTCGGTGCCGGGTGGAAGCCGGCCGAATAGCGCAGCGGCAATTTTGCCCGCCGGGCGGCCCGTTCGAGGACGCTGATATATTCGAGATGGCTGACAAAGCGGGTGCGGCCATCGCGGTGCAGCAGCAGGCGGTAGCGAAAGCGTTCTTCGGCCGGGATTGGCAGCGGCTCGATAACCTCGGTTGCCGGCAGCAGCGTTGCGGTTGAAAAGCGCATGCGCACCTGGTCGAAATCGCAGGCACCACATTGGCTGCAGGGGTGGTTACGGCAATCGGGGGTTGGTGCCCCGGCCACCGCCTTATCCCGTTCGGCGCGCAAAAATTCCGGAGCGATACCGCAATCGATATGCTCCCAGGGGAGGATCTCGTCGTCACCGCGCCGGCGCAGGTACCAGGTCGGGTCGATCTGGCAGTCGGAAAACGCTTGCTGCCAGAGATCAAACTTGAAGTGTTCACGCCAGCCATCGAGACGGCAGCCGAGATCGACCGCCTTCTCCAGAACCGTTGCCAGACGCCGGTCACCGCGGGCAAAGACCCCTTCCATGAACGACAGGGGCGGATCATGCCATTTCATCCGCAGCTTTTTCGCTGCCAGACCGTTGCGCAGGAGGGTCAAGCGGCGGCGGGTTTCGTCGAGGTCGAGCTGAGGCTCCCACTGAAACGGGGTGTGCGGTTTCGGTACGAAGGTGGAGACCGCAACATTGACATCGGCGCCCCCGGTGCCGCGCCCACTCTTTTTGACCCGTGCCGCCAGATCGACAATCGCGGCCAGATCGGCATCCGTCTCCGTTGGCAGGCCGAGCATGAAATAGAGCTTGATCAGGCGCCAGCCGAGGGTAAAGGCGGTCTGTGTCGCCAGGAGCAGGTCCTCTTCGGTAATCCCTTTGTTGATCACCTGCCGCATCCGCTCGCTGCCGGCCTCTGGTGCCAGGGTGAAGCCGGTTTTGCGCACCTTCTTGATCTGCTCCATCGCCTCTTCACTTAAGGAGCCGACGCGCAGACTCGGCAGAGAGACGGCGACTTTCTGCTGGACAAAGCGGTCCATCAGCCCTTTGAGTAGCGGTTCGATGCAGCTGTAGTCGCCGGTGGAGAGGGAGAGGAGCGAAATCTCCTCGTAACCGGTATTCGCCAGTGCTTGCTCAAGCAGCTCGGTGATCTTCTCTGGCGAGCGCTCGCGCACCGGTCGGTAGATATAACCGGCCTGACAGAAACGGCAGCCGCGGGTACAGCCGCGGGCAATCTCCATCGCCACCCGGTTGTGCACCGTGTTCATGAACGGCACGATCGGTGTGGTCGGGTAGGGGGCGGTTTCGAGGTCGGCCAAAAAGCGCCGCCGCACGCGGCTGTAGTCAGTGCGTTGTGGGACGATGCTTTTAATCGTGCCATCAGTGTGGTAATCGACCTGAAACAGCGAGGGGACGTAAACGCCATCGATGCAGCTCAAACGCTCCAGCAGTGCCGGTCGGTCCTCGCCCGCCTGACGGGCGGCCCGCACGGCCGCAACCAGCTCAAGCACTGCTTCTTCGCCATCACCGATCAGGGCACAGTCGATAAATTCGGCCAACGGCTCCGGGTTGAAGGCGCAGGGGCCGCCGACAATCACCAGCGGGTGGCTGGCATCACGCGCGCTGCGCCGGCGCGGAATGCCGGCGAGATCGAGCATGTTGAGAATATTGGTGTAAGAGAGTTCGTACTGCAGGGTAAAGCCGACGATATGGAACTCGCCCAGCGGCAGCTGATTCTCCAGGCTGGTCAATGAAGTCCCGCTTTGCCGCAGGACCGCTTCCATATCGGGCCACGGCGCATAGACCCGTTCTGCCGCCACTCCGTCCTGTTCGTTCAGGATATGGTAGAGGATCGCCAGGCCGAGATGGCTCATACCGACTTCATAGGTGTCGGGAAAAGCGAGGGCAAACCGCAGGTCGACTTGCGCCAGATCCTTGGTGATGCTGCCGAGTTCGCCGCCAAGATAGCGGGTCGGTTTTTCGATCTGGTGCAGGCAGTCAAAAGCCATGGGCAAGCAATCTCCAGTCATGGGTGAGAACTGGACATTAAAGCACGGATACCGTCAATCGCCAAGAGCCAATATCTGGTTGCCCGATGCGTCAGCAGTCAGTACATCAGTGGTGGGCTTTTCCGGTGAAACGTGGGTTTTCCGGTAACAAACGGCGTGGATTGTCGAGAGCATTCTGTTACACTTTGCGCACTGAGTTTCGTTGACGTTATCGAAGGAGTTCGCCATGGAGACTGCCCTGCCGTCGGGTTCGGAGACCACAACGCAAGGGGCCACGCCGCGCCGATTGCGTCTGGGTGAGATGCTGGTGCAGGCCAAAGTGGTCAGCGAAGCTCAGGTTCTGCACGCTCTTGGGATGCAAAAAACCGGTGGTGGCCGATTGGGCGCCATCCTGATTCAGCTTAAAATGTGTACTGAGGCGCAGATCCGGGATGCCCTGCATACCCAGTTCGGCGTTGAAGTTGTCGATTTGCGCCATGTTGTCCCTGATCACACCCTGATTGAACTGATTTCGCTTGATCTGATTCGCAAGTACGAAGTCATCCCGCTCAAAATGGAGGAGCGCAAACTCTGGATTGCGCTCCTTGACCCCTATAATATTTACGCCCTCGATGATATCCGTTTTCGCACCGGTATCCGTCATCTGGTGGTGACGACCTGTACTGAAACCGACTACAAGCGCTTTATCGAAGAGCACCTTGAAACCCGCGGTATCATGGATGAGATTCTGCGGGAGGGGGATTTTTACACACGAGCGGTGAGCTTCCTGCAGGCCGGCGATCAGGTTGAGGAGGAGCGTCAGGAAGCGATGCTGGCGCACGAACTCCGGCTGGCGAGCAGTGAGTCACCGATCATTGTGTTGGCCAATTTTCTTCTTGCCGAAGCGTTGAAGCGCGGAGCCAGTGATATTCATCTTGAACCGTTTGAAACCTCATTCCGGGTGCGGATGCGGATCGACGGTCGTCTGCAGACGATTCTCAATCCACCCCAGCGTTTGCATAATTCCGTCGTTGCCAGGGTCAAGGTCATGGCGGCGATGGATATCAGTAAACGGCGTATCCCGCAGGACGGTCACATGGAAATCAGTTACCGTGGTGCCACCGTCCATTTCCGGGTTTCGACCCTGCCGACGGTTTACGGCGAAAAATGTGTCATCCGGCTGCTCAACAAGGATTTTGCCCTGGCTGACCTCAAACATCTTGGACTATCGGACATACATCTGCAGCAGTTCGAGCGCGCCCTGGCGGCACCGCAGGGGATGATCCTGGTCACTGGGCCGACCGGTAGCGGTAAAACGACCACGTTGCACGCTGGACTCAACTTCATCAACAACCCGGAGGTGAATATTGTCACCCTCGAAGACCCGGTGGAGGCAACCATAGGGGGCATCAGTCATGTCGCCATTCAGAACCAGGGTGGGGTCACTTTCCCGAGCGGTTTACGAGCCATCTTGCGTCAGGATCCGGATGTGGTCTTTGTCGGTGAGATCCGCGATAGTGAAGTGGCGCAGATCGCTATTCGTGCTGCCCAGACCGGGCATCTGGTCCTCTCCACCCTGCACACCAACAGCGCGGCTGAATCGATCGCCCGCCTGCTTGATCTTGGTGCCGAGCCTTTTGTCTTGTCGGGATCTTTGTTGATGGTGATTGCCCAGCGGCTGGTGCGCAAGATTTGCCCGGATTGTATAGAGGACTGGACGCCCCCCGAAGAGGAATTTTTGAGTTTGGGTCTAGATCCGGCTGATTTTGCCGGAGCTGTGCTCCGGCACGGTAAGGGTTGCGCGGCATGCATGGAGACCGGTTACCGGGGGCGGACAGCGGTATACGAAGTCATCGCCATCGACCGGAGTCTTCGTGAGTTGATCAGCCGCAACGCCGGTTCGACGGAAATTGCTGAGGCCTCGCACCGGGCGGGCAGCGTCTCTTTGTTTGTGGCCGGGGTCGAAAAGGTTCGTCAAGGGCAGACAACTCTGGCCGAAGTCCGCCGGGTCCTGTTCAGCGAAGAGTAGCGCCCGGCCGGTATTGTGTTCTGAGAAGGGTCTGGTGGCGCCGTCTTTATCCGCCCTGAATCGCCTGAATAATCTCTCTGAGGGTTGAGAGCCGGTACGGTTTCTGAATGAATCCGGCCAGCCCCTTGCCGACAAATTTCTGGGTGACTTCCTGTTCGTTATAGCCGCTGGACATGATCACCTTGATCCCCGGTTGCAGGCGGCGCAGTTCACGGAAGCACTCTTCGCCGTCCATGTGCGGCATGGTTAGGTCGAGGATGACCAGATCGATTCCGGGGTTCTGTCTGAACACATCCAGCGCTTCCCTGCCGTCCTTTGCAGTCAAGGTACGGAAACCGAGTTCGTGCAGCATTTCCGAGCCGATGCCGCGAATGGTCTCTTCGTCATCGACCAGCAGCACGGTCCCGCCGCCGGTCCAGTCGTTTTCCGGCGCACTGCCGTTAAACAGTTCCGTCGGTCGGTCGCTGGCCGGCAACAGGATTTTAAAGGTACTCCCCTTGCCCAGCTCACTGTAGACCTTGATCGCCCCCTTGTGGCCGCGGACGATGCCGAGTACTGCCGACATCCCCAGTCCCCGTCCGGTGAACTTGGTGGAGAAGAACGGATCGAACAGCTTGTCCAGGGTCTTTTTGTCCATGCCACAGCCGGTATCGGCCACCTCCAGATAGACGTAGAGCCCATCAGTCAGGTTATTCTCAAGCCAGACATTGTTCAGGTACTCCTTGTCGCAATCCATGCAGCCGGTGGTGATGGCGATGACGCCGCTTTTTTCACCGATCGCTTCCGAGGCATTAATCACCAGGTTCATGATGATCTGCCGGATCTGGGTGGCGTCTGCTTCGATTGTCGGCAAGGTCGGGGTGAGGTTGACGCGTAGTACGGCATTTTTGGAGATGGAGACCTGGAGCATGTGCAGCATCTCTTCCAACAGACGGTTCAGCTGCAGGCTCTCAACGACAAACTTCCCTTTGCCGGAGTAGGCCAGCATCTGTTTGGCCAGGTCGGCGGCCTGGGCGCTGGCCTTCTCAATGTTCTGCAGGTTCTCCACGGCGGGTGATTCCGGGTTCAGGCGGCGCAGGGCCAGATCGGCATTGCCGAGAATCGCCATGAGAAGGTTGTTGAAATCGTGGGCGATGCCGCCGGCGAGGACGCCAAGACTCTCCAGTTTCTGGGCGTGCAGCAACTGCTGTTCCAGCTTCAGTCGCTCCGCCTCGGACTGTTTGCGTTCGGTGATATCGATGGTGTAGCCGGCAAGAATATTCTTTTCGCCCTGAATAATGGGGAATTTGATGGTGGTGTAACACCGGTCGTTGAACTCTTCTTCCAACTCCAGAACCTCGCCTTTGGAGACAATATGCCAGTCATCAGCGGTGATTTTGGCGGCAAGCTCAGCCGGGAACAGGTCGGCCATGGTTTTGCCGATCATTTCTGAACCGGGGACACCAACCATCTGCTGATAGTTGTCACTGGCCTGCAACACCCGACTCTCAAGTGCGGTGATCTCCTTGATAAAGGTGTACACCGGTGAGTGCTGCATGAACTTGGCGAAAAGCTCGTTGGTTTCGCGTAACCTTTTTTCGGTCTGCTGGAGTTCGGTGATGTCTTCCGCAATGCCGACCAGATATTTCGGCGAACCATTTTTGTCCAGAATCGGAATCTTCCGAGTATGGAGGATTCTCTGTCCGGTTTTGGTTTGAATCGGCTCTTCCGGAATGTCGATGACACTGCGCCCCGACAGGGTTTCGCGGTCTTTTGTCGTGTAAAAGTCGGCTTCCTTCTTCGCGTAAAAATCGTAAACCGTTTTCCCGGTCAGTTCTTCAGCGGTGACCCCGAGCAGGTCTTCACCCGCCTGATTGATTTTAACGAACTTAAGGTCGGTTGCATCCTTGACAAAAATCATCAACGGAATGTTTTCAATAATACTGTCGAGAAAGTTTTTGCTTTCAGCCAGCTCACTCGTTTTGCCGGCCACCGACCGCCTCAGCATGAAAAGCCAGCCGAGTAGGAGGACGCCTATGACAACAATGCTGACGGCCAGATACCCGGCATATTGAAAATAGGGATGGCTGCCGAGCGGCGTCCCCATCCAGTGCTTGTCGATACGTTTGTACTCCGTCGGAGAGATGCCTGCGAACCCTGCCTCAACCGTTGCCAGCAGATCGCTCCGACCTTTGCGTACGGCCCGATGGAATTTTCCCGAGTACATCGGGTCCGTTTCGCGGAACTGACTCTGGATGCCCGTCTTGTTAAGAAAATACAACGCCGGCGGGCGATCGACGGTGAATACTTTGACTTTGCCATCCCGCGCTGCGGCGATAATCGCTTCGTAGCTGGGGTATTCGGCAATGTTGCTGATACCGTGTTGCTTAAGCACCTCAAGAGCATTTCCCCCGGCCTTGGCCGCCACGAGAAAGCCTTTTGCATCTTCGGGGCCGCTGATGCCGGAGATGTCGGTGTGGAAGAATAGCGGGACTGGAATTACAGCGTAAGGTTTGGTGAAGTCGTAGATTTTGTCGCGGGTTTCGTTAAAGAAGATGGTGTCGATGACATCGAATTCCCCCGCCTGCATCCGGCGCTGGGCCTCGGCCCAGTCCATGCCGCTAATTTCAACCTTGATGTCGGTCTTTTCCTCCCACAGGCGCCACTGATCGATGCTGATCCCCTTCAGATTGCCTTGCTCATCCTTGAACGCGTAGGGAGGGTAGTTGTCATCCATGACGACGCGGATCGATTGCAACGCTGCAGCGGCGGCGGGGCAATGAGCGGGAAAGAGGAAGGGCAGGAGGTTGACGGCCAGAAAGAGCCCGCCGATGAACAGGGCAGGGTGCAGGCGTGGGTAAAAAGACGGCATGATTACTCCCGTAAAACAGGGGGAATGGAGAGTTTAATGCTTCGAGCTTTCTTGAAATCTCCTGCCGGCAAAGATTAATCCGTTTTCAGAAAAAAAGAATAACGCAATTCACCGCAAAAGCCCACAAGTAGTTTGGCGCAGTTGTTTGGCTATCCCTTGATGTGCAGATGTGCTTTTGCGTTTATCAAGTCGTTCCGGTGGTGTAGTCTGTGCGGACTCACGGGCGGAAAAAATCAGCCCCTTCGCGCAAGATATAAAGGTGCATCATGGCCAAACCGTGGAAAACCATCGAAAGTGTCGCCACTGACGAAGGTCTGCTTGAGCTACGGCAGCGCGACACCCGCGATTTTCTGATCACCGTCGGCGGCCTGGTGCTGATGAACAGCCTCGCCAATCGTTCCGAGGTGGTGCTGGGTCAACTTGGCTGTCGCGGGCTGGAAAACCGCCCGGCACCGCGGGTGCTGGTCGGGGGGTTGGGCATGGGGTGCACGCTGCGGGCGGTGCTCGACAGTCTGCCGGCCGACGCCGAGGTGGTGGTGGCGGAGCTTAATCCGGTGGTGGTGGAGTGGTGCCGGGGGGCGCTGTCGGGGTTAACTGACGCGGCGGTGGATGACCCGCGGGTGCGGATTGAGATCGGTGATGTGGCGGAGCTGGTGAAGCAGGCCGGGCGCAAGGGCGAACGCTACGACGCGGTGATCTACGACCTCTACAAAGGGCCGCATTTTCGTACCGATCGCCAGAACGACCCGCTCTACGGCAGTCACGCCATCGAGCGTGTCCGCGCGCTGCTATCCAGCGGCGGCACCTTCGCGATCTGGGGCGAGAACCCCGACGAAGGGTTTACACAACGCTTGCGCACCGCCGGCTTCACCGTCACTCTGGAGCGACCGGGGCGCGGTGGGCTGCGGCATGTGGTGTTTCTGGCTAGATTGACCAGCAGTTCGACCGCGGCCAGTCGGCGGCCGAACCGCTGACTGGTTGTCTCAGGCTTGCGGACGGTTCAGGTAGCAGTAAAGCTGGCAACCGATGGCAACTGTGCCGAGAAACAGGAAGATTCCAAAGATGATACTCATGACAGTCTCCTTGCGTTCGTAAACATCCGCTGTGGATGTGGCGGGTGCGTCCCGCTGGGCTTTTTCACTGTGCGAACCAACTTTTGGCGCCAAACCGCGCACAATGCACGTTCATTGATGTTTTCTAAATCTTTTTCTTGGCTCACCCCCCCATTGAAATCCTTTTGTATCCGAGGCGACTGCTGCCGGGCCGGTTTTGCTGGTTGTTTATGGTCTTTTGTGGGTAAGACCACAAATTGCCGTTCAATCCGGACGTTGACGCTGGGGATTTGCAATCAGCGCGCTTGATAATCTAATGAAAGCAAAAATGCTTCCAAAACGGCCAATCTAAATGGATTTTAAGTACTCTGGCGATGTGCCTTACTCGAGCTACTGGCGCGACCGACCCAGTCCCCCTTTGGAAAAGGGGGATTTAGGGGGATTTGTCTTGGCTGCGATTTGAAATCCCCCCTCGCCCCCCTTTTTTTAAAGGGGGGAATCTGTGAGCAAGGGCTTTTACTTCCAGATTAAACAAATAGATGTGGGAGTGGTGCTTGAGAGGGGTCAGTCCGGTTCGGATTTGCCATTGCCCCAGACCGGATCGTCATAGAATTGCAGACGCATCCGCTCTTCGGGATTCTGCAGCAAAAATTCATCGCGGGTAAACGAATAGCTGTAGCTGGCGCAGTAGTCGCGCAGCAGTTTGTAGGCGGCGTTGATGCGGCGGATCATTTTCGGGTCGGCGTCGGCAGCAAGGTCGGGATGGTGGGCTTTAACCAGGGCGCGATGGCGCTGGTGGATCTCGGCGAGGGTTGCCTGTTGCGGCAGATCGAGAACGCGCAGGGCGGCGGTCAGTTCGGCATAGGTCATGACGCGGTCTCCTGTTTACGATGGGTCGGTATAGCCCAGTTTGAGGCGATGCAGCTGATGTTGCAGGTAAAGAACCTCGACAATTTCGGCACTCAGCAACAGCCCGATGGCGACAAACACCCCCGGCACCGGTAGCGCCAGCGGTACGAGAATTGCCCAGCAAAGCAGCATGTAAAGGGTCTTGAAGATGGTTGACAGGCCGAGACTGGCGGTTTTATGGGCGCTGGCAAAGCGACCGCGCAGCAAATTGGCCGCGCCGTAAAGGGCCGGATAAAACATGCACAATAGCAGCGGCCAGGTAATGTAAGCGCGCATGGCGGCGTCCAGCCCCATCACATCACCGAGGATCAGGGCATTAAAAGGGGGGAGGGCGATGAGCAGCATGACCAGCGCCATACCGGTGGCGACCCGGCGGAAAAAGATCACCAGGACCTGATGATCGGCCGCGTTGGTGACCAGAGTCATCCCCGCCTGCTGCAGATTGCGCATCGGCCCGGCGAGTAAAAACAGAAAGCCGCGGATAATGCCGAAGGCGGCCAGAGCCAGCGGTGCTTCCGGCAGCCGGCTGATGATGGCGTTGATCAACAGCGGAATGGTCTGCTGCAGGCAGGAGGAGTAGGCCAGCGGAAAAGCATAACGCAGCACCTCGCCCGGACTGCGTTCGACGCCGCCGACGTGGTGCACGCGCACCCGCCAGGCACAGAGGCTGATGACCAGGGTTTCGACGCTGACACAGACCAGCAGGGCGACAGCGCCTAGGCGCGCCCCTTCCCACCAGCGGTGACAAAGCAGCAGCACCGCCAGCAGGGCGCCGATGCGGACACCGGTGGAAAAAGAGACCAGTGCGGTTTGCCGCGCCTGAATCACCAGACCCTGGGCCACGCCCCGCAGGCCGGTGATAAAGGGGAGAAAGACCAGGATGCCAAGGACATCGCGCGCCTGGACGGCGATGTCGCCGCTGACGCCGAGCAGGCGGCCAAGGACGAGGTCGCCCAGGGAGGTAAAGGCAACCAGCGCGAGCATGACCGATACATAAGATGCAACCAGTACGGCAAAGATCAGGACACTGCGCAACGATTGCGAGCCACGCACCATGGCGATGGTCACCGTGTGGTTCTGGTAGGAGGGGGAGGCGAGGAACAGGTGCAGCACCATGGCGACGGAGAAGGCGGCCAGGGCGACGATATAATCCTGTTGCCGGGCCAGAGCGGCGTTGATGATGGAGTGCGACACGCTCATGAACTGGACGTTGAGCAGCAGCGGGAAGAAGAACAGGGCAATATCGCGCTGTTTGAGGAGTGTCGGGGTCTTGATCATGCGCTGACCGGAAACAGACGCTGTAAATCGGCGACGGTGGCGGCGCGGTAGTCGGCCGGCAGCCCATCGTCGTCGCCGATCCCCCAGGCGCAGAAGCAGGTGCGGGCTCCGGCGGCGGCGCCGGCACGCAGGTCAGTATGATGGTCGCCGATCATCACTGCATCCTTCGCTCGGCAGCGAAGACTCTTTAGCGCCGCCAGCACCGGGGCCGGATGGGGTTTCTTCTCCGTCAGGGTGTCGCCGCCGATGATCACCGGAAAATAGATATCGAGACCAAGGCCGGCAAGCAGGGTGTGGGTCATCCCCTCCGGTTTGTTGGTGACCACGGCCAGCGGCCAGTGGCGACGTGCGGCGAGAAAATCGACAATACCGGGGTAGGGGCGGGTCTGGTCGAGAAGGACTTCGGAATAAAGGGTCAGAAAACGCTGCAGGGCGTTGCTGGAGAAGGTCCCCGCCGGCAGGGTCCGTTGCACCAGGGCGGTGGCGCCATCGCCGACGCAGGCCCGAACTTTCGTCAGTGGCAACGGCGGCAGATGTCGTTCGGCGCGCAGATTGTTGACCGCCGTGCGAAGGTCGGCAACGGAGTCGACCAGGGTGCCGTCGAGATCAAACAGCAAAGCGGTCAGAGGAGGAGTTTCTCTGATACGGTCAGGCATAGACGCGTTCACCGAACAGGGCGGTGCCGATCCGGATCAGGGTGGCCCCCTCCTCGATGGCCACTTCAAAATCGTGGCTCATACCCATGGAGAGTTCATCCATTATCACCCCGGGCAGGGCGAGTTTATCAATTTTCTCGGCGAGTTGGCGCAACTGCTGAAACCAGGGACGGGTCGCTTCCGGATCATCGCTGTAGGGGGGGAGCGCCATCAGCCCGCGAACCCGGAGGTTCGGCAGCGCGGCAACGGCGCGCACCAGGGTTTCAAGATCGTCTGCCGCCACGCCGGCCTTGCTGGTTTCATCGCCGACGTTGACCTGGAGCAGGAGGTCGATGCGCTGGTCAAGCTGCTGCCATTGGCGGCTGATCTCCCTGGCCAGAGAGAGACGGTCGACGGAGTGGATCATCGCCACCTTGCCGGCGAGAAATTTAACCTTGTTGCTCTGCAGGGCGCCGATGAAGTGCCAGTCGAGTTCGGCCGGTAACGCCGCCTGCTTGGCAACAAACTCCTGAACGTAATTTTCGCCGAACAACTGCTGACCGGCGGCGGCAGCAAGGGCAATCCGCCCGGCGTCGACAGTCTTGCTGACTGCAAGCAGCCGGACGCTTTCTGTCAGCCGGTCACAGCGCTTACAGGCGGCGGCCATGCGCTGCTGGATCGCTTCGAGATTGGCGGCAATCGGCATTGAGGCTCTCCGACAAACGGTTGACAGGGCGCCGATTCAGCCAGCGGCAGGCTGGTCGGCAAACAGGGTGACGGCGCCGAAAGCTTCCAGCGCGGCGACGACTTCGCACAGTGGCAGGCCGACGACGCTGGTGTAGCTGCCATCGATGCGCTCGATCAGTGCGGCACCAAGGCCCTGGATGGCGTAGGCACCGGCTTTGTCAGCCGGCTCACCACTGGCAATGTAGCGCGCGATTTCGCCGTCTGTCAACTGGCGGAAGGTGACGGCGGTACTGATCGCCCCGTCGATTTTTGTCCCGGTCTGCCGATCGAGCACCGCGTAGCCGGAGACGACGCGGTGACTGCGTCCGGATAGAGAGCGGAGCATGCGGGCGGCGTCGGTCGTATCGACCGGTTTGCCGAGAATCTCAGTGTCGCGGACAACGACGGTATCGCTGCCGATGAACCAGCGTCCGGAAACCTCGGCGCGCGCGGCCACTGCCTGCGCTTTGGCGATGCTCAAGCGGACGACGTGGTTTTCCGGGGTTTCAGCGGCCAGCAGGCTCTCGTCGCAGTCGCTGGGGACAACGGCGATATTGATGCCGAGTCGACTGAGCATTTCGCGGCGCCGGGGTGAGGCCGAGGCGAGAACGATTTCGGGAGCATTCATATTAAATCCTTGGTCAGCTGGGCCCACCAGATGGCGACATCAGTCAGAGCACGCTCGGCCTGGGCAAGGCGGCGCTCGGCCCGTTTGCGCCGCCGGTCGTCAAGGGGTGGAAACAGGCCATAGGTGACGTTTGCCGGCTGAAAATGTTCCGGGTCACTGGTGGTCAAATGGGTGATCAGAGCGCCGAAAGCGGTCGTCGCCGGTGGCAGCAGCAGCTGCTGGTCAAGGGCGCGGCGCGCGGCGCTGATCCCGGCTAAAAAGCCGGATGCTGCCGATTCGACGTAGCCTTCGACGCCGGTGATCTGGCCAGCGAAGAACAGGCGTGGGTCGCTAAGTAGCTGTTGATGCGGGTTGAGGCAGGTCGGCGCGTTGATAAAGGTGTTGCGGTGCATACTGCCGAGGCGGGCAAAGACCGCCTGCTCCAGACCGGGGATGGTGCGAAACAGACGTTTTTGCTCCGGGTGGGTGAGCTTGGTCTGGAAGCCGACCATATTATAGAGCCGGCCGTCGCGATCCTCGGGGCGCAGTTGCAACACTGCCGCCGGGATGCGGCCGGTGCGCGGATCGGGCAGTCCGACCGGCTTCATCGGCCCGTAGGCCAGGGTCTGTACTCCGCGTGCTGCCATCACTTCGATCGGCAGGCAACCCTCGAAGTGTTGCCCCTTTTCGAAGTTGTGGTAGGGGACGGTCTCGGCCGCCAGCAGAGCCTGAATAAAGGTTGCGTACTGCTCAGCGGAGAACGGACAGTTGAGGTAGTCGTCTCCCCCTTTGCCATAGCGCGAGGCGCGCCAGGCGATATCCAGGTCGATGGAGTCGGCTTCAATAATCGGTGCGATGGCATCGTAGAAGTAGAGCTTGTCGTCGCCAGTCAGTTGGGCGATGGCGGCCGACAGCTTCTCGGAGGTCAACGGCCCGGTGGCGATGATAACCGTCCCTTCGGCCGGGATCGTGTCGATCTCGCCGTGCTTCAGTTCGATCAGCGGGTGCTGGGCGATCGATTCGGTGATGCAGGCCGAAAAGGCATCGCGATCGACCGCCAGGGCACCGCCGGCCGCTACCGCCGTCGCATCCGCCGCCGCCATGGTCAGACTGCCACAACGGCGCAACTCCTCCTTCAAGCAACCAACCGCATTCTGCAAGCCGGCGCCGCGCAGACTGTTAGAACAGACCAGTTCGGCCAGATCCGCGCTGTGGTGGGCCGGCGAAAAACGTTCCGGTTTCATTTCGCACAAGACAACCGGCACACCGTGGCGGGCAATCTGCCAGGCCGCCTCGCAACCGGCGAGACCACCGCCGATAATGGTTATTCTGGGTTGGGGCATGGTTTTTTTCTGACTTTGGGGTAAGGGTTATTTTGGGAACTGGGAATCAGGGGAGATAGGTGAATGATGGGAAGACTTTTGACCATGGTGAGTGTCTATTTATTTGGTTTTTGCTCTTGTTGTCTGCGTGCTTTAAGTCGGGCTTGAGTCATCCGTTCGCGCAGGCCACCATCCTGTAAATAGGTTTTTCCAAGAGCTTTCAGTTGCTGATCGAGCAGATAGTTGGCTTGATGAATCAGGCAGATCGCGATATTGGCGACCACCTCAGCCGGGCGGGTCTCGGTGAACTCGCGAAACGTTTCAAAGTTCAGCGGTGTTTTTGTGCCGATCTTGCGCGCGTAGACGGCTTCACGACTCTGTTTTTCCCAGATCGGCAGGTCGCGGACCCGCAGGTAATCGCGATAATCTTCCAGCAACTCTTCCAGACTGGCCCGAGCCACATTGGTCAGCTTGATCTCCATCTCTTTGGAGGTGGTCGCCGCCTTACTCCCTTCGACGATGTTCTGCTTTCCTGAGCGCGCTGCCTGTACCATCTGATCGATGGTACGATCGCCTCGTTTGAGGAAACGCTGGCAAAAGCGGAAGGTAACCTGGTAAATCACCTCGGATTTCTGATAGGAGAGCAGGGTCTGGTAATCGCCGCGCGGAGGGAGAAGCTCAGGCTCGGATCCCTGGGGACCAGGAATAATTTCTATCCCATGACTCCCATGCTTCCCCTTCTTCCCATCGTTATCACCAGATCGTTGCATGGCCCCCCTCCATGTTCCGATTATTTTTTAACTTTAGCCGCCGGTTTCTTCGCCTTTGGTTTCGCTTTCGGTTTGGTTTTGGCCGCTGCGGCCGGTTTGTCCGGCGGCACCAGGACCAGCTTCCAGTCGCAGGTTTCGGTCGGGCATTTGCGGACCGTGCCGTCGCGCTTGTTGGTCTTGTCGACGACAATTGGAAAGTTGCATTTCGGGCAGGGCTCGGCGACCGGCGGATCCCAGGCGGCGAACTTGCATTTCGGATAGCGGTTACAGGAGAAGAAAATCTTGCCGAAGCGGGATTTCTTCTCCGTCAGCTCACCGTCTTTGCAGATCGGGCAGGCGACGCCGGTTGCTCTGGGCTTGATCAGCGGCTGGATGTTTTTGCACCCCGGGTAGCCGGAGCAGGCCAGATACTTGCCGTAGCGACCATCCTTGATCAGCATCAATTCGCCGCATTTCTCGCATTTCTCTTCCGAGAAGACCGGCTCTACCGGCTCCGACGCATCCCCGTCGGCGGCCAGGGGCTCGGTGTGTCGGCAGTCAGGGAAACCGGAGCAGGCGAGAAACTTACCGCGGCGACCGAGCTTGATCACCAGCGCCTGACTGCACAGCGGACAGCTGCGGTCGGTGGCGGTGGTGGTCAGTGAGCCCTTTTCAATTTCGACTTCTTTCTGCTTGATCAGGTCGATGAATGGGGTCCAGAACTGGCGCAGCACTGGTCGCCACTGCGCCTCGCCGCGGGAGATGGCGTCGAGATCCTCTTCGAGGCGCGCGGTGAAGTCGTAATCGACATAGGTCTGGAAATGGGTGACCAGCAGCTCGCTGACCACCATGCCGATATCCTCCGGAAAGAAGGTGCGCTTCTCCAGCCGGACATATTTGCGTGTGACCAGAGTGTTCATGATCGAGGCATAGGTCGATGGCCGACCGATGCCGTATTCTTCGAGAGTCTTGACCAGACTCGCCTCGGTGAAGCGCGGCGGTGGCTGGGTAAAGTGCTGTTCCGGGAGCAGTTCGCGGCAGTCGAGAGCATCGCCGGTTGCCATCTGCGGCAGCATCCCCTCTTTGCCCTCATCGTCGCTGTCACCATCGGGGCGGTCGTTGTCGGTCCCTTCGATATAGACCTTCATGAAGCCGGGGAAGCGGATCACCTGGCCGCTGGCGCGAAAGACACAGCGCTCGCCGGCGGCGATATCGATGCTGGTGGCGTCGAGCAGTGCGGTCGCCATCTGCGAGGCGACGGTGCGATTCCAGATCAGCTGATAAAGGCGGAACTGGTCAGGAGTCAGGGCATTCTTGATCTGCTGCGGCAGGTGACCGATGACGGTTGGCCGGATCGCCTCATGCGCTTCCTGGGCATTTTTGGCCTTGTTACGAAAGGCCCGCGGTTTGTCGAGGGCATATTCCTTGCCGTAGAGGGCTGAGATCACCGTACGGGCTTCGTCGGTCGCAACGCTGGAGAGGGCGACGGAGTCGGTACGCATGTAGGTGATCAGACCGACGGCGCCGTCGCCGATATCGATCCCCTCGTAAAGTTTTTGTGCCGTGCTCATGGTTTTGCGGGCGGAGAAGCCAAGTTTGCGGCTCGCCTCCTGCTGCAGGGTGCTGGTGGTAAACGGCGGCGACGGGTTGCGCTTTTTCTCTTTACGCACGACGTCACTAACGACAAAGGCGGCGTCGTTTAAGGTGGCGATAACCTGATCAATGGCGGCCTGGTTGCCAAGGGCCAGTTTGTCGAGCTTTTTTCCGTCGAACTGTTGCAGGCGGGCGGTGAAGGCGTCGCCGCGAACCGCGAGGTCGGCCTCCAGAGTCCAGTATTCTTCGTTGTTAAAGGCCTGAATATCCTTTTCGCGATCACAGATCAGACGCAGGGCAACTGACTGCACCCGGCCGGCGGAGAGCCCGTAGCGGATTTTTTTCCACAGCAGCGGAGACAGGGTAAAGCCGACCAGATAATCGAGGATGGCGCGGGCCTGCTGGGCGTCGACCAGATCGCCGGCGATGGCGCGCGGGTGGCTCATCGCTTCGTGGATGGCACCGGCGGTGATTTCATGAAAGACAACGCGGCTGACCTTGGGTTTGGCCCCCTTTTCGTCGATGCCGAGAGCCTGCAGCAGGTGCCAGGCAATGGCTTCCCCTTCACGGTCGGGGTCAGTGGCGAGGATCAGTTCGTCGCAGTTGGCCGCCAGCTTCTTAAGTTCGTTGAGATGTTTATGGCTCTCGTCCAGAACCTGATATTTGGGTTCGAAGTCGCGGTCGATATCGACCGACCCCTGTTTGCTCGGCAGGGCACGGACATGGCCGTAAGAGGCGCGGACCTGATACCCTTTGCCAAGAAATTTTTCGATGGTTTTCCCCTTGGCGGGGGATTCGACAATAACCAGTGCGTTTGCCATAGTCGTTCAATTTTCCAAAGAAGAATCGGCTGCCGTAACAAGCGCGCCGACAAGTGAAACGGGCTGCGGTGGTATCCGCAGCCCGGTCTTTGCTAGTGGTACATCCGGGACCAATCGTCCCCCATCAGGGCATCGACCGCCTGTCGCCAGTCTTGGTTGGCCCGGGCAAACAGGGTCAGTGAGGTCATCACCTTGATCTCCTTCAGCGACACCTCGTCCTCCCCTAACTGGAAGGCGCGTTCGATGATCTCTTCCTGGCTGGTGTCGTCAAGGATGCCAAGGCTGCGCAAGCGGATCAAAAAACCGCGGGCTTCGGTGGTGAGCAGACGCAGTTCGTCGGCGGCGAAGACGCGCATGGTCGGAATGGCACCGAGAGTGACGGCCGGCAGCGGAAGATCGGAGGCGGC
>Ga0209231_1000645_pt1 | contig 17639 bp, 15 predicted proteins | sample Deesub45470m_DNA_FD_188086 | JGI IMG/M metagenome (GOLD analysis project Ga0209231, IMG submission 188086) | Deep subsurface microbial communities from North Pacific Ocean - 450_OLKR46/470m Metagenome (SPAdes) (version 2) | ecosystem: Environmental > Terrestrial > Deep subsurface > Unclassified ... | reverse complement strand
AGCCCCTGGAGAAAGAGGCGGTAGCGCACCAGCGGCTCGAGAGGGCGCATCCGTTCCACCTCCTCGGCGCTGCGGTAGCGGCCGGGATCGTCGGAGGTGGTATGGGGGCCGAGGCGGTAGGTGATCGCCTCGATGAGGGTCGGCCCCTTTCCGGCGCGGGCCCGCTTCAGGGCCGCCTCCGTGGCCAGGTAGGCGGCAAAGGGATCGTTGCCGTCGATCTGCACTCCGGGGATGCCGTACCCCACCCCCTTGGCGGCCAGGGAGGTGGCCGCGCACTGGGCCTTGCGGGGGACGGAAATGGCCCAGGCGTTGTTCTGGCAGAAGAAGATGACCGGCGCCTTGCTGACGCCGGCAAAGGTGAGCGCCTCATGGAAATCCCCCTCGCTGGTGGCGCCGTCGCCGAAAAAGCAGAGGACCGCGTCCTTTTCCCGGCGGTAGGAAATCCCCATCGCCAGGCCGGCGGCATGGAGAATGTGCGTCCCGACCGGAATCGCCACGGGGAGAAAACGCAGCGACTTCGGGAGGCGATTGCCTTCTTCGTGCCCCATCCAGTAGAGGAGAATCCGTTCCAGGGGGACGCCGCGGACCAGGGCCGCCGCCAGCTCGCGAAAGGAAGGGACGATCCAGTCCGTTTCGCTCAGGGCCGAAACGCTCCCCACCTGGCAGGCCTCCTGCCCTTCCACCGGCGGATAGGTCCCCATGCGTCCCTCCCGCTGCAGGGTGAGGCAGGTGCGATCCACCAGTCGCGCAGCGAGCATCCGGCGGAAAATAAGACGCTGCGCCTCCTCATCCAAGGCATGGAGAAGCGCCGGATCGGCATTCCCTTCCGGATCGAGGACCTGCAATCTTTTCCCCTGCAGGGGATCGTAATCCGCTAATTCCATATCCCTCCGACTGTTAGTCCAAGATTAACAGTCGGGGAGAGCTAGGCAATCGGCAGAGGGTGGAATTTCTCGGGCGGCGCGCGAAAGAAGGGAGAAGGGAGAAGGGAGAAGGGGAATCCCCGCAGAAGTCTTTATAAATACGAGGGATTTCTTGACAAAATTTAAGGCCCCTTCCATAATCGCCCCTTAATGTGCACGATTTCCGCCGGCGGGCGGCGGGATGACAATACGACAATCCGGATACGTCGAAGTTCGCGATATCCGGTATTTTCCGAAAAGCCGAAGTTCGTCATATTCGATAAATACCAACTTCGGCAAGACCCTGTTAGCTTTCATCCCAATCAAGGCGAGGCTTGTCGTGAAGATAGATATACACGTTCATACCAGGAAAGTGAAAGAGGGTGATCCTCCCACCAGGGAAATCACTCCTGGACGACTCTCAGAAATAATACTGTCTACAGATGTGAAAATTATAGCCATAACGAACCACAACATTTTTGATCTCCAACAATATGACCAAGTTCTAGAGCAGGTTGATGGCGCAGTTCAAATTTGGCCAGGAATCGAGCTTGATGTGGTCGAAGACGAAAAGAGGGCCCATCTACTTGTGATAGTTTCTCCTGACAAGAAAGGAGCCTTCAGCGAGGCTGTTAACAAGGCAACCTCCGGTTGCAGCCCGGACGATTTTGCAGTTTCCCTTGAACGTACAGTGGAGCTCTTCGATAGGTTTGATCCAATCTATGTTGCGCACTATTTGGGCAAAAAGCCGGATTTGGGCGAGGTGGGGGTAGAGAGGCTTTCAGGGTTGACCGTGAACCCCAAGCGAATCATCAGGGAGGCGGCCAACTCGATATCTGCCGGCATCTTCATTGCTCATGGGCATGCGTCAATTTATGGGTCAGACGTTCAGGTTTGGGAAGATTATCCTGCAGAGGCGTCAAAGCTTCCAGAATTGAGGCTTCCAGTCGACAGCTTTGAGCACTTCTGCCTTCTTCTGGAAAAAGATGTGTCAACCATCAACACGGCCATCAGTAGGAAGCAAAGCGATACATTGGTTTTGCAGCCATTTGAGGACGACACAAAGGTGGAGATCAAGGCATTCAATGACATAAATGTAATCTTTGGCCCAAAAGGAACAGGTAAGACTAAAATCCTTAAAGCGATAGCCGGGCATTACTCAAGTAACGGAGTTAATGCGACGGTTTTCGAGTCGGCGCCAGATAAATTGGCTGACAGGCTCGATATTAAGGGCAAGGGCTTGGTTAAAAACCTCAACCCTCTCGGCATCAATTATTGCACAGATGAAATCCGGCGAATCAAGGTTGGGAAGGAGCAAGATGTAACCAGCTTACGTAAGTATCACGATTACTTCACGTCAGAAAGTAAGAATAAAAATGCGAGGAAGATGAAGATCAAGGATCTTCCGATCGTGGCGGGAGCGAAGTCGAAGGCCAGTTTTGATGAATACACTGAGGCCCATGAGAAGGTTCGGGGTATGCGCGATTTCTTTCACGACAGTGGCCCTGTTGCCGAAGTCGCTAGCAAAGACAGAATCGCCGAACTTATCACGCAGTTGTCCAGTCTGGCTTCCGACCTGAAAGATCGCTCGTGGAAACACTTTGCTGACTGGAAAAGCGCTGAGTTGACCAATGGTGCTTCGGAGCTCTTTCGGAACGAAGTGGCCCGCAAGACGGGGACATTTAGCAAACCAACAGATACCGGTTTTAGGTCATTCGCCAAGAATAGGTTGCAGATCAAGCGAGATGCCTGTGAGATCTGCAGTAGCCTATTCGCAGCCATCGAGGACGAAGTTGAACTTGTTGGCTCTCTTGGCCCAGAGAAGGGGCAACTGGAGTGCGCGACAAGCTTCCTCTTTCAAGATGGTACTATTCGCGACTCGCTCTACTCCCCAATCAAAGCCATACGAAAAAATTCTCAGACGAAGTTCGCACAGTCCGTTAATAAGATTGCGTCAAGGGCTTTACATGACGACTTGTTTGACGGCGTTAGTGAGTTGAGAGCAAATGAGGACATTGTTGAGATAGTCAGCGTGTATGAACTCCTGCTCTTTTGGAGACGCTTCACCTTGGCTGGTGATGTGTATTCACCCTCGAATGGCGAATGTTCAATGTTAAATTTTCACAGAGAACTGGCTGAAGATAAAGATGTGTACTTGTTGGATGAACCAGAGAGAAGTCTGGGAAATGAATACATCAATGATGTGATAATTCCTCTCATCAATGACAAGGCGAGGCAAGGGAAGAAGGTTTTCATTTCGACCCATGACGCTAACATCGCTGTGAGAACGTTGCCATACAATTCCATCTACAGGTGTCACGATAGTGATGGCTATGCTACTTACGTTGGCAATCCATTCTCTAACAGTCTGGTATGTCAGGTGGACGAAAGCAAGGTACTAGACTGGAAGAAGATCAGCATGAAGACGCTAGAGGGCGGTGAAACAGCTTTCGGTGAAAGGGGAAAAATATATGGAAACCATTGAAGCCGAATTGGTGTCAACTGGAGAGAAATATTTTATCCAGATCAATGATGAGCCAGAAATACTGATCCCGGTATCAGAAGACAATGCCAATACCGTCAAGTCGGTGTTCAATGCCCTCATCCGACGACTTAGAAGGGGGCCTTTCGAGATCGCTCTAAAGGAGGCTGAGAAGGACCTGTTCTATCACGTGGCAACGGAGTATCTTAATCAGTTGAACGGGGAGTTGATCGAGGTCTATGAGGAGATGAAGCAATATGGGTTCGTTGAGGGCGAAGATGAAGGGAGCTAACACTAGAACAACCGGGTCGGACCTGCCCAAGGTGTTGAATGTAGGTAGAAAACCATTGAATTGATGCACTTTTTAGGGCCTTAAAGGGCCCATTTTGGCTATAAAATGACATACATTAAAGAGAGGGGGAAATGCCGCGCGCAAGGAAAGACAAAGGCCTCGCATCTACAGATTTCGAAAAAATGAAATTTGTAGACGCGACCTCCAAAGATTCTTTCCGGCGAGATGGTCGCGCGACTGGGATTGTGCCAGTTCGGCTGATCGCGAAGACTTCCACGACAACGGTTACTGATAAGTCCATGGGGAAGGTCGTCGGTAAGCCGTAACGGGGAGAACCCGACTTACGGTTTGACGAGGGGGCTATGGGAAGCATTAAATACGTGGGCACCGCCAGGTGCTTAATGGACAGGGCCGAGCCGAAAGACCGAATTCGCCAGTTAGGTTTACTGTGCACCGAGGTTCTACTCAACTATGCCTAAAAAATAAGTTGAAATTTTGTATTTCATGGCCTACATTGCATCTGGGCGATAGAGTAATGGAAACTCGATCATCGAAAGATGAGAGTCTAGGAGGGTTCGATTCCCTTCCGCCAAAGGGCATTTGTAAGCAAGCATAAGTGCCCTTTGGCGGTAAGGAATCCAAGTAATGGCTTCTCCTGTATCAGATTCAAAAATTTACAAATATCACGTCGCAAATCTCCGTTCCCTCGAAATTGCCCTTCAAAATACCTCCCTCTCCGCACGTAAATCCATTTCCGAAGAAAACAACCCCGCCACGGCATCTTTTGTAAGGTTATTCGCATTTTTAATCGGCGCATGGACCGAAAACAGGCTTAAAAAGCTTCTTTTCGAAGATACTGGTTTTGGTGGTCAAGACAGGGAACGGGTGTTAAACCAAGGCACTCAACTTGAGCAGTGGACCAAGGCTGTTGAGTTGGCCTTTAGAAAACATTACAAAGTCCCGAAAGCCCCACTCTCCGAGGCCACTCTCACCTTTACTTCCAATGCCAGATATCTCTCATTGATCGGTCTTCTCGACAAAGATTTACGGTTAATAATTGAGGTTAGAAACAAACTTGCTCACGGACAGTGGATATATCCATTTAATAGCAATGGTGATGGTATCGAGCAAGAAAAGTATAAATTGCTTAACCTGGAAAATTTACCTTCACTTCAATATAAGTTTTCCCTTATCTCTAACCTTGCAGACATTGTTCAAGATCTCGTAGTCTCTGTTCCAACGTTCGAGAGGGACTTCGACATTCATTTCAAGCAAATTTCTAATACAAAGAACAACCTAAAAAACAGAAAATATGAAAATTACGAGAAGATGTTAATTGATAAAAGAAAACGTGGAATACAAAAAAGAAAAATCAATAAGGCATAACAAGCGGACGGGATATGGGGACATTGAATAGTTGATTAACTCGGCACTTAGTTGACTAATCAACAACGTCCCCTCCAGTCAAATTTCAGAAAATGAAATCTGTAGACGCGGCCCCCAAAGATTCTTTCACCACCCAACGATTCTATTGTACATGCTTGCCATGTAATTTCTATGGCTATGGTTTTCTCTTGAGTGCTTGAAGGACAACATACAATGCAAATCCTACTAAGCCCATGGAAACAAGAAACATAGTCATTGAAGGGTCTTTGATGGCAAATTGGCTCAATTTGTCGATAGTATCCACTGGATTCATGGTTGTCTCCACTTTATCAATTCAGTCAGAAAGATCCTTCGCACCAACTTCCTGTGCTCTTTCCATTAGGGCAAGATACGATTTTTGATTAATTTGTCCACTTCCGGATTTGTAGTGTTTTTTTACTATCTGGAATGGGTTGAAGATTATGACATAACTATAATTTCCCGATCTTCCACCTCGCGCGTCAATAAAGCCCAGCTCCATTAACGTTTTCATTTTGCTCTTCCATGTGGCAACTGCACGTTCTCCCTTGAAGCCCGACTCAAAGGCCAACACCTTTTCATCTTTTACTTCCACAAGCATTTCGTCATGCGAACGGCACCATAAGGCAAGGTAGGTTGTAAAAAGAGGGTTACCGTTTGAAAGTTGGTTGAGCATGTCTAGAATTAATGGCATGCATCTCGGTATGGTAGTCCATCCATCGGATTTTTTGCGGTGCCAAACGCTTTTTGGGTCCAATTCCGGCCAGAGCTCAGTAATAATTTCTTGCCGCTTATCTTCCATCTTTTTAGATATGGTGCTTTTGCGTATAGCCATTATGAAGCCTCCTTTTTTTGTGATTTGATATAGTTGTGATTTTGTCAAAAAATGCAAGTAAATACAATGATTTATGCTTGCAAAAGACATGGTTCGATGCAGGTCTTTTGTTGGCATTAGGTTCTGCGAGTTGTGGCTAAAAATGTTAATTGAATAGTGAGTAAAACGCAAGCGCGTAAAGCGTGCCGGCTTTTTGTGTCTTATATCAAAAGGTTGAAAACCTTTCTACTGTGCTCACTGTTGTCATTGTACTCAGATGTTCTCCAGTGTGCTCCTTGTGCTCGCTAGGGATTCCTAAGGGTGCATGGAAGCCTAACCAAAAAGGAAAGACAAAGGGGTCGCGTCTACCGATTTGAGTAGCCGGATCGGACCAAAGTCCTTCACTACATCTGGGATCCAATTGGTGTCTCAGGCGAGCCGATGGCTCGCGACGAGTATCATTCCTACCTGCCACATGTGTTCAGCCTTCTCAAGGCTAATGTGAAATCCGAGCCCATTGCAGAATATCTTTTCGAGGTCTCCACAGATCGAATGGGGGGCAAGGAAAACCGAGCAAAAGATTTGGAAGTTGCAGACATATTGCTCGATTGGAAGGAGACCATTTATGCCAAATACTCCTAACCCTGCGCTCAAGTTCGCTCCCTTTGAAAACTTCGCGCCGCTCGAGATCTGCTTCAGCCGAAACTGAAGAGTGGGGAGATCAGCGTATGAACGGCTCCGGACAACACAGGAGGCTACGCCCGAGCGGCGGTTACCGCACCCTGCGTTCTTTTCAGACGACCACGGTCATCTACGATGCCACGGTGTCCTTCTGCGAGCGCTTCATTGACAAGCGTTCCCGACTGGTTGACCAGATGGTGCAGGCGGCGCGTAGCGGCAGACAGAACATTGCCGAAGGGAGCCGGGCAGCGGCGACTTCCAGCCAGACCGAGCTGCGCCTGGTGAACGTTGCCCGCGCCAGTCTGGATGAACTTTTGCTGGACTACGAAGATTTTCTGCGGCAGCGCGGCAAACGGCAGTGGACAAAAGATGACGCAGAGGCAAAAGCGGTGCGGGAGGTCGGGAAGAAGCTTCATCATCGGTCGGATCCGTCCGATCCGACTGATCGGTCGGATGAAAGAGCTCCTTACGCACTTTGGCTGCAGCACCCTGACCCCGCCATTATCGCCAACGCGCTCATCTGCCTGATCCACCAGGCCAATTATATGCTCGATCAGCAGATTGCCGGGCTGGAGCGTTCTTTTGTCAACGATGGTGGCTACAGCGAACAGTTGGCCGCGGCACGGGTCAAAAGGCGTAATTATCCGACGGATCCGTCGGATGAAAAACCAGCGCTCCCAGCCTGCCAGCTCTGCTGCAAGCCGATGGTGCTGCGCACGGCAAAGCAGGGCAAGAATGCAGGTTCGCGGTTTCTGGGGTGTTCCGGTTACCCTGAATGTAAAAGCACCAGACCGATTGATGAATCAGCTTGATGACCTGTGGTGGTAAGTGGAGAGCATATGAGTCTTGAAGATCAGAAGAGGCCGGCTCCTTCGGGAGCCGGCCTCTTCTGTTTTTGGCGGGAGTAGATGAGAATCGAACTCACCGGGGACGGGATACGCCCCCCACCGGTTTTGAAGACCGGGAGCGTCACCAGACTACTGCCTACTCCCAAAAAGGGGATGTGCAATTTTAAAGGCGGATGATCCGCCCGGCGTTCTGCAACGTTTCGGCGATCTCCAGCATGTTGGTGGAGCGGCCGGCTTTGAGATCACCCTTGAGGTGGAAGAATTCGAGGCACAGGCCGCAGGAGGCGATATCGGTCCCCATGCAGGCGATCTTGTCGAGGGCCTCGAGGATCTCGGAACCGGCGCAGGTCAGCTTGACCCCGGCATTGACGAAAAGGAGGACGTCGGGGACGACCTCGAGCTCGGCGAGGGTGAAGAAGTAGTTCTTCAGCAGGATCCGCCCCAGCTCGTCGCTGCCGCTGCCGAGGGTGTCGGCGGCAATGAACGCCACGGTCTTCCCCTGGACGGCAGCCGCGTCTCTTTTCTGTGGGGTGCTCCCCGGGGTCAGCTCGAGGGCGAATCCCCCTTCGGTGTCGCCGGTTTTGATGTCGAAACCCAGCGTCCTGACGAGGCGGCTGACGTTTTCCACAGCGATCGGATCGCCGAGGAGGACCCGCAGGGGGGCGTCGGGGGCGGCAAGGAGGGCCTTGCGGGTTTCGACGACGGGATGGGGGCATTTATGGGCGCGGCAGTCCAGGGTCTTCATCGGTTCTCCGGATAATTTAAGTCGATGGTGCGCCTAACTATAGGGGGAAGGGCCCTCGGTTGCAAGAGGTCCTCCGAGCTTTTCTACCCCTGCGCCGGCACCAGTCGGGCCACGGCTTCGATGTGGGGCGTCTGGGGGAACATGTCCACCGGCTGGATCTCCTCGGTGCGGTAGCCGAGGGAGGAGAGGATGTCCAGGTCCCGGGCCAGGGTCAGGGGGTTGCAGGAGACGTAGATCAGGGTGCGCGGCGCGAGCCCGGCCAGGGCCTCGAGGACCTCGCGGTCGCAGCCGCTGCGCGGGGGGTTGACGACCGCCACCCCTCCGGGGGGGATCTCCAGCGCGAGGTCGTGAACGAGCTCGGCGGCGTCGCCGGCGAGAAAGGTGCAGGCACGGATGTTGTTCATCCGGGCGTTCTCCCGGGCGTTGCGCACCGCCTCCTCGACGACCTCGATGCCGATGACGGAGGCCCCGTCCCGGGCCAGGTTCATGGCGATGCCGCCGATGCCGCAGTAGAGATCGACGGCGCAGTCGCCGGGGGAAAGAGCGGCCCACTGCCGCACCAGTTGATAGATGCGGGCGGCCTGCTCGTTGTTGACCTGGAAGAAGGAGGACGGGGCGATGCGCAGCTGGATGTCGCCGACCTGGTCGATGAGGTCGGGGGTGCCGAGGATGCGCACCGTCTCCTTGCCGAGGATGACGTTGCCCGAGGAGGGGTTGATGTTCTGCTGCACCGAGACGACTTCGGGGACCTTGGCCTTGAGTCCTTTGGCCATATGGGTCAGTTCGCGGAAGTTGCGCTCGGCGGTGACGAAGGTCACCATCGCCTTGCCGTGTCCCGGACTGACCTTGATGGCCAGGTAACGCAGGAGGCCGCGACGGCTGACGGAGTTGTAGATGTAGATCTCCTGGCGCTCCACCTCTTCCTTGACGACCTTGGCGATGCGGTTGATCAGCGGGTGGTGCAGGGGGCAGTCCTCGATGTCGACGACGTCGTGGGAGCCGCGGCGGTAGAGCCCGATCTTGACCTTCCCTCGCTCCTTCCCCATGACCAGCTTGGCGTTGGTGCGATAACCGAAGGGATGGGCCGCTCCCCAGACCGGGTGGAGCCGGATCCCCTTGAGGGGGTCGTAGGCGTCGAGGGCGTAGCGTATCTTGTCCTGCTTGAAGTACAGCTGGCTCTGGTAGTTCATGGCGATGAGCGAACACCCCTGGCAGGCCCCGGCGTGCTTGCAGGTGTTCACGATGGTGCGGCTGGGGCTCTTGCGCAGAACCTTCCCCAGGCGGCCGATGAGCTGGTACTGCCCCTGGTGCTCGATGACGACCGAGACCGCTTCCCCCTTGAGGGCGCCGGGGACCAGCAGCTCCTTCCCCTCGTGGCGGGCGACACCGATCCCTTCGTCGTTGAGTCGTTCGATGACGATATCCAGGGAGCGGGGGGCCGTCCGTTTTTTGCCGGGTTTTCGGGGCGCTTGGGGTTCTTTTGCCATGATCTTGAATGCCTCGTCCTTGCTGGTCCGTTTGAATTCTGGCACATTAACCTCTCGCCGGTTTCCTGTCAATCTCTTGTCTGCTTGACGTAGCAGCCGAGCCGCCGGTACACTCGAGCCCTTCCGGGGAGCTTTCTTGCCCCGCCATCCCCCCTGTGGAGGTTGCCGCCATGCCCCGCCTCACCCGCCAGATCCACGTCGGCTCCGTCGCCATCGGCGGCGGCGCTCCCGTCTCCGTCCAGTCGATGTGCAGCACCGATACCCGCGATGCGGCCGCGACCCTCGGCCAGATCCGTCGTCTTGCCGAGGCCGGATGCGAAATCGTGCGCTGCGCCGTTCCCGATGCCGAGGCCGCTTCGGCCCTGGCGTCGATCTGTGCCGGAAGTGCCCTGCCGGTGATCGCCGACATCCACTTCGATTACCAGCTGGCCCTGGCCTCCCTTGCCGCCGGGGTCGCCGGGCTGCGCCTCAACCCCGGGAACATCGGGGCGCGCTGGAAGGTCGAGGAGGTGGTCCGCGCCTGTGCCGAGAGGCGCGTTCCGATCCGCATCGGCGTCAACGGCGGCTCCCTGGAAAAGGAGCTGCTGGAGAAATACGGCCACCCCACACCCGAGGCGATGGCCGAGAGCGCCCTCGGGCACATCCGCATCCTCGAGGATCTTGGCTACGCCGAGATCAAGGTGAGCCTCAAGGCCTCGGACATCCGCCGCACCGTCGAGGCCTACCGCCTTCTGGCCGCCGAGGTCGACTACCCGCTGCATATCGGGATCACCGAGGCGGGAACCACCTGGGCCGGCACCGTCAAGAGCGCCGTCGGCATCGGCACCCTCCTCTACGACGGGCTCGGCGACACGCTGCGGGTTTCTCTCACCGGCGACCCCGTGGAGGAGGTGCGGGTCGGCTGGGAGATCCTCAAGAGCCTCGGCCTGCGGGAGCGCGGGCCGGTTTTCATCAGCTGCCCGACCTGCGGACGCTGCCAGATCGATCTGATTCCCATCGCCGAGGAGGTGGAAAGACGCCTCCACGACCTGCCGAAGACGATCACCGTGGCGGTCATGGGGTGCGTGGTCAACGGCCCCGGAGAAGCGCGGGAAGCCGATGTCGGCATCGCCGGCGGCCACGGTCAGGGGCTCCTCTTCCGCCGCGGCGAGGTGGTGCGCAAGGTCCCGCAGAACGAGCTGGCCGACGCCCTGGTGGCCGAGGCCTGGAAAGTTGTCGCCGAGAAGCCCTGAATGAGGGGAAAGACGGCTGAAGTTTCCTTGCTTTTCCCGATAAAATACGCTAGGTTTCTATCTCTTTTTTCCGCCCCGGCGGACCCTTCGCCCGGTCCCATCCCATTCAAGAGGTACAGAGTCCATGCGCTACAGCGAATATCTTCTCTCGACTCTCAAGGAAACCCCCGCCGACGCCGAGATCACCAGCCATCAGCTCATGCTGCGGGCCGGCATGATCCGCAAGGTCGCCGCCGGGATCTACAGCTACCTCCCCCTGGGGCTGCGCTCCATCCGCAAGGTCGAGCGGATCATCCGCGAGGAGATGGAGCGCGCCGGAGCCATCGAACTGCTGATGCCGATGGTCATCCCCGCCGAGCTCTGGGAGGAGTCGGGGCGCTGGGAGCAGTACGGCAAGGAGCTGATGCGTCTCAAGGACCGCAAGGACACCTCCTTCTGCCTCGGCCCGACCCATGAGGAGGTCATTACCGATATCGTCCGCCGCGAGGTCCGCTCCTACCGCCAGCTCCCCCTCAACCTTTACCAGATTCAGGGGAAGTTCCGCGACGAGATCCGCCCCCGCTTCGGGCTCATGCGCGGCCGCGAATTCATCATGAAGGATGCCTACTCCTTCGACATGGACGAGAAGGGGCTGGACGTCGCCTACGAGAAGATGTACCAGGCCTACCGGCGGATCTTCGAGCGCTGCGGCCTGAAATTCCGGGCGGTGGAGGCCGACACCGGCAATATCGGCGGCACCGCCTCCCACGAATTCATGGTCCTGGCCGATTCGGGGGAAGACGCCATCGTCTCCTGCGACAGCTGTGAGTATGCGGCCAACGTCGAGAAGGCCGAGGTCCGGCAGTCCGCTGTCTCCCCGCCGGCACCGACCCGGGAAATGTCCCGGGTGTCAACCCCGGCGCGCAAGACCATCGAGGAGGTGGCCCTCTTCCTCGAGACCGCTCCCGAGCGCCTGGTCAAGACGTTGATCCTGCAGACCGACGGCGGCGAAAATCTCGCCGTCCTCCTGCGCGGCGACCGCGAACTCAACGAAATCAAACTCTGCCGGCTCCTCGGGTGCAACGATGTCGAGCTGGCCAGCGAGGAGACGGTGATCCGGGTGACCGGCGCGCCGAGCGGTTTTGCCGGCCCCGTCGGCCTTTCGCTGCGCATCCTCGCCGACCACGAGGTGGCGGGGATGGCCGATTTCATCTGCGGCGCCAACGAGAAGGACCTCCATCTCGCCGGCGTCAATCTCGGTCGGGATTTTTCGGTGGAAACCCTGGCCGATCTGCGCCAGGCCGTGGCCGGCGACCCGTGCCCGCGCTGCGCCGGCAAACTGGAGAGCTGGCGGGGGATCGAGGTCGGTCATGTCTTCAAGCTCGGTACCAAATACTCCAAGGCCCTGAACGCCACGGTCCTCGACGACCAGGGGCAGGAGCGGCTGCTGATCATGGGGTGCTACGGCATCGGCGTCGGCCGCACCGTCGCCGCGGCCATCGAGCAGAACCACGACGAGAACGGAATCATCTTTCCCATGCCCATCGCCCCTTATCAGGTGCTGGTCACCATGGTCAACCCCAACGACGAGGCGGTCAACGCCGCCGCCGTCGACCTCTACCGGTCCCTGCAGGATTCGGGGGTCGAGGTCCTTCTCGACGACCGCGACGAACGCCCCGGCAGCAAGTTCAAGGACGCTGACCTCATCGGCATCCCGCTGCGGGTCACCGTCGGCGCCCGGGGTCTCAAGGAGGGGGCGCTGGAGCTTCAGGAACGCCGGGGCGGGGAGCGCACCATGCTGCCGCTGGCCGAAGCGGCCGGACTGCTGGTCGAGGCGGTCCGCAAGGGACTGCGCTGAGCCGGGCGTGCCCTGATCTTCAGATTGCTAACACAGGGAAGGGTAGGTCGAGGTCATGAGCAAAATTACCGTTGACAGCAACGGTCGCATCGCCGTCCCCCAGCAGGTGGCCCGGGAAATCGGATCCCGCGCCCTCGAACTCTCCTCCCACTCGGCGCAGCACCTGTTTCTGACCTCTCCCGACCCCGGTGAGCCGGTGGTTCTCTCCGGGATCCTCGGCGAACTGGGTGTGGCCGATCTCCTCTCTTTTTTCAACATGTTCCGCAAGACCGGAGTGCTGCGCTTCTACCTTGTCGGCGGCACCAAGGCCCTCTACTTCCAGCAGGGAGAAATCGTCTTCGCCACCAGCACCTTCCCCGAGGAGGATCTGGGCGAGGTTCTCAGCGCCCTGGGAAAGGTCGACCAGGAGACGCTGCAGAAGGCCCGCCAGTCCGTTACCGGACGCACCACCATCGGCAAGATTCTCGTCGACAGGAAGGTCGTCACCCCCAAGGACCTGTGGCTGGCCAGTCGCAATCAGGTCGAAGCGATCGTCTACCATCTTTTCGCCTTTCATCAGGGGAGCTACTCCTTCGTCGCCAAGATTCTCGAGAAGGAGGAAATTGTCCGCCTGTCCATGAGCACCCAGAATCTCATCATGGAGGGGCTGCAGCGGGTCGATGAGCGGGCCCTCTTCCTGCGCCGCATCCCCTCCTTCGATCTGTTGCCGGTGCCGACCGGCGAAAAGGAGGAGGGGCTCAGCCCCGCCGAGGAGCGCATGGTCCGGTTGCTGCACCAGGGGCGCTACGACGTGCGGACGACCTTGCGCAGGAGCGCCCTCGGGGAGTTTGAAGCCCTCAAGATCCTCTACCATCTTCTCGAAAAGGGGGCGGTGCGCCTCGAGGAGGCCGCGGAGGTGGTCATCGACGGCGATCTCGGCGAGATCCTCTCGGTCTTCAACGGCGCCCTGGTCACCCTTTTTCGCCGGGTCAGTGAAAAAAACAGCGGTTTCGAGCAGGAATTGCGCACCTTTCTGCGCGATCTCCCCCAGCCCTTCTCCTACGTCTTTCGGGATATCTCCTTGCAGGGAGACGGCGCCGTTGACGGCACCCGGATACTGGCCAATCTTGCCGGCCTGGAGGAGGGAGAAAAGAAGCGCCTTCTCGCCGATGCCCTCAGCGAGGTGGTCTACATGGAATGTATCGCCGCGCGGCGGGATCTGGGCGTCAGTGAGTCCGCCGATCTGATCCGGCGGGTTCAGGAGATTTCCCGGCGCGTCAAGACCCTTATCGGGAGGAGTGAATGAACGAAGAAGCCAGAAAGCGGCTGATTTTTGCCCTGGATGTCGACTGTTTCGACGATGCGGAGAAGTGGGTCAAGCTCCTGCATCGCCAGGTCGGACTCTTCAAGGTCGGCAAGCAGCTCTTTACCCGCTGCGGACCGGAGGTGGTGCACATGATCCGCGGCGAGGGGGGCGAGGTCTTTCTCGATCTCAAGTATCACGACATACCCAACACCGTCGCCATGGCCGGCGTCGAGGCCTGTCGTCTCGGGGTCCGGATGTTCAACGTTCATGCCCTCGGCGGCCGGGAGATGATGGAAAAGACCGTGGCCGAAGTCGACGCCCTCTATCCCCGCGGGAGTAAGGAGCGCCCGCTGCTGCTGGCCGTGACGATCCTGACCTCCTCCACCGAGGAGACGCTGCGCGGCGTCGGTATCGATCGGCCGGTTTCCGAGATGGTGCCGCGTCTGGCGCGTCTCGCCCAGGAGGCGGGAATGGATGGCGTCGTCGCTTCTCCCCGGGAGGTCGGGTTGATCCGCCAGGCCTGCGGCGGCAATTTTGCCGTGGTCACCCCCGGAGTGCGCCCCGGGTTTGCTTCCCTGGACGACCAGAAGCGGGTAACGACGCCCGGCGAGGCGATCGCCGCCGGAGCCGACTACCTGGTCATCGGCCGGCCGATCGCGGCGGCCAGCGACCCCGTCGCGGCGGCGGAGGCGATTCTCGCCGAAATGACCCTTGCCCTGGAGCGCGTCTGACCCATGTCGGAATTCGTTTATGGCATCAATCCGGTGCGGGAAGGGTTGCAGGGTGTGCGGCGGCGTCCCCTCGAAATGTTCGTCGCCCGCGATCAGCGTTCGGCTCGTATCGAGGAGTTGATGGCCGAGGCGCAGACGGCGGGGGTCCCGGTGCGCATGCGGGACAAGGGGGATCTCGATCGGCTGGCCGGAAACCCCCATCATCAGGGCGCGGTGCTGCGCATCGAACCCTTCGCCTATGTGGCTTTCGAGGATCTGGTCGCCGGGTGGCGCAATTCGGGGGAGAAGGCCTTCTTCGTGGTTCTCGACGGCATCACCGATCCCCATAACCTCGGGGCGATCCTGCGCAGTGCCGATGCCGGCGGCTGTCACGGGGTCATCGTCCCCAAGGACCGGGCCTGCCCGGTGACGGGGGTGGTGGACAAGGCCAGCGCCGGAGCCCTGGAGCATATTCTCCTTTGCCAGGTGACCAACCTCTCCCGGACCCTCGAGGCCCTGAAACAGGAGGGGGTGTGGATCTACGGTCTGGCCGGAGAGAGCGCCACCACTCTCTACCAGGCGGAACTGTCGGGGGACCTGGCATTGGTTGTCGGCGGCGAGGGAGCGGGGATGCGGCCCAACGTCAGTCGCCACTGCGACCATCTGCTGTCGATTCCCATGCAAGGCGGCGTCTCCTCCCTCAACGCCTCGGTCGCTGCGGGGGTGGCTCTCTTTGAAGTGGTGCGGCAGCGGCTGGGGTGTTAGAAGGGTACCAGGAGCCTGTCGGACTACCCATGAGCCGGCTGCAAAATGGTCTATTTGGTCCATATCCGAGCTTCTTTTCGACCAATAGAGACGACTATTGGCTCTCAAGCAAGCTCGAATCTGTCCTCAAAGATCCAATTTTTCGCTTCGGCCCGTAGTGTCCGACAGGCTCCCAGGGCCGGTCTCCCCGCGGGGGGCGCCGCCCTGTCTCTGCCGGAGGAGAAGTCGGACAAAAAAATGGGGCACCCCCAGGAGGGAAGGGATGCCCCGAAATGTTGCGCTTGTCGGGTAGAAATATAACCGCTCCGGTCAGGAATGTCAAGGGGGGAGGGTCGGCCGTCGTTTGGCATTGACAAGACCTCTCCGGAAGGATAGTTAAGAATTAATTATTTTTTGGGAGCCTGTCGGACTTTACGGGCCGAAACGGAGCGGGGGATGGCCCCCTCCCTCCCAGGAATGTCGGCGCCAGGGCGTGGGAACGGTGAGGAGGTCGCAGTGAGTCGCAAAAAGATTCTGCTCACCGATGACGTCGAATTGCTGCGCGGGCTGGAGAGGACCTTTTTTCGCCGCCGGAACTTTCACCTGCTGGTGGCGCAGAACGGCCTGCAGGCGTTGGAGATGGCCAGATCGGACGTTCCCGATCTGGTCTTTGTCGACCTCGACATGGAGAAGCTCCCCGGCGACGCCTGTTGCCGCCTTCTCAAGAGCGACCCCCTTCTGGCCGCCATACCCGTCGTCATCGTCGCTCCGGACGGGGGCGGGGATACTCTGGCCCGCTGTTATCGCGCCGGGTGCGACGAGGTCATCCGGCGACCCATCGATCGTCAGCATCTGGTGGCCGTGACGCTGCGCATTCTCGACGTGACATCCCGGGCGACATCGCGCGTCAGGGCTTCCCTCCGGGTCTTCTGCGGCCGCAATCGGGACGAACTCTCGGCCGGCACCACCCTGACCCTGGGGACCGGCGGCGCTCTGATTGTTGCCGTCCCTCTCCTCCCCGTGAACAGCGATGTCTTTCTCGAGTTTGTTCTCCCCGGGACGGGACGGCTTATTGCCTGCCGCGGGCGCGTCGTCTGGGTGAGTCGTCGGATGCCGGGGATCCAGGCCGTCGCTTCCCAGGATGAGATGGGAATTGAGTTTCTCGGCCTGACGCCGGAGGACAAGGAAGAGATCCGCGCCTATCTCGAAAGGGAAGGACTCGATCCCTGCTCCTGAGTCTCGGGGCGATGCCCTCCCCCGTCTTCCGGGGGAGGGGGGAAATCGACAGAAAAAAATCAAAGGATGTTGACAAGCCACGGCAAATGAAATATAAGTTCTGCCTCGTCAGGCGATTGTGTGCCGGGGTGAAAAAAACCTTGCAATCCGAAAACTGCTGGTGTATATATCCCCTCCTGCGCTGGCGTAGCTCAATTGGTAGAGCAGCTGACTTGTAATCAGCAGGTTGCGGGTTCAATTCCTGTCGCCAGCTCCAAAGAGCAAAGAGGGCGTCCAGCCCGTTTGAAAAGTGAAAGCATCCCCTGGAGGGGTTCCCGAGCGGCCAAAGGGAACAGACTGTAAATCTGTCGTCGTAGACTTCGGAGGTTCGAATCCTCCCCCCTCCACCACTAAGAACTTGCCGGATGAAGTTACGGGTGGCGATTTCCAGGAGGCATTTGCCGTATGAACTGGGACGTTGTCCGAAGCGGATTCCAAAACGCTTCGCATAAATAGGGTTTCCATCTGTTGGCGGGAATAGCTCAGTTGGCTAGAGCGTCAGCCTTCCAAGCTGAGGGTCGCGGGTTCGAGTCCCGTTTCCCGCTCCAGAGGGAACCAAGCATTCTTCGCAGACTGTCAGCGTGATCGGCCCACATAGCTCAGTAGGTAGAGCACTTCCTTGGTAAGGAAGAGGTCATCGGTTCGAATCCGATTGTGGGCTCCATGCGCTGGCATGCGGGGATTTTCCTGTTTTAGTAATGTTTGTCGGCCCTGGCCAACGATTGCCAGCCGGCCGTCCTACTTTAGGCGAGAATATTCCTGAGAACAAAGGGAGGTTGAAACAATGGCCAAAGCAAAATTCGAAAGAACCAAGCCCCATGTCAATATCGGGACCATCGGTCACGTCGACCATGGGAAGACCACGCTGACCGCTGCCAGCACGTTGGTGATGGCAGCGGTC
>Ga0209231_1000644_pt1 | contig 17738 bp, 26 predicted proteins | sample Deesub45470m_DNA_FD_188086 | JGI IMG/M metagenome (GOLD analysis project Ga0209231, IMG submission 188086) | Deep subsurface microbial communities from North Pacific Ocean - 450_OLKR46/470m Metagenome (SPAdes) (version 2) | ecosystem: Environmental > Terrestrial > Deep subsurface > Unclassified ... | reverse complement strand
GAGCTCAACATGGTCGCTGAATCGATCTTTGCGGTTGAAACCTATGGTATCAATCCGACGGCGGTTCACATCATGCGTACCACGGGTCTTCTCGAGGGCACGTCGATCGCATCGCTTGGTCTGGAAGCCTTTGGCTATGAAGCGCCCGATCATCCTGACAGCCAGATGGCTCTTGAAGCCCTCGGTGAGAAGATGAAGGAAAAGGCAGCACAGTGGTCTGCAAAGATTGTGTCGCTGGCTTCTTCGTTCGGTGACAAGGTCATGGGTGTCCTCAATCCTCTGTGGGATAAGATCACAACCAGCGTCACTAAACTGAGTGCTGTAGCTTGGGACAAGGCCAAGGTTGCTGGTAAAATTGTCAAAGCGCATCCGTACAAAACCATCATCGGTGTTATCTTGGCGATCGCAGCCGCCGCCGGTGTAGTTATGTTCGGTGCAAAATATCTGCCCGCAATTACGGCTAAGCAGCCTCAGGTTACGAAGTTTGTAACCGACATAACGGCCAAGATAAACAATATCAAATGGCCGTTCGGTGATATCAAGGCAACTGTTGCTGAAGGCGGCGCTAAGTTTGCCGTTAACATCAAATCGGCCGGTGGTGTCGCAAAGGGCGTGGCAATGGACTCGCTCGATTGGACATCCACGATGGTTAGATCCGCTGGTAGTCAACTGGGCCGCGCTTGGTCTGTCACCAAGCAAGGTGTCAGTGCGTTTGGTGTTCGTGCTGCTAAGATTGGTCATTCGGTCGTGACTGATGTAAAATATCTTGGTAAGGATGCCGTCAGCGGCGTCAAGAAGGGTGCTAAAGTCTATGGAGAAGCAAGTGATTTCATAGGTAAGCCAGTTGGTGATCTTCTTCACAAAGCCGGAGCCAATACGTTTGTCAGCGACATTGGTGCCGGTGCCTTCGGTGGTTGGGTTATTGGTTCTGTGATTACTGCAATCATTGGCCTTACTAAAGTGGTCTATCAGATCATCGCGGGTGGCCTGCGTATTGTTGCTGCGACTCTCAATGCGTTGATCGGCGGTACTAAGACTGCTGCTGCTTAATATACTTAGATAGGTAACAGAGGGAGGCGCGAGCCTCCCTCTGTTATCGCCCTTATTTTTACACTGTCTTTATTCTGTCATTGTGTGAGTGTGTGCTCATTTTATCATTTCTCACCCGGAGGCAGTCGTTTGACTAGCGACTGTACAATCACGTCATGACCAACGCGACATCACAAATAACATTTACAAAAATGGTTAATCTCAACAAGGGTGATAAAGACATAAAAAGTCTTATACGAACCTTGATCGGACATGGGGTTGGAAAAGAAGCCAATCGTCTCATTCCTATTTTCACCGAAGTGAAATTTCAAAACCGTCTTAGTGATTGTCGAGTTGTTGGGGCTAGGCGCTTTCTTCAAGCTCTTAGACCGTTTCAACTTTTACATCATATACGATTTATCAGTGATCTCGATATACTAATCGAAGCCGATTGTGGCGATGTGTTCTACTCCAATGAAGATCGTGTTAGTGGACATAAAGATGCAACCTTTTTAGTCAACGTTATATCGCCTGTTCACATTGAAGTAAAAGTAAAAGTCCACCCAATAACGCGGACACATTTAAACATTCGTGAATTGTCCCGCATGGCTTTCCCTATCTTGTTCGGATTGAAATCGTCAACCGATGAAGATACAGCCAGTTTGGAAATGATAAAATTTCACCGTAACAACAAGCTCTCTGAATTGACCGAGTCCTGTAGAGAACCGATTAACATTTTGTTCATCCCCTCAAAAGCAAGCGGTGGGTGTTACACTATACCACTATTCGGTTTAACGCAAGTCGATGCGATCCGACGCTCGGTATATACAGATGAGGCGTTCTCTTCTTGCTATGGCCGATATGGTGAATATGTATCCGAAATTGTATTCTCTCAACAACTTGCTGAAATGTTAGTTGAGGAAATCACAACTAATGAAAAATCTGGTCCAAGATCTGAAGTTACAGCACAAACATATTTTCTTGCCGAGATCCTTTTTGGGTATTATTTGAGAACTAGATCAAGTAAAGAAAATATGTCTCCTATTAAAAATAATTTCGTCTGGTTTGAAACAGTAAAAGAATGCGGTGAGTCATATGTGGAAACATATGCAGTCCATGTCCACCACGACTGATATGAAAATATCAAAAAGGTGTCAGCGCTATATTACCTATTTGAGTAATCAGCGCAAACCAAACTAACCTATAAGAGAAAACCATCTCTTGTTCTTTTTGGTTTGGTAGAATTACTTCCTTGTTTAATCGGAGTAATATACATGACACAAGCAACTGTTGTGGACATAACTGTAACGAAAGGATCGAACGATATGGACCTCATTGCTCCTACCCCTTCAGACCCAAACACCATCAGTGAATCTCAAGTCAATGAAAAGAAGCCTTTGTCCTCTGCCGTCACCGTGACGGTCGCAGGTGCTGGCGGTGCTGGTATTAACCTTAGTCGACCTTTCCGAACCGATCCTCGTATTAACAGCGTTTTGTTCTTCGATACCTCGATGACAAATATTCGTCCTGGAGAATCCGTCAACGTCATCACCAATGGCTCTGGTAGCGGTTCCAACCGTTCTGAAAATGCTGCAGATATCCAGCGCAATATTTCGGCAATGGAAAAAGAAGAACTTGGTCTTAACGATGTTGCGATTGTGGTCTTCTCACTCGCTGGTGGCTCTGGAAGCGTCTGTGGTCCACTCTTGATCCGTGAGTATGCGCGGCGCGGTGTTCGACCTATTGCTGTGGTCGTCGCTGACACCAGCCATGCCGTGGGTGCGAATAACACTCTCAATACGCTCAAGACGCTAAACTCTATTGCACTTAACAACGAGTTGGTTATTCCAGTTATCGTACTAAGTAACGATCTGGCGTCGCGTCGTGGTGATGTAGACAAGATGGGGATGAATCTCATTTCTGTTCTAACTGGTCTCTTGACCGCGCCTACGTATGAAGTAGATCGCAATGATCGCTTGAATTGGATCAATCCATCCAAGGTGGCTGGGTCTTCTCTGGGTGTCAAGATTCTATCTCTGAATACGCCAGGCCTTACAGTCGATACGGATATTGTTCTTGGTACACAATCAAACGACATGGTCGATTCTCTTCTGGTACTGACATCGTCGCCCGATGATGATCTAGTGATCAAACTCCCTCCTGCACGTCTGAAGAAGTCTGGTTTCTACATCGATAAGCATCCGCAAATCATCGGTAAGATCTCTAGCGATATTTCTTCTATTGAGAAGATCATCGATCACGTTGAACGAATGAAGAACCTGTCGAACGCAAACAGTCACAAGGCTGTCGATCGGCTTGCTTCGAATAGCTCAGACGATCTCATCTTGTAAACATTCATTTGAAATAGATGTAGAGTGGGATCGCCCACTCTACATCTCTGAGGAGATTCATTATGGCCGATTGGTATGGTACTACCCGTTCTAATTATTTTAAAGTTAAAGATATAGTAGAATTTAGAGCGATGATGTCTAGCTTCGACGTTGAGATTGTGGTAAAACCCGACACACAAGACACTGTATGCTTCTTGGCCACCACACATAACGGCGCTATACCTACTTATCATCCTACCGATGACTTGCACGAAATCTCCATTGTCGATGTCATCGCTCCGCATCTTGCCGATAATCAGGTCTGCATTATTCAGGAAGTAGGTGCTGAAGCAAAGCGGTATCTCACGGGTACTTCGATTGCTATTTCCAGCACTGGGGAACAAGTGGAAGTGTCGATTAACGATATATACAAACTAGCTCAGAATACATTTGGCGGTGATGCTGTCATCACTGAAGTTATATTGTAATATAAAGAGAGGAATTCATTTTCCTCTCTTTATTTTTTAGTAGAGGTAGTGATGATTCTCCAACCACAGCTACATGAAACCTCTCTAATGTACGATACAGGGTCGATATATTTGTATCGCATCGTCTGGTCCGTAGAATGGGGTTTCCATAAACTTCAGAGACGACTAAGACCCGAGACTGATTCGTTTGCAGCGTTATGGCCACGGTCCATGGACGTAGAATGTTACGTTGCGACAAATGAGTTTTCACCTTACCCTTATGCAAGACCTGTCTATAAATTCCCAACCCGTGAAGATGCCGAGAAGGTCATTATAGAAGACACGCGAATCTCCAACATCATCCCAAAAAGAAAAGTCGGTCATACACCATAATGGTAATGTAAAGAGGATCCCTCGTGGGATCCTCTTACTTATCTTTTTATGTCTTTTATCACCGTGATTTTACGGAACCTTTACTTTTAGTGAATGAAAGATTCGCCATGGATAATGACTTATTGAACTTCCCAGATGATGCCCCTTTTGATCCTTCTGTTGTGGAAGAGGTTAAGACTGGTGTGGCGCAAATGGGTAAGGATCTGATCCTTGCAAAAATCCAGGAAGATAAGCTATTACGACAGGCTCAAGAGGAAGTAGGAATTGGTTCTAGGTGTGAAGCCATCTATAACCTCATGAATTATCTCAATATCGGTATTCGAACATTATCTGCTAAGGTTAAAGTTCCCCGTAAAAAACTAGTGCGGATGATTGAAGGTATTGTCCCCATGACTCCAGAAGTCAATACTGCCATGACAGCCTATTTTACAGAAATGAGTAAACGACAGAAGAAAAATCTGTCTTTTGACTTTGGAGATAAGACATGACCACACGCAAGCCCACCACCGTAGAAGATCTAGTCATCTTCCAGTGTATCTCGTCAGCTATCTTCATGTCCTTTAAATCAAAAGGATATAGTGAAGAACAGGTAGCGATGTTAATCGATGATGATTCTAATAAATTCATCTTTGAAATCATGTATGACATGAGTAGTAAAATCGATGCGATGGCGCAGCAATGTGACGTCAAACTGAGCCCTGTCGACGAAGCATGGATGGCCGAAGTCGCCAATCGTGCTGTGGGTGAAAATCTCAAAGATGACGGCTCTGAAAAATACCAATCTGCACAGGGCTATGCATGTGCGATGGCCGCGCTAAGAATTGCTACCAAGTGGCGCGGCGATGAACTATTCACATCCGCAGAAGAGTCAACGGAACCTGTACCTGAAAACGAAAATGACAAGATACTGAACAGAGCCAAAGAGCTGTTCGATGTGGTCAAGAATAAATACGGTTCTGAAGCTGCTGGTAAGGCGGCACTCGAATATATGGCAGAGCAGAAAGGCGTGGCTACTTTAGACGCTCTAGGGTTCTCCGAAGAGGGCGTGAAGTATCTTACGACCGAACTCATCAAACACATGCTCTCTAGATAAATAAGGAGTTCGACTGTGAGTGAAGAAACCATTATAGCTGGCACCGTAGCTGGTACTATCAACAACCCAGAAGAAAGTCAACCTTCATCGGTGTTCGTCGATGTATCGGACTATATAAGCACCTTACAAATACCTAAGAGTTATTACTGGACACCGATGGAAGATATAACGACATATGAGCTAGCTTTGTGCGTTCCACTATTCGGAATACCAAGGGACAATCGTTTAGAATATGCTGTTAATCGTCTACCTGATAATGCTAAGCGACATTTTAAGGAGTGTTAGATGGGTGAGATCTTAATCAGACTTAGACTGTGGCTTGCGAGTATCATCGTAGGTAAACACTCTATTATTAAGAACGTCGATATGACGTTCGGGGATTATCTGATCTTTATTGATCACGGAAAGCTCCTAAAAACCAAGAACATCAAGATCTGCGATAATCGATCTACAATTCGATATCGAGATAAAAAGTCGATTGCGATCGGCATCACCGTAAACTAACTATTAACAGGAGACTATCATGGATTATTACGAAACACTGCCGCACTTCTTCGCTTACTTCGGTACGGTAATTGCTCTGGCAGTACTATTCCTTTCTGTATACGTAATGGTGACACCCCATCAAGAATTCAAGCTCATTCGTGAGGGCAATAGCGCAGTCGCCATTCAGCTGGTCGGCACGTTCCTGGGTTTCGTCATTCCTCTGGCCATGGTCGTAGCTCACAGCGTTAATCTACTGGACGTTGTCCTTTGGGGTATTGTGGCATTCGTCGTTCAGATCTGTACCTTCTGGGTTGTTAATACCGTGGGTATGATCAGTGGTATCAGCCAGCGCCTCAAGGACGGGTGTGCCAGCAGTGGTATCTTTGTTGGTGGCATTAGCCTTGGCGTGGGCATTCTTCAGTCCGTGTGTCAGATCCCCTGATCTGATATCTCTATATTCAGTGGAGAACGTCCATGCAAAACAATAAATTTAACCTTTCTCTTACCGTAGCTGTGGCAGCATCCATGTCTGCATGTGGACCTGCTTCTAACAATTACGATTGGGATGATGGGTACACCCAATACGCAGATCGGGATACTGCTGTGTGCGTGGACAAACGCACCAACAAGCGGTTGCCCGATAGAGAGTGCGACCGCCGTTCCGGTGGTAGTGGTGCCATGTGGTACTACCTAGGTCGCAATAGTGCTATTCCCTATCACGGCGATAGAGTGGGCGGCGGGACATATGTTCGACCCAGTGGTACCTCCTTCTACAAAGCACCGTCAACGACGTCTATAAGTCGATCGTCTGCGGTGTCTCGCGGGGGATTTGGTTCGACTGGACGGTCGTATTCGTCCTTTTCATCGGGAAGCTGATATCATGCAACGAGTATCTTGTACCCCTCGTCCAAATTGGAAGAACTCAGTAGAAGAGCTCGGCCTCATCTGGCATACCACGCCAGATGGGGTTCCCTATTGGGCCGAGAATGCTTACTATCAATTCTCCACTACGCAGATCGCAAAGATTGAAGCCGCGACCAATGAATGTTATCGGTTGTTTGTGGAAGCCGGTCAACACATCGTGGACAATCGTTTGTTTGATCAGTTCGGAATCCCAGCAGACTATCACGATGCTATCGTTTTGGCATGGGAGCGTGAGCCCCCTGCTTTAAACTATGGTAGGTTCGATTTCGCTTTCGATGGTTACAATGATCCAAAGCTACTGGAGTTTAATTGCGACACTCCCACTTCGCTGTTGGAAGGATCTGTTGTACAGTGGCATTGGAAGGAAGAAGTTCACCCCAGTAAAGATCAATTTAACTCCATCCACGAGGCCTTTGTTGGAAAGTGGAGAGATGTTCTAGGATCACTTCGTTTGGGTACTCCGCTCCATTTTGCAGTGAGTAGTCAAGAGGCCTCCGGGGAAGATGCTGTTACTACTGCCTATATGGCAGACATGGCGAAAGAAGCCGGATTTTCAAATATCTATCAAATTCAAATCGATGACATAGGTTGGGACGGACATCAGTTTTTGGATCTCGATAATCGACCCATGGAAGTCGTTTACAAACTATATCCCTGGGAGTGGATGGTAAACGAAGAATTTGGACGGAATGTTCTTCTTTCTGATACCTATTGGATTGAACCTATTTGGAAGATGATTTGGAGTAACAAAGCAATCCTTCCAATCGTATCTGAACTATTTCCCAATCATCCCAATATTCTTAAATCACAACGCGAACCGTTTCCTACTACCGTTCGGGACTATGTGAAGAAACCAATCCTATCACGGGAAGGTGCGAATGTTGAAATATTCCAAGATGGAGTATGTATCGCTAAATCCGATGGTGAATATGGAGAAGAAGGATATATCTATCAAGAACTAGCGATCATTCCTTCTTTTGATGGTAACTATCCAATTATCGGTAGTTGGGTTGTTGATGGCGAGTCGTGCGGAATGGGTATCCGTGAAGGTGGTTTAATCACAGACAACGTCGCCCGCTTTGTACCGCACGTTATTGTTTAAAGGGTCGCATTATGTGGATACTGATTCTGTCTTTGATGAGCACACACGCCCAAGCACCGACATCTCTTAGTACGGTGGAAATACCGTCATACGCTTCTTGCGTCAGGGCCGGTAAGATGTTTGTGCGCCAACATAGTAGAAAGAATTACGTGGAAGCAAGATGGTCTTGCGTGAAGAAGTAATCTTTTAACAATTATACACGGGAGCCTTTATGTTGGAAACAAACCTAGATCACGCTGAAGAAGAACTCAAAGCATTTAATCACGCTCGGAGTCTTCTTGTTGAATTGTACTTTCGTCTCAACGCTTTGAGTAAGAAAGGTCGTTTGATCAATACGGAAATTATACTCCTTAACAACTGTAAAATAAATATCGAATATTATACCAAAGAAGCAGGTGATGGGGGTACTTCTGAAGTGAGCATCTCGCATTCCAATGATGATGCGATCAAAGCACATATCCTCACATTGGAGGATATTCTGAAGATTATTCCACTGGTAGAATAAAAATAGGGGATCGAGATATGCATCGTTTCAAACAAGCCACAGATACATTAAGAGAGATATTCGTATACTACATCTTGACGATGTTGATAGCTGCATATCTCTTTCATCTCATCGAAACCGTTTCCTTTTATGATTCTCTGTATTGGGCAGGTGTCACCATGACGACGGTTGGATATGGTGACATATCCCCACACACCTTACCGGGTAAGATACTCAGCGTTATTCTCGCTAACATATCCATCTTTGTTTTAGCACCTCTAGTTGTGGTGCGTCTTCTTGAGTATGTGGTGGATGATCGAGATAAACTCACACATGAAGAGCAGGAGATTATCTTGTCGACGCTAACGCGAATTGAAACGCGTTTAGATCGATTGGACAAAGCCGAGAAATAAGAGGAGTGGTTAAATCACTCCTTTTTTTAATTACAGGAAGGACGTGGTGTGGCACAAAGAGAACCTATCCCGATAAACTTAATTGGAAATAGAAGTAATATCAAAACACTTGAAATCGAAGAAGCCGACGCTCATATGTTGGCGATGGCGATGTCTATAGCGATCTGTACTGCAATGACGTGTGGTGGGCGTGAGGGCATTGGCCGTATGCGCTACTATAAAGAACAACTGGCTAAGTTGGCCCCTCCTGGCGCAAAACTATTCTCCAAAGATACAGATATTAGCGAGATCGCATATCTGTCATTATCTACATCGAACTGGTCGGCGTACAAGATTAAAGAATCGAAATGGTCTAAAAAGTTTAGGGCCGTCTTTGTAGTAGGTAATCGTAAATTTGCTTCCCGTGGTTTATTGGAATCAACAGACGATTTTGATCTGATGATATCTGCAGTTAATCAACTTGTCGATATGCATTGTACTCAAGTGGAAAGAGATGATGAGATTGGTAATGTCTGGTCATTATAAAGAAATCATAGTGGAGAAAAGATAGAGTAGGCTTACGCCTACTCTATCTTTAATTTATATCCTTGACATATAAATGTGATGATTGGAGATTGGCTATGAGAACCGCTTGGATTGTGGACGCTTTAAATGAGGATATTTTATCGTTTCAATATGATCCAGATAAAATCAAAACGATCGATCATATTTCCTCGTTGTCAACTATAACTACAACTGAAAATTTTAGACAGCTCTATAATCTTCTTAAGATAAGTTGTTGGATTCGGTTTGAGGATTCCGCCAAGTTATTCCTAGTAACTGGAATACAAGACGTGTGTTTACATGGTCTGACGACTGAAAATACACTGATGTTCACATTGGAATATCTTTCTTTGAGTCAGGACACTACAGACTCGTGGTTGCTGTATCCATCAATGGGTGGGTGGTACTACATCAAGACCGCCCCTAGACATATTAGAGGTGAAAAAGAAACATCTATCATTGTCGACAACGGTGAACGTGTGGGTGAGGCACAATGGGAGCCGGATGGTGGTATGGATTGTGAAGGAGCCTTTGTTTGGGTGAACCATCATAATTCCGACTTCAAGGCCGACATGATACCTCAACCTTTATATTGGCGACCACTTCCTAGACCATTCAAAGATAGATATAAATAATCCCGTTCCAGGAGATTAAAATGCATATTTTCTGTAAATACGGACCATGGGTGGATATAGCCGCATTGACCAGTGGAGGTCTTTTAATTCAAGAGAAACGATGCTCTGATTGTAATAAAGTAAAGCGGCGTCAAACTAGTTATTTAGCTGGAGACTTTGATAAGCCCATCCCAAGCGTGGGTCATAGATCTACTGTCTCTTCCCGTTCGAACCCATCGCAAAAAGAAGCTTTTCTGGCTGGTTATACCTCAGCAATGATACACGGTAATAGCGGTGGTAATGACATAGACGATTACAAAGAAGTGCGCTGGGAAGAATATTTACGATCGGTATCTAAACCACAAAGTCAATCCACCTGAAAGGATTTACCATGGCTGAACAACTTATTGAAAAATATGCCGGATTGGCTCTTCAAGGCATCATGGCTAATCCTGTGTATTTCAATTACACTCCAGAACGAATAGCGGATGATGCCTACAGAGCGGCTGCTGAATTGGTTCTTAAATTGAAACATGAAAAAGATCGGTATCACCGAGAGGTCGGTAAGGAGCTTTCTCAATTAAAGAAAGACATTGACGGTGTTTCTATTTTCGATAAATGTCAATCTTTTCTAAAATGTGTTAGTCTTTTTGAAAATCAAACTATATGTCTTAAGGTCAAAATAAAACAACTCATGCCAGAAGAAGTCATTGTTGTTTTTGACGATAGTGAAGACAATGTCGCTCTTCAAATGGGTTATGTTTCAGAAAGCCGTATTTTAGCTAATCTAGATAAAACAGTTTATGTGAATGTTCTAGTAGAACATGGTGATTGGTCAATCTGTAGAATAGATGAAATACCAACCGAACCATCGAGTAGTGATGAAGAAATCATCACAATCAGAGATGGTACTACTTTTGTAGCCGAGGAATTTGACGGAAAGAAAGTCCGTTTTGTAGGTAGGGTGGTTATCACCAATAAAAACAATATAACGGTAGAGCTGGAAGACTCAGGTGGGTCTATGTTTGATATCCGTCTTGGTGATACACCTGCGCCTACTTTTGTCAATAGTCATGATCTCTACTACGTATACGCCACCGTTAATACCAAAGAAAATGGTTGGAAATACTTATATAGTTCCATCGAGCCATATATCAAAATTCGTGACGGTCAGATTACAGTCGAAACTGCCATTGAATTAATTGAGCAGGGTAAATGCGCCGAGGTTATCACACTTGAGGCTGAGAATGTATTTTACCAAAATCGTGATTCGGTAGGTGATCGACGTGCCGCTTGGAAAGCCCTGGAATATAGTCTACTAGCACACGGTATCCAAAAACAAGAAGTAGAAGACAGAACCAGTTCCAATCAGGTTGAATCTATTTCACAGCTGATTGTGGATTATATCTTTGCTAAATATTCGTAAAGGAAACTATCGTGTCACAAACCAATATGCGCCCAGAAGATCGACTCGCTGAGAAACTCAAGAATGATACTCTTGGGGCGTTCTTCTCAGAAGAAGATCTTCTACCTATGGCAAAGAAAGCAATTGAAATAGCTTTCTTTGAATGGAGAGATGGCCCGAGGTACGATTCACCCAAGACCCCGCCGCTTATCGTCACCGCCGCTCAAGAGCATTTAGAAGCAGAGATAAAAGACTATGTCTCTAAAATGTTCGATAAGCTTATGGACGATGAAAAATTCCAGAGTAAGATGGGTGAGATCATGGTATCCTCACTCGGTACTGCCATGGTGAACCAAATGGAGCAGCGTTGGTTTAGTCAATTTCAAAATAACATGCATCAACATTCTGCTATGATAGCTCAGATTCTAAAACCCCATCTTTGATTAACATAAAGAGGTGTCCTAGGACACCTCTTTATTTATGATTTTATTTTTGCCGCTATATTACCTATTTGATGATGCAACCTATCGTCAACTATGAAAAGGATTTTATCATGAGCGATGTTCTTTTGACTTCGGATGTTGTTGAACTTGAAGATGCTCGTTTTGATATCAATGTTCCATTGATTCATCAGCATATTAAAAATGTTCTTATTACGACATCCAACCTGTTTATGACCGATGTCGATCCAGAGCATCTTTGGAATAAATACATCTTGTCAATTAATGAACTTGCCGGTGAAGACGTTGGTCGTCGCCTGGATTGTCATATGTGCAAGAGCTTTATTCGTAAGTTTGGACCTATTGTCCGGATTGAAGAAGATGGTGAGTTGACTCCGATTTTGTGGAGTTGGAGCAGTAACGACGGAGGTGTTCTCAGTAAGACGTTTGAGAATATTAACAAGTATGTGAAAAACGCTAAGGTTACAAGCCTGTGGACGAGCGACGTAGCTGAAATCGGCGTGGCGTCGAACACCAGTAAAACCACGGGTACCGCGTGGACGCATTTGTCTGCGACACTACCACCGCATCTCTATGTTCACGGGGTTACTTTGTATACTGCAGATCAGCTTATGGCAAAGAGCCGCGCGCGCTTTTCCACGTTGATGAATAATGAGACTGGTATTCATCGTATTAAACTGTCGACTTTGGAGACAGCGGTTAAGTTCTTTGAATCGCATTCACTGAACCGGTCCGACCAATTTATTGCGGTAGCACGTTTTCATCTAGACGCCAAGAAGGCTATTCTGGGATCAACGAAAGTCGGTAATTATATCTGGCGCGAACTAATGTCCCGCCCAGAGGGTTGGGAGAATGTCAATAGTACAGCTATTGGTCAGATGTACAGTTGGATTGAAAGCTCCTGGCCGCTGGAGAGCATTAAGCGTACTTGGAACACTATGGTTGCAGGTGAGAATTATCAGCGTCCCACGGAACTACCCAGTGAAGGTACAATCGCACAAGCGGAAGAGATTATCGCCAAGCTCGGACTGGAGTCCGCTCTAGAAAGACGCTATGCCCGTCTAGAAGAGATTCGATGCCTTTGGAAACCAAAGGAAGGCGTTGTAGCTGCTCGTGAAACTAAAGGAGGGATTTTCTCTTCACTTAAGGCCAAGAATAGCAATCATAACACACCCGTGGTCTATAACGTCGATCCTAAGCATATCACCTGGGAACGTTTTGCAGAGAAGATCATGATCGATGCCGATAAGATTGAGTTCCTAACGGTACCTATGGGAAATTATGCCGGTATGACAACGGCAGAACATGCTGATTCTCGCCCTATTCTCAAATGGGACAAGATGGAAGATCGTTATCCCATCAGTGGATATCTCTACGCGAAGGGTAGCTCCCCTGCCGTATGGAATCTTCCCGTTACCAGTTTTGTAAATGTGACTGGTATCGCTAGACTTCCTGGACATGAGGAGACCTATGTTCTTATACTTGAAGGTGCGGTTGATAAGAACTTGGAAAAAGGTCTAGGTCTTTTCCCCGAAACACTCATCAATGAACTCCACGGTGTACGTTCTGTCATTGAGGCGTTCTCAGCTGAGCGCTCGTTGAGTGGTAAAGAAGAAGCCTCCGCATGTGGATATCAAATCGCGCGCAACAACTGCGCAATGCGTTTGCGGGTTACCGTAGGTGATGATGTACGCGACTATGTAGTTGACCGTTTTGACTAACTGATAGAGGGGTGCTGTAAAGCACCCCTCTATTTAGCCTTGATTGTGTTGAGAGATAAATCATGATGGATAACGACATTCCCCCATTCAGCCTAATGTATAACCACATCATACGCATTGGGTTGCCTCCACCAATTAAAGACGAGCACCTTATTCCCGTTGTAGATGATCAAAAAATAAGCTTAGGTGATCTGTGTTTAGAAAGTACAGGATTTACTACAACTATGACATATCAGATACCAGAAAAAGCACCTGAGTTTAAATGGGGGTTTCGATATATAGGTGATAACCATATCCATTACCGAGATAACGGGTCCACTACATTTGATGGATCTCCTGGACTAAATGACATCACAAATATCATTCGCGTGTAGTACTTTAAACTGAAAGGGTAAGCGTTATGTTACACGACTATCTCAAACCAAATGAAGTCATCGAAATATTCGATCGTGGTCTCGTATATGATCCAGACACGGCACGGCTTCTCACGAAGGAGTAGCATCATGAAACAGATACATCTATTTATCACGGTGTTACTCTCGCTCTCAGCTATAAACGCGAGTGCCAAAGAAACGCCGGTTATAACCAGTCAGGTGGTTGATCTTGCAAACGTGATCCCCGACGACAAAGAAGCCGTTATTCGTAAAGAAATCATCGCCTTTGAGAAAAGTACTAAACATCAACTTGCTGTCATAACGGTACCAGATCTCAACGATCTCCCAGTGGAAGATTACTCCTTAAACATAGCGCGACAATGGAAAGGCGGTAGAGAAGGTGTCGACGACGGTGTCTTGATATTCTTCTATCCAGGAGACGGTACTCCTGGAAGTGGGAAGATTAGATTTGAGGTGGGATCAGGATTAGAATATATTCTAACAGACGCACAGTCTAGTAGAATTATTAGAAACACCATGGTCTATACTCTCAAGCAAGATAAACCGAGATCAGAGACCATCCCGGCTGCAATTCTTGCTGGTGTCAGATCTACGATAAAACTCGGTAATATTACACCTGAACAAAAAGCCGATTTTGACGCAAAAGAAAAAGCACAACGTATAAAAGAGCAGGCTGAGGCTAAGGCCGCTTTTCAAAACTTTCTTTTCTATGCGTTTATATTTATCATCATTGTCGGCTGCATTATCCTGTTTTATATACGGATGACCCGAGCCGCCCGAGAGAAATTGCGACTAGCCTGGAAAGAAGAAGAACGCGTTCGAAAAGAACTCTCTGAAAAAAGATGGACTGAGCATCGTGCCAATGAGAAGAAAAAACAAGAAAAACTTCTCGCCAAACGAGAAGCTATGCTCAACGCCATGTCTCCAGGTGCCAGAGCGAATTTCCTTCGAAGTGAGCAGGCACAATTAGCGCTTCGGGCACAAGCGGCGAAACAAAGAGAGATAGAACAAGCCAACATACGACGTAAAAGATACGAAGAAGAGGAAGCGCTCCAAGCCGCTACTATCATCGCAATGAGTTCGTCTCAGTCAGACTTCAACCGATCGTCATCTTCAAATTCGGATGATAGGTCGTCCGATGATAGTGATAGGTACAGCGGCGGAGGCGGTGGTGATTTTGGTGGTGGTGGTGACACAGAAAGCTTTTAAAATAAAATCAATCGCTTTGATTGATCCTTAGTAGAAGTAGGTGTATTATACACACTCTATCCTTTATCAAACGGAGAGATTACATGGAAACACTACCTAAAATATTGGTTATCGGCGATGCCGGTTGGGGTAAAGATACAGTCGGGGAATTGATGGAAGGATATGGTTTTAAATTCCTAGCCAGTTCGACGTTTGCCACAGACCGTATTATGATGCCTTATTTTGAATCATTAGGTAAACCATACCCCACTTCCGAAGAATGTTTCGATGATCGTGTCAACAATAGAGCACTATGGTACGATCAGATTGAAGCCTATAACGCACCTACTTGGAACAGAGTCACCCGTGAGATGTTCGAAGCTGGTTATAACGTCTATGTCGGGATGCGATCTGAGAAAGAGTTTCCGGCATCGAAAGATTTGTACGATCACATCATTTGGGTAGACGCGTCTAAGAGACTTCCGTCGGAAGATGTTTCTTCTAACACCATGACCCCGGATATGGCTGATTATATCCTGGATAACAATGGGACTCTAGAAGAGCTTAAATATCATGTTGGCGCGCTGACAAATCTTCTCATTCTTCACAAGCAGTTACAAGGTACCCCAGATCGTAATACCGATGTTCTAATCGGTCGGATGTTTGTAGGGGAGAACTCCGATTTCAACTTGGATCACAGAACGTTGAGAAATCGTAAGATGCCTTGCCCTGAGTTCACCAGAAGTACAGACGCTATTTTTAAATGGCTCATACCGGATAATTGTTCCCTTAGTATGCGACAATTAGTTAGCGGTGGAGGTATAGCGAGCATCACCAATCACATCGAAACAACAAATACAAAAAGTGTATGTAAAACTCCAGCGTTGGCTGGACTTAATGTCATCGTATCTTATTATCTTTCTGAATATCACTCCAATTTTAAAGGCGTGAGGATAGGTCAATATGTGTGATTGGTATCCCAGAGCGCAGCAGTAGGAAGAAACCGAAATGAGTAACTCTACTCACTTATTCCGTCGCGTTAGAGAACAACTCGGATTAACTCAAATCGAAGCTGCTGAAAGACTAGGCGTTACTCAGTCAGCAATATCGAAAATAGAGGGGAGAGAATCCGTCCTATTCTCGGACATCATTCTTCTGTGTGAAGGGTCTGGATATGATCCAGAGGTCCACTTACATCATAAAGGCTCCAGTAAAACTGTTCGTATCGTTTGCTAAATGAATCTGGGAATAACATCACTCTTCTCAGTACTGCAAGTTAAGGACTAATTATGAAGTATTATTTGGATTGTGAATTCGATGGTGTAAATGGTCCGCTTATTGCAATAGCTTTGATTGCAGAAGACAGTCGGGATATTTACATCGTCACAGATCACACGACGATTGAAGATCCATGGGTAACTGAAAATATTATCCCGATACTCGATTCACATAGTTGTACAAATGTCTTTAAAACCACTCAAGACTTGGTGGGTTCCCTCTTACGCGACTTTCTTATATCCGACGATAGTCCTGTTATCATCTCAGACAGCACTGCTGACGTGGGGTATTTCACAAGAGCATATGGTGTCGACATAGATGGTTCGTATCATCGACTAGGTAAGACGCGGATTTCGTTCACTGTCGAGAATGTTAGCCCTTATCCATCTAAGAAAGAAGGTCTAGTCAGACATAACGCATGGTGCGATGCAATAGCTCTTAAATATAAACTACAAGATACAGCATACAAAGATGTCACTAATATAAGATCGGTAGGACCGGACCCATGTCAGCTTATGCCTCCATATCAGACGATTAAGCGAGGCGATGAAATACCACCGCCCCATGGTTTTGATATAATGGGTCATGCTTGGGATCCTAATGTCGATGAACTTCCGACTATATCCGAAGATTGGATTCCCATAGAAGAATTCAAAAACGAAGACGATGGACCATATACCGAGGTTCTGGTCGATCACCAAACTACAAGCGGTTTTTATGAATCCAGACGCCAGTGGGTGTGGGTTGACGTGGTTGGCCGTGAGATACACCCCACCCATTTCAGGAAAAAGAATCCCGTTGCTGTAAGGATGGACAATATTACATCTAGTCTAAACAAAATCATAGAGGAGAAGGAATAGTGGTTATCACCTCAATCACAGCAACCTTCATTACGATTTCACTGGTGTCGGTTTTGATTGGATTTATAGTACACGCATACATGAAGTCAGGATGGGGTTATTATAAAACTCTAGGGGATCGAATTCAGGATTGTACTATTTTCACTGCGCGTGTGAGCGCCGCTTGTTCGGGAATATCTTTTGTTTGGTCCAACGTGACTTGACTTAATTTTGTAAGCCGATTGAAGACGTGATGGCGGCGCAGGCGGATCACGTCGAAATCGTACATACACTTCGTCAGGTCGTATGCGTAAAGGGTTAATACTACTAAGAGAGATGGGCTCACGCCCATCTCTCTTATATTTATTTTTTGTTATGTATTTTCTAATACACGGTCTTCGACATTTTCCGAAGTTTGTTCTGGTCTAGTGTGCCCCATATTTTTTAATATTTCTCTAGATTCAGGTGTAAGTTCATATCCTCTACTTCGCAATGTTTCAATTTCAATATTGAACTTTCTCGTCTTCCGGCGCAATCTAGACATGAACACTTCGATGGTATTACCGCTCGGCA
>Ga0209231_1000643_pt1 | contig 17739 bp, 18 predicted proteins | sample Deesub45470m_DNA_FD_188086 | JGI IMG/M metagenome (GOLD analysis project Ga0209231, IMG submission 188086) | Deep subsurface microbial communities from North Pacific Ocean - 450_OLKR46/470m Metagenome (SPAdes) (version 2) | ecosystem: Environmental > Terrestrial > Deep subsurface > Unclassified ... | reverse complement strand
ATCCCGCTCTTTCCGGCACCAACGACGACAATCTGTTTTCCAGCGTAACGGTTCACGGTCATCTCAGTTTCAGGGTCGACAGGGCAATCAGGGCCAGAATGATGCTGATGATCCAGAAGCGGACGATGATCTTCGGTTCCGGCCAGCCCTTGAGTTCAAAATGGTGATGGATCGGGGCCATACGAAAGATCCGTTTTCCCCACAAGCGAAACGACGTCACCTGGACAATGACCGACAGCGCTTCGACGACAAAGATGCCGCCAACAATCACCAGCACCATCTCCTGCTTGGTAATAACGGCAATCGTCCCGAGCGCGCCACCGAGGGAGAGACTGCCGACATCGCCCATAAAGACCTGCGCCGGGTAAGTATTGAACCACAAGAACCCGAGTCCGGCACCAACCATCGCCCCGCAGACGATTGCCAGTTCGCCGGCCCCCTGAACACTGCTAATTTGCAGATAGGTTGCCAGCTTGACATTGCCGGCGACATAGGCGAACAGCAAATAGGTGGCGGAGGCAATAATCATCGGCCCGATCGCCAGGCCGTCAAGTCCATCAGTCAGATTGACCGCGTTTCCGGTGCCGACCACCACCAGCACAATAAACGGCACATAGAGCAGTCCGAGTTCCGGTCGCAACCCCTTGAAAAACGGGAAGGCCAATGTGGTATCGAATGACGGATAGATATAGAGCAAACCGGCGGCTACGGCCGAGATAAGCACCAGCCAGAACATTTTGCCCCGCGCGGAAAGGCCGTCGCTGCTTTTAAATTTCACCTTGCGGTAGTCATCGATAAATCCGACTGCGCCGAAACCGACCGTCACCAGCAGAGTGACCCAGACGTAGATATTGTTGAGATCGGCCCACAACAACACCGGAAGGACAATGGCCAGAAGGATCAGAGTGCCACCCATGGTCGGCGTCCCCTCCTTCTTGAAGTGAGATTCCGGGCCGACTTTGCGGATACTCTGGCCAATCTGCAGCCGGGACAGCGTGCGAATCAGCCACGGGCCGAGCAGAAAAGAGATCAGCAGCGCAGTGATCGCGGCATAGATGGTCCGAAACGTAATAAACTTGAAGACGTAAAAGACCGAAAACTCGGTATGCAACGGGTAAAGGAGATGATAAAGCATCAGGCCCCCCCTGCTTTGCCATCTGCCACACCATAACTGGCGAGCAGGGCTTTGCTGATGGTTTCCATGTGCATACCGCGTGAGCCTTTGACCAGTATCCGGTCTTTGCCGCGCAGCAGTCGGGTTAAAATTTCGATGGCAGCCACATGTGATGTCGGGGTGTGGATCGCGGTCGCCGCCATCCCCGCTTGCCGGGCGCCATCGGCAATCTCAGTGCGCTGGGCGCCGAGGGCGATGAGCAGATCGGCATGCGCCGCCACCAGACTGCCGGTCTGGCGGTGGAGCGCGGCTGTTTCGGTACCAAGTTCGAGCATATCGCCAAGAACAGCAATCCGGCGATTGCCGTCGGCCAGATCGGTTAAGGTTTGCAGTGCGGCTGCGACCGAGAGCGGATTGGCGTTGTAGCTGTCATCAAGCAGTAAGCGGTCGGCGTCGAGCCCGTGGATTTCCAGTCGCCCGGCACAAGACGAAAAGGTTTCCAGACCGCGAACAATCTCAGGACCCTGAATACCAAGGATGCTGGCTGCCGCCGCCGCTGCCAGAGCATTGCTGACATTGTGGCGACCGGCAACCGGCAGTCGCACCGGCCAGCGCCCCTCCGGCATGGCCAGAGTAAACGTCGGCAGACCGGAAACCATCTCCAGAACCTCTGCCCGTACCGTAGCTGTTTCGGCCAGACCATAAGTCAAACAGATGACGCCGTTGGCGACCGGCAAGGCGCAGACACGCGGATCATCGGCATTGATCACTGCGCAGCCGCCATCAGGCAAAGCCGCAAAAAGCTCACCCTTGGCCCGGGCAACACCGTCAATCCCGTGCAGGGTCTCCAGATGCGCCGGTCCGATATTGGTAATAATGCCGACCGTCGGTGCCGCAATTTCGCATAACCGGGCAATTTCACCCCGGGCGCTCATCCCCATCTCCAGCACCATCCAGCGCTGACGCTCTTCGAGCCGGAACAGAGTCAGGGGCAACCCGATCAGATTATTGAAATTACCGGCCGTCACCAGCCCCGGCTGACTCTGCTCTAAAATGGCGGCAAGCATCTGCTTGGTTGTCGTCTTGCCGGAGCTGCCGGTAATGGCAAGCACCGGCCCGGCAAACCCTTGCCGCACAGCAGCCGCAATCGCGCCCAAAGCCTGCAAACAATCAGTGACCACGACGACCGGTACGGCCAGACCGGAGACAACATCTTCGCTCAAACAGGCAGCCGCGCCATTGCGCACCGCCAGGGTGAGAAATTCATGACCGTCAAAATGCTCGCCACGCAGCGGCACAAACAGTTCACCGTCCTTCAGAGTTCGACTATCGGTCGATACACCGTTAACGGTTGTGCTGACAACACCCCGGGCATCAGCCGGTATCAAACGGCCTCCGGTGATGCGAGCGATCTCCTGCAGGCTGAACGTCATGCCGTCCACCCTTTCTTCAGCAATGCGTCACGCAGCTCTTCGCGATCATCAAAATGCAGGCGCTGGTGGCCAATAATCTGATAGTCCTCGTGCCCTTTACCGGCAACCAGCAACAGGTCACCCGGCTGCAACAAGGCAACGGCAAAACCAAGCGCCGTACGCCGGTCAGCCATCACTCGATAGCCGCAGGCCATCGGTGCAAATGCTGACTCTTCAGTCAGCTCATCGGCAAAACGGCTCTGCACTCCGGGGAGTATTTCAGCAATAATGGCCGCCGGATCTTCTGTGCGCGGATTGTCAGAGGTGACGATGACCAGATCGGAATAGCGTGCTGCCACCTCCCCCATCACCGGGCGCTTGCGCCGGTCGCGATCGCCACCACAACCAAAGACAGTGATCAGACGGCGTGGCTTTAAATCGCACAGTGTCGTCAAAACATTTTCCAGCGCATCACCGGTATGAGCGTAGTCGACCAGCACCAGTGCGTCGCGTGTATTCTTCACCCGCTCCAGCCGCCCCGGCACGTTAACCGCCTGGCCCAGGCCGGCCACAATCGTCGCTCCGTCGATACCGAGTGAAGCAGCGGCTGTAATGGCACACAATAAATTACTGATATTAAAGCGCCCGAGTAATGGCGAATGGATGTGGATCAAGCCGTCTGGCAAAGTGACATCAAAATCGACCCCGGCGCGGCTGAGTGCGACATTTTGCGCCTGGATTCTGGCTCCATCGCCCAAGCCGCAGGTCCAGGAATCCTTGAACTCGGCCGCCAGCCGCTGACCATAAGCATCGTCAATATTAATCACCGCCGCCGCTTTGGCGGGGACGATATAGTCGGCAAACAGGCGTCGTTTGCTGGCGAAATAAGCATCCATCGTCTTATGATAATCAAGATGTTCCGGGGTCAGGTTGGTGAAAATGCCGACTTTTAACGGGATACCATCCACCCGGTTCTGATCCAGTGCATGCGAAGAAATCTCCATCACCAGGGCATCCGCACCCGCTGCATGAAACTCGGCCAGAGTCTGCTGCAATTCAAGCGATTCCGGCGTTGTGTGCGATGCAGGTTGCTGCAAACTGCCAAATCGATAGTTGACCGTACCGATGACCGCCGGTCGCCGTCCGGCCGCCTGCAGAATCGCTTCAAGCAGATAAGTGATCGTCGTCTTGCCGTTGGTGCCGGTGACACCGATCGATACCATTTTTTTGGCCGGGGTATCGAAGTACAGCGCCGACGCCAGCGCCAGTGCTTGGCGGCTGTCGGTCACCCTGATCGCAAGGATTGTCGCCGGGAGCGGACGACTCTCCTCCATGACGATCACCGTTGCTCCCGCCTGCAGCGCCTGATCAATAAATGCATGACCATCGACACTGCTGCCGCGCAAGGCAAAGAAACAAACGCCCGGGGTCACCCGCCGCGAATCATAGGCAAGTCCACCGATCGTGCCGGTCTTCGGACCGGCAACCGACAGCGGCTGCAGGGCAGCAAGCAGATCACTACTATTCAATTGTCGCGACGCAGTGGCGTTCACGAATGGTCTCTCCATCAGCTTGGGGGCTCAAGTCGTACCCAGGTTTCACTACCAAAGCGAATCGGCTGTCCGGCTTTGGGGGATTGGGCGACAACCCGCCCGCTCCCTTCAAGGCGAACATTCAACTGCATGGTCTCCATACTGCGCAACACCTGACGATAGCTCATCCCGGCAAAATCGGGCATGCGCCGGACCGAACTGTCTTGATCGGTAAAGACCGCCTCCGGAATTTCCGGCATGGCTGCCGTCTGTGCAACCTGCTCGAGAACCGGACGGCCAAGCTCCTCCGTCGGCAAAATTTTCAGGTAACGCAGCGACTGGCTGGCAATCCGGGAGAAGATCGGCGCCGCAGTCAGTCCACCAAAATCCTGCCCCTTCGGTTCGTCAAGCACGACCAGAATCACCAGACGCGGATCATCAGCCGGCACAAAACCGACAAACGAGGCGACCGAACGATTCATCGCGTAAGTGCCGGTGACCGGATCGACCTTCTGCGCCGTGCCGGTCTTCCCTGCCACCTTGTAACCGGAGACGGCGGCCAAAGAACCGGTCCCATCGGCATCGGTGACCCGGGTCATCATTTTGCGCATCTCATCGGCCACGTCACGACTGACGACTTTGCGCCGGACACTGGCGCTGTTTTTCATTTCGATCTGGCCGTAGCTGTCGACCACCCGCTCAACAATATAGGGCGACATGAGATAGCCACCGTTGGCGATGGCCGCGGTCGCCATTGCCAGTTGCAACGGCGTCACCGCCATCCCTTGTCCAAACGATATGGCGGCAAGATCGACTGCAAACCAGCGTGACGGCTTGCGCAACACTCCACCAACCTCGCCGGGAAGATCAAGTCCGGTCGCCTCGCCAAAACCGAAATCGCGCAAATAAGCGTAATAACGCTCGCGCTCGAGCATCTTGCCAATTTTCACCGAACCGATATTGGAACTGTGCTTGAGGACATCGGGGATACTGAGCATTCCGTAGGACCGGTGATCATGGATCTCCTTGCCGCCGACCCGGTAGTTGCCATTTTCGCAATTGACCTTGCTCTGCGTCGTCACCACTTTTTCGTTGAGCGCCGCCGCCAGCAAGAAAACCTTGAGCGTCGAACCCGGCTCAAAGGTGTCACACACGGCACGATTGCGCCACTGCGCCGGGCGGTAATTCTGAAACGCATTCGGGTTGTAATCGGGCTGGCTGGCCATTGCCAGAACCGCACCGGTCATCGGGTCGATCATCACCACGGCACCGGCCTTGGACCCGGTTTTACTCACCCCTTCGGCCAGCTCCTTCTCGGCGATGTACTGCAGATTTTTATCCAGGGTCAGATAAAGATCGCTACCGCGCCGTCCCGCCTGGATTTCACTTCCGGACGAAATACCGCGGCCGAGGGCATCACGCTCCATGACCAGAAAACCGCCCTCGCCAAGCAGCGTGTTGTCGTACGCCAGCTCAAGGCCTTCGAGCCCTTGTGGATCGAGCCCGGTAAAACCGATCACCTGGGCACCGATTTCCGAATTCGGGTAAAAGCGGCGATGTTCCTTGATCACCCCAACGCCATCCAGTTTCATCGCCTGCACTCGCTGGCTCTCATTCGGCGCCACCTGCCGCTTCAGCCAGAGAAAGCTTTTATCCGATTTCAACTTGGCGCGCACCGCCGTAAGCGGCATCTTTAACGCATCGGCGAGCATCCGCGCCGTACGCTGTGGGTCGACAACCTTGTTTGGCACTACAAACAACGAATCGACTTCGAGACTGACCGCCAATTCCTGACCGGCCCGATCAAAAATAGTCCCCCGTTGCGGAATCAGTGGAATGGTGCGCTGATACTGGCGCGCCGCTTTCTTTTCCCAGCGATCCTGCCCCAGCACTTGCAGCTGAAATGCGCGCGCGACGATGAAACCGAATGCCAGGATGAAAATGATGGCAGTCAGGCGGATGCGAATCCGTATCCATTTTTCGCGATCGGCCATTAGCGGAGAGTGATCACCTGTTCCGGTACCGGGGCACGCAGCCCAAGGCGCGACCGGGCCATCTGCTCGATGCGCGCCGGTGTACGCAGACTGGCCGCCTCAAGCTGCAGGCGACGGGTTTCCTGTTGCAAGGTGAGTAAGCGGCCCTGACTGCTGGAGATTGCATATTCGAGATTGACCACCTCAAGCCGTGACCAGACAAAGACCAGGGCCACCAGCATGAGAATGACGACGAAGCTCAACAGGGGGATGAGACGGGGACGGTGCAGCGTGAACCCATTGATTTTGGGTAACGACTTGATGACAGCATCTGACATGGCATTCTCCCTCGTACATGGTCAAACAAAGGAGCACAGCCGCTAAATCAGTCGACGAATCGCCCTGACGACGGCACTGCGCGCCCTTGGGTTCCCGGCCACCTCTAAATCGGTCGGCCGCAGTCCTTTCCTGGTCAGCATCTCCGCCCGGGGTTGCTGATGACAGATACAGACCGGCATCCTTGGCGGACACTGGCATCCCTGTGCTTCTTTACGAAAGGCCCGTTTGACGAGCCGGTCTTCTAAAGAGTGAAAACTGATCACGACGATCCGCCCGCCTGGCCGTACCAGATCGAGCATTTGACCGAGAAAGGTCTGTAATTCGCCGAGTTCGTCATTCACATAAATCCGCAGCGCCTGAAACACGCGGGTTGCCGGATGTATCCGTGACGGGACATGCCCTTTCGGGACACTGTCGCGGACCAGCTCCGCCAACTGATGGGTCCGCAGCAAAGGTGTCTGCTGGCGGGTCATCACAATCCGCCGGGCAATCCGTCCCGGCCAGCGCTCTTCCCCGTAGTCGCGAAAGATCCGCTTGAGCTCGGCTTCATCGGCACTGGCAAGCACCTCGGCCACGGTCTCTCCCTCGCTCCCCATCCGCATATCGAGCGGGCCATCATCGCGGAAGGAAAAGCCGCGCTCCGGAGTGTCGAGTTGCCGGGAGGAAACCCCAAGATCGAGCAAAATCCCGTCGAGCAGATCGTATCCGTTGCCGGCCAGTACTTCCGCCGCCTGCGAGTAGTTGGCGCGAAACAGTTGCACCCGCCCACCAAAAGGGGCCAGAACCTGCCTCGCTGCTGCCAACGCTTCCGGGTCACGATCGAGACCGATCAGCCTGCCACCGGGCCCGGATCGTTCTAGGATCAGACGGGCATGGCCACCACCGCCAACCGTCCCATCAAGATAGATCTCACCGGTACAAGGAGCGAGAAGCTCGACCACCTCGTCGGGCATCACCGACGCATGGTTGAACGTCTCTGTCGTTGTCATCAGAGCACGCTACATCCCGAACCGGCTCAGATAATCCGGGCTCTCGAGCAGGCGCGACTCAGACTCCGTCACCACCTGATCGTAAATTGCGGCATCCCAGATTTCGATCCGGTTCTCCATGCCAACGACAACGATATCTTTCGTATCGTCACCGTTGAGCTGGGAATAAATACGCAGACTGCGGGGGATTGGTAAACGACCGAGTTGATCAAAGGCGACCGTGGTGGCCGGGGTCAGCATCAACCGCGTCATCGCCGATTTTTGCGCTGAATCATCCTGCCCAATCAGGTCCTGACGAAAACTGGCAAATTCACGCACCGGATAGGCAAGCAGTCCCCGACGAACCGACTTGGTGATCACCACCGATTCGTCACCGTACTGCTCAAGCAGAAGATCCCGCAATTCCTTGGGAATGCTGGCTCTGCCCTTCGCATCGATCTTCAGGTGATATTCGCCAAAAAACACTCAACCCACCTAATCCGGAATCAAATTACATCCATTAACACTCAATTACACTTTGCTGCACTATATACACCGGCCAAGGGGGTGTCAAGGGAAAATCTGGATGAAAAAAAGGCCGAAGCACAGAGCGCTTCAGCCTTTTTTCAATTTAATGATGGGTGATGGATAACAGTGGATGAAATGCGAAAGTCCTCAACGAGACATCTGCCTCACCTGACTCCCAGGGGGGTGAACCGTTGGCTATTTTGCGGCGGCGGGACGGGCGAGGCGCATTTCGATTTCGTCGATGCGCTGACCGCTGACCTTCTTGACGATCAGCTTGGTGCCGGCAACCTGGCAGCGTTCGCCGGCGGCGGGAATGGTGCCAAGGGTCTGCAACACCAGACCGGCGAGGGTGGTGGCATGCTCTTCAGAAAAAGTCAGGGCAAAGCGACGGTTGATGGTTTTGAGCGGCATGCTGCCGTCGATGAGAAAACGGCCCGGCGCCAGCTCGCGAATCAGCGACTCTTCCTGATCATATTCATCTTCGATATTACCAAAGACCTCCTCGATAATATCTTCCAGAGTCACGATCCCTTCAACCCCGCCATATTCATCGACGACGATGGCCAGATGGACATGCCGTTCCCGAAACGACTGCAACAACGACTCGACCCGCTTCGACTCCGGCGCAAAGTAAGGAGTGCGGGCGACAACGCGGACGTTAAAGGCTTCAGGGCGATGAACGAAACTGAGAATGTCCTTCGAATGAACAATGCCGACGACATTATCGAGACTCTCTTCATAAACCGGAAAACGCGAATGCCGTGCCTCCTGCACCAGAGTCAACATTTCGGAAAAGGGCATATTGACTTCCAGGCCGACGACTTCGGTGCGCGGCACCATCAGATCGCGGACCCGGCTCTGGGACAGTTCAAAGACGCCGTGCAGCATGCGCCGCTGCTCTTCGGCCACAACCCCGCTCTGTTCACCAACGTTGATCATGGTGCGTATTTCGTCTTCGCTGATAAAGGGCTGGGCCGCCCGGCGCTGAAAGGCGCTGGCCATCAATCGAGTCACCCCGGTGATCAGCCAGATCACCGGCGCCAGCACCCAGAGCAGCAGGGTGATCGGCCGCAGGATAAAAAATGCGACCTTTTCAGCGTTCTGGTTGGCGTAGGTTTTAGGGAAGACTTCGGAGAAGATCAGCAACAGCGGCGTCATGACCAGAATGGTTAACAACTCGGCCCGATCACCGTAGAGCTGGATGAACAGCGCGGTGGCAAAGACCGAGGCGGCGATATTGACCACGTTGTTGCCGATGAGAATACCCGAGAGCAGGCGGTCAGGCCGATCGAGCAGCAGCTCCAACCGATCCGCCCCCGGTCGCTTCTTCTCCACCAGATAGCGCACACGCAACCGGTCGAGGGAGGTCAGGGCGGTCTCTGAGCCGGAAAAGAAGGCGGAAAGAACAAACAGTACAAACAGCCCGAGAAGATGCAGGGATATGTCGTCCATCAAAATCCTGAATTCGCAATGCAACCGTGTTCAACCACGCAAGATGTCGCAGATTTTAGCGCATGCGTGGTTGAATGACAATTAACAATCCGTTACCAACTGCAAATTGAACTGATGGACATAGCCATGGTATAAACACGGACAACTTGAACGTAACGAGAGTGAGCACCTAAATGGACGAAAGCACCCTGCAGCGCCATCGCCAACTTTGCGAGCAACTTCGCCATCACAGTTACCTCTACCATGTCCTCGATCAGTCTGAGATCTCTGACGCCGAGTACGATTCTTTGTTTGCCGAGTTACTATCAATTGAGTCGACGCACCCCGAACTGGTGTCACACGATTCGCCGTCGCAAATGATTGGCAATACACCCTCTGAACAATTCAAACAGATTCAGCATCTTTCACCAATGCTCTCCTTAAGTAACGCAACCAAGGAACGTGAAGTTCTAGAATTTATCTGGAAAATACGAAATAAAATAATTGAGCTCAGAGAAGGCCAACAATCCATATCCTTTATAGCGGAACCAAAAATTGACGGACTGTCATGCTCTTTGCGTTACGAAAACGCCAAACTAATCGTTGCGGCAACGCGCGGAAATGGGGAAGTTGGAGAGGATGTCACTATGAATGCATTAACAATCTCCGACATCCCAAAAACTCTGCCACTAGATACCCCAAAGGTCCTTGAAGTTCGAGGAGAAATATACATCAACGACCATGACTTCTTAGAATTGGTAAAAAATCAAAAAAAACAAGGCGAGAAAAAAGCTTCTAACCCTCGCAATGCAGCTGCAGGAAGCTTAAGACAACTCGACCCATCAATAACAGCAAGCAGACCATTAAAATTTTTTGCATATGCTATAGGTTATGCTTCGAATCAAGTAGCCGAAACACAACTAGGAATAAGAGATAAATTAAAATCATGGGGGTTCAAGACAATCGAACCTTCGATTCTCACATACACTGCAGATGATATTATGCGGTTTTACAAAGAGACTGAAGAAAGTCGGCAAGAGCTTGGTTATTCAATCGACGGAATCGTTTATAAAGTAAACGATATTTCTCTGCAAAAACGGCTAGGATTTTCAGGAAGAACGCCAAACTGGGCAATAGCCCATAAATTCCCCCCCGAGAGAGGTCACACAAGGATTAACGCTATAACAATCTCTGTCGGCAAAACTGGGGCACTAACTCCCGTAGCTGAACTCGCACCTGTTTCAATTGGCGGTGTTTTGATAACAAGAGCTACACTTCACAATGAGGACGAAATAACAAAAAAAGATTTTCGCATCAACGACCTTGTTGTCATTCAAAGAGCCGGTGACGTAATACCCCAAGTAGTTTCCGTAGAGCTAGAGAAAAGACCCCTCAAAGCCGTACCATACAAATTCCCCACCACATGCCCCGTTTGCTCTGGTGACATATCTCGAGACCCGACAGAAGCCGCGTGGGTATGCAACGCTGGCCTTTCTTGCCCTGCTCAAGCCGTTGAGAAGCTTAGGCACTTTGTCTCTAAAAAAGCTCTAAATATTGATGCATTAGGAGATAAAACGATAGAGGATTTCTATTACAATGGCGACATAAAACGTTTCTCAGATATATTTAAGCTTGAAGAAAAGCTAGCAAACAATCTTTTTAAAAACAACACACATGACGATAAAGAATCTCCATTAAGTTTAAGGGATGGATGGGGAGATGTATCTGCAAACAAACTATTCTTATCAATTAAAAACAGCACAAACACTACATTAGATAAATTGATATATTCATTAGGAATAAAATCTATAGGAGAAAAACACTCAAAAAAATTAGCTAATTTTTTTTCCAGCCCAGATAAAATTATAGATTTTGCGAATAAGACTTCTGATTATTATCATAAAGATCTCGATGGATTAGAATCAATTTGTGGTCTAGAAGTAAAATTAAATTTCATCGACTACTTTTCAAACAAAAACAACCTAGATGAATTTATCAAACTTACAAGAATACTTAAAATAGCTACTCAAGTTATCCAAACAAGTGCCAACACGCCATTGGCTGGGAAAACTATCGTATTCACAGGAACTCTTAAAACAATGACGCGAGATGAGGCAAAAACTTGGGCGGAGGCGCTTGGGGCAATGACTGGTACTTCAGTCACTAGAAACACAGATATTGTTGTTGCTGGAGTAGACGCGGGATCAAAGCTAAATAATGCTCTAAAATTAGGTATTAAAGTCATCAGCGAAAGTGAATGGGGGACACTCCTAAATGAATACCGCTAGCGATATAGCACCAAAAAAACAAAAAAGGTCTGAACAGTTAATTGCTAATTTCGTCAACGGCTTTGCTACCGACTGGCATATGGCCGTACCAGAATCGTACAAGCAAGAACTCGATATTAGATTAACGCCAAGAATCAAGAAAACCGACAATGGTAAATACAAAGAAGAGGTATACACCCAAGGGCATTTATACAACTTCAAAGAAGGTCAAATCTTCTTCGACAGTGCTAAAGCTTACGATATATGGAAGGATTCACTAAGTTCCTTCAGATTAGCTTGCAAGATTATGAATGCCGAACCTGTCTCATTTTCAACAGCAAGCGATGTCGAGTTTAAAAAAACGCTGTCCGATGGATTTGTTGAATACAAGCTATACAAGCCCAACGATAAACATGATTCTGTTATTGAAATTGGTACATTTAGCTCCTCACAAAAGGAGTTTGTAAATTTTCTAAAATTTGGCACGACGGGGACGAAAAATGAAACTGACTTTTGATTGCATTGGATCTAAGGGAGACATCTACACTGTCACCTTCCATAAATCCGAAGGAAACGTCCACTGCGAATGCACATGCAAAGCGGGCAAACATGGGCAGCTTTGCAGACACAGAATCGATATACTAAAAGGCAACCCAGCATCGATCACAAGTGACAATAAGTCTTCAATTTCCGATGTAATCTACGCTATTAAGGATACCGAAATCGGAAAATATTTGCTACAGATCAGTCAACTAGAGACCGCCATTGAAGTGGCACAAAAAGAATTGGTTTTTACCAAAAAGAAGCTGTCAGCAACGCTGCGTTAACTTCGGATATCTAAAATGGAGACTAATATGCCGCTGCGTCGCGCCAACGTACACTTCCAAGGTCGGGTGCAAGGGGTCTGCTTCCGGGCCTTTACCCGGGAACAGGCCGAAAAAAACCGCCTCACCGGCTGGGTTCGCAATTGCGCGGACGGCAGCGTTGAGGCGGTTTTTGAAGGGGATGAAAGCAGTGTTCACAAGGTCTTGAACAGTTGCAATCAGGGCCCACCGGGGGCGCAGGTAACAAAGGTTGATAGCGATTGGCAACCGGCAACCGGAGAATTCTCCGGGTTCACCATCCGCTACTAAAAATCAGTTCAATAAACGGCCAATGGTCTCCAACAGTTCGGCACTGCGAAACGGCTTGCCGAGTAGACCGGCACCGCCGGAGCTGGCCGCCATTTCGCGATCGGCCGCGTCGCTGCGCGCGGTGAGAAAGACCACCGGTATATGCTTGGTGCTCGCCCCCTGCTTCAGGGACTGACAGACCTTGAATCCGTCCATCCCCGGCATCATGACATCGAGCAGGATCAGATCGGGTTGTTCACGCACCGCAACCTCAATACCCTCCGGACCATTCGAGGCATAACAGACATCGTAGCTGCGCACGCGCAGGACCGCTTCAAGCAGTTTGCGCACCGATTCCTGATCATCCACCAATAATACTTTTTGTTTAGTCGTTCCCATTGGTCCCCCCGTTGGCACGGATTGAAAGACTTTCTTTATAGACTTCACTGCCGGGCAGCCCGAACTGGCGGGCGACCTGCTTCACCACCTGACGCATGGGCAGACCGGTCTCAGCCTGCACACGTAACAGAGCTTCCTGTATGGTCTCGGTCGTCTGGTTTTCGACCACCCCTTGCGGGCCGATAAGCAGAACAATCTCGCCCCGAACCCCCTGTACAGAAAAATGCTGTAAGACTTCTGCCGGTGTTCCGGCAATCACCTCTTCGTGAATCTTGGTCAACTCCCGAACCACGGCAACCGTCCGCGCCGTTGACAACACCTCGTTCAGCAGTGCCAGAGTCTTCAGCAGTCGACGAGGACTTTCATAGCAGACAATGGTCCGTGGTTCAGCGTCGAGCAGTTGCAAGCGGTCGCGGCAGGCCTTTTGCCGCGGCGGCAGAAACCCTTCGAAAACAAAACGCTCTGACGGCAGGGCGGCGATGGAAAGTGCCGCCGTCACGGCCGAAGCACCGGGGACACTGGCAACGGCAAGCCCCTCTTGTCGACAGCGCTGCACCAGCAGATAACCTGGATCAGAGATCGCCGGAGTGCCGGCATCAGTAATCAGAGCGACACTGCGGCCAGCACGAAGCTGCTGGAGAATCTGTTCCCCTTTCTCCAGTTCATTGTGCGCGAAGTAGGAGGTCAGAGGCGTCCGGATACCGTAATGGTTGAACAGCTTGCGGCTGTGCCGGGTATCCTCGGCCGCCACCAGATCGACCGATTTCAAAATTCGCAAAGCGCGAAAGGTCAGATCCTCAAGGTTGCCGATCGGGGTCGCCACAACGTAGAGGGTTGCCGCATCAACGGCTGCTTCCGCTGCCATAAACGCTCAGCCTCCGAGGCCAAGAGTCTGGCGCAAAGCGGCAATCTGCCCCAACCACAAGGCACTGCTGGCATCACTCGGCATCCGCCAGTCGCCGCGCGGAGAGAGTGCGACACTGCCGACTTTTGGCCCGTCTGGCAGACAGGAGCGTTTGAACTGTTGACTGAAAAAACGCTTATAAAAGTTTTCGAGCCAGTGCAGAATTTCGCCGACTTCAAAACGATCTTCGAATGCAATCAACGCGAGGAATAATACCTTATCCGGGTCATGCTGCAAGCGCACCACGTGATAAAGAAAAAAATCGTGCAGCAGATACGGCCCGACCTGCTCTTCGGTCTTCTGACAGATATCACCAGCAGCGTCCGGCGGCAGCAGCTCAGGCGAAACCGGCGTTGCGCAGATATCGTGCAGCGTGGTAGCGACGGCGCCGGTAAACTCTTCTTCGGCGCACCACTCGACCAGATAACGGACCAGAGTCTTGGGAACGCCGCAATTCACCCCGTACATGGACATATGATCAGCGTTGTAGGTACACCAGCCCAAAGCCAACTCTGAAAGATCGCCGGTGCCAATGACCAGTCCGCCGGTCTGGTTGGCAATGTCCATCAAAATCTGTGTCCGCTCCCGGGCCTGGGCATTTTCATAGACCAGATCGTGCCGGTCGGGTGGATGGCCGATATCCTGGAAGTGACCGCTGACAGCAGCATCAATTGAGATGGTCTGCAGGGTCAACCCGAGTCCATCAGCCAGGGCCTCTGCGTTGCCACGCGTCCGCCGGGTGGTTCCGAAACCGGGCATGGTGACGGCACGAACACCGGACCGATCGAGGCCCAGCCGGTCAAACGCCTTGACTGCAACCAAAAGAGCGAGGGTCGAATCGAGGCCACCGGAAAGACCGATGACAACGGTTTTAGAACCGGTATGACGCAGACGCCGGGCCAGCCCGGTGGTCTGCAATGCGAAAATCTCCTGACAGCGTCGGTTGCGATCCCCGGCATCAGACGGGACAAACGGCCGCTCACTTATCGGTCGGCGCAGGGTATCGACCGGCGTATCGGCCAGATCAATATCAATAATGCGCCCGACCGTCATCTGACCATCAGCAAAGGTGTTGTTGCGCTGCCGCTCGTTAACCAGTCGTTCAATATCGACATCAGCAATGGCCCAACGACTGTCAAAACAGAAACGCTCACTTTCGGCGAGCATGATGCCGTTTTCAGCAATAAGACCATGCCCGGAAAAGACCAGATCGGTCGACGACTCGCCGGCACCGGCCGATGCGTAGGCATAAGCAGCCAGACATCTTGCCGACTGCATCCGCACCAGATCGCGGCGATAAGACTCCTTGCCCAGGGTCTCCGGGCTGGCCGAAAGGTTCACCAGAACCGTGGCACCGCGCAAGGCCTGCCGACCGCTTGGCGGTTCGGCCACCCAGGCATCTTCACAGATCTCAACTCCGAGCAGGCAGTCTGGCATTTGCCGACAACGAAACAGCAGATCGCTGCCGAAAGGGATCGTTTGCCCGCGCCATGACAGGGTGTCGCTCGTAACCTCGCGGGCCGATGAGAACCAGCGCTCATCATAAAACTCAGCGCTGTTCGGCAGATAAGTTTTGGGAACGATGCCCTGAATGGTGCCACCAGCCAGCACGGCGGCGCAGTTAAACAGACGGCCGCCCTGCGCCACCGGCAGACCAACCACCAGACAGAGACCGTCGCTGGTCAGCTTGGCCAGTTCAAACAAAGCCTCCTGAGCCCGCGTCAACAGTAGCGGCTGAAAAAAAAGATCACCACAGGTATAAGCGGTCAGACAAAGTTCGGGGAAAACCAGCAGTCGACAGCCATCGTCGGCCAGAGCCGCGACACACTCGCGCATCCGCTCGAGATTAAAATCGACATCGGCCACCTGATGCTCCGGCGCAACAACAGCCAGGCGCAGCAGACTAAAATCCCGTAATGTCCGATCCGAAAAAACCATCTGCTCCGCCGTGTCTGTGAGTGATTTCAGCAACGTTGAAAGTTTACAGAAATTTTTAATAAAAAGCAATTTTGCTCATCCACCGGGAAGGCCAAAGGCGTCTTCGATATGCTCGATTTCCGGGGGGTCGCTGGCGGCGAGCACACTGATCACATCGAACCGTGGCTGCAAACCGCGACCGTGCCCCTGGAGCAGATACCACTGGGCAGTGCGGATAATCTGCCGCTGCTTGGTCGCGCCGACCGCCTCAGCCGGCACACCGCAGACACGGCTGCGACGGGTTTTCACTTCAACAAACAGTAAATAGCGGCGATTGCTGGCGATAATATCGATTTCGCCCACCGGAGTGCGCATGTTTCGGGCGACGATTTTATAACCGTGCCGCCGCAGAAAATCGGCGGCCAGCTCTTCACCCCAGGCTCCGAGTTTGAGTCGCTGTTCAGTCATGGGGCAGATATTCGCGCACGCCGCGAAAGGTTTTGCGGTGCAACGGAGACGGTCCAAAACGGGCAATCGCCTGACAATGAGCGGCGCTGCCATAACCTTTGTGCTGCGCAAAGCCATATTCAGGATAGTGCCGATCATGGACACGCATCAGACGATCACGAACGACCTTAGCGACAACCGAGGCAGCCGAGATGGAGAGGGAACGGGAATCGCCCTGCTTGAGGGTCATTTGGGGGGTTGAAAGAGGGACTTTGGAGATACCGTCGATCAGCAGATAATCGACGTTGCAACGCAAACGGTGAAAGGCACGCACCATACTGCACAGCGTTGCCTGCAGAATATTCAGCTGGTCAATCTCTTCAGCCGAGGCCCAACCGATACCGACGGCTAACGCCTGGGCACGGATCAAAGGGAAAAGACGTTCACGCTCTTTTTCACTGAGTTGTTTGGAATCGGTCAAACCCGGAAGACTGAAGGTCTCCGGCAGGACAACCGCAGCCGCAACAACCGGACCGGCCAACGGGCCACGCCCCGCTTCATCGATACCGGCAATCAGCCGATAGCCGCGTTGCCGGGCCTCGCGTTCGAAAAAGAGTGGATCGACCGGTAACTCGGGAAACAGTGTACCGTTCATGCCCGCCCCGCCTGCCATGCTGTTTACCGACCAAGGCCCCGAAAACCGGGGCCTTGGTCGGCATTGAATCAATTGTAGCGTTTCTCGCGGATACGCGCAGCCTTGCCCTGCAGATTACGCAGGTAGTAAAGCTTGGCCCGACGCACACGACCGATGGAGACAACCTCGATCTTCTCAACCGACGGCGAGTGCAGGGGGAAAATTCTCTCCACTCCGAAGCCGTTGGAAATCTTGCGCACGGTGAAGTTCGAGCTGATACCACGATTGACGCGCTTGATGCAAACACCCTGATAAACCTGGATGCGCTGCTTGTCACCCTCAGTGATTTTGACATGAACGCGCAAAGTGTCGCCGGCTTTAAAAGCAGGAATACCCTTTTTCATTTGCTCCATGCCGATACGATCGACGATATTCATTTCTTCCTCCTAGCAATCCGTACTGATAAATCAGTCGGTTTTCTTTGTCGTTTTCGGGTCTGTATCCACTGGTTCCAGATCAGCGCCCTGCTCAATTATCATCTCTTGCTGCAGACGGCTTAAAGTTTTGTGATCCGCCGCGGTCAACGGTGCAGATGCCAGCAGATCAGGACGCCGCAGGAGAGTCCGGCGTAATTGTTCTTGTCGACGCCAGGCCGCAATGGCTGCATGGTTCCCGGAAAGAAGTACTTCCGGCACACATGAACCGGCAAACTCAACCGGCCTGGTATACTGCGGATACTCAAGCAAGCCATCCGAGAAGGAA
>Ga0209231_1000642_pt1 | contig 17783 bp, 14 predicted proteins | sample Deesub45470m_DNA_FD_188086 | JGI IMG/M metagenome (GOLD analysis project Ga0209231, IMG submission 188086) | Deep subsurface microbial communities from North Pacific Ocean - 450_OLKR46/470m Metagenome (SPAdes) (version 2) | ecosystem: Environmental > Terrestrial > Deep subsurface > Unclassified ... | reverse complement strand
GACCGGGTGCAGCTGGAGCATATCGACCGCCGCTTCGATTCCGCTTTGCACATAACAGCGACGCGGATCGTTGCAGGTACGATCAAAAATACGCACCCGCGCCGCCCCGGCCTCAAGACAAAGCCGGGCCACCGTTGCCACCACCTCAGGGTGAGTATTGGCGGCCAGATCGACGGTGCGGTCCCAACCGATATTCGGTTTGACCACCACCGTCTCACCGGCATGGACAAAGCGCTTCATCCCACCGAGGGCATCGACGGTCGTCCGAACCAGGACCGGGATATCGCTCCCCTTGCGTACGGCAAGTTCCGGCCCGTCGGTCGTCGCCTGGGCCAGACCGACATCAAGCATCGGCAAACCGCCGACGGCGCCCAGGACGGCTGTTTGAAGGCTACGTCGAATAAAGGTACGGCGATCGAGCATAAAACACCCCGTCCTCAATAAAGTTTGTTGGCACGCAGAAATTCGTTCGCAACCTTGGGCACGTCACCGGCGGCGGCCTTCGCCTCCATCTCCTGCATCGTCTGGTCTGAGATTTTGCCGCTGAGCTTCTCTAGCAGGCGATCAAGAGCCGGAAACTTCTTCCAGGTCTCCTTGCGCAAAATCACCACCGCCTGATTGGCACTGCCGGCCGGAGCCAGAGTACGGTTTTCAAAGCCGAGGGGACGGATCGCCATCAAATTAAGATCGGCGCTGTAACTCTTGCGAACCAAAGCGTAGAGTGCATCGGCATCGGCGGTCGGTGCCTGGCTGAGAAGACTGGCACCTATAACACCGGTGTATTCAAGTCCAAGATCGACTTCCCCTTTCAGTAAAGCCGCGTGGGCCGCTTCCGGGGTGTCAAAAATCACCTCGTTGACAGCCGTGCCGGTCCGCTTGTCGATCAACTCCATGACCACCCGTGCGAGCAGCTCCTGCTGCAGGGTCGCGGTGCGGCCGATCACAACTTTTTTGCCGGTACAGGCAACGGCGGACGTTGCTACAACCACAGTCAACAGGCTTACCGTGGTCAGAATCAGTAATCGCTTAAGCATCATTGTTCTATCCTCCTTCAGGGCACTGGTTTACGGGAGCGCCACCGGTTGTTCGAGCGGTTCAGGGGCCAACACCGTACCGAGTTCTTTGTCGAATTTGCGATCAAAAAAGCTGGCAGCGATGGCATCCGGGTCGGCCGTCCCCCACCAGTTGCGGGGCAAGCTCACATCTGTCGGCTGGCTGAGACCGAGCTTGACGTTATAAATCTGGTTACCGGCGATGTTGTTCGATTCGATAACCGCCTGGTCGGCAGACCGGGTGACAATAAAGATACCGACGTCATTGGCGACAATATCATTATAGTGTATCGCCGCCGTGCTGCGCCGCTCTTCGTAGCGCAGACCGTTTGTATTATGATGAATCCGGTTGCCGCTCAGTTCGATATTGACGGTCGAAAAGCGCACTCCGTCAACATTGTAACGAAACTCCGAATCGACCACCCGCGCCCTGCAAAAGTGGATCTGAATACCACTGTAAGCGTATTCGGAAATGATATGTGCCACTTCAGCCCGCTGCGCAAAATCGAGATAAAGGTATTTCCAGTCCCCTCTGGCCGGTGTAGCAGCGGCGCTGGTAAAGAGAATGGGTGCCGCTGCCGTCCCCTTGGCGACCAGCCCCCCTTCAATCAACAGCTCACCATCGCCAATCCCATCACCATCGACATCAATCCGGTCAAAAACAATGCGGGTACCGGGGAGAATGGTCAGCTGCCCAGTTTTGGTTACAGTCACCACGCCGCGAATCAACACTGTCCCGGACCAGATCTGGGCATCAGTGATCGCTGCACCGTCCAGATACTGCACTGATGCCGGGGTGGCGAAGCAACCGGCCAGAAGTAACAGTGACAGCAGCGGGCACCAGCGGCGAAACAGCGCAGCCAGATGCGCGCCACGGGGCGATGACACGGTCGGATTCAATATCGTCATTTAAGCATCTTTCAACCAGCCGGGTCAGATCAGCGACCGGTGATACGATTTTTGCCTTAATGGAAATCGCCGATATTGTGCTTGACTCCCGGAGCCGAGATATCGATCACACCGAATTGCTGCTCGTATTTCTTCAGGTTCTCCTCCAGCGCCAGCAACAGTCGTTTGACATGTTTCGGCGAGGTGATAACCCGTGAGCGCACCTTGGCGCGCGGCGCCTGTGGTTGGACGAAAATGAAATCGAGAGTGAACTCGGCGTCGCTATGATTCACCACGGCAAGATTGGCATAGACACCCTGAGCAATATCGTCGTCGACCTGAATCTCCAGCTTCACTTCCTTGACCGGCTTATCGCTCATCATTCTTCCTTTTTTAATTGAGAGTGATCGGCTCGACGACGATTTGCAAATCGTCCATCGGTTTTACGCCGACTTCAAGCCCGTGATCGGTACTGCCACCGAACATACCAAACAGCTCATCCGGCGCCGGAGAATCCCCGTAGTATTGACGGGCACCGATGTAATAGGTGCCAGGCGCAGCAAAATTAAGAACAAAGTGACCGTCGGCGGCTGTTGGGGCTGACAGCGTCTCCGGCCGTTTATGGCCGATAACCCGATCGCTATAGGCAAAGACGTGAAGTCCGGCAATCGGCTTCCCCTCTTTGTCGACCACCACGCCCTGCACCTGCGGACCGCCAGGAGTCGCAAAGGTTTCGCTGGAGATCTCACTTTTTATTTTCTGCACGGTCGGAATCTCGACCAGCTGGGTTTGACCGGCCCTAGTCACCAGCGGATTTCCCGGATAGATGCCGAGCCAATCGCCGTTCAATACCGGGCCAACCCGCCCCCCCTGCGCACGCTTGCGGGCAACAAGGAGATAGCTGATATCGGGCAGACCGTCAAAGTAAAATCGGCCATTCGCATCGGTTGGCTGTGACATCCGATACCCTTGCCCCTTGAGGGCATCGGCGGCATCAATATATAGATAGACGTACGCGTCGGACAGCGGCTCGCCATCGGCAACCACCCGACCCTCAATGGACGTTGTATTTGTATCCTCATAAGGCCGGGTCGTCGCCGGTGCGCTCACCACCGCCTGCAAACCAGCCCATTGCGGCGTATTGTCGACTGTTACCGGATTGCGCCCGCAAAAGGCGAACAGGCCACGCTGCGGCGCCACGACATACAGGGCGTAGCCACCGGTCGGCAGTTCAAGCCGGTATTGACCATCGTCAGCGGTCGGAGTCGACAGCGCCAGTGGTGTACCACTGAAATCGAGGTCGGCATAGGCTCCGACCTGAACGCCTGCTACCGGCAGATCGTCCTGCACCACCCGCCCCTCAATGACCCCGGCCGGTGCCGGCAAGGCGAACCCGGACAGCAACAACACTGTGAGCAGCCCACGTTTCATCATTTTTTGCGCGGCCCGGCGTCGGCCACCGGTTGTGTCAGACAGGGCTGAAAGACCACTTGATCAAGCCGGTAACTTTCGGGCCCGAACCCTTCATAAACCACCCGCTCCTTATCGTTGCGATCAAAGAACATCGGTAGATTGGCACCCTTGCCTGCCGCCTGCAGCTCAACCGTTGCCGCCCCCCACCAGTTGCCACTGACATCGACAATGTCGGTGAACCTGGTCGGCACCTGTGCCAACATCGGGTTCTTACTGTTGCGGGCTTCCGACTCTTTCTGCATCAGAGCCTTCGACCCGGAACGCATTTCCCAGTCAGCACTCTGATAAATACCGAGTTCCACCGCGATGGGGTTGTCGATGAGGTGATTGTTGTGCACCAGCGGATAAGAAGAGTAGTCACAGAACAGGGCGCGGCCGTTTTTCTCTATGCGGTTTTTTTCGATCACCGGATTCGACTTGCGGTTATTGAACAGCGCCGTCTTGTTGCCCTGAAACAGGTTATGCTGCACCTGTGCCGAGCCGTACTGGTCGTTACGCATCGCCAGATCGTTGCCGATAAAGCGATTGTCCTCCACTGCCGGGTAAGCGAAGGAGAAGTTGACCAGGGCGACGTCATTTTTCTCAAACAGATTCGCTTGAATCTTCGGTGTATTCTTGGTCTGGTTGCAATAGATACCGACGCTGTTGTTGATAAAGCTGTTCTGGGCTATCAGGTCGGGATAAGGCTGCAGCAATCCGATCGCCTGGACATTTTTCTCAAAACGGTTGCCGGTGATTGCCCCCTTGCTGTTATGTGAAGCGAGCACTGCCGTCTGCGTATGACCGCTGAAGTGATTATCCTTGAGGACTGCTTCAGAACGCATTTCGTTATCGATACCGATTTTATTGTCGATAAAACGACACTTTTCAACCCGGATCGGTGACTCACGCAACAGCTTGATCGCCGTGCCACAGTTGCGAAATGTACTGCTGCGGACAACAAACCGACTGGCGAGACTGCTGATCGCAGTCTCGGCGCCGGCAAATTGCACCTGCTCGAACAGACTCTCGACACTGCTTTCCGCCAAAGTGATCCCCGGCCAGCCGGGCGGGCTGTCGAAGCGTACCGGGTGGGCAGCGCTGCCGTTGACCAACAGACGACCGCTAACGGTAATCTGGGCGTCCGGCGCCGTAATGCGCACGGTTGTCCCGGCCTCAATCACCAGTTCCGCACCGGCGGGCACCACCACCGACTCAGCTACGATCACCGTTTTCGACCAGATTGTTTTACCGGTCAAGGTCTGGATTTTAGCGTCAGCAACCGGAGAAAAGATAACGCTGGCCAGCAGTGCGGCCAGAACACTAATTGCGTTGGGGTTCCACATAAATTTTGATCTCCTGCGTTGTGCCATCGTCAGCCAGTCGCACAGCGGCTCCGTTACTACCGACATAATGCCCGTAGCGCTCTCCTTGAGCGGCCGGCCCGCCGAACTGCTCGCGAGCCAGCAGATACCAGGGACCGGCATCCGGGAGCGACAGCTCAAACACCCCATCAGGCCCGGTGGCGGCAGAAAAAGCATCCGGGGTTCCGGTCATAACTTTGTTGCGGTAGGCAAAAACATGCAGCCCGGCCGCCAGTGTGCCACCGACGTTACGGACCTGGCCACGTACGCCACGAAATGGCAGGGCTTCACCTTCTTCCAGCATCGACAGGCGGGTGATGGTTTCCAGACGGATATGGTGCATCTCACCGTCTTTAACCCGAACCGGATTAGCGAAATAGAAGTTAAAGTAATCGCCGATCTCGATCGGCCCGAACTGCCCCCCCTTGGCCCGCTTGCGGGCGAGGAGGTAATAGTCCCCCGGCGGCAGACGCATACGGAACGAGCCCTTCTCCACCGGTTGGATAAAATAGGCCGGCCCTTTGAACCCGCGTCCGGCCTCTTTGTAAACGTAAAGATAGACTTTCTCCAACAGCCGATCCTGAAAGGAAATCTCGCCATAAAGTCCACTGCCGCCACCTGTTTTCGGCGACTCTTCCTGCGGAATCCGGATCAGGTTGAAACCGACGTTGGTCTGTCGGTTGGCAAACACCTGAATCGGGCTGCCGCTGTAATAGCAAAAGTGATTGCCCGGCTGCGGTGAACCGGTGAAATCACGCGCCACCAGCACATAGGCGCCGGGGGGAAGATCAAGACGGTAGGTGCCGTCCGTCGCCGCCGGCTCCGAGATCGCCAGAACCTTATCAGCGACAATATCGGCGACGCTGTGATAAGCGTAGACCCGGACCCCCTCGACCAGTTCACCACGCCAGGCGATCCGACCCCGGACACCGGTTGTCGCCGCGGCATCCGTGAGACTGCAAACGACCAACACTAAAATCGACAGAATCAGACGCAGTTTCATGGTTGTTTTCCACCAACCGTCTGAGGCACAGGGCTCCAGGGGGCAAAGATCACGATATCCAGGGGCCAGATTGCCCCACCTTCGGCAAAAGTCGGCCGGTCGCGGCCGTCGTCGATGAACGAAGGGTTGCCGTCGGCGCCGAGGCTGGCCAGTTCGGCGGTTGCCGCTCCCCCCCAGAAGTTGCCGCTGGCATCGATACGGCCATCCAGACGTGCCGGAGCCGGAGCGGCAACCGGGGCTGCATTCTGGCCAGCAAAGGCGCTGCGGGTCGGAGTTTCATCAGCCCGGGCCTGTTGTCCGCGTTGCTTCTCCCATTGTGCCGACTGATACTCGAGGTAGACCGCGACCCCGTTGCCACTAAAATCGTTGCCGCGCAGCTGCGGATAAGAGGAGTAAGCGATAGCCACGGCGCGCTGGTTTTTGTCAAGCCGGTTTGCTTCGATCAGTGGATCGGCGCGCCGATAAAGATCGATACCAATCTCGTTGTCATGGATGTCGTTGCCAACAATGTGTGGCCGCGCCGCGCGCTCAACCCGGATGCCGGTGCTGTTACCATAAATCCGGTTGCCGCGCAGTTGCGGATCGCTGCCGGCATAAGCAACGATGACCGCAGTGCCGTTAGCGGTCAGTTCGTTATCACTGAACTGCGCCGGGGACGCACGGTAGATATAGACCGCATAACGGCTATTTTTTTCGAAGCGATTCCCGCTCACGATCGCCGTCGACCCATCCTTGACAAACAGACCAACCTTGGCGTTTTGCACAAAGCGACAGCCCTGCACCTGCGCCGCTGACTTCTGCCGTAACTCCAGGCCGACTTCGTTGTCACGCAGCAGACAGTTCTGCAGGCGCGGCGCTCCGCCGACAACCTGAATGCCGAGTTTGGCACCACTGACGACCACCCCGTGCAGGGTCGTCTGTTCATCACATCCCTTGAGGACCAGCCCGGGCCAGTTGGCACCGGTCAACACGGCATCGCGCGCCTCCAGGGTGCCGGCAATCTCAAGTCCGACAGCGTAAAAAGTGACAACACTGCCGGGCAGGATGCGCAGAGTGGCGCCACGCTCAATGCGGGTCGCTTCGCGCACCTCAACCTGTCCCTGCCAGACCGTCTCACCGGTCAAAGTCCGGGCCGTGACCAGCTGCGGGCAGGACAACAGTCCCATTAGCAGCAATCCGCACAGCAACAGGCGCTGCATCACCAGACCTCACGGACGATGATATCACCCAGCGATCGGCTGTTGCCGTCGACAATCGCTGCGCCGTGATCGGCCTGACCGTCCCAGGTTCCGACCCATTCCCCCGGTTCCAGCGGACCGCCGAAAGTGCTGCGGGCGCCGATGTAGTACGTACCACTGCTGCCGAGAAAGAGATTGAAACTGCCATCGTTCGCTGTCGGTGCCGAGATGTAGGTCGGCTTGCCGACCATGCGACTGTCGAGGTAAGCAAAAACATAAATTCCGGCCACCGGCCGTTGATCCTGATTCACCACCCGGCCGGCAAACCCGGTTCCGGTCGCCTTGAAGGTGCCGGAGGCCAGTCTCTCCGCCCGCACTGCAGCATCGACCGGTTGCAGGGGAAAATCGTTAATGGAAATCATCTCCCCGGCCGTGACGTTGATCGGGTTTTTTGCCCAGGTGCCGTTGAGGTCGCCGATGGCCAGGCCACCCATGCGGCCTCCATCGCCACGTTTGCGGGCGGCCAGATAGAAGCGCCCGGCCGGCAGTTCAATGTGAAAACGCCCGTCGGCAGCGGTTTTTACCGCTTCGCCATAGGACGGCCCCATCAGACCGGACTCCGCTTCGGTGTAAACATAAACATAGGCGCCAGCGACCGGCTCTCCAGCAGCCGTCAGCCGCCCTTCGACACCGGTCCCCGGCAGCGGCATCAGGGCACCATCGCGCCCCATCTCGCGCAGGGAGAAAGCTGGCAGAACCCGGATCCCGGCTCCGACGTCGACCGGATTGGTCGGACACTCGGCCATCAGCATCCGGGTCCGTCCGTCATCGAGGGTCTGGCGTAACTTACCAATGACGTAATATTGCCCGGCCGGCAGATCAAACCGGTAGCGCCCCTGATCGTCGGTGTCCACCGTGGCGAACGGCAAGGTCGATCGGTCTTTGCCGGCACGCAGATAGATTTCGACACTGGCGCCGGCCAGAGGCTGGTGGTCAAACTGCAGCTCACCACTGATCCCGCTTTGTCCAGACGGACAACCAGCCAGAAAAAAAGTCAGAACTCCGCCGCACAAGGTTGCCAGAAGCGACAGTTTTATGTCGAATATGCGCAGTTTCATGAGTCTTTCCCATCGGTCACCGTCGCAGCGACAGTGGCGGCGATCAGGTAGACCGCAGTACCGGCCAGCAGGGTGGAGGTGAAGCCGAAATTCATTGCCCAGACCACCGCCAGCAGTGCCCCCCAGACGCTGGTCGCGCTGTTGATCCCCCAGCTCCAGGCAACGCCGTCCGACGACTGATGCCACAAACGCATCCCGAGAGGGAGCGGCATGCCAAGAAGCAACCCCAGCGGGGCAAGGAGCAGCACCGCCAGAGCACAGCGTTGCAGTAAAGACGCCGTCATCGCTGCATCAAGCAGCAGAGGCAAAATGTAAGTATAGCCAATGGAGAGCAAAACCAGTGCCAAAAGGATACCGAGCAGGGAATGCCGCAAACGCTGCGCCGTGATCCGTCCGCTAAGCAAGCTACCGAAGCCGGAAAAAAGCAGCAGGGAGCACAAGATCACCGCCAAGGCAAAGATCGGCTGGCCGAGAAAGAGGATGAACCGACGTAGCAAGCCAATTTCGATCATCATAAAGCCCAGACCGAGACAGGCGAAATAAGCCAGCCGACGCCCTGATCCAGTTTCGGCCAACGCCCGTCGCCGCCAGAGGACCAGCGGCAGGAGCAAAAACAGCAGGACGAAGCCGCTGACCACCAGTAACAGGTTGCGCAGGGTCAACAGGGCGCGGTCTTCGAACGATGCGTTATCGGGGGATGCCAGCAAGCGAACGAAATCAGCCGGTTTCAGCATGTAGTAAAAAAATGGGCGGTCATCACTGGTTGGCGACAGGTCAAATGGGAGCGTCGCCAGAAAGGCGGGATCACCGTTGCTGGCGATCAGCCGCTGGAAGATCCCGTCACCATCGCGCTGATCCGGCAGGTAGACGATACGAAATTCCTGCGTCTGCGCCAGCTGGCGCAGTTCCGCCACCTCAGCCGGAGTAAAGGCGCTGCGCTTGAGCATGACGTTGGCCAACCCGCGCTCCTTGATCACGGCAATGTGGCCGCCAGGATCAGCCACCCCCTGCTCCTGCAACAAAGCCAGAGACAGCGAGATCAAGCGCATGGTTTCACGCTCAAAGATGAAGCGGGCGATGGTCAGAATTCCGTCATCGCTGAGGTGATCCCAGTAATCACGAAAGGCTTCGACCGTATAAAGGTTGTTTTCCGACAGGGTAAACGCACCGGCGGCAGGAGCCGTGCGGCCGAAGACCGCAGAAGCCTGAATGATGTCGAAATGCTGCTGGGAGCGTCGCACATAATTGCGGCCTTCATCGAGGGCCAGAATGACGCGCGGGTCGCGGTAGAGTTCACCGGTAAAGGTGCCGAATTCGTCATTCACCGCCTCGGCCACCAAAGGGTTGAGTTCGACCGCCGTTACCTGGCTGGCACCGCTGGCCAGCGCGACCCGGACATCCTTGCCCCCGCCGGGACCGATGATCAACGACCGGGCCCCGGGACGCAGATGGTAGGGCAGAGCAATGACATTGCTGCGGAAAAATCCATCCATCTCACCAGCATCGGCCCGGTAGAGCGTGGTGTAGCCGGTATCATCAACCACCAGTCCGAGCTGTTCCGGCACCGGGCCATGATAGGTGCGCGACAGCCCCCAGGACTGTTCCATCTCCTGACTCTGCGACGGATAGACGGCGACCCGCGAAAAGGAGTTCCAGGCGCTCCAGAGCATATTCGGTTCATAGCGGCCGCGCACAAAGCGGATTTCAGCGTAACCATTGAGTAGGTTGCCGACACCGGCAAAAACCAGAAGCAGGGCAAAAAAAGTCAGGCCAACACGAAATGCGCGCCCCGGTCGCTCGACAAACAAAACAGCTGCCACCAAAGCAGTCAGGGCGATGGCCAGAATTGCGGTTATGCCGCCGAGCAATTTGAGCAGCAGGATAATCAGCAGGCAGCCGCAAGCGGCGCCTATCAGGTCCCAGAAATAAAGACGACTGAACTCGGCGCGCCCGTGGGTGAAGAGTAGCGCCAACACGATGCCACTGAAAAAGAATGGCAGTGCCGTAACCAGGTAGAGTGCCGCCAGCGCCGGCAACAGACCGACCGGCACCCCCCCTTCGTAAAAGCCCTGCTGAAAAGGTTGATAAAAGGGCTGATGAAAAAAGGAAAGGACGCGAAACCCAAATTGTGGGTCAATCCGAAAATAGACGAAGACGGCGAAGAACAGGGCAACCGACAGGGCAAACAGCAGCGAGCAGCGAGCGGCGGTCTGTCGTACACGCTCAAGAGGGAAAGAACCGGCCCGCAGATAAACATAAAGGGCAGCCGTCCCCATGCCGAACAGGGCGAGGGAGATTGCCATGGAGGCGAAGTGGTACCACATGATGACCGAAAAGACCCGGGTCAGGACCAGCTCGTACATCAAGGTCGCCAGGCTGATAAAGAAGATTCCAGACAGCAAACGGGCGTCGATAACCAGGCCGTCACGATTCATGGTGCCACCACCTGCTCGATGCGCCGCAAAGCGTAAACATTGCGATCACGGGTCCCGACCAAAACCTGATCGCCGCCGACCCACGGCATCCCCTGCACTTCACCGCTGACTCGAAACTGGCTGACGATGGTGCCGCTGTCGGCACCGACCACAGACAGCGCCCCGTCATTGTCGCCAAAATAGAGCCGGCGATCGACCAGAACTGGTGTCGAATAGATCGGGCCAAATCCTTTCTGCCGCCAGACCGGCAGCCCATCTGCAGCGCGTAATTTCCACAGGCTACCACCACTGGTACCGACGAACAGATCGCCGTCATGGTAAAGCGGGGCGCTGTAATGACACAGTTCACCAAGGTTACGGTGCCAGAGCCGGCGACCGCTGCGATCAAAGAAAGAGATCTCACCGGAGCGGGAGACAACAACAACACCGTTGCCGGTCACCGCCGGTGTCGACAAAAGCGGAGCGTCAAGATGTGCCTGCCAGAGAACCTCACCATCGAGACTCAGTGCCGTCAGGGTGCCGCCACTACCCGCCAGATAGATCCGGTCAACATCAATGGCCGGAGTCGCCCGTAGCGCTTCACCCGCGGAATACTGCCAGATACGGTCGCCACTGGCAGCATCGAGAGTGTAGAGATTTCCGTTCCAGGCCGGCAGAAGCACCTTGTTGCCAACCGGTAATAATGCCGCCTGTCGATGATCATCCGCCGGTGACGGCGAAGTACTGAATCGCCACAGAATCGATCCATTACGATCAAGGGCAAAAACATCACGCCCCCAGGTCTGGACATAGAGACGAGCCCCGTCCCAGGCCGGAGTGGCATCAATCACGTCACCAAGACGCACCGACCAGATCACAGCCCCGGCTGGGTCAACGGCACGCAGTTCACCATCCCAGCTCGCGACAATAAAACGATTGCCGATATTCTGTACCGCCGCATCGACAAAGCCTCCGGTCGGCAGCTGCCACTCCTGGTGCAATGTGAAAGAATCGCGCGGACCACAACGGTCAACCCAGCTTTTGGCCGGCTGCACCTGGACCGTACCGATCTGGGGATCAACCCGTCGATCATGAATTCCGGCGGAAATCGTCTTGCCGTCAGCGGTTCCCCACCAGTTATTGCTGGTCACAACCTTGCCGGTAAAAAAATCGCCGAGCCGGATATTGCTGCCATTGTCATAGATGTTGTTGTGATGAATATTGGAAGCGCGATCGGTTTCGAACAAAAAAATGCCGGAACCGTTACGGCGAATGATGTTGTGCTCGATCTCGACCGTGGCGTTGCGGAAATTGATCCCTTTGCCCTGGTTATCTTCGATCAGGTTGTTGCGAAAGATAAAGGTCGTTTCACCGAGACGTGAACCGTCGATATTGTTATGCACATGGCTGTCAGCCATCATCCCGCGAGTAAAATGGGCGTGCAGCGTGTAGGCGGAGTCGCGGATTTCGCAATAGCGCAGCAACACCTCTTTCGAGAAATCGACGCGAATTTCCAGCCAGTCGCCGGGACGCGGATCTGCTTCAGCGCTGTGGAAACGGATTGGCGCCTCGCGGGTGCCTTCAGCGATCAGGCGCCCTTCAACCACCAGAGTGCCATCACCAAGCCCGTCGGCATCGCGATCATGACGGACAAAAGCAATATCGGTTCCGGGGCGGATGGTCAACGTCACTCCCTTGGCGACATGAACGGCGCCATCGATGACCAGAGCCCCTTCCCACACCGTGTCGACCAGAATGCGTTCATCCTGCAGCACGCGCACCGGTCGGGTCACCGAGCAGGCCGACAAAAGCAGAAGGGCCAGCAGGCAGCCCAGACGTATCACCACATCTCCTCCACCACCAGATCAATACCGTCCTGGGCCGCCCCTTCCTCAACCTGCAGCTTGTGCTCGGGGTCGAGGTTGTAGGTACCGTAGAGATCGCCCGGGGCCGGCGCGCCACCAAGGGTATTGCGCGCGGCCAGATAATAAAGGCCGCCCTGCGGCAGGGAGATGACATAACGCCCGTCAACAGCCGTTGGCTGTGACACATAGAGCGGACGATCGAGCATCTGCGACTGGTCATAAATCAGGACCCGGACGCCTGAAACCGGGGCGCCGTCAGGATCAAGAATCCGGCCGCTGATCCGGGTGGCGCCGAACAGACTGGCCTGCAGACTGGCAATTTTATCCGGAACTTCAAGCAAGGGAATCGACACACTTTCGGCCGTTCCGGATCGCACCCGGAGTGGATTGGCTGGTGCATAGCCGATCAGGTCACCTGGTTTCAGCGGCCCGACACTACGACTCCCCTGCCGTTTCCGGGCGACCAGATAATAGGTTCCATCACCAAGATCGAGATCAAAACGGCCATCTGCTCCGGTCGGAGCCGACATCAGGTAGCCCATCCCCTTGAGTTGGGAATTCAAGTCGGTGTAGACAAAAACCACCGCACCGGCCTGCGGGACACCCTCGATCGTGACGAGACCTGAAACACCGCGAGCAACCGGCGCAGAGGTCGGCACAGAATGCACCAGACCGATATTCATGTCGCTGCTGCCACCGGCCGGGATGGTGACCGGATTACGGCCATAGTAGGCAAACAGCCCCTCACCATGAGCAAAGAAGTAGTAGGACCCCATCGGCAGATCGAGATGGAACTGACCATCCACAGCGGTGGCGACAGCTTGATAGGGCGCCTCTCCTTCCAGATGCGGAACATCGACTGGCCACGCCGACACCTGTACGCCGGCAACCGGCAGACGGTTGAGAGTCACTTTTCCGGTCACCGGCACCGGCAGGGGACTGCCGGGAGGCAGACAACCGGTCAGAAACCAGACTAAAAGCAGTGGAAAAAACAGATATCGTTTCATAGGCCCAATCTGATAGCACGTTCCGTTCCAAACGACAAGGTGATGACACCAAGAATTGGTCTGCACCCTGACTGAAACAGAATCATCTTGTTATGGGAGTTCGTTAGCGTAAAGAAAAAATCTACAACACCCTTTTGCAAAACACTCCGGCTGCATGTTGCCCCGGTCTGGTTCTTTGCGTCCTATGACGGCCTAATAAAAAACGGGCCGCCCTTGCGGACGGCCCGTAGCTTGCGAAATTCAACGGTGGATCAGCGCACAACCTGGGAAAGCACACCAGGCTGACTGAGGGTCGGCTCGATCATTTCCAGGGTCTGGCCGGTTTTAACGTTTTCGGCGCGAGCTTCGATCCCACTCGGGAAGACCGCAACGACATCATAGGTCTTGGCGGAGTTGAGACCAAAATGGACCACCTGCGGCGTCTGGGCGCAGAAACCACTGGCGGACTGCAGTTCACGCAGGCCGAGGAGCGTGCTCTTGCCGTGCTCGGTGACACGAACTTTGCTGCCGTAGGCGTCGCGGCTGGAGACGGTACCGGTCAGCTTCACTTTCAACCAGTTATTATCGTTCTGCTGATTGAGATAAAGCTTGTTCGGAGCGCCCCAGTTGATGACATAGAGGTCAAGGTCACCATCGTTATCGACGTCGGCAAAAGCGGTCCCTTTGGTGCGAACGGTTTCACACTTGAGAACCGGCTGCTCATCGACAACGTTGTTAAAATTACCTTTGCCATCATTGAGGTAGAGCTGATTGGCCAGCTTGCAATCGCCTTCATAAAGGTCGAGGTCACCATCGTGGTCGATATCACCAAAGGTCGGGCCTTTACCCCAGCCTTCATGGGCCCCTTTGAGTTTATCGGAAGCGAGGGTGAAATTTCCTTTGCCATCATTCAGGTACAGGTTGTTCGGACCAACATAGTTGGAGACAAACAGGTCCATGGTGCCATTGTTGTCGATATCGGCAAAGACGGCGCCGAGGCCCCAGTTTGCGTCAGCAACGCCGGCCTTGCGGGAGTTTTCGGTGAAAGTCCCGTTACCATTGTTGATGTAAAGTTTGTTCGGCTCGCCGACCGGATACCGGCCATTGACAACATAAAGATCGACAAACTGATCGTTGTTCACATCGGCCCAGGTCGCCATCCAGCTCCAGGAGAGATCGCCGACACCGGCGACATCGGTCACATCGGTGAAGGTGCCATTGCCGTTGTTACGATAAAGGATATTCTTGGCGCCAACGCCATAGTTGGCGCAATAAAGATCGAGGTTGCCATCATTGTCGTAATCGACAAAAGAGGCGCCGTAAGTGAAGGCCTTCAGGCCGACGCCGGCAGCGTTGGTCACATCGGTAAAGGTCAAATCGCCATTATTACGGAACAGGCGATTGGCCTCAATCTCATCGCGGCCACCAGTGGCCAGATAAAGGTCGGCAAAACCGTCGTTATTGTAATCGCCAAAGACGCTGCCCATGGCATAACCGGGATAATCGATCCCGGCACCAGCCTTGGCGGTGATGTCCTCGAACTTCCCGGCTCCCTTGTTCAGATAGAGCTTGTTAGCGCCCCCCTTGTTAGAGACGTAGAGATCGACCAGTCCATCGTTGTTGATATCGGCAAAAGCGACACCCTTACCGAGACCGTCATCAGCAACGCCGGCGGCAACCGACACATCTTTGAACTCTTTGGCCAGAACCAGACCGGGCAGTGCAAGCAGCGCTACCAGTACCAGCAACAGGGACAACGTCTTTTTACTCATTGTATCTCTCCTTTTCGCCGAACACACTTCTAGCACCCGGCTCTCAAACGGAAACAGGACTCGCGTCGATAATGCCTGTGTGAAATCGAAAATACACGAAAAATATAGCAGTTTACGCCGCTGCGTCAATCTGCGACACCAATGTAACGAAATTTTTAATCCACTTCGTCGCGGGTTCGAAATAACTCTCCGCCAGAATATTGCAAGAAGCAGGCCTGAAAAATTTCTGTCAAAAAGCTGTCAATGCAGCAGGCAAAAACGGCAAAACCCTGTTCAAGACAACAACTGATAACCCCAGCCAAGAAGAATCGCCGTCAGCAAGGTCGTCGTCAAAAAAACCGTCACCACACGCAAGCGAAACATCCCGGTCAACGCGATCATCGCCGGTAAACTTGACACCGGCGCCGCCAGCAGAAAAGTCCATGCCGCACCGGGGTCGATACCACGCTGCAGCAGGCCGGACAGCACCGGAATGGCCGGTATCTGATTCAACGGCAGCGGCAACCCGATCAGGGCGGCGAGCAGCACTGAACTGAAATCAGGTTTACCGACCAGAATCGTGATCCACTGCATCGGTACCAGCGTCACCAGAATAGCCTCGATCACAATCGCCAGCAATAAAAACTTGCCGACAAACCAGCCGGCGTCGAGGGTGCGATCAAGAATAAACCGTAACCGGCTGGCACGGGGCACAATGGTCATTGTCGCCACTTTTATGCCGGCGGCGGCACCGATTTCAGCCGCTGGCGCCAGACTGCCGTCCTCACGGTAAACCGGCTGCAGGCGCAGCTGATTCCCGGCCAGCCAGCCACTGCGCACCAGAAGCTGTGTCGTGCAACCAACCACCAGACCGACCACCGCAGCTCCACCGAGCTTGAGAAACGCCCAGTGGGCACCGAGACCACTCCAGGTGAGGATAAACGCATCCGGGCCCATCATCGGCGAGGTCGCCAGCAGGGCCAGAAGTGGCGCCAACGGTGTTCCGATCATCGCCAGCGAAATGGCGACCGGCAGGATCCCACAGGCGCACAATGGGGAGACCATGCCGACCAATATTGCGATCAGAATGCCATAAGGACCGGCACGATGAATCGCATCGCGAATGCGCAGATCAAGTTTGTAGCCCTTGATGATGCCGACCAAAAGAATCGACAGCAGGAAGAACCACCACATCCGGGCGATTTCGTCGCCGATCACCGTCAGCATCTGCATTAAAAGATCGCTGTTCATGCCAGTCTTTCCACTTCTATCAATTCAGACTCCGGCAAAACCCAGAGTTGTTCCAGCACTTCCTGCAGGGTCCGCGCTTTTTTTGCCAACAGCTCCTGCAGTTCGACCGCCGGCACTCCGGCTGCGCGCTGCTGCTCGTAAAGATCATCGAGGCGGCGGTATTGACCGGCTATAGAAAGGGCCTGCGGCCGCAAAACGACACGTACCGACTGTCCGGTGCCGGCGGTCAAACGCAGGGCATGCGCCCCTTGCGGCTCGACACGCAGACTGCCGTCAGCCAGCTGACAACCGGTGGTCTCGGTGATACCGTCGAGCGCACAGGTGTCGATTTCATAAACCGCCTGCAGTCCCGAACCGGCCGCCACCTCCAGCGCGGCAAGCGCCGCCAGCCCGAGACGACCACCAAGGGTGCTCATCGGACAGCGGTGGCCGTGACGGGTGTAAATACGCTGGAAGATTTCCGGAGGCTGGGTCATATCCTGATTTCAGCTAAAAATTCACGATGACTTTTCAATTTCTGGCTTTTCATTATCCGACGAAAGCCGCCGGGCGTGACGATTTTGCGCAGAATCAAGGCGCCCAAGGAATGACGCGGAGGCATAGCGGTAGCTATGTCGCACAAGGAAGACCGTCGGGCAACGCCGAGTCTGCACAAAAGCGCCGCGCCCTAGCTAAAATTCGTAGTGGTGGGGACAGTCGGTATCCCTAATCTCCCAATACTTCGCCGTCATATCCGGAGTCAGAAATTGGCGGACTTCCCTCAGTGCCTTCTCAAAGTGAGCCTGAGTGACAATCTCTTTGTCTTCCTTGATCGCATTGACGATCGCCCGTTTGGTCAGGCTTTCAATATCCCAGCCGACGTACCCCTCGGCGGCCGCCGCCAGCTTGTCGCGATCGATCCCCGGCTCTAAATTCGGCATCTTGTCCATATAGATGTCGAGCATGCCGCGGCGATCGGCGGCGGTCGGTGGATGGACAAAGACCTTGCGATTGAAGCGCTTCTTCTCTTTAATCAGCGCCTGATCGACGGTGTCGATGCGGTAGCAGGAGCCGAGCAGGGCAACCCCCGGCACCTGATTGATGCGATCAACCTGCTCGATGAACAGTCGCGACAGCGCCTTGTCGGCAAAGGTTGGCGGGATGGCGCGCCGGTTGCCCGGGCTCCAGTTATAATCACACCCCGGCCGCGGGCAGAGCCATTCGCAGTCGGAGATAAACAGGATGCAGGGGGCTTCGTGAATGGCGATATCGAACGCCTCGACCAGCTCTTCGCCCTTACCGAGCATCTCCTGACCGGAGATGTAGACGAAGGTAACGCCGGCCTCTTTGGCGCAGGCTTCCGCCAGCATGGTGATGCCGGTCCCCAGAGGGCCCCAGAGCATGACGCCGGCCGGCAGGCCGAGACCGTGGTGGGTGATCATCTCCGGCTTTTTCAGCGGCAGACAGACCATCTCCTTCAGG
>Ga0209231_1000640_pt1 | contig 17799 bp, 16 predicted proteins | sample Deesub45470m_DNA_FD_188086 | JGI IMG/M metagenome (GOLD analysis project Ga0209231, IMG submission 188086) | Deep subsurface microbial communities from North Pacific Ocean - 450_OLKR46/470m Metagenome (SPAdes) (version 2) | ecosystem: Environmental > Terrestrial > Deep subsurface > Unclassified ... | reverse complement strand
ATTCCCGCCGGCACCCTCTGCCGCCGGATCGTCCTCGAGCTCGGCCTCAAGGAGGAGGAGCTGGGAGTGGTCATGGTCAACGGCCGTCACGCCCCCCTCGGGCAGGAGCTGCGGGACGGGGATACGCTGGCGCTCTTTCCCCTGGTCGGCGGAGGCTAGGATGAATCCTCTTGTCTACCTCAATTCGCAGGCCCGGGACGGCATCGTCTCCCTTGCGGCCCTCGCCGCTGCCGTCGAACGCTACGGTCTGAGCTGGGCCGAGGCCGAACTCCTCGCCCTGGAAAACGGCCTGCTGCCGGCGCGCTATCAGCGCAACCGGAAGATGCTCTCCACGGCCGAGCAGCTGCGCCTGGCCAGAAGCCGGGTCGCCGTCATCGGCTGCGGCGGCCTCGGCGGCTACGTCCTCGAAGAGCTCGCCCGCGTCGGCGTCGGCCATCTCGTCGCAATCGACCCCGACGTCTTCGAGGAACACAACCTCAACCGCCAGCTCCTGGCCACCCCGGCCCTTTTGGGAGCCGCCAAGGTCGAAGCCGCCGTGGCCCGCCTCAGGGAGGTCAACCCGGCGGTGACCGTTCAGCCGCAGCAAAAGGCCTTCTCCGTCGCCAACGGCGCTGCTCTTCTGGCCGGCTGCGCCCTGGCCGTCGACGCCCTCGACAGCATCCCCGTGCGCCTCGAACTCGGTGCCGTCTGCGCCGGGCTGGAGATTCCCCTCGTCCACGGGGCGATCGCCGGCTGGTACGGCCAGGTCACCACCCAGTTTCCAGGAGACACGACCCTCGCCGACAGCTACGCCCGCAGCGGCACGGGGATTGAGAAGGAGCTGGGAAACCCGTCCTTCACCCCGGCCCTGGTCGCCAGCCTCGAGGCCGCCGAGGTCTGCAAGGTTCTTCTCGGCCGCGGCACCCCCCTGCGGCGCCGCACCCTGGTGATCGACCTTCTCGAAATGGAGTTCGTCGAGCGGCTTGATTGAGGTTTGAAGGTAATTTCGAGAAATAGGTTTTTAGCCACCAAGTCAGTAACGTCCGGTTAGGTCATTGCAATATCTCGGCAGAGCATAAAACTACCGTCTTGCACCCTCCCCCAGCCCCTCCCATCGAAGGGAGGGGAGCTTTAAGTCCCCTCTCCCCTCGTGGGAGAGGGTTAGGAAGAGGGGGCATGTGCTGGCCGCAAAAAGCTAACCGGACACTACTGGCTTTCTCTTTGTCTTCGGTGTCTCCGTGGTCATTTTATGAAACTTGTGAAACCGACAAAAAAAACCCCTTTAGCAAAAAGGGGCACTCTTCAGGTTTTCCGGTTTTTTGTCCCGCTCAACCCTCAATCTGGTAGGAAAAAAAGTCCGACGCCGAAAAGTCGTAAAGGGTGACCTGGGGTCCGTCGATGATCCCGTTGAAATGGGACGCACTGCCGTGGTCGAACCCTTCGAAGAGGCGGCCGTAGAGGGAGAGGCAGATGTGCGCTCCCAGCTGCCGGTCGCGCAGACAGTAGTTGTCGCCATTGACGTCGCGGCACACCGGGCAGCTGCGCTCGGCAGCCGTCGGCGCGACGCTCCCCTCGTCGGCGCCGAAGGTGAAGATCTGCTCGTTGTTCTCGTCTTGGATTGCCGTTTCCTCTCCCTTCCGGGCGAGCCGTGCGCTCACCAGGGCGACAAAGGCTCTGCTGTCGCTGGTCATGATTTTCCTCCCTGTTTGAGTGGTTGTTCCCTTCCTGGTAGCTATAAGATAAAAAATACCTGAAGTGGTTGCCATGCTTCAATGTATACGGTATTTTTGCTGGGGAGCAACCCTGTTTCGTCTGACTGGACCAGTTCGGCGGACCGGGGGGGAGGTGAAAAATGGAAGGGAAAGAAAGGAGGTGTCCGGCCTGCGGCAACAGTGCGGCCTGGTGTCTCGGGGACGGTCGTTGCAAGTGCCGGGAGTGCGGCAGGCGCTACACACCGAGCGGGCGGCGACGCCTGGCCGCAGGGCTCAGGCGTCGCCTGGCTCTCTGCTTCTGGCAGATGGTGCCGACGCGCCAGGCGGCGGCGGCCGTCCATCTCAATTGCAAGACCGTGCAGTCCTATTACCGTGCATTGCGCCGGGGAATCGGCGGCAGGGAAGGCTGGTCCGAACCGGAGGGATCAGCCGCTGAGGGCGAATTGCCGAAGGCATTGACGGGATTGGTGCTGGAGGGGGAAAGGGTCAGGGTTGTTCCCCCGCAAAGGGCCGCGGAGGCCCCGCAGTGCGCCTTGATCTATCTGCGCACGAACGGTCCGGCTCACCCCCGGGCCCTGAGCGATCTTCAGCTCTGGGTCAGCGAAAGCGGCGGCGCGGCGGCCGAGACCTTCATCCGCTTCTGGGCTTTTGCCGGGCGGCTCTCGACGAGAACCCGGGGGCAGCACCTGCAGGATGTCCCCCTCTTTTTCAGTGAGGTGGCCTATCGCGTCAATCAGCGGGAGAATCCCCGGGTCATCGACAACCTCTGTCGGTTGATCGACGGCAGAGCGCCGTAATCGGGTGCGGTCACTTTGCGGTGATCAGGCCCGGGCCTGGCGGCGGTTGGCGTAATCGATTTCCGAGAGTTCCAGGCTCTTGCGCAGCAGGGTGGTGATGCTGACGCCGCAGGCCTCGGCACGCTCCTGCAGCGCCTCCATTTCGTCGTGGTTGATCCGGCAGGAAATGATGAATTTTTTTGGGTTGGCGCTCACTCGGGCCATTTTCGCTCCCTCCTTGGGCAATGGGTGGTGGATGTTTTGTCCCGGCCGCCTCTTGCAGCCGATGCGTTTACGTTATTGCAAGGGGGTTGCCAGCTTTTCCGATCTCTTTTGGTTTTATGTTTACCACAGGAAAAACGGCATGTTGAATGGTGTCTGGAGGCGGGTGTTTTCCTGCGTCAGGATATGGCGGCGGCGGCGACTGTAACATAATGGGACGACCTGGCACGAAGTGGCACAGGTGACGTGCCAGATGTGGCACAGGGAAGAAGGCGGGATCGCGCCCCCTGCCGGGACGGGACCAGTTTTTGTTGTCCGCCCGCCTCGCAGGGGACCTGTTTGGCTGGTATCATAGATCGGTTCGAGATTAACCAATCTGGGCTCCTCGCCTTCATCTTTGGGTCAGAGGTGGGCATGAATTGCGGAAGTCTCCAAAAACACAAGGCTTTTTCTTGACAAATTCCGGTGACCCTCTCATGCTCGGCCTGCGACGTCGGCATTTTTAACGAAAGCCAAGCCATCGAATTGTCCTCGAAGGACCGTTCTTGTCGTTTGCCGAAACCCTCTTGATAAAATTTCCGATATTTGCAACGGGCTAATAGAGAACTTCCGATTCCCCGCGAACTCTTAAAAAGAAGGCTCCAGCTCTCATCCGAGTTGGGGCCTTCTTTTTTTTATGGATATCAGGAAGATGTTGAGAAATTCTCTTAATTTTGTCCTGATAAGGACCTCATTGCGATGCTTTCATCTCTAAAAATATCGCCGAGATACCAATTTTAGAAAACATGTATCTTTGACTTGAGCTTCGATATGAGTTACCTTTGGTTGGAAATATTTATCGAAATGGCGTGATTTGAATCATGAAAGCACCAATTTTAATATTTTTCCTGGATATGACATGCATATGACATGCAAGTTTTTCGAGTATCAGGCTGCCTGTCCATTTTAGCTGATTTCGACTTATCTTGTTTTACGGGAAGGCTCCTGAGCTCAGATAGAGACCAGAGAAATGGATGTGATTTCATCGGAAAAAAGGGAATCCTTTTACGTGAAATTTAAAAATTTAACACTTATGGGATTAAACAACAAAACAATAGGCGAAAACATGACCGAAAATGCGTTGACCATGGATCATCTCGACACCTTCAGCACCGATTACCTCTTCTATCAGTCGCGGAAAAAAATGCCCTTCATCGAACGGGCCGAAGGCGTCTACATCTGGGATCACACCGGAAAAAAATATCTCGACGGCAGTTCAGGCGCGGTCAATTGCAATATCGGCCACGGCAATAACCGGATAGCCAACCGCCTCGCCGACCAGGCTCGCAAGGCGGTCTTTGCCTACCGGACTCAGTTCGAAAACGAACCGGCCCACCGCTACTCCGCCGAACTGGTGAAACATCTGGCGCCCCATCTGCAGCGGGTCTTCTTTGTTTCCAGCGGTTCCGAGGCGGTGGAAGCGGCGATGAAGCTTTGCCGGCAGTACTTCTTTAATCGCGGCGAGAAGTCGAGACACCAGTTCATCTCCCGGACCCCCTCTTATCATGGCTCAACGCTCGGCGCTCTGGCACTGACCTCCTATGCCCCTCTCGAAATCCCCTTCCGGCCGATGATGCACACCTATCCAAAGATCCCCGCCCCCTATTGCTACCGCTGTCCCTTCTCCAAAAAAACCACCTGCACCCTCGAATGTGCGTGGGCGCTCGAGAAGGCCATCCTCGAGCAGGGGCCGGACAGCGTTGCCGCCTTTGTCGCCGAACCGATCGGCGGCGCCAGCACCGGAGCGGTCGTTCCCCCCAAGGGGTACTTCAGGGTCATCGAAGATATCTGCCGCAAGTACGGCATCTTTCTCATCCTCGATGAGGTCATGACCGGCTTCGGACGCACGGGGAAGCTCTTTGCCTACGAACACTGGGACGTGAACGCCGATATCATTGTCATGTCCAAAGGGATTACCTCGGGGGCCTACCCCCTGGGCGCCATCGCCGCCCGCACCGAATATGTGGACGAGATGATGGAAAAAGGCGGCTTTTTCCATGGGCACACGCTGGCGGGAAATCCCATGGGGTGTGCCGTCGGTCTGGAGACCCTCAATGTGATTACCGAAAATCGCTTGAGCGAAAACGCCGCAGCCATGGGGAAAATTCTCAAGGCCGGTCTGGAGCGGCTGAAAAAACGCTTCGAGTTCATCGGACAGGTGCGGGGTCAGGGTCTTCTCATGGCGATCGAGCTGGTTCAGGACCGCAAAACCCGTGAGCCCTTTCCCGCTGAACGCAATATGCACTTTCTCCTCACCGATGAAGCCTACGACGAAGGACTGATCATCTACCCGCGGCGGCCGATTAACGGTCTCCGGGGGGATCATGTCATGGTGGCGCCGCCCCTGATCTCCACCCGCAAGGAAATCTTTGAGCTCCTCTCTCTGCTCGAACGGGCCCTGGAGCGGACCGAGGCCAAGCTGCCGACGACAAGGATCCTTCCATGACGACAGTTGCAGCGAACTCCTCCGGGGGGCAGCCTATGATTGACAAGACCATTGCCGCAAAGGACGCCCTCAGCCAGGTCCACGACGGTCAGACCCTTATGGTCGGCGGTTTCGGCGCACCGGGGACCCCTTTCACCCTCATCGATCTCCTCGTCAAGCAGGGAGCCAAAAGGCTCACGCTGATAAAAAACGATGCCAACGAGCCGGGGATGGGCGTTTCCCGGCTGCTGGAGGCGGGTCAGGTGCAAACCCTGATCGCCTCCCATATCGGAATGAATCCGACGGCGGTCGCCATGATGAACCGGCGTGAGCTGGACGTTCTCCTCTATCCGCAGGGGATTCTGGCGGAAAAAATCCGCGCCGGAGGAGCCGGTCTCCTCGGCTTTCTCACCGATATCGGAGTCGATACCATCTTGCGTGACAGCCGGGAGGTGCTGCATCTCGACGGGCGCGAGGCGATCCTGGAGAGAGCCCTGCGCGCCGACGTGACCCTGATCCATGCCGCCATCGCCGACCGGGCCGGCAACCTGATCTTTGCCAAGAGCGCCCGCAACTTTTGTCCCCTGATGGCGACTGCGGCCTCCCGGGTCATCGTCGAAGCCGAAAAGGTCGTTGCAACCGGCACCCTCGATCCGGACCGGATCCATCTGCCGGGGGCCTTTGTCGACGCGATCCTGGTTCTTGATGAACTCACCCCGGACTATGGAATATTGCCCCAACATGCCCTATAAAAAGAAGATAGCCGCTCGTGCGGCCCTGGAGATGCGTTCCGGGCAGGTCATCAATCTCGGCATCGGCATCCCGAACCTGATCCTCGATTATCTGCCGGCCGGCCTCGAAGTTTTCGTTCAGTCGGAAAACGGCATTCTCGGCATCGGCCCCCGTAGCGCCGCCGGGACCGAGGATCGCAACCAGATCGACGCCGGGGCCAACTATGTGGATCTCAATCCGGGGGCCTCTTTTTTTGACAGCGCCCTCTCCTTTGCCCTGATTCGCGGGGGACGGGTGAACCTCAGTTTTCTCGGCACCCTGGAGGTTTCGCAAAACGGCGACCTGGCCAACTGGATTATCCCCGGGAAGATGGCGCCGGGGATCGGTGGCGGGATGGAACTGGCCCAGAAGGCGCAACGGGTCATTGTGACGACCTCCCACTCCACCCGGGAGGGAGCGCCGAAAATTCTCACCCGATGCACCCTGCCGCTGACGGCGCGGGGGTGTGTCAAGACGATCATTACCGAACTGGCGGTGATCGACGTGACCCCCCAGGGGCTGATGCTGCGGGAGATTGCCCACGAATCGAGCCTTCGGGAGGTTCAGGAAAAAACCGATGCGCCCCTTCTCTTCCCCCCGGGAGAGATCCCCCGATTTTAAGCCGGAGTCCCGCCCATGAAGACCAAGGAGAGTAAAATCCTGGCCACCGTCGACGCCCTGGCCGATGACATCATTGATTTTGCCGGGCGACTGGTCCGGGAGCCGAGCACTCTTCAAAACGAGGCGTCTGCTCTGCTGGTCATGGAGGAGCAACTCCGTCGCTTTGGCTGGGCGCCGGACCGGGTTCCCATCGATCCGGCCGCTCTTGCCGCCCATCCCGGATTCGCAACCGTTCCCTGGAGCTACGACGGCCGTTACAATCTGGCGACGACGCGGCCGGCTGACGGCCCGGGCGGAAAAAGTGCCCTCTTCAACGGTCATCTCGACGTGGTGAGCCCGGCGCCTTTTGAAAACTGGACGACCGATCCCTTCACGCCGGTGATCCGCGACGGCTGGCTGTATGGGCGCGGCGCCGGAGATATGAAAGGGGGAGTGGCGGCCATGACCTACGCTCTTCACGCCGTGGAAAAGGCGGGCTTCGGACTGCGCGCCCCGGTCACCCTGGAGGCGGTCATCGAGGAAGAGTGCTGCGGCAATGGGGCGCTGGCCTGTCTGGCCGCCGGCTACGACGCCGAGGCGATCCTGATCCCCGAACCCTTCGGCCCGAAAATATACATAGCCGAACTCGGCGTCCTCTGGTTCAAGGTCCATATGCGGGGCCTCTCCTGCCATGTCCAGGCCGCGGCGGTGGGGACCAACGCCATCGAAAAGAGCTTTCCCGTCATGGCCGCTCTGCGCCGACTGGAAGAGACGATGAACGGGGAGGCGCGTCCCGACCCCTATGGCGACCTCAGCCATCCGATCAACCTGAACATCGGTATCTTCCAGGGGGGAGACTGGCCGTCCACCGTCCCGTCCGCCGCCGAATTCCACGGCCGCCTCTCCTTTTTCCCCGGGACCTCCTACGGCGACGTGTGTCGCCGCATTCACGGCGCTGTAGCCGAGGCGGCGCAAGCCGATCCCTGGTTGGCGCAAAATCGGCCTGAGGTGGAATTTTACGGCTTTGCCTCCGAGGGGCACAGGGTGAGTCGGGACGTGCCGGCGCTGGCAACCCTCAACGGTTGCCATCGCGCCCTGACCGGGGAAGACGCAGAAAGCTACATCTCCACCTGCACCACCGACCTGAGGGCCTTTCATTTTTTCGGCCAGGGGGCGGGAACCTGCTACGGCCCGGTGGCGGAGAACATCCATGGCGCCGACGAACGGGTGAACATCGACAGCATCCTGCAGGTGGCACGGGCCTATGCGCTCTTTCTTTCCCGCTGGTGCCAACTGGCCGAGTGAATCCGAGCCGAAAAACAAGGGAGAATGATCTATGCAGGACGTGGTGATTGCCGGTTACTTGCGCACAGCCTACTCCAGAGTCAAACCGAGCGACCCGGCCAAGGACTGGTTCCATGCCCTGCGTGCCGATGATCTTCTCGCCGAAGTTGTTCCGCAGGTGCTGCAGCGATGCGCGACTTCGGGGACCGAGGTCGACGATCTGCTGGTCGGTTCGGCGCTGGGGGTGAGCGAGCAATGGACCTTCGGCGGCCGCACCATCGTTTTCCTCGCCAATCTGCCGGCGCAGGTGCCGGCCAAGTTTATCGACCAGCAGTGCGGCTCGAGCATGGCGGCGATTCACGCCGGCTTTCTGGAGATTGCGGCCGACTATGCCGACGTGGTTCTGGCCACGGGAATGGAACACATGGGACGGGTCCCCGTCGGTCCGACTCTCTTCGAAAAGGGCGCTCTGTCCGTCAATCCCCGCCTCGACCAGGAGGAAGGCTTCCGGCACTGGGACATGAAAACGACCATGCACATGGGCTTCACCGCCGAAAAGCTCTGCGCCGAAAAGGGCTTTTCCCGGGAAGTGCTCGATGCCTGGGGCGTCCGTTCCCACCAGCGGGCAGCCAGGGCCCGATCGGCGGGCTTTTTCGACGGCGAGATTTTGCCCGTCGACGCCCGGCAGGATCACGGGGAGATGATGACTGTTTCCCGCGACCAGGGGATTCGCGAAAATGTCAAACCCGAAGATCTGGCGAAACTGGCTCCGGTCTTTTCCAGCGATGGCCTCATCACGGCCGGCAACGCCTCCCCGCTGAACGCCGGGGCCGGGGCACTGCTCCTCATGTCCGGCGCCACAGCCAGAGCCAAAAAACTCAAGCCCCTGGCGACGATCCGCTCCATCGGCTTTGCCGGCGTCGACCCGACCCTGATGGGGACCGGACCCGTCCCTGCGGTGCGAAAGGCGCTGAAAAAGGCCGGCCTTGAAGCGGCCGATATCGATTTCTGGGAGATCAATGAGGCCTTCAGCATCGTCGTCCTCAACGCGATGAAAGAACTGGCCCTGGACCCCGAACGGGTCAACGTCAACGGCGGTGCCATTGCCATCGGCCACCCCCTCGGGGCCACCGGCATTCGACTGGTGGGGACGCTGGCCCGCACCCTCCAGGCCAGGGGAGGTCGCTTCGGCTGCGCCACCGCCTGCATCGGCGGCGGGCAGGGGATTGCGACCATCATTGAACGAATGGACTAACCGTGCCGGTTCGCCATGGGGAACGTGGCCAAATGCTATTTAACCGACATTAATGGCATCGACCCTCTGTACTCAACGCCATTTGAAGATATCCTGTTTTGTGAATTGTCTCATCCCGAATCCGGGGGGACCCTCGACCAAGGAGCGACTTATGTACAGAATTTTCGTGCCCACCCTGCTGTTTGCAGCGATCTTCATGACCACGACCCTTTGCGCCGCCGACGAGCTGGACGATATCCGCAAGGCGGATGAAGTCCGGTTTTCCATAAGCGGCCAGTATCCTCCCTTCAATTTCGTCAATGAAAATAATGAACTGACGGGCTTCGATGTGGATGTCTGTAACGAAATCGCCCGCCGCATCGGCGTCAAGCCCCGCCCTCTGACCACGGCCTGGGACGGCATTGTCGCCGGCCTGCTGGCCGGTAAGTATCATTTGATCTGCGGCAGCATGGCGATCACCGATGCGCGCCTCAAGGCAATCGACTTCTCCGACCCCTACTATCGTTCCGGCGCTCAACTCTTTGTGCCCAAAGGCTCGGATATTGCCTCGACCGATCAGTTGCAGGGGAAAAAAATCGGCGTCACTCTCGGGACCACTTTCGAGGAGTGGGTGCGCGCCAACCTTCCTGAGGTGGAGGCCCGTATTTACAAAGGGGTCCCCGACATGATTCTCGAAGTCGTCAACGGCCGCATTGATGGCTTCATTACCGACCGCATCGTCGGCGCCATGGCCATTGCCGACAAAGGCGCGCCGATTCAAATGGCCGGCCCCCTCCTCTACGAAGAGCGCATGGGGATCGCCCTCGCCCAGGGGAATCCCAAACTGCGTACGGCGATCAACGACGCCCTGGCGGCAATGCAGAAGGACGGCACCTATCATGACATCAGCATGAAGTGGCTGAAGATCGACGCTCGTTGAGGTTTGTTATATAACGCTTGGATCAACCCAAGGGGGAAACTGAATAATGCTCGACTGGCAGATCATGACCCACTATTTTCCCTTTCTTCTGAAAGGGGCCCTGATTACGCTGGAGATCTCGGTGATCTCGCTCGTTCTCGGGCTGCTGGCCGGGCTGTTGGCCGCGTTGTGGATCCTCTCCACCAATCCGCTGCTGCACTGGTCCGGCAGGTTTTATGTCTGGATTGTTCGTTCGACCCCCCTTCTGGTGCAACTCTTTATCATCTATTTCGGTCTGCCGCAGTTCGGAATCAATCTCAACCCCTTCTGGTCCGGGGTGTTGGCGCTGGCCCTGAACACCGGCGCCTACAACGCCGAGACGATCCGCGGCGGTATTCTCGCCGTACCGAAAGGGCAGCGGGAGGCGGCGCGCTCTCTCGGCATGAGCAAGGCCTTGACCATGCGCCGCATCATCCTGCCGCAGGCCATGGGCCTGATCATTCCGCCCCTGGGGAACAATTTTGTCATCCTCATCAAGGATACGTCACTGGTGTCCACCATCACCCTGGTGGAACTGACCCTCACCGCCCAGCGCCTGATCGGCTCCACCTATAAGCCCTTTGAAATGTATCTTATGGCCGCGGTCCTTTACGCCATACTCACAACCGGCGCCTCCCTGTTGCTGCGCCAGGTCGAGCGACGCACCGTCTGGGGGCACGCATGAACGATTCGAAGAGCCGGCCCATCCCCGAAGAACCGATGATCCGCCTGCACAACCTGGAAAAGAGCTTCGGCAAGAACAAGGTTCTCAAAGGGATCAACCTTGAGGTGGCCCGCAGTGAGGTGCTGGTGCTGATCGGACCGAGCGGGTCGGGGAAGAGCACCCTGCTGCGCTGCGTCAATAATCTGGAAACGCCGACCGGGGGGGAGGTGACGGTGGACGGTGAACGGGTCAACCGCACCGATCTGTCGGCGCGCGCTTTCCAGAAACATATCAACCGTGTCCGCACCCATATGGGGATGGTCTTTCAGCATTTCAACCTCTTCCCGCACAAAACGGTCCTGGAGAACATCCTTGAAGCACCGACGCAGGTGTTGGACCGGAACGCTGCGGAACTGACCGTCGAGGCCATGTTACTGCTGGACAAGGTGGGGCTGGCAGAGAAACGGGACAGTTATCCGGCGCAGCTTTCCGGCGGACAGCAGCAACGGGTGGCCATTGCCCGTGCTCTGGCGATGCGGCCCTCGGTGATGCTTTTCGATGAGGTGACGAGCGCACTGGATCCCGAATTGGTCGGCGAGGTGCTGCGGGTCATGGAGGATCTGGCCGCCGAGGGCATGACCATGATCGTGGTGACCCACGAAATGGGTTTTGCCGAGCGGGTCGCCGATCGGGTGGTCTTCATGGCCCAAGGGCAGATCGTCGAAGAAGGGGTACCGAAGGAGATTTTCAGCAATCCCCGCGAAGAACGCACCAAACGTTTTCTCGCCGATGTGCTCAAATAATAAAGCGGCCGCCGGAAGTGAGGTGCCGCAGCAACCAACGAACCAGCAATGCTCGTCAGGTTCACGCATCCGGCTTGAGCAGCACCTGGCAACCAAAGGAGAATTATGAACATGCTTACAGGACGGGAGCTGCCGTCGGTCTGCAACACCCCGGGACCCCGGACCAGGGCTCTGCTCCAGAAAAAAGACGAATTCGTCTCCCGGGGGATCTCCAACCTGGCACCGATCTTCATCGAGTCCGCCAAGGGAGCGGTGATCCGCGACATTGACCAGAACGTCTATCTCGATCTCTACGGCGGCATCGGTGTGACCAACGCCGGCCACTGCCCGGAGAGCGTGGTCGAGGCCATCAAGGCGCAGGCCGACAAACTGCTGCACAGCTGTTTCATGGTGTCGATGTATGATTCCTACGTCGATCTGGCGGAGAAACTGGCGGAGATCACCCCGGGGAGTCACGCCAAAAAGACCATGTTCGTCAACAGCGGCGCAGAGGCGGTGGAGAACGCGGTGAAGATCGCCCGGGTGGCCACCGGCAAGCCCGGGGTGATCGCCTTCGAGGCCGGTTACCACGGCCGTACCCTGCTGACCATGACCCTGACCAGCAAGGTCAAGCCTTACAAGCACCAGTTCGGCCCCTTCGTACCCGAGATCTACAAGATTCCGTCGGCCTATTGCTACCGCTGCATCTATAAATCGACCTATCCGGAGTGCGGCATGCACTGCCTGGAGGCCTTCAATCGCTTCTTCACCTCCGAGGTCGCTCCTGATAATATCGCCGCCATGGTCATCGAACCGGTTCAGGGGGAAGGGGGCTTCATCGTCCCGCCGAAGGAATTTCTCCCCGGGTTGAAACAGATCTGCGAAGATAACGATATACTCTTCATCGCCGACGAGGTGCAGAGCGGTTTCGCCCGCACCGGCAAGATGTTCGCCATCGAACATTTCGGCGTCGTCCCGGACCTGATGATTCTGGCCAAGGGGATTGCCTCGGGACTTCCCCTGTCGGCGGTGGTCGGCAAGGCCGAAATCATGGACGCCCCGACCCCCGGACAGATCGGCGGTACCTTCGGCGGCAACCCGGTGGCCTGCGCCGCGGCTCTGGCGACGCTCGACCTGATGGTCAAGGAGGATCTCGCCGGTCGGGCTGCAAAGATCGGCGCCATCATCGGCGAGCGGATGCGCACCCTGCAGGAGCGTTTTCCCCAGATCGGCGATGTCCGCGCTCTCGGTGCCATGGTCGCCATCGAGCTGGTCAAGGACCCGCTGACCAAGGCCCCGGCCAAGGACGAGGCCGGCCGGATCATCCAGGCCTGTCTGCGGCGCGGCGTCCTGATCATGGGCGCCGGCCTCTTCGGCAACGTCATCCGTTTTCTGCCGTCTCTGGTGATCTCCGGCCGTCAGCTCGATGCGGCTCTGGACCTCTTCGAAGAGGCACTCACTGAAGTGCTTGACTCAACCAGCGGACCCATATAGATATCCGGAAAATAGAAGGAAGAGGGAGGTCTACCGATGATCGAGCAAAAACTCCATGACCCCAGCCTGTTTCGCCAGAAGTGTTATCTCGACGGAACCTGGAGCGACGCCGACAGCGGCGCCACCCTGGAGGTGACCAACCCGGCGAGCGGAAAGGCCCTCGGCACCGTCCCGAAAATGGGGGCGGTCGAGACCCGCCGCGCCATTGAGGCCGCCCAGCGCGCCTTCCCGGCCTGGCGCGCCAAGACCGCCCAGGAACGCTCGAATCTCCTGCGCAAGTGGTATGAATTGCTGCTGGAAAACCAGGAGGATCTGGCGGTGCTGATGACCGCCGAGCAGGGGAAGCCTCTGGCCGAATCCCGGAGTGAAATCGTCTATGCCGCCTCCTTTATCGAGTGGTTCGCCGAGGAAGGGAAGCGCATTTACGGCGACGTCATTCCGCCCCACCAGGGGGACAAGCGGATTCTGGTGCTCAAGGAGCCGATCGGCGTCTGCGCCGCCATCACCCCCTGGAATTTTCCGGCGGCGATGATCACCCGCAAGGCCGGCCCCGCCCTGGCCGCCGGCTGCACCCTGGTCGTCAAGCCGGCCAGCGCCACCCCCTATTCGGCCCTGGCTCTGGCCGAACTTGCCCACCGGGCGGGGATTCCCCGGGGGGTCTTCAGCGTGGTGACCGGCTCCTCGAGCGCCATCGGCGGCGAACTGACCGCCAACCCGCTGGTGCGCAAGCTGACCTTCACCGGTTCGACGGAAGTCGGCAAGGAGCTCATCGCCGCCTGCGCCGGCACGGTGAAAAAGGTCTCCATGGAACTGGGGGGGAACGCCCCGTTTATCGTCTTCGACGACGCCGATCTCGACGCCGCGGTGGAGGGTGCGATGGTCTCCAAATACCGCAACACCGGCCAGACCTGCGTCTGCACCAACCGCTTTCTCGTTCAGGACGGGGTCTACGACGCCTTTGCCGAGAAACTGACCAAAGCCGTGGCCAGGATGACGGTCGGCGACGGCCTGGCCGGAGAGACCCAGCAGGGCCCCCTCATCGACATGAAGGCCGTGGAGTCGGTGGAGGCGCAGATTGCCGATGCCCTGGCCAAGGGGGCCCGGATCGTTCTCGGCGGCAAGCGTCACGCCCTGGGCGGCACCTTCTTCGAGCCGACGGTTCTGGCCGACGCCACGGCCGGGATGCTCATCGCCAAAGAGGAGACCTTCGGCCCGGTGGCGCCGTTGTTCCGCTTCAAGACCGAGGAAGAGGCCATCGCCATGGCCAACGACACCGAGTTCGGCCTCGCCTCCTACTTCTACAGCCGCGACATCGGCCGCATCTGGCGCGTCGCCGAGGCGGTCGAATACGGCATCGTCGGCATCAACACCGGATTGATTTCCACCACCGTCGCCCCCTTCGGCGGCGTCAAGGAGTCGGGGACCGGACGCGAAGGGTCCAAATACGGCATCGAGGATTTCCTCGAGATCAAGTACCTGTGCATGGGCGGAATCTGAACTCCATTCCTCGGCGCTTTCTCCAAGAACGGGCCCCAAACGCAAACAAGTCGTCTCGCCGGATGCTCTCCGGGAGGCGACTTGTTTCTGCGCCGACAATTTTCAAGGGCCTATCTGATGAAATACCCCGCCACCCGCCAGTCTCCGTCCGTATCGAGCGTCACCGTAACGATTTCGCTGGCGTCCTTTTTCCTATCGAAGGAGGTATCGAAGGTGACGACGATGTATTCCCCCTCGGGGCTGTCCTTGGCCGAGGTGCTGTAGGTCATCGACTCCTCGGTGCGCTCCAGAAGGGGCCCGGCGACCGCGCGGATTTCGCCGAGCTTTTCGACCCAGAGCTGTTCGGGGACCTTTTCTTTAAGCATGGATGCCGCGATCTGCCAGCTTTCGGCAAACTTGTCCGTGTCGACCCGGTGCAGGAACGCCTCGACAGCTGCGGCGGCCGCCTCGGCTTTTTCCTTGTCCGGTCTTTCGTTGTATCTGGGGAGAAAGATGATCAGCAGGGCACTCAGGAGCAACACGGCATGGATTCGATACTGGCGGGGGATCACGTCAACCTCCTGGAAGGCAAAAGGGAGATGAAAATGGTCTCTACTATAAGCGGAATGGGCGGGGAGGGCAAAGAAGTTTCACCCCTCACCCTGGCGAATTTTCTGCCGACAGCCGCCGCGGCGCCAGCGACTTTAAGCGCCGCGCAATTGACAGTTTGAGAGCAATCCGCTACTGTTCCGAACCCGTCCTTTTTTCCGCTGATTCCTTCTCGAAAACAGGGACTTCCGTTCTCCAGCCCGGTCCGGTGCCGCCGGATCTCCCTCCACAAGGATTTTGATCCATGTCTTTTGAATCTCTCGGCCTCTGCGCCGAACTGCTGAGTGCCATCGCCACTCAGGGCTATACCACGCCGACCCCCATCCAGACCCAGGCGATCCCGGTGGTTTTCGAGGGGTGCGACCTTTTGGCCGGCGCCCAGACCGGCACCGGCAAGACGGCGGCCTTTGCCCTGCCGATCGTCCAGCGTCTGAGCGAAAAGGTCCCCGTGGAAAAGCGCCGGCGGCCGCGGGCGCTGGTGCTGGTGCCGACCCGCGAGCTGGCGGCCCAGGTCAGCGACCAGATGCAGAATTACGGCCGGCGCCTCTCCCTGCGCTCCACCATGATCTACGGGGGGGTGAACATCCAGGCGCAGATCGAGCGGCTGCACCGCGGCGTCGATATTGTCGTCGCCACCCCGGGGCGACTCCTCGATCACCTGGAACGCGGGACGATCAACCTGTCGCGGATCGAGTTTCTCGTCCTCGACGAGGCCGACCGCATGCTCGATCTCGGCTTTATCGACGACATCCTCCAGGTCGCCGAGTCGCTGCCGGCCAGGCGCCAGACCCTGCTCTTTTCGGCCACCTATTCGCCGAATATTAAAAAGCTCGCCGACGAACTCCTCGATGCGCCGCGGCGCATCGAAGTGGCGAACAAAAATATCGCCGCCGACGCGGTGACCCAGGCCGTCTATCCGGTGGAGAAGAGCCGCAAACGGGAAATGCTCTCGCACCTGATCCGCAAGGGGGAGTGGAGCCAGGTGCTGGTCTTCACCCGCACCCGCTACGGCGCCGACAAGCTCACCGAAGAACTCCTCTATGACGGGATCAAGGCGGCCGCCATCCACAGCAACAAGAGCCAGTCGATCCGCACCCGGACCCTGGCGGAGTTCAAAAAGGGCGACCTGCGGGTTCTGGTTGCCACCGATGTGGCGGCGCGCGGCCTCGACATCGAGCGCCTGCCGCACGTGGTCAACTACGAGCTCCCCCAGGTCCCCGAGGATTACGTGCATCGCATCGGCCGCACCGGTCGGGCCGGAGAGGACGGGATCGCCCTCTCCCTCGTCTGTCCGCAGGAGCAGCTCCTTCTGGCCGAGATCGAAAAGCTCCTCAAATATAAGATCCCGGCGCAGACGATCGCCGAATTTCCCTCGATCGCCGTCAACCGGGGGGGGAAGACGAAGAGCCCAAAGAAGACCGCCAGCGGAGCGTCCAAACCGAAGAAGGCGCCGGCCAAGACGGCCAAGGCTCCGACCAAGGCGGCCAAGGCCGTAACGGGACGGGGGAAAAAAGCCGTCTCCGCCCGTCCCGCCCCCAAGATTGGGCGCCGACAGAGCCGGTCGTAGGCCGGGGAATAAATTCCCCGGCTACCTTCATGCTGTCCCTTCGGGACGACAGCAAAAACCTAACCGGACACCGCTGCGACAGTATGAAAAGAAAGGCCCCTGCAATAAAGCAGGGGCCTGTTTTTTTGCGTCGGATATTTCCGCTCAGCCGGAAGCCGCCTCGGGATTTTCAGGGAAAAGGGAGCGGTCGCGCAGGGCGAAGTATTCCCCGGGCGTGTTGATGTTGCGGAAGCTGAGCCCTTCGGGGTCGATATCCGCCAGGGCCGCGGCGGGGAGTTCGACGACCCGCGACCGGGGGAAGAAACTGACGATGCGCCGCTCGCCGCCATCGAGAACCTCTTCGATGGCCGGAATGCAGCTCTTGCTGTAGAGGGCGTGGAGCGGCTCGAGGCCGCTGGCGCTGCGGGGGATGACGACTTCGGCCGTCCCCTTCTCGGCGCAGATGCGGCGGATGGCCGCACCGCTTAAAAAAGGCATGTCGCAGGCGACGACGAAGATCCGTTCGTTGCCGGCATGGCAGAGTCCCGAGTGGATTCCGGCCAGGGAGCCCTGGCGATAGTAGATGTCGGGGACCTTGCGGCAGGGGAGGTCGCCGTAGAGGGAGGGGGAGTTGGTGACCAGGATCACCTCGTCGAAGAGCTCGTCGAGCAGCCGATGGACATGCTCGATGAAGCGCGCGCCGTTGAGGGGGAGGAGGGACTTGTCGCTCCCCATGCGCAGCGATTCGCCGCCGGCGAGGATGACGCCGGTGACCCCGGGGAGGCGCTCGTGACGGGGAGCCAGGAGTCCTTCGGGATGGGCATAGACCTCGAAACTCTCGCCGCGCAGATAGCCGATGAGGGTGATTCCCGCCTCCTGGCAGAGGCGCACCGCCATGTCGGTGGGGGAGGTGCGCGAAGCGATGAGGGCGATGCCGAGGCGGGCCGCCTTGCCGACCATCTCGGTGGAGATCCGTCCCGAGGTGACGAGGATTTTTCCGGCGAGGTCGATTCCGCGGAAGAGGGCTTCGCCGGCGATGCGGTCGAAGGTGTTGTGGCGGCCGAGATCTTCGGCGTAGAGGAGGAGCCGCCGACCGTCGCCGACGGCCGCCGAATGAATGCCGCCGTGGCTGCGGTACTGTTCGGCTCGCCGCTGCAGGTCCTGCATCAGGTTAAAGACCGCCGCCGGGGAGACGGGTGGGAAATCGGCTTTCAGCGGCACCGGTGCC
>Ga0209231_1000639_pt1 | contig 17808 bp, 19 predicted proteins | sample Deesub45470m_DNA_FD_188086 | JGI IMG/M metagenome (GOLD analysis project Ga0209231, IMG submission 188086) | Deep subsurface microbial communities from North Pacific Ocean - 450_OLKR46/470m Metagenome (SPAdes) (version 2) | ecosystem: Environmental > Terrestrial > Deep subsurface > Unclassified ... | reverse complement strand
TCATGGCTTCCATGATGCGCATGAACTCGGGATTGCCGTCCGCATTGTGCGGATAGTCCATCAGTGTGGCTTCCATGGTCGCCGCCACCAGGATCTCCAGATTGCGACGGCCGATCTCCGGGTCGGAGTATTTGCTGGAGATGACTTCGCCCTGTTCGGTGATGCGGATCTGCGCGTTCACACTGCCCGGCGGTTGCGCCAGGATGGCTTGGTAGCTGGGGCCGCCGCCGCGTCCGACGGTGCCGCCGCGTCCGTGGAACAGGCGCAGCTCGACATCGTGTTTGTTGAACACCTCGACCAGATCCAACTCTGCCTTGTACAACTCCCAGTTAGCGGTCAGATAGCCGCCGTCCTTGTTGCTGTCGGAGTAACCGAGCATGACTTCCTGGGTGTTGTTGCGGCTGTTCTTGAGCAGTTCGCGATACCAGGGCAGTGAGAACAGCGCATCCATGATGGCGCCGCCGCCGCGCAGGTCGTCAATGGTCTCGAACAGCGGGATGATGTTGATTTGCAGCTCGCCGTCTTTCAGCAGGCCGCTCTGCTGCAGCATCAGCGCGACCTCAAGTACGTCGCTCACCGCATCCGCTTTGGAGATGATGTAGTTGGGCAGTGCATTGCAGCCGAAGCGGTTGTGGATGTCGGCGGCGGCTTGCATCAGTTGCAGTTCGCCGCGTACCGTGGGCGAGAACCCATCCAGTTCGGCGGAAAGTTGCTTGCCTGCCTGCAGGGCCGCAAGCAGGCTGGCGCGACGGGCTGCTTCGTCCTGTTGGGCGTAATCGGTGATGCCGGCCTTGGCCAGTAACTCGCTCACGACTTGCTCATGTACGGCGCTGTGCTGGCGCATGTCCAGCGGCGCCAGATGGAAGCCGAACACTTCTGCGGCCCGGCGCAGTTCGCCCATGCGGCCGCGCGACAGGTAGAACGCGCCATGCCGCTCCAGCGACTGGATGACGATGTCGAGTTCGGCGATGAATTCTTCCGCCTTGGCGTACGGCTGCACCGTCTTGGCGACAGGATGCAGGTGGTGCACACGATGTCCGAGGTGTTCGGTGGTGGCGACCAGACGTGCATAGATGGCGAGCAGGGCGCGACGATAGGGCTCATCCTCGCGGCTCTCCGCCTGGTCAGGCGAGCGTTCGGCAAAGGCGGCCAGTTCCGGGCTGATGTCGACCAAGCGATCGGAAAGACTCAGGCGTGCGCTGAGCAGATTGGTTTCGGACAGATAGTATTCGAGCGCGGTGGCGGAATGGCGCTGTGCCGCATCCAGCATCACTTCGTGCGTGACGAAGGGATTGCCGTCGCGGTCGCCGCCGATCCAGCTACCCACGCGCAGGAAAGGCGGCAGATCGAAGCGCTGACCGAAGCTTTTCTCCAGCTGCTTCTCCATGTTGCCGTACAGTTTTGGGATCTCGCGCAGGAAGGTGTAGTCGTAGAACGACAGGCCGTTGTTGACTTCGTCCTCGACCTTCAGCTTGGTGGTGCGCAGCATGCGCGTGCTCCACAGGATGAGCACGAAACGATGCAGGGTCTCTTCGTTCTCGTCGAGCTCTTCCGGTGTCATGTCCAGGCGGTCACGTTCAGCCAGCAATTTGGAGATGACGAGTTGGCAATTCAGGATGCTCTTGCGCTGCACCTCGGTGGGGTGGGCGGTCAACACCGGCGAGATCACTGCTTTGTCGAAGAAAGCGCGTACAGCATCCGCATCCAGCTTCTTCTCGTGGGCGTGATTCAGCACCAGCTGCATGCTGCCTTCCTGCGGACGCGAGCCGGCTTTCTGGTGGGCGCGGCGGCGGCGGTTGTGGTGCAGGTCTTCGGCGATGTTGGAAAGCTGCGAGAAATAACTGAAGGCGCGTACCACCAGCAGTGTATCTACCGGGGAAAGCTCATCCAGCATCTGCTCCAGTTTCTCGCCGTCGCGCTCATCCTGCGTCTTGCGGAAGGTCACGGCGGCGCGGCGTATGCTTTCAATAAGCTCGTACGTCTTGTCGCCTTCCTGTTCGCGCAAAGTGTCGCCGAGCACGCGCCCGAGTAAGCGGATATCTTCGCGCAAAGGTGCGTCTTTGCTGGAGATGCTGGTGGATGCTGCGATCAGATTTGTCTTCATCTTTTAATGTCGTCGGCGCAAAAGCGCGGCGCTCCTGATAGAATGCGCCGCGCTCATGAACTAAATAAATGCAAGGAAAACCAATGATTCAGGCTACGTTCACTCCTCCATCCCGTCTGGTGATCGCCTCGCGCGAAAGCGCGCTGGCCATGTGGCAGGCTGAACATATACGGGACAGACTGCGCGCATTATACCCGCAAACCACTGTCGAGATTCTCGGCATGACCACGCAGGGCGACCAGATCCTGGACGTCACCTTGTCAAAGATCGGCGGCAAGGGCTTGTTTGTGAAGGAATTAGAGACGGCGCTTGAGAACGGCAGCGCCGACATCGCGGTGCATTCGCTGAAGGATGTGCCGATGAACCTGCCGCAAGGCTTTGCGCTGGCCTGCATCGGCGAGCGTGAAGATCCGCGCGACGCATTCGTTTCCAACGATTTCGACAGCCTGCAATCCCTGCCGCCCGGCAGCGTGGTCGGTACCTCCAGCCTGCGCCGCGAAAGCCAGTTGCGCGCGCGCTTCCCGCACCTGAAGATCGAGCCGCTGCGCGGCAACGTGCAGACCCGCTTGCGCAAGCTGGACGAGGGGCAATACGCCGCCATCATCCTGGCCGCCGCCGGTCTCAAGCGTCTGGGCTTGGGCGCGCGTATCCGCAACGAGATATCCAGCGAAGACAGTCTGCCCGCTGTGGGTCAGGGTGCCCTCGGCATCGAGACCCGCGCCGACCGCGCCGACCTGAAAGCGGTCCTCGCTCCGCTGCATCATGCCGACACTGCCGCCTGCGTGTTTGCCGAACGCGCCATGAGTCGCGCCCTGGCAGGCAGCTGTTCCGTGCCACTGGGCGGCTTTGCCGAAGTGCGGAACGGCAAGCTGCGCATGCGCGGCTTCGTCGCTACACCGGATGGTTCGCGACTGCTGCGTGCCGAACACATCGGCGACATCGCCCAACCCGAAGCGCTGGGTGATCTCGTGGCGCAAGACCTGCTCAAGCAGGGTGCGGGCGAGATCCTTGCCGCCCTGAATGGCTGACAGGCCTCTCGCCGGATTGACCATCGTCGTCACGCGCCCGCGTGATCAGGCGCACGGATTGGCGGCAAGTCTTCAGGCGCTCGGCGCCGATCCGCTGATGCTTCCCCTGCTGGAGATCGCACCGGCACCAGACCAGGCAGCGCTGCAGGCTTTCGTGCAACGCGCTGCCGGCTATCAACTGCTCATCTTCATCAGTCCGAACGCTGTTAGTTATGGCATGGCTGCGCTGCATTGCATCCCGGCGGGGGTGCGTGTCGCTGCCGTAGGCCAGGGAACTGCCAAAGCTTTGCGCAAACATCAGGCCGAACAAGTGATCGTGCCTGACGAGCGTTTTGATAGCGAAGGTTTGCTGGCCTTGCCCGAATTGCAACAGGTGAAAGGCTGGCGTATCGCCATCCTGCGTGGCGACGGCGGACGCGAACTGCTGGGCGAGACGCTTGCATCGCGCGGTGCACAGGTCGAGTATGTGACCTGCTATCAGCGCCGCAAGGCCGAGCTGGATGCTGAAGTCTGGCTGGCCGCGCAGCCCGATGTCATCACCGTGACCAGCAGTGAAGCACTGGCCCACCTGTGGCAGGGACTGGGCGAGACTGCAGCCACGCTGGCGCGATCTGCGACCTTGTTCGTGGCGCACCCGCGTATCGCCGAGATCGCACAATCTCAAGGCTGGCGGCAAGTGGTCACCGCGGTAGCCGGAGATGACGGGATGTGCGCGGGTTTGGTAGCATGGGCCGCACAGCACAGAAAGTGAGCCGAGTATGAGCGAAGAGACAGCATCCAATACGACCTCCACCCCGCACGATAAAGGGATTGAGCCTCCTCGCGCCGCGCATGAGAGTCGAGTGACTTCGGTGGTGTCGCGCATGTCGCTCACCCAACTCACGCTGGTGGCGCTGGCGGTGATCTTTATCTGGCAATGGCTGGATGCGCACAACCGCATCAATCAGCTGCAGGAGGTGGTGGCGCAGCGCCTGACTGAAGTGTCGGGCAGCAATCAGGCGAACCAGACCCTGCTGGCGCAAAGCCAGGAACAGGTGCGCGACCTCGGCGGCAAGCTGAGTCTGCTGGAGAATCGCTTTGCCGAGACACAAGCACAGCGTGCGGTGCTCGATGCGCTGTATCAGGACCTCTCCAGCAATCGCGATGTCGGCGTGCTGGCGGATGTCGAACAGGCGCTGCTGGTGGCGGACCAGCAATTGCAGCTATCCACCAACGTCAAAGCGGCATTGATCGCCATGCAGAATGCGGAAAGCCGTTTGCAGCGGCTGGACAGGCCGGGTCTGGCCGAGCTGCGCAAGCGCATCTTGCGCGACGTCGAAAAACTGCGCGCGCTGCCGGAAGTCGATCTGCCGGAATTGAACAAGCAACTGGAAGGCATCATCATCGCGGTGGACAAATTGCCGCTGGCGCAGGATGTGCGCCCGCCTGCCAAGGCGAAAGCGGTCGCGGCTGAGCCGGTGGAGGGGAATATGTGGCAACGTTTCTGGCATGAGTTGTGGCAGGAGTTGCGCCAGCTCATACGCATCGAAGATACCCGCCAACAGGAATTGCCGCTGCTGTCACCCGAGCAGTCCTTCTTCATGCGTGAGAACGTGAAGCTGCGTTTGCTGACGGCCAAACTGGCGATGATGACGCACGATCAGAACGGCTTCCGTCGCGAGCTGAAGACCGTGCAAGTATGGGTGAACCGCTATTGCGATAACACAGCGCGCAGTACGCAACAGGTACTGGAAGGTGTGCAGAAACTGTCTGTCGCTACTATCGCCGTTGACGTGCCGGATATCAGCCCCACGCTGGATGCCGTGCGCAACTATCGCGCCGCACAGGAGCGGAGCGCGAAATGAGATTCCTCTTCTGGTTGCTGGCATTGTTTGCGGTGGCGGCCGGATTCGCCGTGTTCGCCCGCAATCACGGCTATGTGTTGCTGGTCTACGCCCCTTGGCGCATAGAGCTTTCGCTCACCGTGTTCATACTGGCGCAACTGCTCTTACTGGTGGGCGCATATATGTCATTGCGCCTGCTGCTCGGTGCACTGGCTTTGCCGGACTTTGTGCGCCGCTTCCGTGCCGAACGCGCGCAGAGGAAGGGGCGCGAAGCCATGCTGGCCGCACTGACGGCCTATTTCGAGGGGCGTTTCGCCGTGGCGGAGAAAGAGGCGGAACGCGCGATAGCGCTCGGCGAGAGCACGTCGCTGAATGCCATCCTGGCGGCGCGTGCCGCCAATGAATTGCGCCAGTTCGACAAGCGCGACGCGCACCTGCGATCAGCCTCGGGCAAGTCGCCCGGCGACGACACGCTGCGCCTGATGGCGCAGGCGCAGTTCGATCTGGAGCAGCGCCAGCCGCAAAAGGCGCTCGGTGCACTGAAGGCCTTGCCGGGCAACGCACAGCGCAAACATGTCGGTGCGCTGACGCTGGAACTGAAAGCGCAGCAACAGGCGCGCAACTGGGATGCCGTGCTGGAAGTGGCCAACCAGTTGGAGAAACGCAACGATTCGCATCGCCCTATGGCCGAGCAGATGCGGCAGCAGGCTTGGATGGAGAAGCTGCGCGCCTGCGCCGAAGACGGCAAATCGCTGCGCGCGGTGTGGAAGAGCATGCCGAGCGAGTACAAGCATCTGCCGCGCATCGCTGCCGAAGCGGCACGCACCTTCATGCGTCTGGGTGAATGCGCGATGTCGCACAAATTACTGGCCGAGACACTGAACGCGGAATGGGACAGCGGGCTGGTCGCGCTATACGGAGATTGCCGTGAAGGCAGTGTGGTCGCGCAGATCGAACAGGCGGAAGACTGGCTGAAGGAACACCACGACGATGCCGGTCTGATGCTGACACTGGGCAAGCTGTGTCTGCATCAGGAGCTATGGGGCAAGGCGCAGAGCTATCTGGATGCCAGCATCAGTCTGCAACCCAGCCGCGATGCCTACACGGCCCTGGCTCATCTGGCGGAGAAACAGCAAAAGCCGGATGACGCCTTCAAGTACTACCAGCTGGCTACGCAGCTGGCGGAGTCGGGCTCTTCGGCGCGAAAGTGAACGCGTCGGAATAGAAAGCGCTGTTCGGCAGGCCGCGCTGCGCAGTGAAATCGCGGTGGGCCGCTTCCACCACCACTGGTGCGCCGCAGGCGTACACATCGTAGCCGGACAGATCGGCGAAATCCTCCAGCACCGCCTGATGCACGAAGCCTGAGCGTCCCTCCCACGCCTCATCAGAAACCACCGCCGTGAACTTGATGCCATGCGCTTCCCATGCACGGATCTTGTCCAGCATGTACAGGTCGGCGGCTTTGCGCACGCCCCAGTATAGATGCATCTCGCGCTTGAAGCCGATCTTGATCGCATGTTCGACGATGGCTTTCACCGGCGCGAAACCCGTGCCGCTGGCTACGAACAGAATCGGTTTCTCTGAATCCTCGCGCAGGAAGAAGGTGCCGAGCGGGCCCTTGATGCGCAGGATGTCGCGCTCCTTCATGCTGTTGAACACATGCTCGGTGAACGTGCCGCCGGGAATGTAGCGCACATGCAGTTCCAGCAGGCCGTCGTCGTGCGGCGCATTCGCCAGCGAGAAGCTGCGCGGCTTGTCGTCCTTTTGCAGGATGTCGATGTACTGCCCGGCGAGGAACTGCAAGCGCTCATTGGCAGGCAGCTTGAGGAAGATCGCCATCACATCGTCGGCCAGTTTCTCCATCTTCTCCACGCGGCACGGCAGCATCTTCACCGGGATGTCCTGCGCGCGCGTCACCTCGTGACTTTCTATCACCACGTCGGACAAAGGTTTGGCGCAGCAGAACAGCGCCATGCCCTCGGCCTTCTCTTCATCGGTCAGCGCATAAGACTGATGGTCGCCGAAATCGACCTTGCCTTCCAAGACTTTGCCCTTGCATACGCCGCATGCGCCGTTTCGGCAGCTATACGGTAGCACCAAGCCATGCTCCAGTGCAGCCTCCAGGATGGTCTCGCCTTCCGCAACGGGAAAGGTGTGCTGGCTGGGTTGTATCGTGGTCTTGAAGCTCATGGGGCGCATTCCGGTTTGAATAAAGGGTGCGATTTTAACGCATAATCACCCAATGACTAATCTGCTCCTTGTTGGAAGCGGGGATATCGCGCTGCGTCTGTTGCCTTTGCTACTCGGCCACTACCGCCTCTACGCGCTTTTTCGTGACCCAAATAAAATCGCCGACTGGCGGTCAGCCGGCGTGACACCACTGCTTGCCGATCTCGACGATAGGCCAAGTCTGGTGCGTATCGGCGGTTTGGCGGATATCGTGATCCATCTGGCCCCGCCGCTGCCGGGCGGCAGTCGCGACACGCGCACCACGCATTTGCTGGCAGCCTTGTCGCAAGGAAGCTTGCCGCAGCGCTTCATCTATATCAGCACCAGCGGCGTGTATGGCGATTGCGGTGGGGAGGCAGTAGACGAGACGCGCCGCCTTGCGCCACAGAGTGCGCGGGCAGCATTGCGCGTGAGCGCTGAACGGCAAGTGCGCACGTGGGCAAGCCGCAACGGTGTCAACGCCAGCATCCTGCGCGTGCCGGGCATCTATGCCGAGGAGCGTCTGCCACTGGAAAGATTGCGCTCTGGCGCGCCCGCGATCGTTGCCGCAGAGGATAGCTACACCAACCACATCCACGCCGACGATCTGGCGCGCATCATCGTCGCCGCATTACGTCGTGGCAAAAACAATCGTGTGTATCACGCGGTGGATGATGACGAGATGAAGATGGGGGATTACTTCGACAGTGTGGCAGATGCCTATGGTCTACCGCATCCGCCGCGATTGGCGCGCGCCGAGGTGCAGCGGGTGGTGTCGGCGGGGATGTGGTCTTTTATGGCGGAGTCCAGACGGATGAGTAACGTCAGGATGAAGAGGGAGTTGGGGGTGAAGCTGCTTTATCCGACGGTTGGGGATGCGCTGGAAAAAATAACTTAAGCACAAGGAGTGGCTTACTCGCCCCACTTCTCCATCAACGTCTGTTCCACGCCCAAGTGATCCAGTATCCGCGCCACCACGAAGTCGACCATCGCCTGCACGCTCTGCGGATGATGATAGAAACCGGGATTGGGCGGCATGATCGCCGCACCGGCATGCGCCAGTTTGAGCATGTTCTCCAGATGGATGGCGGAGAAGGGCATCTCGCGAGGTGCCAATATCAAAGTGCGTTTTTCTTTGAGCATCACGTCGGCCGCGCGGCAGATGAGGTCGTCGCTGATGCCGCCGGCGATCTTGCCCAGCGTACCCATGGTGCAGGGACAGACCACCATGCCGTCGCCGGGGTTGGAGCCGGAAGCCATGGGGGCGTACCAGTCCTGGATGCCGAATACTTTTAGCTCGCCGCTGAATGTGCCCAAGCGTTCCTTGAGCATCTGCTCGGCATCCTGCGGACGGCTGGGCAGGGTGAAGTCCAGTTCTTGTTTGGCGACGATCTGTGCGGCTTGTGAGTAAACGAGGTGCACGCGCTGTCCACCTTGCAGCAGGCATTCGAGCAGACGCATGCCATAGGGCAGGCCGGAGGCGCCGGTAAAGGCGAGGGTGATGGTCTTCATGACTGGCTTCCTGATACTTGTTTGCCATCATTATCCATGAATCGCGCCGCGACCAATCCGTTCACAGTGCCGAACACCAGTGCCGCGGTGGCGAAGATGGGGATGAGGTAGGCGATGCCGCTGTGTGGGATGAGCCACAGGTAGACCACCGTCATCTGTCCGGTGATGTGTGCGAACGAGGCGAGCACACTATGGGTGACGGGGCCGAACAAGCGGTGCGGCAGGTGCATGGCGAGGGCGAGTACGGTCAGGCTGCACAGTGCGCCGCTCAAACTCAGAAAGAATCCGGGCGCAAGGAAGTTGCCGAACAGCAGGCTGCCGGCGACTACGCGCAGCAACGATACCCAGACCGCCGCACGCCAGCCGAATCGGGCCAGCACGATGAGTGTGATGATGTTGGCCAGCCCCGGTTTGACGCCGGGCAAGGGCGAGGGGATGGCGTTCTCCAGCACGGTGAGTCCGAGCGCGACCGCTGCCATCCTGGCGAGGTGGTGATCCTCAGCGGTGGTGCTCAGTTTAATAGTTGAGGCTGTCATATTTCTTCTGTCCGCCCGTCAGTTCCACGCTGACCTCGTTCGGCAGGCATATCGCGATCTCTCCAGATCGCTCCAGCCAACCCTGACGCACGCAATACTGTCTTGGGCTGGGGTCGCTGCTGATGCGCGCCTTGCCTTTTTCGATGGTGATGATGCTGGTGCCGAGCGGGCCGGGCACTCCGATATGCTGGTCGCGCGAGAGCGGGACTGTGCTGAATATCTTGCCGCCGCTACGGATGACGGCGGTATCGGCGAGGCCGCCGTTCCAGACTTGGTTGCCGAGCAGGATGATGCAGAGTCCGCCAGCCAGCAGGGTGAGCCAGTCGCCCGGTCTCAGATCACGCAGGAAGGCGGCGGGCGGCTCATGAGAGTTCACGGTGGCGCACCAACACCTGCTGCTGTGAGTGGAAGTGGCGGGCAAGGCGCTCGGACAGATAGACCGAGCGGTGTTGTCCGCCAGTGCAGCCGATAGCGACGGTCAGATAACTGCGGTTGTCGGCGATGTAGTTGGGCAACCAGTCCTCTAGGAAGCGGCGGATGTCGTCATACATCTTGTCGACCATAGCCGTGTTCTGCAGGAACTCGATCACCGGCGCATCGCGTCCGGTCAACGGGCGCAGCACGGGGTCGTAGTGCGGATTGGGCAAGCAACGTACGTCGAACACTAGGTCGGCATCCAGCGGGATGCCGTGCTTGAAGCCGAACGACTGGAACAGCAAAGTGAGGCGCGCGCGGTCGAGCCGGATGAATTGCTTGACCCAGGCGCGCAGGGCATTGGCCCCCAGTTCGCTGGTGTCGATGCGATGGCCTATGCTGGCGATGCGGGTCAACAGTTCGCGTTCGTAGGCTACACATTCCGGCAGCGTGCGCACACCATCATTCAGCGGGTGCAGGCGACGTGTTTCGGAGAATCGTTTTACCAGTGTGTCGGTCTGCGCATCGAGGAACAGCAGGTGCACATCCAGCCCTTGCGATTTGAGCGAATCGATGTGTTGCGGCAACGACTGCACGCTGCCGCCGCTGCGCACGTCAACGCTGACGCCGACGCGGGTGTTGCCGCTGTCGCGCAGATTCAGTATCAGGGCGGGCAGTAATTCGGCGGGCAGGTTGTCCACGCAATAAAAGCCGGCATCTTCGAGGGTCTTGAGTGCGACGCTCTTGCCCGAGCCGGACAGGCCGCTGATCAGAATAAGCTGCATGGCTCAGTCTCCGGAGAGTTGCTGTTCCTGGCGCGAGATGAATTCCTGCATGGTGTCGATGCCACGCTGTTGCAACACGAAGTTGCGCGCGGCGGCTTCCACCAGTACCGCGAGGTTGCGCCCTGCCAGCACCGGGATCTCTACCTTGCTGATAGTGACACCAAGGATATCGTCCTGCCCGGATTGCGGCAGGCGGTCAAGTTTGGACAGGTCGTCATGGGGTGGGCGATACAGATGCACGATGAGCTTGAGGCTCTTTTTGCGGCGCACGGCCGTCTCGCCGAACATGGTGCGGATATTCAGTATGCCCAGCCCGCGCACTTCAAGCAGGTCGCGCAGCAGGTCGGGGCAGCGGCCTTCCAGTGCCTCGGGCGAGATGCGGAACAGGTCGACGATGTCATCGGCGACCAGACCGTTGCCGCGGGTGATCAGTTCCAGTGCCAGTTCGCTCTTGCCCACACCGCTGTCGCCCGTGATCATCACGCCGACGCCAAGAACGTCCAGGAACACGCCGTGGCGCGAAGCGGAATCGGCCAGCGCCTTGACCATGTAGTGGCGCACCATCCACATCAGATGCACGCTGCCCAGTGGCGAATGGAACAGTGGTGTCTCGGTACGGTTGGCGAACTCGATCAGACCTTTGGGAATCTCGGTCTCGCCGGCGACGATCAGGCACGAAGGTTTCTGCCGGTCCAGTGCGGCGAGCGAGGTTGCCAGATCGGCAGGGGAGAGGTCATGCAGGTAATCCAGTTCGGTGTTGCTCAACACCTGTATCCAGTTCGGGTGGACCAGGTTCAGGTGGCCGATCAGCCCCCAGTTGGAGGCGCTGACGGCTTCACTCTCGAGTGTGCGTTCAGAGCCGTCACCGGCGACCCAGGTGAGCCCGAGGCGTTCCTGTTTGTCGCGGAACAGCTGACGGATATTGACCTGGGCCACGGCGGATCAGGCGTTCCAGTCGTTGAACAACTGATGCATCTCGGTCGGGTCGTCGGTCGCTTCCAGACGATCACGGAATGATTGTTCGCTGAACATCTGGGCCAATTCACCCAGTATCTGCAGGTGCAGGTCGGTGGCGCGCTCGGGCACCAGCAACACGAAGATGAATTTCACCGGCTGCCCGTCCGGTGCATCGAACGGGATGGGGGTTTGCATCTTGACGAAGGCGGCTGCCGCGTCGCGCAGGCCCTTGACGCGACCATGCGGGATGGCCACGCCCTGTCCCAGTCCGGTGGAGCCGAGCTTTTCGCGCGCGAACAGGCTGTCGAACACCTGGCTGCGCGCGATGCCCAGCGTATTCTCGAACAGGATGCCCACGTGCTCGAATACGCGTTTCTTGCTGGCGGACTCTTTGTCCAGCATCACGCAGTCGGGGGCCAAAATCTTGCTGATTAGACTCATGCTGATTCACCAAATTAAAACGAGGCAGCGTTTGTCGCTGCCCCGTTCGGTTTACTCTGCTGCTTGATGTTTGCCCGAATCGTCATGGCGACGTGCTTCGAACTTCTCCTTGTGCTTCAGTACCTGACGATCCAGTGAATCGATCAGGGCGTCGATAGCGACGTACAGGTTGCCGTCTTCGGACTCTGCAAACAGCGTCTTGCCGCTGATATTGAGCGTGGCTTCGGCTTTCTGCTGCAGTTTTTCGACGGAGAGGATGACGTTCACGTCGATCACATTGTCGAAATGGCGTTTGACCTTGTCCAGTTTGCCGATCACATGTTCGCGGATCGCAGGAGTGATCTCCATGTGGCGTCCTGTGAGATTGAGGTTCATAGCCTGCTCCTTTATGGTTAGAGTGATTTACGAAGGTTGACCGGGAGTATGTTCATGGATTCCCGGTATTTTGCCACGGTACGGCGGGCGACGATAATGCCCTGCTGTGCCAGGATTTCTGACATGCGGCTATCAGACAGCGGCTGGCGAGTATCTTCTTCGCTCACCATCTGTTTGATAAGTGCCCGGATGGCGGTGGAGGAACAAGCCCCCCCCGCATCGGTAGCCAGGCCGCTGCCAAAGAAATACTTGAATTCGTAGATGCCGCGCGGGGTGAGCATGAACTTCTGCGTGGTCACGCGCGAGATGGTGGATTCGTGCAGTTCCAGCTGCTCGGCGATCTCGCGCAGCACCAGCGGCCGCATGGCGATGTCGCCGTGTTCGAAGAACTGGCGCTGACGCTGTGCGATGGCCTGCGCCACGCGCAGGATGGTCTCGAAACGCTGCTGCAGGTTCTTGATGAACCAGCGCGCTTCCTGCAATTGGGTCGCCATGCCCTGCGCGCTGGCATCGCCGCGTTGCTGCAGGATGTTGGCATACACCTGATTGATGCGCAGGCGCGGCATGGCTTCCGGATTCAGTCGCGCCTTCCAGATTCCGCCCACCTTTTCCACCAGCACATCGGGCACCACATAATCTGCCGCACGATGCTCGAAGGCCATGCCGGGCTTGGGTTGCAGATGCACGATCAGATCCTGCGCGGTGCGCAAGGCATCGTCATCGCAGCGCAACAGGCGTTTCAGCTTGGCAAAGTCGCGTGCGGCCAGCAAGTCCAGATGCTCGCCGACGATGCGCAACGCCATATCCCTTCCCGGAACATCTTCAGGGATGGCTTGTAGTTGCAGCGTCAGGCATTCGCGCAGATCGCGCGCGCCGATGCCGGGCGCATCCAGATGCTGCAACTGCACCAGCGCGGTCTCCAGATCGTCCAGCGTGATATCCAGCTCGGCGGGGAAGATCTCGACGATCTCTTCCAGCGGCTGCGACAGATAAGCGTTCTCATCCAAAGCATCGATGAGCAGGCCGATGATCTTCTTGTCGCGCGCGTCCAGCAGGCACATGTTCAATTGCCACAGCAGGTGTTCGCGCAGGTTGGGGCGTTCGGAAGCGACTTCCTGATAGCCGTCGTCCTCATCATCCGGACTGGCATTGGCGGCATGGCTGAAACTGGCCTCCCCCCATTCGGGAGTGCTGTCTTGCGCAGCACTGTCGGATGGGGCGGCCTCTGGGCTTTCCTGGGCGGGTGCCTGGGCATCGCTGCTGCCGCTATAGGTCTGGTTGGCGTTATCGTCTATCCGCTCCAGCAACGGGTTCTCGTCCAGCAAACGCGCAGCTTCCTGATTGATCTCCAACGTCGAAAGCTGCAGCAGCTTGATGGCTTGCTGCAACTGCGGCGTGAGCAGGAGCTGTTGGGATTGGCGGAGTTGGAGAGCGGGTTTCATCTTGGGTGTTTGGTGTCGGGCGGCGCTTCTTATAGCTTGAAGTTCTCGCCCAGATACACCTTCCTCACGCCCTCATTATAGATGATTTCCTCCGGCGTGCCTTCCGCCATCACCGATCCGGCATTGATGATGTAGGCGCGGTCGCAGATGCCCAGTGTCTCGCGCACGTTGTGGTCGGTGATCAGCACGCCGATGTTGCGTTCCTTGAGGAAACGGACGATCTTCTGTATGTCCAGCACGGCGATGGGGTCTACGCCGGCAAAAGGTTCGTCCAACAGGATGAAGCGCGGGTCGGTGGCCAGCGCGCGTGCGATCTCGACGCGACGACGCTCGCCACCGGACAGGCTGATCGCCGGATTGTTGCGGATGTGGGTGATGTGCAGATCGTTCAGCAGGGCTTCAAGACGCTGCGCTTGATCTTCCGGCGAATAATCATGCAGCTCGAGTACGGCCTCGATGTTCTGGCTGACAGTCATGCGCCGGAAGATGGAGGCTTCCTGCGGCAGGTAGGCCAGTCCCAGTCGCGCCCGTCGATGGATGGGCAGATGGGTGACCTTTTCGCCGTCTATGGTGATCTCGCCGCCGTCGGCAGCGACCAGGCCGACGATCATGTAGAAGGTGGTGGTCTTGCCCGCGCCGTTCGGCCCCAGCAGGCCGACCACTTCGCCACTGCTCACATGCAGCGATGCATCCTGCACCACAGTACGGGAACGGTAGGTCTTTTTCAGGGATTCGGTACGGAGTTCGCTCATATCATTGTCTTTGCGTGGCTGGAGGCGACAAGGTCTCGCTGGGCTGTATGGTCAGCGTGCTTGTCGGCTTGGGTGTTTCCGTGGACTTGTCGCGCTTGGGTTGCAATACGGCCCGTACCCGGTCGTTGCCGGTCTTCTGCGAAGCATCATCCCCGCGCGCTCTGAACACTTCTGTCTTGGTGCTGTAGGTGATGTGTGCGCCCTGGACTTCATCCTGTCCGCGCTTGACGCGGGCCCGGTCGTAAAAGTCCACTGTTTCAGCGCGTGTGTCGTATTCGATCCGTTCGCCATAGCCTTCAGCATACTCTTCGCTACCTTCATAGCGCTGGCGGAATTTGGCCGGATGCCCGGTGGCGGTGAGATGCTGATAGCCTTCCTTGTCCTCGCGGACTTCGATGCGATCGGCGTGGATGTTCAAAGTGCCCTGGATCAAATGCACGCGGCCCTCAAAGCTTTTGAATTGGCGCGCGTCGTCTATCAGCACTTGGTTGGCTTCCAGATGTACCGGCTTGTCACGGTCTGCCTGTTCCGCCGGCGCGTTGTGGGCGCAGAGCAATAGCGGTATGAGCAGTAGCAGGGGCTTAGTCTGATTTTTCATGGACTGCTCTCACTTGTTGCAGGAATTTCACGGTGCGTGCTTCGTTATTCAGCTCCATGCCGACGGCATTGATGTTGTTATACCGGTCGAACATCAATACCGGAAGATCCGTCTCTGCCCAGCCATCGTCCGGCAGCACGCGCAGATAGTCGGTATTGAAGTGTTGATCCTGCGTCGGCAATTTCCCCGGCCGAAATATGCGGACATCATCGTGCAGATGGATCTCTTCGCCCTTGCTGCTGAGCATGCCGCTTTGCGCGTCGATCCTGGTGGGGGGGTGGTCCTTAAAGAAGCTGATCAGGGTCGGGTTTTGCAGGTGTGTGGTGTCATCGTCCGGGTAGTGCCACATCTTCTCGGTGATCAGCGTGAAGCGAGCCTGCCCTTCCGTATTTAAGGCGGTCGAACGCAAACCGTACACCACGAAATCGACATCGTGCCGCTGGGCGCCGGTGGAGGGTTCTACGGGTTTGACTTGCAGGTTCAGCCAGTAACTACCGAACAGCAGGCCCAGAACGGGCAGCAATGGCAGCCAAGCCCGCAAACGATTGACGAAGGAGAGGCGGCTCATCGTTCCAGATAAGGGGCGAGTTGCGCCTCAAGCGAGCCCTGTGCCGACATGATCAATTCGCAAACCTCGCGCACGGCACCGTTACCGCCGGCACGCTGGCTTACATAATCGGCACGATCACGCACGCATTGCGGCGCATCGGGAACGCTGAACGAGACGCCGACACGGAGCATCACCGGCAGGTCGATCACGTCGTCGCCCATGAAGGCGGCGGCTTCGGGTGGCAGGTCAAGATCGGCAAGCAGGGATTGCATGGCGGCATACTTTTTTTCCACACCCTGATAGAGCCGCGTGATGCCCAGGTTCTTGGCGCGCAGTTCGACGCAGCGCGAAGTCCGGCCGGTGATGATGGCGAGTTCCACGCCGCTTGCCTTGAGCATCTTCAGGCCGTGCCCGTCCAGGGAGTTGAAGCGTTTGAACTCTTCGCCGGAATCGGAAAGGTACAGCCCGCCGTCGGTCAGCACCCCGTCCACATCGAAGGCGATCAGGCGCAGCGGTTTGATGCGTTCTGTCAGCGACATCAGATGACTTTCGCTTTCAGTAGGTCGTGCATATTCAGCGCGCCGAGCACTTTCCTGTTCGCATCGACCACCAGCAACTGAGTGATGTTGTATTGCTCCATCATCTGTACGGCTTCAACCGCAAGCGCATCGGGGCTCACCGTGCGCGGTGTTTTCGACATCACCGTGCTGACCAGTGTGGTGTTGAAGTCCAGCTTCTTCTCCAATGTGCGGCGCAGGTCGCCGTCGGTGTAGATGCCCAGCAGTTTGTGGTGTTCGTCCACGATGCCAGTCATGCCCAGACCCTTGCGCGAGATCTCCAGCACGGCCTGGGCCAGTGTCGCGTCTTCACGCACCATGGGGATGCTTGCATGGGTATGCATGATGTCGCGCACATGGGTGAGCAAGCGTCGGCCCAGGCTGCCGCCCGGATGCGAACGGGCAAAATCCGCTTCGCCGAAACCTTTGGCATCAAGCAAGGCGACGGCAAGCGCATCGCCCAATGCCAGGGCTGCTGTGGTGCTGGCTGTCGGCGCCAGGCCCATGGGACAGGCTTCCTGCGCGACTGCGCCATTCAGATGCACATCCGCTTCCAGCGCAAGACTGGAGCGGGGGTTGCCGGTCAGGCTGATGAGTTTTGCGCCTTGGCGCTTCAATACCGGCACGATGGTCAGCAACTCTTCACTTTCGCCCGAGTAGGAGATGCCGATGAACACGTCATCCTGCGTCACCATGCCGAGATCGCCGTGGCTGGCCTCGCCCGGGTGGACGAAATAGGCCGGTGTGCCGGTGCTGGAAAAAGTGGCCGCGATCTTGCGCGCGATATGTCCGGACTTGCCCATGCCGCTCACGATCACCCGGCCCTTGCAGGATAGGATCAGGTTGATGGCGTTGAGAAAGTTCGCGTCGACACGATCGACCAGCGCTCTGACGGCGTCGGCTTCTATGGTCAGGACGCGGCGCGCAAGTTCAAGCGCGTGCGGGGCAGCGGGGGCGGTTTTGTTCATGGCGCGAATTATAGGTGAACAACCCAGTCGTGTCTGTGCCCGCATCCATGCTGCGAACGATTTTGAATCTTGCAAGAGTTAGGGCATCATCAGGCGTATGAACAATTCCTTGCAACTGCTCCTCATTTTGCTCGCCGTCGCCGTGCTGGTGGTGGTGCTGTTCCGCTCTCTGCATCTGCCCGCCATGTTGGGCTATCTCATCGTCGGTGTGCTGATCGGCCCGCATGCGCTGGGCTGGATCCCCGATGCACCCGAGACCCGGCATCTGGCCGAGTTCGGCGTGGTGTTCCTGATGTTTAGCATAGGTCTCGAATTCAGCCTGGCCCGCTTGCGGTCGATGCAGCGTCTGGTGTTCGGCTTGGGTACGGCGCAAGTGGTCGCCACGATTTTGCTGGTCATGCTGACTTCCACTTTCTTCGACCTTGGCTGGGCGGCCGGCCTGGCGCTGGGCGGCATCATGGCGATGTCCTCGACGGCCATCGTCAGCAAGATGCTGGTTGAGCGCGCCGAGCTCAACACGCCGCACGGCCAGAAGATCATGGGCGTGCTGCTGTTCCAGGATCTGGCCGTGGTGCCGCTCATCATCCTGATCCCGGCCTTGGCGTCGCAGGACGGTAATCTCTCTTCCACGCTGGCCTATGCGGCATTGAAGGCGATCCTGGTGCTGACCGTGCTGCTCACCTTTGGGCAGCGCTTGCTGCGACCATGGTTCCATCTGGTCGCGCGCCAGAAATCCTCCGAACTGTTCATGCTGAACG
>Ga0209231_1000638_pt1 | contig 17852 bp, 19 predicted proteins | sample Deesub45470m_DNA_FD_188086 | JGI IMG/M metagenome (GOLD analysis project Ga0209231, IMG submission 188086) | Deep subsurface microbial communities from North Pacific Ocean - 450_OLKR46/470m Metagenome (SPAdes) (version 2) | ecosystem: Environmental > Terrestrial > Deep subsurface > Unclassified ... | reverse complement strand
GTTTGGGATCGATCGGCCGATGATCGTGGCGGAGCAGCCTGGCCTCGCGCTCCATCTGTGGACGGGGGAAGGCTTCGTAACGCACCATGCCCAGGTCGGCGCGCCCGACGTTCTTGCTCGCTACGATCGCCGGCTCCAGCCCCTCGTCCAGGCGCTGGCCGACGAACATGAGACGATCGCGCCCGAGGCCGCCGCCGCGTCGGCCTATCGTTTCTTGACGAACTCGGCTCTCAGGACGAGCCCTTTGATACCTTCATAGCGGCAATCGATCTCCTGCTCGTCTCCGGTGAGGCGGATCGACTTGATCAGGGTCCCGCGCTTGAGCGTCTGGTTCGCGCCCTTGACCTTCAGGTCCTTGATCAGGGTCACCGCATCGCCATCGGCAAGGACATTGCCGACCGAATCGCGCACCTCGACGCCCGTCCCGGCGGCAACGCCGGCATCCGCAGCGCTGACCCATTCGCCGCTTGCTTCGTCATAGACATAGTCGTCGCTCATTCGATCGGCCCCTATTCGGTTTTTCGCAGATCCAGGAACTGCTTGACGTCGCTCGCTACATAATCGGCGACCGGATGGCCATCGGTGAAAGCCCTATCGCGGTCGAGTGCCGGCGGCGAACCGGATGCCGGACCGCTGCCGGTTCCCGGGCTCAGTCTGCGCACGCCATGGCCTGTCCGATCAAATCAGGCCTCTACGCGTGCGAGAAGACCGCCGCGCTTCGCCTTGGTCCATGTCGAACTGCGGGTCAGGAAGGCGATCCAGCCCAGCGCGGCGCCGAGATGGCGGAGCAGCTGGAAGGTGAACGGTTCGACGAACGATGCGGCGATGACGTGGCTCCAACCCTCGGGCAACATCCCGCCGGACCAGCGGCGGTAGAGGATGATCGACCAGGCATGAAAGCCCAGGTCGATCGCCACCTTGGCCAGCATCGCGATCAGGATCGGGCCGACCACCGGCAACCGTCCCCCCAGGGCGAAGCCGACCAGCAGCGCGAAGGCGACCAGGCCGAACAGCGGCTGAACGGTATCGAATGCCTTTACCGGTAGCATCATCGTGCCCAGCCGGCCGAAGCGCGGGTTGCCGACCATGTCGCGGTTCCAGTACTGAGTTTGCAGAAATCCCCCGAACCAGCGTTGCCGCTGCCGCAGGAAGGCGCCGATATGGCCCGGGGCGTCGGTATAGGCGCGCGCTTCGCCCACGACGCGGACTTTCCAGCCACGGTCATGATCGACCGACCAGCGATGCAGCCGGTGGATCAGCTCATAGTCTTCGACCAGGCATTCGGGATCGAACCCTCCGACCGCGACCACCGCTTCGCGCCGGAAGCCAGCAAAGGCTCCGGAGATCAGCAACAGTCCATCGATCCGCATCCAGGCGAAGCGGGAGATGAAGTTGCGCACATACTCATAGGTCTGGAACCACTCGAACATCCGGCCGGCAATGCTGCGGTCGCAGATCGGTCGCAGCAAACCGGTCGCCGCGACCAGTGCCGGTTCGCGGTGGAAGGCAGTGCGCATTGCCGCGATCGCATCGGGTGCGAGAATGGTGTCGGCATCGACCGTCAGGACAATGTCGCTGTCGATCGCCTCCAGCGCGGCATTAAGCGCGCGGGCCTTCCCACCATGCGAAAGCCGCAGCCAGCGGAGCGGCAGGACGGTCGGCGAAGATGTCAGCTCGCCATAGCACGGAGCCGGCATCGCGAAGGCGCGCTCCATCGTCGCGGGGGTCGGATCGGTCGAGCCATCGTCGGCGATCAGGATGATGTCGGGCGGGTCCTGCTGGGCCAACAGCGCTCTTATGGTCTGTTCGAGCACAGCCGCCTCATTGTGCGCGGCGATCAGAACGGCCAGGGTGGGACGCGCGCTGGCATCGGGCGGGCGCGGCACGAAATGCCGCAGCGGCAGCGTCTGGACACCGACGAAAATCAGCAGCACCGTGTCATAAGTCAGATAGGCGAGTCCGACCGACCAGGCGAAGATGCCGGTCTGTCCCCACGCCTGAGCGGTCAACACAACCAGCGCCAGCAGCGCGCCGCCATGGAGCGCCACTGCGGGAAAGGCGATCGGGCGTCGGTTGAGGCGCGGCGAAAAGGCGTTGAAGCGGGCTTCGATCGAGGACGACATTGTCATGTAAGCTGGCGGCCTGCACCTTGCTGAGAGCGATCGGACTGGAATCCGCCGTTTCTCGCTCTATGTTCCGAATGTTGAAGGATCGCAACAAACCAGCGCCGGAGCGTAATGATGGCCGATGAACGCTTGCTTACGCCGCGATATACGCGTTTCGCTATCATTGCCCACTGGCTGATCGCCGTGCTGATGATCGGCAACCTGCTGCTCGGACTCCTCGCGGAAAAGCTCCCTGAGGAAAATATCCGCTTCGCCATCGACACGCATAAATCGATCGGCATAACCGTGCTCGGACTCGTCCTGCTCCGCATCCTGTGGCGCCTCGGGCATAAGCCGCCGCCCTTTTCCGCGGGAATGGCCCTGTGGGAACGGGTACTGGCGCACATAGTGCATGTCGGTCTGTATGTTTTCATGCTGTGGATGCCCCTGACGGGTTGGTTGCACGACAGTGCGTGGAAGGCCGCTCCCGAAATCCCGATGCGGTTGTTCGGCCTGTTCGAGTTCCCTCGCCTGGGCTTCGTGATGGGCCTGCCGGACGGGGAAAAGGAATATCTGCACGGCCTCTTCGGAGAGATGCACGAGATTGGCGGCTACATGGTAATCGCCCTCCTGCTCCTCCACGTCGGGGGTGCGCTGAAGCACCAGTTCATCGATGGCGAGCATGAGTTTCGCCGGATGTGGCCACGCTGATTTCGACGGCGGTGGATCGACTGATGATCCATTACCCGACACCCGATTTGCCTGCCGGGGTCGCGTTCTGCGGATTCGATCGAAGGCTTGCCCGGAAGGGGATGACATTCGGCGCGGGCATGCGTTAGTCGGATACCAAACCAACAGAACGGGATGCAGGATGTCGATACTCGGGGACGATGACGAAGCGCTGCGTGGCAGCCCGACCGGCAAGCTGCCTGTACCGGAAGAGGTGCAGGAAGCGATCCGCACGCTGATCCGCTGGTCGGGTGACGACCCCACCCGCGAAGGTCTGCTCGACACGCCGTCACGCGTCGGCCGCGCCTGGAAGGAATATTGTCAGGGTTATGACGACGATCCCTCGGTTCATCTGACCCGGACGTTCGAGGAGGTCGGTGGCTATGACGAGATCGTCCTGCTTCGCGACATTCCGTTTCAGTCACACTGCGAACATCATATGGCGCCGATCATCGGCCATGCGCACATCGCCTATCTGCCGCACCAGCGTGTTGTCGGGATCTCAAAGCTGGCGCGCGTGCTGCACGGCTTCGCCCGCCGCCTCCAGATCCAGGAACGCCTCACTGCCGAGGTCGCCGATTGCATCTGGACACATCTCGAGCCGGTCGGCGTTGCGGTCGTCATCCAGGCGAGCCACAGCTGCATGACGGCACGCGGCGTTCGCACGCCTGGCGTCGGCATGACGACCAGCCGGATGATGGGTGTCTTTCGCGATGATGAGCGAAGCCGTAAGGAGGTGCTGAGCCTGATGGGGCTCGGCTGAGAGTCGCTGGTGAAGGTGTTCGATGATGCGTGGCATGATGATGGCGTCTCTGTTCCTTGTGGTCCCGGTCGCCGCCCTCGCCGTGCCGCCGTCGACCAAGCCTGTGACGGCGCCGGCTGCCAAGGCTATCGCTCCGCCGCCGGGCGCACCTGTGCGCCGGGTTGCGCTCTCAACTGAAGGCAGGGCTATCGCGGCGCGGATCGTCGGCACGCCGGATCCACGCCTGAAGGAAATTCAGGCCGAGTTGACGACGCTGCGCCAGCAGAAGGCGCAGATGATCGCCGGCGTCACCGTCGACGTCGAAAAGCTCGAACCGGTCATTCGCCGGGAAGAGGTTCTGCAGGCCGAACTCCGCACCCGCCAGAACGACCGGCTGATGGCACTGCTGCGCGCATTGCCCGATGCCGATCGGATCGCGCTGCTCCACAGTATGGCCAACCCGGCTCGACCGGACGGCGCCAAAGCCCTGGTTCCGACGACGCCCGTCAATTGACCGCTCCCTCGATCGTCTGGTTTCGCCAGGACCTGCGGCTCGCGGATCAGGCCGCCGTCGCGGCGGCCACCGCCGATGGCCCGTGGATCGGTGTCTATGTTCTCGATGACACCACGCCCGGTGATCGCGCGATCGGTGCGGCGCAGCGCTGGTGGTTGCACCACAGCCTCGAAGCGCTGGGCCATGACCTCGCGGACAGGGGTGGGCGCCTCATATTGCGTCGTGGCCGTGCAGTTGACGCACTGGCGGCGGTGGGGCGGGAGATCGGCGCCCACATCGTGCATGCGCTGCGGCATTACGAACCCTGGTGGACGTCGGCCCGACAGGATCTGGCCGGGCAGGGGTTGGAACTGCGCCTTTATGACGGCGGCCGGCTTGCTCCGCCAGAGGGCGTGCTTACCGGCGCTCGTGGTCGCTATCGCATCTTCACGCCCTATTGGCGCGCCCTGAAGGAACAGATGCCACCGGCCAAGCCGACGCCTATCCCGGATATGATCCGTCCACCGCACGTCGCGATCTCGGGCGATGCACTTGGCGATTGGTCGCTGCGCCCGACAGCTCCCGACTGGGCGAAGGGCTTCGACATCTGGACTCCGGGCGAGGATGGCGCGCGGATGGCGCTGCACGATTTCCTGCCGCTGCTCGAAGATTATGATCGTGATCGCGACCGTCCTTCGATCGACGGAACGTCGCGATTGTCTCCGCATCTCCACTTCGGGGAAATCTCCCCGGCGACGCTGTGGTACCGGGCGGCGGCAATGGTGCGCGGCAAGGCCGAGCCGTGGCTCCGGCAGGTGGGGTGGCGCGACTTTTGCGCCAATGTGATCGACATCCTGCCCGACTATGGCGATGCCAACGGGCGCGATGCGTTCGATGGCTTCGCCTGGCGCACCGGTCCCGACGCGGAGAGCGATTTTCAGGCGTGGACGAGGGGGCGCACCGGGTATCCGATCGTCGATGCGGGCATGCGCGAACTTTGGTCGACCGGGGTGATGCACAATAGGGTGCGGATGATCGCCGCCTCGTTCCTGATAAAGCATCTGCTGATCGACTGGCGGCGCGGCGAACGCTGGTTCTGGGATACGCTGGTCGATGCCGATTATGGCAGCAATGCCGTCAATTGGCAGTGGGTGGCGGGGACCGGGATCGATTCCAACCCGTTCGGCCGGATCATGGCGCCGCTGGTGCAGTCGCCCAAGTTCGATGCGGGCGACTATATCCGTCAGTGGGTTCCCGAACTGGCCAGCCTCGGCGACGACGCCATCCATGATCCCGATGGGGCGGGACTGGCACCCCGCGGCTATCCCGCGCCGCTGATCGGCCACCGTGCGGCGCGCGAGCGGGCGCTGGCCGCAAGCGGGCGAAACTGACGAGATTTGTCGGGGCGGGTGCAACAAAGCTGCTTTCGTTCCCGTAATGCTGGTTATATGCGGCGTTGCTCGGCCGACTGGGGATAGGACGGACAAGATCAGATGAATGCGCAGCCGCCCGTGCGTGGAAAACACCTCGTTCTTGCCGATCGCCGATTTGCCACAGGGTCCAACTGGATCACGCGCCTGTTGTCACCGGGCTTCCAAAGGCTGCTCGACACCATCGACCAAGGCCTTGAAGAAGGCGCGATCGAGGCGACCTTGCCCGATGGAACCTTCCGGGTGCTCGGCGGGCGCCGGCCGGGGCCTGTGGCGATCGTCGAACTGAAGAACTGGCATCCGCTGGTCCGTCTGGTCACCACGGGGTCAGTGGGCTGGTATCGGAGCTGGGCCGAGGGCGAATGGGTCAGCCCCGATCCGGTGCCGATCTTCGATTTGTTCATGCGCAACCGCCATCCCTTGGGGGAGCTCGGCCGGGCGCAGGGGCCGCTACGCTTCTTCAACTGGATCTGGCACGCCGTCCGGCGCAACAGCCGGACCAACGCCCGGCGCAACATCGCCTTCCATTATGATCTGGGCAATGATTTCTACGAGCTGTGGCTCGACCGAACCATGAGCTACTCGTCCGCGCTTTTCGCGGAACCGATCAGCGCGGCCGAGCCGCTCGAAGAGGCCCAGCACCGGAAGATTACGGCGCTGCTCGACCGGCTTGATCTCAAACCAGGTGCGAAACTGCTCGAAATCGGATGTGGCTGGGGGGGCCTCGCCGAGGTCGCCGCCGCCGAATATGGCGCCGACGTGACCGGTATAACCCTGTCCGTCGAGCAGAAAGCCTTTGCCGATGCTCGGTTGGCGAAGGCTGGGCTTTCGAACCTGGCCCGCTTCGAGATTTGCGATTATCGCGACGTACCCGAACAATATGATGCCGTGGCGAGCGTCGAGATGGTCGAGGCGGTCGGCGAGAAATATTGGCCGACCTATATGGAGGCGATTGCCCGTGCGCTAAAGCCGGGCGGGCGCGCGGCGATCCAATATATCGAGATCGACGACGATGTCTTCGAAAGCTATCGCACCGACGCCGACTTCATCCAGACCTACATATTCCCGGGTGGCATGCTCATTTCCGAAAGCCGCTTCCGCGCGGCGGCGGAGAAGGCGGGGCTGCGCTGGGAAGCGTCGAGCCGCCATCGCTTCGGCCTGCACTATTCGGAAACGCTGCGTCGCTGGCGCGAGAGCTTCGATCAAAGCCTCGCCGAGGGAAGGCTGCCCGCGGGTTTCGACGAATCGTTCGTCAAGCTGTGGCGCTTCTACCTGATGTATTGCGAAGGCGGATTTGCCGGCGGCGGGATCGATGTGGCGCAGGTCACATTGGTCAAGCCCTAGACATCTCTTTCCGTTCGTCCCGAGCGAAGTCGAGGGACAAATGGTCCAGTGAAAGGCTCAGTCTCCGACGGTGGTGCGGAAACCCGTCTCGAAATCCTGGCCGATCAGTTGCAGAATGGCATCGCCGACCACAGCCGGGCTCTTCAGCGTCGTCTGGTCTTCGCCCGGATAGGCCTTCTGCCGCATCTGGGTCGCAGTGGCGCCCGGATTGACGATGGCCACGCGGATGTTGCTGATCTTCGCGACTTCCTCGGCATAAGCGAGCAGCAGCGTATCCAGTGCGGCCTTGGAAGCGCCGTAGCCGCCCCAATAGGCACGCGGCGACTGGCCGACGCCGCTGGTCATCCCGAACACCCGGCCGGCGACGCTCGCCCGCAACAGCGGATCGAAAGCCGCGATCATCTGCTGCTGTGCCATGATGTTGAGCGTAAGCAGCCGGGCGAATTCCTTGGCATCGATCGCGGGGACCGGCGCCAACGTGCCCAGCATCGCCGCATTGAGGACGAGGACGTCCAGAGCCTTCCAGCGGCTCCCGATCGCTTCGGCGAGGCGGGCAATGCTGTCATTCTCGGTCAGGTCGAGCGGAGCGATGGTGGCGGATCCGCCGGTCACATGAATCCGCTCTTCGACCTCCTCCAGCCCGCCCGCTGTGCGCGCGGTCAGGATGACGTGGGCCCCCGCAGCGCCAAGCGTTTCGGCGGTGGCGGCGCCGATGCCGCGAGAAGCGCCCGTGACGAGCGCGAGCTTGCCGGAAAGAGGCTTGTCCATGTCAGGTCCCGCTGAAGTGGATTGCGAAGCCGCTCAGGCGACGATGCGCTCGCCGTGCAGGGCAAGCTGGTCGGTCGGGGTGAGCTCTTCATAATCGGTGAGGTGGGTCGGATAGTCACCGGTGAAGCAGGCGTCGCAATAGGTCGGTGCGCGATCGACGCGGCCATCCTCGCCAAGCGCCTTGTAAAGCCCCTCGATCGAAAGAAAGGCAAGGCTGTCGGCCCCGATATAGGACGCCATTTCCGCGACGGTCATCTGCGCCGCGAGAAGCTTGGCACGCTCGGGCGTGTCGACCCCGTAGAAGCAGCTGTGCCGGGTCGGCGGGCTTGCGATGCGCAGGTGCACCTCGCGAGCGCCCGCATCGCGGAGCATTTGCAGGATCTTCACGCTGGTCGTGCCGCGAACGATCGAATCGTCGATCAGCACCAGCTTCTTTCCGTCGATCAACGCACGATTGGCGTTGTGCTTCAGCTTCACGCCAAGGTGACGCACCTGATCACCCGGCTGGATGAAGGTCCGGCCCACATAGTGCGAGCGGATAATGCCGAGTTCGAACGGAATACCCGACTGCTGGGCATAGCCGATCGCCGCCGGGGTTCCCGAGTCGGGCACCGGAATGGTGAAATCGGCGTCGACCGGGCTTTCGATCGCGAGCTGGGCGCCGATCTGCTTGCGGACCGAATAGACCGACGAACCGTCGACGATCGAATCGGGCCGAGAGAAATAGACATGCTCGAAGATGCAGGGCCGCGCGCGGCGTTCCGCGAAGGGGCGGATCGAGCGGAGACCGCCTTCGGATATGATCACCAGTTCGCCGGGTTCGACCGAGCGGATGAAGGTGGCACCGACGACGTCGAGCGCGACCGTTTCCGATGCGAAAATATAGGCGTCGCCAACACGGCCGATGACCAGCGGACGTATGCCGAGTGGATCGCGACAGGCGATCATGCCCTCGGGCGTCATGCAGACCAGCGAATAGGCGCCCTCGACCTGCTTGAGCGCATCGATGAAGCGATCGAGCAGAGTCCGGTACTTCGACATCGCGACGAGATGAATGATCGTCTCGGTGTCGCTGGTCGACTGGAAGATCGACCCAGAGCGGACGAGATCGCGCTTGAGCTTCATCGCATTCGAGATGTTGCCATTGTGCGCGATCGCAAAGCCGCCAGACGACAGTTCGGCGAACAGCGGCTGCACATTGCGCAGCGCGGTTTCACCCGCTGTCGAATAGCGGACATGCCCACAGGCGACATTGCCGGGCAAGCCGCGGATGATCTCATCCTTGTCGAAGTTGCCTGCGACATGGCCCATAGCGCGGTGAGTGTGGAAGGCATGACCATCCCAACTCGTGATCCCAGCCGCCTCCTGCCCCCGGTGCTGCAATGCGTGCAGTCCGAGCGCAACCATGGCGGCCGCGGTCTCCGCGCCCCAAATACCAAAAACACCGCACTCTTCGCGCAGCTTATCATCGTCAAACGGATGCGTGGTGAGCATCGCGAATCCCTTCGCGGTGGCCGATAGGGGCGCATATAGTGACGCTCGGAAGCTTTGTCGCCCCACTGTCATAATAAATCTCGCAGGCCTGCCGTTTCTGCGCGACCTTGCCTGACAAACGGCTTTGGAGCATCGGCGGAAATATGGAACAGGATCGCGAACAAGGCAGCGCGTTGAACCCGCGCTATGACGTCAACGGGCTGATCACCGCCGTGGTGACGGACCATCTGTCGGGCGAGGTGCTTATGCTCGCGCACATGAACGCGGAGGCATTGGCGGCGACGATCGCTTCGAAGGAAGCGACCTTCTTCTCGCGTTCGCGTGGCCGTTTGTGGAAGAAGGGCGAGACGAGCGGCCATGTGATGCGCGTCATCGAGGCGCGGATCGACTGCGACCAGGACGCGGTCTGGCTGCGCTGCGAGCCTGCGGGGCCCGCCTGCCACACAGGCGAACGAAGCTGCTTCTATCGGCGTATCGATGACGACGGTGCGTCGCTCTCCAGAATGTAAAAAATTGCAAAATATGTCCGGTTTTAGACTAAAGTGGCAAACGTTTGCGATTGTGCGATTGCTCGCTCGATCGCGGTTGCCGTAAGGGCGGATTCAGTCCTTTCAGGGGTTGTATCCGTGGCCAGTCGCAGCGTTTCCTTTATCGATATTCCCACCGCCCAATCGCAGACCTTCGGTATCGCAGAGCTGGCCAGAGAGTTCGACGTCACGCCCCGCGCGCTACGCTTCTACGAGGAAGAGGGCTTGATCGCTCCGACCCGCGATGGAGCGACCCGAATCTATTCGCGACGCGACCGGGTCCGCGTGGCGCTGATCCTGCGCGGAAGGGCGATGGGCTTCAGCTTGGATGAGGTTGGCGAGTTGCTGAACCTATATGATCCGACCGACGGCGGGGCCAGGCAGCGTGCGGTTGTGGCCCAGCGATGCCGCGCCAAGGCCGACGACCTTCATCGTCAGCTCGCCGAAATTCAGGCGGTGATCCAGCGCCTTATCGACTTCGCCGACCAGCTCGACGGCAAGTAGGTCCAAATTCGGATATTCCCCTGCGGAATTCGGCTAAAAATCGCGTTCGGTTAACCCCTTTTTGATTTCCTGACGGCTTTCGGCTGTGTCATTCGTGTCAGGATGGACCAGGGCCCAAAAGAGATTCGGCTGCGTGGCCGGCTGGTCAACAGCCTGTACACCGAAGCGATGCTGCTCGCCGACGAGGCGCGCGCCTATTTCGAGCATCGCGGACGCGACGATCGCGATGAGCTCGATCCGCTCGCGCGGGTTAGCCTGAGCTGCGAATCGCTCAAGGTAACAAGCCGCCTGATGCACGTGCTCGCCTGGTTGCTAACCGAACGGGCGATCGAGCTTGGACAGATGACCGATAACGAGGCGGCCGCCGCTGCCCGCCGTCTCGGCGATGCAGCGCCGAGCGACGCTTCATCCCTGCAGGGGCTGCCGAAGGCGGCGATTGCACTGATCGACGCGAGCCAGGATCTTTATGCCCGTGTCCGCCGCCTGGAGGTCGATCCTCCGATCCAGGCACCCACCGTCAGTCCCGCGCTGAGCCTTTTGGATCGCCTGGAACGGGCATTCTGAATGCGGCATGGGGGGATCGTTGCCGGCCTCTGCCGGCTTGAAGCGCGTGTGCGTCATGTCCGCTAGCGACAGGAGCACCGTCAGCAGCATTTCCGATATCGCCCGTCTGGCGGGTGTATCGGCGTCGACCGTGTCGCGTGCCCTCGCCGGCAGCAAGATGATCAGCCTGGACACGCGGACCCGGATCAACGATCTGGCGCGGGAACATGGTTTCCAGCTGAACCAGATGGCACGAAACCTGCGCCTCAAGCGCACGAATGCGATCGGTATCGTCTTTCCGCTGGGGCACGAAGTGTCGCAGCTGGTGTCGGATCCCTTCTTTATCACGATGCTCGGCCATATCGCCGATGGCGTCACGACGCGCGGCTATGACCTGCTGCTGACCCGGATTATGCCCGACGATGATGGCTGGCTCGACATGCTGGTCAATTCGGGCCGGATCGACGGTGTCATCATCATCGGCCAGTCGGGTCAGGAGGCGACGCTTCGGCGGGTGGCGGCGGGCTACAACCCGATCGTCGTCTGGGGCGATACGACACGCGGCCAGGGCTATTGCTCGGTCGGCACCGACAATGTCGCGGGCGGGGCCGTCGCGACCCGGCATCTCCTGGCGGGCGGACGTCGCAACATTCTCTACGCCGGCCATGCCGACGTGCCCGAGATCAGTGCGCGTTATGACGGCTTTCTCGCCGCGCACCGTGAGGCCGGGGTCGAGCCTGCCGGGGCGATCCCCGCGCCGTTCACCCCCGAGAGCGGTTACAAGCCGTTCATCGACCATCTCGCCGGCAATCCGACGCTCGACGGCATCGTCGCCGCATCGGACGTGATCGCGATCGCGGCAATCCGGGCACTTACCGAACGCGGTCTGTCGGTGCCCGATCAGGTTGCGGTGGTCGGTTTCGACGATGTCCCGCTCGCCGCGCAGATGTCGCCGTCGCTCACGACCATTCGCCAGGATCTCCGCGAGGGTGCCGCGCAACTGGTCGACCGGCTGTTCCGGCGACTGGCGGGCGAATTGTGCGACCCGATCGTGTTGGCGCCCCAACTGATCCGGCGCAGCTCGGCGCCCTGACCCCTCCTATCGCAGACGACATTGCGGTCAGCGCGACGGGCGCCAGGTGAGCACCCGCCAGAGATACCAGCCGCCCATTCCGATCAGGATCAGTGTGGAGAACAGCCCGAGCCAGACCTCCATTTCCGCGAAGCGGGTGCCCAGCACCCAACCCGCCATCGCGAGGAACGCCGACCAGCCCAATGTCCCGAGCGATGACCACAGCACGAACGGCACGAAGCGCATCCGCATCAGCCCGGCGGGTACCGAGATCAGCGAGCGGATCGTCGGCATCATCCGCCCAATGCAGACGAACAGATAGCCGTGGCGCATGAACCAGCGTTCGCCGCGATCGACCTCGTTCCAGTCCATCGTCAGCCAGCGTCCATAACGGAGGATCAGTGGCCGAAGCCGTGCCATCCCCAGCCGCCGCGCTGCGAGGTACCAGACGATATTGCCGAGCATCGCGCCCGCGGTGCCGGCCAGGATGACGACCGGCAGGCTCATTATGCCCTTGGCGGTCTGGAGCCCGGCCATCGACATGATGACTTCCGACGGGATGGGCGGGAAGACGGTCTCTGCGAACATCAGCAGGAACACGCCCAGATAACCGCCGTCGGCGATCAGTTGCTGTACCCAGTCGGTCATGCGAGGCGCAGAGTCGTGCCGTCAGCGCAGCTTGGCTTCGATCGCGTCCCAGATCATCGCGGGGGTGTCGGTCCCGTTGAACGCGTCGATCGCGACGATGCCGGTCGGCGAGGTGACGTTGATCTCGGTCAGGTGACCCGCGATTACGTCGATCCCGACGAACAGCAGGCCGCGTGCGGCCAGGTCGGGGCCGAGCTTGTCGCAGATCTCGATTTCGCGCGCGGACAATTCGGTCGCGTCGGCGCGGCCACCGGCAGCGAGGTTCGAGCGAATCTCGCCCGCCTTGGGCAGGCGGTTGATCGCACCCGCGACCTTGCCGTCGACCAGAACGATTCGCTTGTCGCCTTTCGACACGTCGGGAAGAAAGGCCTGGACCATGAACGGTTCGCGCCAAACCTGGCCGAACAACTCGGTCAGCGCGGCGAGGTTGGCGTCGTTGCGCGCGACGTGGAACACCGCCGATCCGGCATTGCCGTAGAGCGGCTTCACCACCACCTCGCCATGCTTGGCATGGAACTCCCGGGCGTCATCGAGGCGGCGCGTGATCATCGTCGGCGGCATGAACTCGGCATAGTCGAGCACGAACAGCTTCTCAGGCGCATTGCGGACCGATGCGGGGTCGTTGACGACCAGGGTCTTGTGCTCAATCCGCTCGAGGAGATGGGTCGCGGTGATGTAGGCGAGGTCGAACGGAGGATCCTGCCGCATGAGCACCACGTCGATATCGTCGGCGAGATCGAGCACCACGGGATCTCCAACCTCGAAATGATCTCCCGCCACGCGCTGGAGCTTCAGGATCGGCCGCGCGGGCGCGGTGACCCTTCCATCGCGGTAGCAGATATCGCCGGCATTATAGTGCCAGAGCCGATGTCCCCGGGCGAGCGCGCTGAGCATGATCGCGAAGGTCGAATCGCCCCCGATGTTGATCGTCTCCAGCGGGTCCATCTGGACGGCGACTTTCAGGGACATGGGCAGGCTCCGGTGGTTTCGGGGTCTAACTAGGGAGTAGCGGGGGTGGCCGCAATGGCTGCCTCGTCAACGCCATCCTGAAATACTCGGGTCATTGGCCGTGCCAGACATTCGCCAGATGCACGGGCAGTCGCCACGGACGCACGAGAATGACATCGACCCGGATATTTTCAGCCCCAGCACCATAGCGAGGCAGCAATGCTTCGGCGGCGGCGACCACCCGGCGCAAACGATATTCGTCGATCGCCGTCGCCAGCCCAGCGGCATTCCCACGCGTCTTCACCTCGATGAAGGCCAGCGTATCCTGTCTTCGTGCGATAAGATCGACCTCGCCACGGCGTGTCTTCACCCGTTCGCCGACGATCCGCCAGCCGTGCAGACGCAGCCACCAGGCGGCGATGCGCTCGCCGCTTCGTCCCTGTCGCTCGGCCGTGCGGCGGTTCAATCGCTGCCCTTCAGGTCCATGGACCTCGTGTAGAGGTCGCGACGGTTGAGCCCCGTAGCGCGGGCGACCTCGCTGGCCGCCTTGCCGGTCGGCATATGAACGAGGGCGGCGCGCAGCAGCGTGTCGGCGTCGTCCATCGATGCGGCCGGGCGCGGGCCCGGTGGGCCGACGACGACGACGATCTCGCCGCGGGGGCCGGACTCGCGGTAACGCTCGGCCAGTTCGGACAGCGGGCCGAGCACGCTCTCCTCGAACGTCTTGCTGATCTCGCGCACCACGGCCGCTTCGCGGTTTCCCAGCCCGTCGGCCAGCGCCTGCAGCGTCGCGCCGAGGCGCGGGCCCGATTCGTAGAGGATCAGCGTCGCGCGCACTTCCGCCACCTCGGCGATCGCATCGGCCCGTGCCTTCTCCTTGGAGGGCAGGAAGCCGAGGAAGAAGAATCGATCGGTGGGCAGTCCTGCCAGGGTCATCGCTGCGACCGCCGCGCAGGGACCGGGGAGGGTGGTGACGGTGATCCCCGCCGCCCGCGCGTCGCGGACCAGCTTGTAGCCGGGATCGGAAATCAGCGGCGTACCCGCGTCGGACACGAGCGCGACCGCCTGGGTCGCCATTCGAGCGATCAGACCGGGCCGCACCTTGTCGGCATTATGGTCGTGATAGGGGGTCATGTGGCGCTTGACCCCAAGATGATGCAACAGCTTGGCGGTAACGCGGCTGTCCTCCACCGCAATCGTTTCGGCCCGCATGAGGACCGATGCGGCGCGGGGAGAGAGATCACCCAAGTTGCCGATCGGCGTGGCCACTATATACAGGCCCGGGGGGAGGAGTGCTTCGGATGCTTGCGCATCCGCGGGCTCCTGTTCGATAATTTGGTTCATAAGGTGACAGATGGCAGAGGCCCCCGCGTACAGGCAACCGCGTTATTCGATGTTGAAATGGTCACTGCTGGGTTTCACCGCCTTGCTGGCCAGTTGCGCCGGCATCGTGCCCAAGGGACGACCAGGTCCGGCTGCGCCGAAGCCGACCGCGGAAGCGCCGGTAAAGGAGGATTTTCCCGGCGATCAGGCGCGGCACCGCGTCGCCCTGCTGGTGCCGCTGACCGGTCCCAATGCGGCCGTCGGTCAGTCGATCGCCAATGCCGCGACGATGGCGTTGATCGATACCGGCAACAAGTCGGTTCGGATGACGACCTATGATACCGCCGTCGGCGCGGCCGCTGCCGCCGGCCGTGCGGTGGCCGACGGCAATCGCCTCTTCCTCGGACCTCTGCTCTCGGAAGATGCGGCGGCGGTCGCACCAGCGGCGCGCAAGGCCGGCATTCCGGTCATTTCCTATTCGAATGATGCGACGGTTGCCGGCAATGGCCTGTTCGTCATGGGATTCTCGCCCACCCAGTCGATCGATCGCGTAGTCCATTACGCCAAGGCCACGGGGATCCAGCGCTTCGCCGCTCTGGTTCCGGTCGGCGTCTACGGACGCAATGCATCGACGGCGATCATTCGATCGGTCGAGAATGCCGATGGCAGTCTGGTCGCGATGAAAACCTATGAGCGGAACGCCAAGTCGCTGCAAAAGGCAGTGGCCGATCTTGGCCGAAGCCAGGCCTATGAGGGCGTCCTGATAGCGGACAATGCCCGGATTGCGATCGGTGCGGTACCCTTGATCCGCAAGATCTCCAGCCAACAGGCCCGTATCCTGGGAACCGAACTATGGGCGGCGGAGCCAGGCGCCCTGGTCAACCCGTCGTTGAGCGGCGCCTGGTACGCCAGTGTCTCGGACACGCGCTATCGTCAACTTGCCGCATCCTATCGGCGTCAGTTCGGAAAGGCGCCGTTCCGGCTTGCTAGCCTGGGCTATGATTCGATGCTGCTGGTGGTGAAGACGGCGCGCGACTGGAAGGTGGGCGAACGCTTCCCGGCCGATCGGCTGCGGGACGAGGATGGCTTCGTCGGCGTGGATGGCGCGTTTCGCTTTGGCCCCAATGGCGTGGCGCAACGGGCGCTTGAGGTGATCGAGACGAGCCCTGCGGGATCGAAGGCGGTTTCGCCGGCTCCGACATCCTTCAAGCAATAAATGCTGCATCTGCGAAGGCGCTGCCGTAACTGCGGCGGCGTCCGGTTCCCGAGGGATCCGGACGCCGTCACGTTTGTGGGTCAGAGGGCGACCACAACCCCAATAGCAAGCGCCTGGGCTGCGATGGCGATGATCGCCGACGCCGCACTTTCAAAGTACCGCATGTTGTCTATTTCCTGCGAATGTTGTGTTTTGGTTTTTATCCCGCACATGTGATTGTGCGATGCAGCGTGAGTTAGGAGCGGCGAACCGATATCGCAATTTCAAAGCTGGGCCACGCGATTGCAGTATATGCAATCGCGTGGATTGCGTTCGTGTTAATGGGTAAGTTAGGCTGTCACGATTTCGGCAAGGATCGCATCGAGCAGCAGCATGCCGGCCTCACTCACGGTCAGCCGATCGCCGCTGTGGGTGATCAGGCCTTGTCGCGACAGTCGCTCGATCGCTGCGATATCGATTAGATCCGCGATCGCCAGGCCGCTCATCGCCGAGATGCGGGCCAGGTCGATGCCTTCGGCAAGTCGCAGCCCCATCAGCAGGGCTTCCTGTGCGCGGGCTTCGGACGGCAGGTCCTCTTCCTGCTCGATGCCATGGCCGTTGGCCGCAACCCGGGCCATCCAGTTTTCCGGCTTCTTACGCCGGACCGTGGCTCGTCCATCGCGGCGACCATGGGCGCCGGGGCCGACGCCGGCGTAGTTGCCGTAGCGCCAATAGGTCAGATTGTGCCGGCTCTCGGCACCGGGGTGGGCATGATTCGATACCTCATAGGCTGGCAAGCCGGCGGCTGACGTCATCTCCCTCGTCTGCTCGAACAATTCTGCGCCGGCATCCGGGTCGAGCGGTATGAGCTGGCCCTTGGCGAACAGGCTGGCGAACTGGGTGCCGGGCTCGATGGTCAACTGATAGAGTGACAGATGCTCGGTTCCGAAGGACAAGGCGCGGCCAAGCTCCGCAGCCCAGGCGTCGGACGTCTGTTCGGGACGGGCGTAGATCAGGTCGAAGCTCACCCGCCCGAAATGCCTTTGGGCAGTGTCGAGCGCGGCCAGACCTTCGGCGACGCCATGAGCGCGCCCGAGCCAGGCGAGCGTCCGGTCGTCGAGCGCCTGAAGGCCCAGCGAGACGCGATTGATTCCGGCATGGGCAAGATCGGCGAAGCGCGCGGCCTCGACGGAGGACGGGTTCGCCTCGAGCGTGATCTCGATATCGTCAGCCGTCGGCCAATAGCCGGATGCCGAATCGATCAGCGCCGCGACCGTCTCGGGCGGCATCAGCGACGGAGTGCCACCGCCGAAGAAGATCGATGTCAGCCGGCGCCCGGGAAGCTGGGCCGCTTCATAGGCGAGATCCTGGAGCAAAGCCCCACGCCACGCCGTCTGATCCACGCTCTCGCGGACATGACTGTTGAAGTCGCAATATGGGCATTTCGAAACGCAGAACGGCCAGTGGATATAGAGCGCGAAATCGTCGAGCCCCGCCCCTTGGCCCCGATCCACCCCGAGGGTGGTCACGCGAGATGTCCCGACTTCGCTCGACATCCAGGGGCTCCTGTTCCGTGGGATCAGAAAACCGCTGCGACCAGTTTGGCGAAGGCGTCTGCGCGGTGGCTCATAGCATGCTTGGCCGCGGGTTCCATCTCGCCGAAGCTGATGGCGTGACCGAGCGGTTGGAAGATCGCGTCATAGCCGAAACCCTGCGATCCGCGCGGCGGCCATACGATCACCCCGTCGACCCTACCCTCGAAGGTCTCGACATGGCCGTCGGGCCAGGCGAGCGAGAGCGCGCAGACGAAATGCGCGTCGTGGCCGGCCTCGTCGCCGGCATCCTGCATCCGCGCGTGGACCCGGCGCATGCCCTCCGCGAAATCACGGCTGCCGTCGGCAAGCTCGGCCCAGCGGGCCGAGAAGATGCCAGGTTCGCCGCCGAGCGCCTCGACGCACAGGCCGCTATCGTCGGCAAGCGCGGGAAG
>Ga0209231_1000636_pt1 | contig 17913 bp, 17 predicted proteins | sample Deesub45470m_DNA_FD_188086 | JGI IMG/M metagenome (GOLD analysis project Ga0209231, IMG submission 188086) | Deep subsurface microbial communities from North Pacific Ocean - 450_OLKR46/470m Metagenome (SPAdes) (version 2) | ecosystem: Environmental > Terrestrial > Deep subsurface > Unclassified ... | reverse complement strand
AGTACAGCCTGAACAAGCTCTGGAACCGCCGCACCACCACCAAGTTCAATGGCACCTCCTACCCGGTGCAGCGCGCCGCGGCCGCCGTCTACTCCGATCAGGGGTGGAAAGAGACCAAACAGATCATCGACTACTACATGGACAACGCCCGCATCATCCGTGAGGGCCTGACCGCTGCCGGCATCACCTGCTTCGGCGGCGTCGATGCCCCCTACATCTGGCTGAAGACACCGGGTGGCCTGACCAGCTGGGATTTCTTCGACAAGCTGCTCAATGAGTGCCACGTCGTCGGCACGCCGGGGTCGGGTTTCGGCCCGAACGGCGAAGGCTACTTCCGGCTCTCGGCTTTCGGTGACAAGGAGAAGGTTATCGAAGCGGTGGCGCGAATCAAGCAGAAGTGGGGCAAGTAGAGGCAGGTTCGCTTAAGTTGGATCCGCCACCAGACAAATCATATCACTTTATCGGGAGGTGAACATGCAACGCCAGGGATGCACGCTCAGGGAAATGATCGACAACGCAATTCAGGATGAGCGCCTGACAACCAGCGAGTACAATCTTATCCTCGCACAGGCCAATGCTGACGGGGTGATCGACGCCGAGGAAAAGTTGCTTTTAGCAATGCTGCAATCGATGATTGCCGATGGCACGGTCAAACGGGTCAAGGATTAACGAAGACACCGTTGGAGAGAAACAGGTAGGTGGTGGGTTTATTCCCGCCTCCTTTACCCATGAGCACTCAATTATAATTCGAGTGAGAGAACAGGCCTCCAAGTCAAAAAAGTCGACTGATTATCGAAATAAATAAACTGTCCCCATAATACCGGCCGGCGAAGGCTACTTCCGCCTTTCGGCCTTTGGTGACAAGGAGAAGGTCATCGAGGCGGTAGAGCGGATCAAGCAGAAGTGGGGAAAGTAAAGTGACGAAGGGCGGCCAGATTGGCCGCCCTTTTTACGTACAGCGAAGGAATCATTGACTTTAGCTCATCGTCAAGGTATCAAGGAGAAGCCTTGATGGCGATGCAAGCGGGGGCTGAACATACAGCTGAACCGCATGCCGCCTGAGGTCGATACCTTTGGCGGTTTTTTGTTGTTTCGGGAGGATTCCTTGTCATCATTCGTACTCATCGCCATCATCCTGATCGTCATCGGGCTGATAGCGGCCATCCTGAAAAAACTGAATACAACACAACCTGCTGATAAGTTGACCTTCGAAAGTTGCGGAGAGCTGTTCACCCCGGCCGAACGTTCATTTTACGGCGTGTTGCAACAGGCGTTGGGCAGTGAATACGTTGTCTTTGGCAAGGTACGCCTCGGCGATGTGGTGCAACCAGTGAAGGGGCTTGGCAGAAGCCTGCATCAGACAGCCCTGAACAAGATCAATCGCAAACATCTCGATTTCGTGATCTGCCGGGCTGATGATTTGGCGCTAGTCGCGGCAATAGAGCTTGATGACAAATCGCATCAACGCAAGGATCGCGGTGAGCGGGATAGTTTTGTCGATCAGGCGTTGGAATCAGCGGGGATTGCGGTGGTGCGGTTTACGGCGAAGAAGGGGTATGAGCTGGGTGAGGTGAAGGCCAGGTTAAGTGAGCGCTTGAATGTCGGTAATGGTTCTGTTGAAGTCACCACCGTTGCGGTGCCGCAGATCCCGAATGCTGAAACGGCAACAGACATTGACGATCAAAAGGTCGATTCCGTTGTGATTGAAGAACCGCCAGCCTGCCCAGCCTGTCAGTCTGTAATGGTGAAACGTCAGGCAAAGAAGGGGCCGAATACGGGTCAATGGTTTTGGGCTTGTTCTACTTTCCCAAAATGTCGGAAAGTTGTTACAATCGGAAATTAAATACAGTGTTCCGGAATCAAGCTGAAAATCTTATTTTTCAAGACCCCGGCTTCAAATAACAGAATTTATTATTCAAAAATTCAAGACAGCGAAATTACAAAACATTGTTTTGCATTTTTTTTAGAAATTAATTAATGTTGCATTATTACCTTTTTCGGGAGGGGGCCTGCCGAAATGCGTTCGAAGCTCAAGAGTGCTCTTTTCCCGAAAATCAATTCAACAGTTAACAACTGTTACTCCGGCGACCCGGTGTGGGTTCTGGCAGGTATTTTTTTATTTTTTTCATCAAGGAGGGACACCATGAAACGAGGCTTAACCAAGATCTTTTTGGCGGGCGCTGTACTGCTGCTGTCGGCAATGCCCCTGTCGGCGGCACAGATCAACATTGACCCGGCGGACTTTACCGGCAAGTACACTTTTCAGGGGGCATTGCAATCTGGAGCTAAAAGCTTTGTTGTTGCACCAGGAAGTTCCACCCCTTTTCTCATCAGCAACTGGAGTGGTTTTCTGATTAAGGTTTCTCCCGATGATGTAATCACCCTGACCAACCTCAATTACGGCCTGCCGATGCCAGGCTCACTCGAGGACAAACTCAGCTTCGATCCCTCGACCAACACAATCCGCTTCAACACCACCATTGTCAGCATCGATCCAGACGACTATGAATCGTTATGGAATATTGAAAATATATCGCCCAAGTGGATGTCTACGGCCGCTGATGTTACGCTGGTTCGCGGCGTACGCTACAACCTTTCCCTCGGTTGGCCAGCGGGGCTGACGATCCGCACCGAAGGCGACGGCACGGTCGTCAGCGAAAAGCCATCCTCAGTCACCAGTGAAGGGCAGACCCTTACGGTTAACACGGTCCCGGTCACCATCGATCCTCAAGCTTATGCAGGACTCTACAACATCCATTACAGCAAAACACCCTGGAGCTTCACGAACGGACATTTCGGGGTTAAAACCGTCAACCTCTCGCCGGACAATCCTTACTGGCTGCAGGTCGGTGCCTGGGGTGGCGAGATCTTCTACCTGCTTCCTGACGGAACCGCCACCATCGATCCAGCTCACCCGGGAGTTCAGCCATCTATTGCTCCGAGCATGGCCGGAACGGCCGAAAGTTTCATCGCGGACAATAATCGTATTACCTTCAAGAACGTCGACTTCAGTCTCGACACAAACAACTATAACGGCCCATGGCAAATTCATTATGTAGCGATCAACTTGGCTGGCCCGTCCACCAAGATACTTGTTCCCGGTATCCGCTTCTCGGTCCAACCAAATGCCCTTGACCGTATCTATTTTGAAATGGCCGGAGATGGGACCTTTACGGACATTCGTACAGCCGACTGGAACAACCCTTCTGCATCGGCCGGCGCAGTATCCTTGTCAAACAATGTCATGCAGCTCAATACGGTTCCGATCTACGCTGACATCGAAAACAGTGACAATACGAGTGATCGCTGGCGCTTATTGAATGACATTTACCGCTATGGCGACCAGGTCGTGTATCTGACCGTCGGGCTCCAGTATCGGGTACTCCTCCCAGACGGCAGCTACCAGTCGATGTCAGTATACGGTCCATGCGCCGTTGAACCGGGACTCTTTACTCAGGGGGGATGGTCGCTGAGTTTCTCCTGTGAAGAACCCGTCGTGGACATTGACCAGGACGGCATTCCCGACGAAGCCGACAACTGCGTTGACATTGCCAATGCCGATCAGGCTGACCAGGACCTCGATCAGGTTGGTGATCTCTGCGATACCGACATCGACGGCGACACCGTCAGCAACGATCTTGATAACTGCCTGCGGACTCCCAATGGCGACCAAGCAGATCTGGATGGGGACGGAATTGGCAATCTTTGCGATGACGACCAGGATGGCGACACGATCAGTGACGTTACCGACAACTGCCCACTGATCGGAAATGTCGACCAGATTGACTCCGATAGCGACGGGCTGGGGAATGCTTGCGATTCAGACGACGACGGAGACGGTATCGAGGATATAGTAGATAACTGCCCGACCATGGGCAATCCGGACCAAGCGGACGCCGATGGAGATGGCAACGGTGACATGTGTGACGCCGACCGCGATGGTGATGGCGTCTCAAATGAAGTTGATATGTGCCAGGCAACCCCGATTGGCTCGCGTGTCAGCATCGAAGGATGCAACGGTCAGCAATTGATTGATTTCCGCTGTATCCAGGAGAACTTTAAAAACCACGGCCAGTATGTCACCTGCGTTGCTAAAGCCGCTAGCGAGGCAGTAAGTCTCGGCCTAGTGAGCCAGGAAGACAGAGGAAAGATCGTCAGCCAAGCTGCCAAGAACAAGTAATACAAGCTACCCTTATTAACTAGTCAGCCAAAAAACGGCCCACCCTGAAACCACAGGTTGGGCCGTTTACTTTTTCAGAATCAATCCCGCGAACCGGGACGTCAAAAGGGAGACAGGCAACTTTCCCCTAAGGTCCTCTGGGAAAACAGAGAAAATGGGGGACACAATACCTATTCAAATCTTCCAGAGTCCGCCCCACCGGGTCAGTTCGAGGTCAAACCAGACTAAACTGCAGCAATATCGAGATAAATGGCCATTACCTCCCCTGCAAATAAGCTTATAGGCCCTTTTTCTGGGGGTAAAAATGGGCTTATAAATTCAGACCGTCTTCTATGGTCAGTCTTTACTTTTCCTCTCCCCCTTTAAACACTCCCTTCACATTGCACAGTTCTGCCATATATGATGTCCAAGGCCTGGCGCCGCCCCCTACGCATCCACCCTCAACTTTCAAGCTTTACCCCTTTAGATCAATACGTTGCACGCCTGATTTCTACACCAGCCTTCTCTGGCACAGTCATTGCGACTACACACTTTATCAACTTGGGAATCAATACGAGACCCATGCTTGGAACACGTCCGCAACCATTCACCCTGACAGGAGGACATATGATCGGAAAATTTGTTATTGAAAGAGCAAAAGACGAACACTTTTACTTCAACCTCAAAGCAGTCAACGGACAGGTGATCCTGACCAGTGAGATGTACAAGGCCAAGGCGAGTGCCCAGAACGGCATCGAGTCGATCCAGAAAAATTCGGCTGCTGATGCCAACTATGAACGAAAAGAATCCAAGGACAACAGACCCTATTTTGTGCTGAAGGCACAAAATCAACAGATCATCGGCCAAAGCCAGATGTACTCCTCTACATCAGCGATGGAGACGGGGATCGCTTCGGTTAAACACAATGGCCCCAGTAAGACGGTGGAAGATCTCACTCTTTAACCTGAGGCTAAGGAGCAGGGTCAGGTTTCCAGGATTTCCAGATCGTGGGCACCTGACATAATTCGAGCAATACGATTACTGAGAAGGCGGCCAGATGGCCGCCTTCTTGCTTTTACGGGGGAAGGCCCGTATATTCACTACAGGCCAAGAGCTGTTCATCGCCCGAAATTGAAGGGGAATCATCGCCCTTTTCCCGAGCCGCAAAGAAGCCGGTTCGGGGGCGGAAACATTGCCATGACACCTGAAAGCCATTCAGAGAAACCATGCTCCTGCTGATCACCTATGTTCTTGTCGCCCTGGTCTTCTCCTTCCTCTGCTCCATCGCCGAGGCGGTCATGCTGAGCGTGACCAGCGCGCATGTTGTCCTGCTGGAGCAGGAGGGGAAGCGCTCCGGGGTGCTGCTGGCCGGGCTGAAGGGTGATATCAACCAACCCCTCGCGGCCATTTTGACCCTCAACACCATCGCGCACACCGTCGGTGCCGCCGGGGCGGGTGCGCAGGGCGCCGCCGTCTTCGGCGAGGTTTACCTCGGGGTGATCTCCGCAATCCTGACGCTGCTGATTCTGATCTTCTCCGAGATCATCCCCAAGACCCTCGGTGCCCACTACTGGCGACAGCTGGCTCCGGCGACCGCCTATTTTCTTAAGGGGTTGGTCTGGATCCTCTACCCCTTCGTCAAGCTCTCCGCGCTCCTCACCCGGGGGATGATGACCCATGGCCCGACCCTCGCCGGTTTCAGTCGACACGAGTTCGCCGCCATGGCCGAGATCGCGCACCGCGAAGGGCAGCTGGAGGAGATCGAGTCGGTGATCCTGAAAAACCTGATGCGGATGCGGCACACTCCGATCACTGACGCCATGACACCGCGAACCGTCGTCTTCTCCCTGCCCCAGAGGCTGCGGGTGGAAGAGTTCTTCCACCGTTACGATCATATCCGCTTTTCGCGGATTCCGGTCTACGACCGCAGCACCGACGACGTGCGGGGGGTTGTGCTGCGCAGTGATCTGCTGCTGGCGCAGGCACGGGGGAACGGCAGCAACACCCTGAAGCGCTATCGCAGGCCCCTTCCTGCGCTACCGGCGACCATGTCGATGGCAAAAGCCTTTGACGCCTTCATGCGGCATCGCACCCATATGCTGCTGGTCGTGGATGAGTTTGGCGGTGTGAAGGGGGTGTTGACGCTGGAGGATCTCATCGAAACCCTGCTCGGGCTCGAAATCACTGACGAAGGGGACAGCGAGGTCGATATGCAAGAGTTGGCGCGCAGACTCTGGCGCAAGCGGGCAAAGAAGATGCAGATCCTCGACGATTCAAACGACCAGTAACGGGGTTGGAATCTTGAAAAAGGGTCAAAAAGGGGACAGGCTACTTTTCCGAAAAGCAGCCTGTCCCCTTTTTTCGTTGGCTTTTAAAGCATGAAATTCAACTGAACAGACTGTGTCTTTTATTTTTACCTTTTATCCATCGTATTGTAGTCGTCTGCTTCTACATGATCCCCGGTGGAATCCAGAAAAGACCCTTTTTGCGAATCTTTAACAACTTCCACCTGATCATGAGCCACGGAACAGATCGTCCCACAAGCCGTGCATTCATAAAGTTTTTCATGAAACTGATAGGCATCCAGTGCGATCTCATGGGTAACCATACAATGGCAAGTCGGACAGATAAATTCGGTGCAGACTTTCTGCTGCTGTTGGACACGACCCTGGATAATCTTCAAGTGCTCTCCAGAAAACGTCCAGATTGCGCCACAATCACCGCATTCACGTGCATCCTGAGAGAACCCGTCTGCATGCGTATCAATTGCCACTTGCCGACCTTTGCATAATGGACACTTCATTATTTGATCTCCTATCAAGGCAAAACAAAGACATTATAAAAAATGCTTACTGTTTAATTATCCTCTATTAACTCGATAATGCAATTCAGGTCCTGGATTGAGGAAAAACTTACTTAATTTCCGATCAAGCCCTTCATGGTTGCTGCCTGCGACTATTCCCTTTAGAATGGCCATTCCTGTTTATGACCACTGATCACGACATCACCGCCTCACCCGGTGCGAACCGAACGAAAGGACTAAAACATGAAAGTAGTCGCATTCAACGGCAGCCCACGTAAAGATGGCAACACCAGTCACGCCCTGAAGCTGGTGACGGCGGAACTGGAAGCGGCGGGGATCGCAACCGAGATCGTCACCGTGGGAAATCAGGCGATCCGCGGCTGCACCGCCTGCGGACTGTGCGCCAAGAACAAGAACGAGCAGTGCGTCCTCCCCGGTGACGAGGTCAACGCCTGGGTCCAGAAGATGAAAGAGGCCGATGGCATCATCCTCGGCTCGCCGGTGCACTTCGCCGCCATGTCGGGGGCGATGAAGTCGTTTCTCGACCGCGCCTTTTACGTCTCCGGCATGAACGGCGGCCTGTTCCGGCACAAGGTCGGCGCCTCGGTGGTCGCCGTGCGCCGCTCCGGCGGCATGCCGACCTTTGAGCAGCTGAACAACTTTTTGCTCTATTCTGAGATGCTGATCCCCACTTCCAACTACTGGAACGTCATCCACGGCCGGATGCCGGGCGAAGTGGAGCAGGACCTGGAGGGGGTGCAGATCATGCGCGTGCTGGGCAAAAACATGGCCTGGCTGCTGCAGCTGGTCGAAAACGGCAAAGGTAAGGTGACACCACCGGCGCAGGAAGCCAAGACCTACATGCATTTTATCCGCTGAGCACAACGGCGTCACAGCGCCGCCTGAACAAGGACAAAGGGGCCAGTCGACTCGATACAACAGCCGTCTGGCCCCTTTTCTGCCGCATCAAAACGCGGGGTAACCCGTCCTCTTTCAATAGCACCTCATTCATTAAACTTTCTGCGCTAAATCAATCAGATAGATCAACTTCCCCCACTTGAAATTTTTTTCTTTCCAGTGCTTGACGCCTCAGGCTCCGGTGATATGCTGACGGCACCCACCTGCAACATTAGCTTTTTCCAACGAAAGGAGTTCGCCATGCAAAAAAGATTTTTGACCTGTATCCTGATCAGTCTATTGAGTTGCCTCACGGCGACTACCGCCCTCGCCCTGACAGCTCAGGAGCAACTCGGGAAGGTTCTGTACTATGACCAGTACCTCTCCCTCAACCAGAACCAGTCCTGCGCCACCTGCCACCATCAAAAAGCCGGTTTTGCCGATCCGGACAATCTGCTCGACCCGTTCAACAACGTCGTCTCGCTGGGCTCGGATCTTACCTTAAACGGCGGCCGCAATGCACCGACCGCAGCCTACGCCGCCTTCACCCCAATCTTCCAGTGGGACGCGGCAGCGGGGCTCTATATCGGCGGGCAGTTCTGGGACGGCCGCGCCGACACCCTGAAGGACCAGGCCAAGGGACCGTTTCTCAACCCGGTCGAAATGGCCATGGCCAATGAGGCTGCGGTCATCGCCGCCATTGCCAGCGCCGGCAACCCCAACTACAAAAACTACCTCAAGCTCTTCCAGCGCGCCTACGGTGTCGACCTGACGACCATCGATTACAGCAACACCGCGCAAATCCTCGCCCTTTATGACCAGGTCGCCGAAGCGATTGGTGCCTTCGAGCAAACGCCACGTTTCATCGAGTTCAACTCGAAATACGACTACTACCTGGCCGGACTGACCACGCTTAACGCTCAGGAACTTTCCGGGCTGGCGCTGTTTGAAGGGGCCGCCGGCTGCGCCCTGTGCCACCCGAGCCAGGCGCTGGTCAATGCCAACGGGACCATCGTCCCGCCGCTGTTCACCGACCACACCTACGACAACCTCGGTGTCCCGAAAAGCACGAATCCCCTGATCAGCGGCAACCCCATCGACTACGGTCTCGGCGGCCGGCTGGCCGATACCAACGAAAACGGCAAATTCAAGGTATCGACCCTGCGGAACCTTACGCTAACTGCCCCCTACGCCCACAACGGCTACTTTGCCACCCTGGCGCAGATCGTCAACTTCTACAACACCCGCGACGTTGGCTTCTGGGCGCCACCCGAGGTGCCGGAGAACGTCAATGTCACCGAGTTGGGCAACCTGGGTCTGACCCCGCAGCAGGAGGCCGACCTGGTCGCCTTCCTCATGACCCTGACCGACGGCTTCGGCGGTGCCATGCCGGCAAATTTCGTCCTGCCAACGATCACGCCGCTGGACTAGCTCTGCACGAAAAGAGACGGGCTCCCTTTTAAAAAAAAAGGGAGCCCGTCTCTTTTTCCTCAGTTGAATCGACCTTGCCGTCATGGCACCGCGACTGGTGCTTTCCGCTTGACCGGGCCGGGGAGAACAATCGCAACCCTTACGACGTCGTGCGGCGCACCGTCGCCCGCTTTGTCGGCACGGTCTGCATCACACTGGTGCTGGAAGCGCTGATCATGATCGTCAAATACAGCCAGCTGGAGTTGGCCGGCAACCTCTACTTCCCGGTCGGCATTTTGGTCGGCGCCAGTATCCTGTTGATCGGTATGGGTGTTTTTCTACACCTGAGCCGGGCCGACTGCACCTCTGCTAAAGACTAGGACTGCACCCTTCCGAAACCCTATCGACAAAAAACAGACAGAGCCGGTTCTCGCGAGAACCGGCCCTGATTTTTTTTGTCTAACCTGAAACATGAAACCTGGCAACTCAAGCCGCAGCCTGCCGCTCGTACCCTTCCACCATCTGCACATAGCGCTGCTCCAGCTCCGGTGTCTTCGCCGCGGCCGTTGCATAGGCGTCCAGCATCCGCTCGCGTACCGTTTCCGGCAGCACCCGCTCGGCCAAAGGATAGAGGATGGTGTCTTCCTTGTCGATATGGCCGCGCAGCAGCGCCGCATAACCCTTGGCATGCTCAGCGATAATCGTCGCCTGACCCAACACACCATCGACGGCTTTTTGTGCAGCGTCTTCAATGGCGCGCACGTGGGCACGGCCCTGATCATGCTCAATCTGCATCGCCTCGATCGGCGACTGTTTTTCCGGCATGCCGTTTTTGATCAGCTCGACAAACAACACGTCCTCTTCTTTGGCGTGGTGAAAGCGGTCGGCGTAGTTGCGGATGAAATCGACCGCATCGAGATAGAACTGCCAGTTACGAAACTTCCCCTGTTCCAGCAGCAGAGTGTTGTGCTCGACCAGAGCGATCATGCGCAGGATCAGCTGGTGCTCAACAACCATCACTTGGGTCACGTCGGTTTTCATGGTCAGTTTCTCCTTTCACCGTTAACACCAATCACCACCACTTCAACCGGGACAGCCTTGCCCGACTGCTTGACGGCAGTCTCGGCCAACATCGCCAGACCACGGCAACAAGGGACCTCCATGATGGTCACCGTCACCGACTGTACATCGTTGTTGGCAATCATCGCCGCCAGTTTCTCGACGTAGGGGCTGGTGTCGTCAAGTTTCGGGCAAGCATTCACCAGCACCCGCCCCTTGATGAAATCGCGGTGGAATTCCGGGTAAGCAAACGGCACGCAGTCGGCGGCGATGAGCAAATGGGCATTTTGCAGATACGGCGCAGTCGACGGCACCAGATGGAGTTGGGTCGGCCACTGACGCAGTTCTGACGGCCGATTGCCGGTCTGATCGGTAGCGACGGTCTCATTCTTCTCGATGGTACGGACCTGACTGCCGGGGCAGCCGCAAGCAAGGTTTGTCATCGTATTGTCTCCTGTTATAAGTTTTTTGTTCTTAGTCTTGAACAGAATCGAGGTAAGCGTTGATCTCCTGCTCAATCTGCGCTTCGGCCTCGGCGCCGAGGGCGTGAATCGAGACCACGTCCTTGACCAGGCAGATGCCGACGCCGCAGGTGACGCAGCCGATGTCGAATTTCTGCAGGATCTCACCGATAACCGGATGCTGTTCGATGGTCTTGTTGATGGCCTGTTCGCCAATGCCGTGCTGAAGGTTCATGATTTCGCTCCTTTGTTCGCTGCTGTTAAGGCGAGCATAGGGCAAAACCGGCGGGGAAAATTTGATGCAGATCAAATAGGAGACAAAATAAGTCATATTTTGCGTTGCACGAAAAAGTATCGATTCTACGACCGCATCCGCTTCACCAGGGACGGACCTTGCCGAGGTAGTCGATGAGCAGTCCACTCTGGGCCGGGGTCAATCCGAGCAGCACCTCGGCCAGTCCGGCCGCACTCTCCTCGGGTTGCAGCGGCGCCGCATCCCCCCCCATGCGGGTGCGCACCCACCCCGGGTGGAACGCCACAGCGGTGATGCCACGCGGCGCAAGGTCGACAGCGAGCCCCTTCATGACCATGTGCAGTGCCGCCTTGGAAGTGCGGTAAGCGTAATGCCCGCCGCTGCTGTTTTCGGCGATACTCCCCATGACGCTCCCCATGCTGGCAATGATCCGCCGCTGGCTGGCGGCGACCGACTCGACAAAGGCCGCTGCCAGACGCAGCGGAGCGATGGTATTGATCCGGAAGGTCTCCAGCCAGTCGACAACCGTGAGTTCATCGAGCCCCTGCAACTCCGGGCCGTAAACCCCGGCATTGTTGAACAGGATGTCGATCGGCGTCCCCGCCAGTTGCGCGGCGAGGGCAGAAATCTGCTGCTCATCGCCCACATCAAGCCGATGCAAGGTGACCGCCATCTGCCCGGCCCAGGCCTGCTGCATAGCCGCCTGCTCCGGCTCACGGCAGCAAGCGATGACCCGCCATTGCAGTCCGGCGAAGACCTTCGTCAGTTCAAGCCCAAGGCCGCGGTTGGCACCAGTGATCAGAATTGTCGGCATGATGTTCTCCTTTTCCGGCGGTTAGGACCGCACGCCTGGTCTACTCGACCCGCCGTTTGGTAATGAAGCTGCCGTTGCCGCCCAGAAAGTCGCGAAACAATCCACGAAACTCGGGGACGACAGATTGACGGACCGCATCACGCTGCAGCAGGGCGGCGCTCCAGGCCTGCAGTTTCGGCAACTGCGCGAGCAAGCCGAGCGGCTGGAGTTCCTGCACCAGGTCAATGCGTAAAAACAGTGGGGCGATGGCAACGTCGATCAGGGCCAGATCGGGGCCATTAAAAAACGGTCCGGGACCGAGCTGCGCCTCAATGCGCTCAAGCTTGCTCCGCAGGGTGGCGCGGCGCTGGTCACACTCGGTCGCCTCCTGTGCCAGGCAGAGGCGGTAAAGATCGACGAACAGTTCGGAGGAGAATTCGATCCAGCCCCGGTTTTCGGCCTTGCGTAGCGGTGCAGCCGGATGCAGGGAGGGGGGATTGACCTCATCAAGGTATTCGCAGATCACCATCGACTCGAACAGTACGGCTTCGCCGACTTTCAGCACCGGCACTTTACCCAGCGGTGAAATCTGCAGAAACCAGTCGGGCTTGTGCTTCAGGTCAATGTAGGTGATATCGTAGTCCACCGCTTTTTCGTTGAGCAAAATCGCGGCACGCTGTACGTAGGGACAGAGTTTGAAGCTGATCAGTTCCGGTTTGAGCATCATAAAGCACCCCCTTGTTATTCCGACAATATCACCCGGCCGGCCGATTGCAACCGGCAGCAAAAATTAGCCGGTGCTCCCGGTTGCAAACGACGATCAGCGTCACTGCCAAGCAAAAAAGGGAGCGCAAATACGCTCCCCTTCGACACTTGCATTTTTTTAGAAAGCGGATACGGCCTGTTCAACTCCAGGTGAAGATCAAAGTGGCAGAGTGAAGCTGACCCGGGTCCCTTCTTGCGGACGACTCTTGATCTCGATTTTGCCACCATGTCCCTCAACAATCTGGCGGACAATGCACAAACCGAGACCGAGGCCGCCGGGAGTGGTGGTCGTGGCGTTGGCACGGTAGAATTTGTCAAAGGCGCGGCGCAGTTCGGCGTCAGTCATCCCTACGCCCTGATCACTGACGCAGAATTGCAGCATCGAATCCGCCATCGTCACCTCCAGCACGACCGGGCCACCCTGTGGAGAATACTTGATCGCGTTGCCGATCAGGTTCTCCAGCACCTGGGTTATCCGTCCGGCATCGCAGACCACCATCTCCGGGAGATCCGCAGCGCAGCGCAGCTCCACCTGGTGTCGCGGTGCATTCTGCCGGAAATGCTCGATCACCCTCTGCAATATGGACTGCAACCTGGTTGACTTTGATTCGAACGCCAACCCGCGGCCGATCTGGATGAGGCTGACATCGAGCAGATCGCCGATCAGCCGCTCCAGCGCTTCCCCGCGGCCATATATTTCGGTGGCGAATTCGCGTTGCTGAGACGCATCGTAGTTGCCGGAAAGCAGCAGTTCGGAATAGCCCATGATCGCCGTCAACGGGGTGCGTAATTCATGTGCCGCAGTGGAGATAAACTCATCTTTGGCCCGGTCGAGGTCGCGCAACTGCTGCTCGCCGCGCTTGTAGCTGATGGCAATGGCGGTCAGTGAGGCGGCCGAGTCGATCAGGTCGAGTTCATCGGCCTGCGGCTCGCGCGGGGTGTCGTAATAAAGGGCGAAGCTGCCGAGGACATTGCCATCATGGGCAATGATCGATTCCGACCAGCAGGCGCGCATCGGCGTACGCTCGATCAGACGGCGCGCCCGTTGCCAGTAGGGATGGGTCAGGATATCAGCGACGATGACCCGTTCGCGGCGAAACACCGCGGTGCCGCAGGAACCGACGCCATCGCCGATGCGCATCCCCTCGATGGCATCGCTGTAAAAATCAGGCAGGCTTGGCGCCGCCGCCTTGTGCAAAGTGCCACGCTCAGCGTCAAGCAGCAGGATGGAACAGCGCACGCCCTCGCCGAGAGCTTCGATAAAGCGGACAATCGCCTCGCAAATATCGGGCAGACTGTGGTCGCGATAAAGAAGCTCCAGCACTTGAGCGCGCCCCTTTTGCAGCTGCTGATCGAGATGAATCCGGGTGCGATCGCAGACCTGAAGCAAGAAACCGCTCGGCTCACCACCACCAGAGCCCAAGGGGAAAAGACAGGCATCGCCCCAGAGCAGCCGGCCATCGCTGGCCCGAAAACAGAGGCGGGACGGTGCATCGAGCGGGACAGCAGGGAGTGGTGATTGCAACAGGGTGGCTAAGGGCAGTCCTTCGAGCTGTTGCTCCGAATAACGGGTGAACCGTGCAAAGGCGGGATTGCCGCTTTTAATCAGACCGGCCCCGTCAATGGTGGCGTGGGCAACCAACGGACTGTGAAAAAGATGTTCAAGGGTGCGTAAATTTTGCATAGGGTGCTCCCCCCAAAACCCAATAAAGATGCGGGCCGAAATGAAACGGCGTAATTTGAAGGATTAAAAAGCAAGCAATGTGCCATTTCATAAAAGATTTTGAACGATTAAGCCGGTTACCATTTAAGCGAAATTAACACCAATTCACGCCAGAAAACTGACCAGAACATCGAGAAGTAACGACCAGACAACGGCATTGGTTTTGATTAACTTGAACTTCCCGCTATTACTCGTTACAGACAACCGATCAACGGCAGATATCCATCCCCTTACGCGGCTAAATGGTTGATGAGACCGGAAGGATGCAGGCTTTTGATTTGACTCCGACACCCGGAACGCAGCATAATCGGGCAGATTAAAATTACGAGAAACAGACGCATTGCGCTCTTTTCCGGGTAGCCAGGAGCAGGGAATACGTTCAATTGAGGTGAGATGTGAACTTAAGAATTCTGATTATTGACGATGAAAGATGCATCCGCGATTCACTGGCTATATACCTGACCGATCTCGGCCATGACGTCTATGTTTCGGAAAACCCCTCTTTCTGCTCGGTGGCCAACAAGTGCCTCTGCGAACAAACCTACCCCTGCGCCGACATCCTGCTCATTGACCAGAACATGCCCACCTGCAAAGGTCTGGAATTTATCCGTGAGCAATCCCTTCTGGGGTGCAAACTGCAACCCCACCACCAGATCATCATGTCCGGGACTGTCTCCCCCGACATGATACAGGACGCCAAAGAGCTCAGTTGTCAAATCGTTCAAAAGCCATTTTCGCTCGCGCAGCTTGAACAACTGATCAAAAACCTTTCCACCAACATAAATCCGAACCGCCAGCTCAGCCCGGCTCCGGAGAGTTGGGGAGACAGGTTCTCATGGGCAATGCTACACTGATCAGGGTAAACTCCCCTTCCACACTCTCGATACTCATCGTCCCATCATGCTTGGCGATGATATCGCCAATTATCGCCAATCCCAACCCGGTCCCCTGCTGCGACAGCTTGGTGCTAAAAAAAGCGTCACGGACCCGATCTAGATTCTCGGCAGGGATGCCGATTCCGTTATCCTCGACCTGCAGGACAAAGCAGCTCTGGGGATCAGACGGCATCACCCGGGCACTGACACGGACTTTTTTTATTCTGGAGTCATCTGTGACTTCGCCCAGTGCATCACAGGCATTGTCGAGCAGGTTGACAACAATCTGCTGAACCCCCTGAGGATGAACCAGAATCGGCGTCGGTTCTTGTGGCAAATCAACGACAATGTTGATCGCCTGCTGATCGATCTTCACCCGGACCAGAGAGATCGCTTCGATGATCAGGGCAACGATGTCGACACAGGCCACCTCACCCCTGGTGTCTCTTGAGTAATGCAACAGATTTCGGGTCAGGCTCGCAACCCGCTCGCCCTCTTTAAGGATACGCTCGGCGAGGCTGCCGACCCGCTCCACCCTTTCAGGGGCTTTATGAATCAGTGCGGCAAAGTTGAGAATTCCCTGCATCGGGTTGTTGATCTCGTGTGCCACACCGGCGGCAATAGTCCCCAAGGCCGCAAGTTGGGCCGAACGGTGGAATTCCTCCATCAACCGCTTCCGCTCAGTGATGTCGTAGAAAAAACCGTGAATGACGTTCCGACCATCAATTTCTAACTGGGTCGCCATGATCTCGACATGAACCAGCTCCCCGTTTTTGGTGATCAGTCGGTCTTCAATAACCTCTGCGTCCGCGCGATCTTGCTGCTCCCTGAAATTGCGGGTCAAACCGTCTTTGACCAACCCGGGGGGATGAAGAAAACTCTGCGGCTGGCCGACGACCTCCTCGACCCGACGTCCGATCATACGGGCCAGCGACCGGTTGCAATCAAGAATAATCCCCGATTCGGCGTCGGCAACCGCAGAACCGTGCGCGGCCTCTTCGAACAGGACACGGAATTTCTTTTCACTGTCGGCCAGAGCTTTTTTGGCGCGTTTGCGTTCCGAGATGTCATGCATGATCGAAAACAGCAGCGGATGCCCCTGCAGCTGCACCGGCGACGAATGAACCTCGACATGGCGGATCTCCCCGGAAGCCAATCGATGGCGGAATTCGAAGTAGTTGACCTGTGCATTCAGCGCCTGCTCCATGGCATGGGCAATTTCATTGGGTGGCTCAACATTGATCAGATCGATCCCCATCGCCTTGAGCTGTTCGGGCTGATAGCCGTAAAAACGGCAGGCCGCTGTATTGGCATAATCGCGTTGTGATCCCGAAACATCCGGTGAAAACGCTCTTCACTTTCGCGCAGGGCCTCCTCTGCCTGCCGACGCAGCACCGACTCCCAGGCCAGATCGGCAAGTCTCTGCACCGTTCTGACATCGTCCTCATCATAGTCAGTCGGCTTATTACCGACGCCTAAAATCGCAACAATCTTATGATCACGGAAAACCGGCACCACCAGCTCACGCTGTATCGGTGCATGGCCGGGAGGCAACCCTCGCTTATGGGCCAATCGGGCATAATCGTTATGAATCACCGGGGCACGTTGTCGGATGCAATCGACCCAGACCCCGGCTTTATCAATCGGATAATGAAGTATCTCCGGTTGCATCTGACACATTTTGCTGCGGGTGTTCGTCGACCAGGCTTGCAACGTCAGGATCCGCTGATCACTGTCGACAAAGTGGTAAAAGCCAACCTGGCTGTTTGTCAGGGTTTCTACTTCATCGAGAAATCTGCAGAGCAGTTCGTTCACTGAGTGCCCGGTTGCGTATTCAATCAGGCGCAACTGCGCGGAGAGAACAGCCTCCTCCTGTTTGCGCGCGGTAATATCCTGAGTAAAACCGAGGGCGCTGACGGCAGTCCCATTGGCGTCAAACTGCAAATCCGCCTTCTCGCGCACCCAGCGTACATTGCCATCAATCAGAATCCGGTGCTCGATATCGTAGGTGGCCCCCTTGAGTGCCGCCCGCCACATCTGATTGACAAACGACCGATCCTCCGGGTGGATGATCTCCAGAAAACGTTGCAAATCCATTTCGGTGCCGGGTGGAATGTGGAACATTGAATAGAGTTCCTGCGTCCAGTTCAGATCACCACTTTGCAGATTAAGGTCCCAGCCACCGACCCGGCCCAAAGCCTGAACCTTTTCAAAGACCACCTGCTGTTGCTTCAGGGCGTTCTCTGCGGCCTGTGATTTTTTCAGCGCGGTATCCCTGACACTGAATTGACGATTGATGATCGTCCGGAAAAGCAGAAGCCCGCAGAGCCCTAAAAACCAGACGCCAACGTGGTAAGCGGCTTGTTTGGGGAGAGAGTCCTGATAGATGGCGCGGTAGGGTGCAAGGGGGACAGAAAGGCTGATGCCACCCCGGATATCGCCAACTTTGTCGTCCGGTGAGTCATGACACGCGAGGCAGCTCTCCTCTACCGGCAGGGGGAACATCACCCGCAGAGAGTCTTCACCCAAATGACTTATGTACTCATCCGCGGAACGGGGGTTCGATTCAAAAGCCTGTAGTGCCTGCTTCTCCCAGAGATCTGGGGCATTCTCAGGACGTATCGGGTTCAGGCTGGTAATATGGCTCACGACTCCCGACGTCGCTTCATCAAGTTCGTAAACCTGCCGGGTCATATAGGCGGGATTGACCAGAGT
>Ga0209231_1000635_pt1 | contig 17917 bp, 15 predicted proteins | sample Deesub45470m_DNA_FD_188086 | JGI IMG/M metagenome (GOLD analysis project Ga0209231, IMG submission 188086) | Deep subsurface microbial communities from North Pacific Ocean - 450_OLKR46/470m Metagenome (SPAdes) (version 2) | ecosystem: Environmental > Terrestrial > Deep subsurface > Unclassified ... | reverse complement strand
GCCGGGCTGGATTACTGTCGGGGCGACTGGGTGGTGGTGATGGATTGCGATTTGCAGGACAGGCCCGAAGAGATACCGCGCCTGTATGCACGGGCGCAGCAGGGCTTCGATGTTGTGCTGGCGCGGCGCGGCGCGCGGCGTGATCCGCTGCTCAAACGCCTTACTTCGTGGCTGTTCTACAAACTGTTCAGCTATCTTGCAGATATCGACTACGACGGGCAGACGGGCAATTTCCGCATCATGTCGCGCAAGGTCGTGGCAAATTTTTTGCGCATGGGCGAACAACTGCGTTTCTTCGGCGGCCTGGTGCAATGGCTGGGCTTTCCTACCGACAGCATAGAGGTGGCGCACGCCGAGCGTTTTGAGGGTAACTCCACTTATACTTTTTCCAAGCTGTGGAAGCTCGCCGCCGAAACCATCATCGCGTATTCCGACAAGCCGTTGCGGCTGGCAGTGCGTTTCGGTTTCCTGATGGCCTTCTTTTCCTTCTGTTATGGCATGTACATCCTGGGGCATGCCCTGCTGTACGGCTCACCGATTCCCGGCTGGAACAGTCTGATCGTCTCGCTGTATTTCATCGGCGGTATCATCATAGCCATACTCGGCATCATCGGCATTTATCTGGGCAAGACCTTCGATGAAAGCAAGAAGCGGCCGTTATATATCGTCAGGCGGGCTACCTTTGATGAGCAACCTGATTAAGCCCACGCCGTGGGATGCGGCGGCGTTTGGCATCCATACCTGGGAGCTGCTCGAATATTCCGAAGCCGCGCTGCAACAGGCGGCGCAGACGGCAGGCCATCACACCCTCAGGGTCGATCCGCTGGCAGACAAGCGCCTGCTGCACGAATATGGTTTTTATTACTGCGATACGCTGGTGGAACCGCATTGCGATGCGAAGCGCTTACGCAAGCTGCACCATGCGGATGCAACCATTTCCAGGGCGGTTAGCGTTGAACAGGCCTTGTCGATTTGCCATGGTGCATTTGCACATGGACGTTTTCACCGGGATTTCAACTTGCCACGGGCAGGCGCCGACCTGCGCTATGACAATTGGCTGAGGCAATTGCTCGCAGCCGGGCAGGTTTACGGCTTGTATTGGCAGGGTGAATTGGCGGGGTTCATCGCATACAGCGGCAATAATCTGTTGCTGCACGCGCTGGCTGAACAGCAGCGCGGTCAGGGGCGGGCAAAATACTGGTGGAGTGCAGTGTGCGGTGAATTGCTGGCGCTGGGGCATGAAGAAGTGAAAAGCTCGGTTTCCGCCAGCAATCTCGCCGTGCTCAATCTGTACGCCTCGCTGGGATTTGGCTTCAAACATCCGCAGGACATATACCATCGTATGACGCAAACTATTGATGAAACAAACGGCAGCCGCGCATGAGCTATTTCTATATCTTCATGACCATTCTGCTGACCGTGTACGGCCAGATCGCCATCAAATGGCAGGTGCTCAAGGTCGGCGCCCTGCCCGAAGGGACGGCAGAAAAAGTCAGCTTCTTGCTGCATCTGTTGCTGAACCCGTGGATCGTAAGTGCGCTCGCCGCCGCCTTTCTCGCCTCGTTTTTCTGGATGGCCGCGATGACCCGCTTGCAGCTCAGTCACGCCTATCCCTTCATGGGGCTGACCTTCGTGCTGGTGCTGCTGGCCAGCGGCCTATTCTTTCAGGAACCCGTCACCCTGCTCAAGGTCGTGGGCGTCGCGCTGATAGTGCTCGGCCTGGTGGTGGCGAGTCAGGGTTAATCCTGCGAAACGCGTCAGCTAATGAAGAATTCACGGATAGCAGCGGTGATGCGCGCGATGTCCCCGGTGTTCATCTCATAAAACAGCGGCAGCCGCAGCAGACGATCGCTCAGCGCGTCCGTTGCCTGCATGCTGCTGCCCTCGCGCCCGTAGCGACGACCCGCCGGGGAAGAATGCAGCGGCACATAATGGAATACCGGGTGGATACCCTGTGATTTGAGGTGCGCGATCAGCCTGCTGCGAGTGTCCAGGCTGTCGAGCAGGACGTAGAACAGGTGGCCGTTGCTGTCTTTATCGAAGTTGGCAAGGCGCAACTTTCCGGATTGTTGCAGCGGGGCGAGTTGCATCGCGTAGGCGGTGCAGATGCTGCGCCGTTTGGCGATGATTTCGTCGGCGCGCTCCAGCTGCGCGTAGAGGAAGGCGCTGACCAGCTCACTGGGCAGGTAGGACGAGCCGATGTCCACCCAGGTGTACTTGTCCACTTCTCCCCGGAAGAACTGGCTGCGGTTGGTTCCCTTCTCGCGGATCACCTCGGCGCGTCCGGCAAAACGCGCATCGTTCACCAGTAGCGCGCCCCCCTCGCCGCTGATGATATTCTTGGTCTCGTGAAAACTCAGGCAGCCGAAATGTCCTATGCTGCCCAGTGCGCGTCCCTTGTAGGTGGAGAGCAGGGCCTGCGCGGCATCTTCCACTACCAGCAGCCTGTGCTTTTCGGCAATCTCCATGATGCGATCCATCTCGCACGGCACGCCCGCGTAATGCACCGGCACGATAACCCGGGTTCTGGGGGTGATGGCGGCTTCGATCAGCTGCTCGTCGATGTTCAGCGTGTCCGGGCGTATGTCCACAAACACCGGCACGGCACCGCGCAGCACGAAGGCGTTGGCGGTGGAGACAAAGGTGTAGGAGGGCAGTATGACTTCGTCGCCGGGCTGGATGTCGCACAGTATCGCGGCCATTTCCAGCGCGCCGGTGCAGGAGTGGGTGAGCAAAGCCTTGTGACAGCCCAGCTTTTCCTCAAACCAGCGATGGCATAGCTTGGTGTAGGCACCGTCGCCGGAGAGATGGCCTTGCGCCACGGCATCGGCGATCAGCGAGAGCTCGCGGCCGATGATGAAAGGTTTGTTGAACGGTATGGGTTTCATGGGGTGTACGCAGGGAGCAATGGGCTCATTTTATCGTTAATCCAGTCCGGCAGGCAGCACCGCGGCAAAGCAAATAGAGTTTGTCTCCCCCGAGCTGATACACTTTGACGTTTCTTCCTGCTTCGGGATCGGCGGTCATGGAAATGATGAATCCGGATTCCAGATCGGGTGGCGGGAATTGCAGCGCCTGCACCGGATAGCGCTGCTGGTTGATGTAGGCCGCCACGTTCAGGCCGTTGGTAGTCACGTCGTTGACATAAAGCGGCTGCTCCCCGGTGAGGGTGATGATATCGGTGGCGGTCACGGCGTAATTTTCGCCGCGGTATTGATGCTGATAATAGGGAAAGGCCACCAGTCCCAGCACGAAGTTGAGCGCGATCGCCGCGGTCAGCCAGCGGCGGGTGGTGAGCATGGCCGGGTTGCCCGCACGCCAGATCAGTCGTGCGGCAATCAGCGCGAACAGCGGATAGACCGGCATTAAATAGCGCACCCCGCTGTGCGGTGCCAACCAGTAAGGCAGGAAGTTCAGCGCGGCGATCAGCAGTGCGCTGCGAAAGTGCAGAGGCTGGGCTTCGCCCTGGGTAATTCTTCCGCGCAGGGCGAAGTAGGCGACCAGTATGCCGGCTGGCAGCAGGCCTGACCAGACTTCCAGCGGGTATTGCAACAGTTTGGTGAGGTAGTCGCCGAGGTTGGGCAGGGCAAGTTTGGCGAGGATTTCATCGAACATGCGTCCGCTCTGTCCATGCCCGGCCGGGATGATCGCAAACCAGATCAGCGGTGCAGCCAGCATGACGGCGTGTGCCGCCAGCGACGCGGGGCTGAGCAGAACCTTGCGATAGGCAGCGACGCGCGCGAGTACCAGCAGGCTGATGCCGTAAAATACATAGGCGGTGAATGCCTTGCTTAGAAATGCACAGCTCAGCGCGATGGCCGCGAGCCAAAGCAGATTGCGGCGTTGTTCTGTGCAAGCGACCCATAGCGTGGCGATGGACGTGAAGATGAATAGCGCAAACAACGGATCTACATAGGCCAGCCAGCCGTGGTACATCAGTACATCGTCGAAGGTCAGATAAATCAGTGCGGCAAAGACCGCAAAGCTGCGATCAAGAAATAAGCGCAAGACCAGCCAGTACAACACGGCGGCCGTGGCCAGCGTTGCGCTGAGGGTCAGCCCGCGCGCCACCTCCAATACATGGGACCAGCCGAACAGATAGGTACAGGCGATGATTAGCCAGTTGAACAGCGGATTGTGCTGGACATCGCCGCCATACAGATACTGCTTGAGCCATACGCCGCGCTGCCACATTTCCATGGAGGTGATCGGAAAGATGGCCTCTTCGCCGACATAATAATGATTGAACGCGGTAAGCAGGCTCAATACGGCCGCGAGGCACAGAAGGAGAAAGGAGCGGGTGTGTGTCATGGTTTCAGGCCTGCAGGCGGTAGCGATAGGGTGCCGTCCGGGCGCAAGGCATCGCGCCAGAATGGCTGAAAAATCTTGTTGTAACAGCTTGATACGGCATGGTGTGGGTCGAGAAATTCATCCGGCCGGCAATCAAACCGTTCGGATTGTCCCGCGTCCAGAAGGGTTAGCCGGTTTTCTCCGGCCCAGTCGGCCAGCGTTTGTTTGGTTTTTTGCAGCGCAGGCATCAGTTGCGGATGGTGAAGAAACTCGACCTCCATTCCCGGCAGCAGGGGCGGAAAAAATAAAATCAGCCCTCCGCCGTTCTGTCTTGCCTGCCTGCCCAGTTCGGCGAGGCGTTGCAAAAAGATCGGGTTGACCGAACCGTCAGCCGACAGCAGACTCCGGCGGTACTGGGAATGGGATGAGGTTGATGCAAGAATCAGCGAACGCGGATTGCCCACACGGGACGAGTTGGCGAAAGTGGCGCTGCCGTCGTGGCGGAAACCCGTGCAGGTGCCGCGATAAATGGTGTCGAAATCCTTGCCGGCCGTGCCGTCGACACAACGGTATTCATCGCTTGCGTCCTGCAGAAAATAGCCGCTGAAGGCAGCGGTTTTGTCATCAGCGCGACGAATATTATTCAATATTTCGAACAGGCTGCTGATGCGCGGATAGGACAGTGCATCGCGTATTCTTTCCAGCAGCGGAACCGATCTTACCTTCGCCTGCGCGGCCTGCATGGCGGTTGCTGCGGAAAGATCGGCATCGGGTGGTGTGCCTTCCTGATAGATGAATCCCAGTGACCAGTCCAGCGGGATGATCAGCCATTTCACGTTTGCGGAATGACGCTGGATATACTCCGCCTCGCCTATGACCGAACTGAGCGCGTGTCCGGTCTGCGCATAGTTGTACAGATGCAGCGTGTCCGGAAATGCGGACTGCGCGATACCCAGCGCGGTGGAAGAGCCGAAGACCACGGTGTTGATTTCCGGCAGGCGATCGAGCAGGCGCAGCGTCTTGAACAGATGGGTGTCGCTCAGGGTAGGTGCGTAGGTGACGCCCTGCGTGCGCTGCTGCCATTGGCTGGCAAGCAGCACTTTTTGATTGTTGCCCAGGGTGTCGTTGAGCAGGATCATGTTCAGGACGAGGACGGGCAGCAGCGTCGCGCAAAAGCTGAATAGTAGTATCCGGAAATAATGTCTATGCCGTGTGTTCATGGTCAGAATTGAAAGTACAGAAACGCCGACTGCTTGCTCAGGTTGATGATGGCGATAAAGCCCAGCAACCACACGACGAGCGCAGCAGCTGCCGAAGGCCGCCACAACAGACGCTTGGCCGCGCTGCCTTCAGGCATATCCAGCGCGGGTTTATAAGCCGACATGATCTGCTGGGTGTTGGGCGCGAACCACACGATGAGCAGCGAAATCCATATCCAGTTGACGGCGCCGCCCATGATCAGATCGTTGGTCGCACCGAAAGTCACGCCCTGCGCGGACAGCCACTGTCCGAACACACCCCATTTGGGCAGCCAGGCATCCGGCAGGACAAAGCCGTTCAGGCCGGCCATGGCACTGAGCATGGCCATGGCGGAATTCAGGTTGTCGGCGCGGAACACGACCCATGCCGCAACCACGGCAAGAAAGGTGAGCAGTACGGCGACCGCTCTTGCAGGCCGGGATAGCGGCGCTCTGATATCCTGTCCCAGCGCACGGCGCAGCGCATGCCAGCCGTGATTGATGATCAGGTACAGGCCGTGCAGCCCTCCCCACAGCACAAAGGTCCAGCCCGCACCGTGCCACAGGCCGCCGAGCAGCATGGTGATCATCAGGTTCAGGTAACGATGCGCCGTACCCTTGCGATTGCCGCCCAGCGGGATGTACAGGTAGTCGCGCAGGAATCTGGAAAGCGTCATGTGCCAGTGACGCCAGAACTCGATGATGCTGGCCGCTTTGTAGGGAGAATGAAAATTGAGCGGCAGGGTCACGCCGAACATGCGTGACAGGCCGATGGCCATGTCCGAATAGCCGGAAAAGTCGAAATACAGTTGCAGCGTGTAGCACAACGCACCGCCCCAGGCATCAATGAAACTGAGTTCCACGCCGCTCGCTGAGGCATCGAAAACCGGACCGGCATAAACGGCCAGCCCATCCGCCAGAATGACCTTTTTGAACAGGCCGATGAAGAATATCGTCAGGCCCACCGACATGTTTTCGTAGCTGAAACGGTATGTGGAGGCCAGCGCGAACTGCGGCATCATCTCCTTGTGGTGCAGCACCGGCCCGGCGATCAGGTGCGGAAAATAAGTCACAAACAGCAGGTAATGGACGAAGTTGTATTCCTTGACCTTGCCCTGCCAGGTGTCCACCAGATAGGCTACCTGGGTGAAGGTAAAGAACGAGATGCCCAGCGGCAGAATGACATGCGCCAGGTTCCAGTCCGTACCCAGCAGCGGATTTAAATTGCCGACAAAAAAATTCGCGTACTTGTAATAGGCGAGCAGGGCCAGATTCGCGGTAATGGCGACGAACAGCAGACGTTGAGGACTAAGTGCTGGGGACTGAGTGCCGGGCGCTGGTGCCTCAGTCCTCAGTCCTCGTTGCTCAGCCCTGACGCTGGCTTTGGCTATCCACATCCCGAATGCGTAGTTGCAAATGATGGAAATAAGCAGCAAACCGACGTAGGCCGGATTCCAGTAGCCGTAGAAAAACAGCGAGGCCAATGCCAGCCAGGCTGCCGCGTAGCTACGGTTTATCCGCCCGAGCTGGAAAAATCCCAGCAGCACTACGGGCAGGTAAAGAAAGATAAAGCCGTAGGAATTGAACAGCATCAGGCGGCGGAATTGAGCGGCATTGGAAGATAGTCACGTAAAAGCGGCATGGATTTCATCGGAGAAGCATAAAAATCTGGTACGCTATTTTATCAGGATATTTTGCTGGGAAAGCGCGATGGCGATTTATGCAGTGGGGGACATCCAGGGCTGCCACACGGAACTGGCGCAGTTGCTGGAAAAAATACGTTTCGATCCGGGCTCGGACAAATTGTGGCTGGTGGGCGATCTGGTCAATCGCGGCCCCGATTCCCTGCAGGTGTTGCGTCTGGTCAAGTCGCTGGGCGACTCCGCCATCACCGTACTCGGCAATCACGATCTGCATTTGCTCGCGGTCGCTGCAGGAACGTCCAGATTGTACCGTGGCGATACGCTGGATGAAATTCTGCGCGCGCCGGATCGCGAGGAATTGTTGACCTGGTTGCGCAACCAGCGTTTGTTGCATGTCGAAGGGGATTTCGTGCTGGTGCATGCCGGGTTATTGCCGGGCTGGCCGGTAGCGCAGGCTGTCAGTCTGGCGGCTGAGGTCGAGGCGGCGCTGCGCGGCCCTGACTATGTGGACTTCCTCGCGCACATGTATGGCAATAAACCCGGTGCATGGGATGACGGGCTGAGCGGTTACAAGCGTTTGCGGGTGATCACCAACGCGATGACCCGGATGCGCGTCTGCACCGGCAGCGGCGAGATGGAGTTTGATTTCAAGGCTGAGAAGCACAAGATTCCGCAAGGCTATTATCCCTGGTTCGACATTCCCGAACGTGCCAGCCGTGAGTCAACCGTGATATTCGGTCACTGGTCGGCGCTGGGATTGATGCTCAAGCCCAATGCCATCGCGCTGGATACCGGCTGTCTGTGGGGCGGGCCGATGACGGCGATCCGTCTGAACGACCGCGAGGTGATACAGGTGGCCTGCGCGAATCCTTCCGTGGCCAAGCACTGGTGAGATTTCTCTATACACTGCTGCTGTGGCTGCTGCTGCCCCTCGTCTTCGTGCGCCTGGCCCTGCGCGCCCGCAAACAGCCTGAGTACTTGCAGCATTTGGGTGAACGTTTCGGTTTTTACCCTCACCCTGCCTCTGTCAGGGAGCGGGTCATCTGGCTGCATGCGGTGTCGGTAGGCGAGACGCGCGCGACGGTGAGCCTGGTCGCCAGACTGCGCGCCGCGTATCCCGACCATCATATCCTGCTGACCCACACCACCCCGACCGGGCGCGCCACCTCCGAACAGCTCTACGGCGATGGGGTGCTGCGCATTTATCTGCCCTATGATTATCCGTTCGCTGTGCGGCGCTTCCTGCGCCGCTTTCGGCCCGAAATCGGCATCCTGATGGAGACCGAAATCTGGTTCAACCTGATCCATGAAAGCCGCGCGGCGGGCGTGCCTGTGCTGCTGCTCAACGCGCGCCTGTCGGAAAAATCGGCCCAAGGTTATGCGCGCTTTGCCGGCCTGACCCGAGGCGCCCTGCAACAACTCGACGCCATCGCCGCGCAGACACCGGATGACGCGGTGCGCCTGATTCACCTGGGTGCGCGGCAGGTATCCGTGATGGGCAATCTCAAGTTCGACATCGATCCGCCGCCTGCGACGCGGGAACTGGGCAGGACGCTGCGCCGCCAGTTCGGCGCGGGCAGAAAAATCCTGCTGGCCGCCAGCACCCGCGAGGGCGAAGAAACCCTGCTGCTGGATGCGTTTATAGCGCAAAGCGCCATGAAAGATGTCCTGCTGGTCATCGTGCCGCGCCATCCGCAGCGTTTTGACGAGATCGCCGCAATGCTGGAAAAACGCGGCCTGAGCTATCAGCGCCGCAGCACAGACAGTGATGTCGATCCGAACGTACAGGTCGTGCTGGGTGACAGCATGGGCGAGATGTTCGCCTATTACGCCGCAGCGGACATCGCCTGCATCGGCGGCAGCCTGCTGCCGTTCGGCGGGCAGAACCTGATCGAAGCCTGTGCGGTCGGCACGCCGGTGCTGATCGGACCGCACACGTTTAATTTTGCCGACGCCGCCAGGCTGGCGGTTGAGGCGGGTGCGGCGCTGCGTGTGAAGGATGCGGATGAACTGTTCCAAGCTGCGCAGGCGTTGCTGAAGGATGACTCCGCGCTGGATGAGATGTGTCAACAGTGCGTGCGGTTCGTCGCATCCCATCGCGGCGCGACGGACAAGGCGATGGGGGTCATTCGCGCCGTGCTCGGGTAGCGGGTGCGCCCGTAAGGAGTACGCAGTGTCGGGGCTTCAGCCAGCTGCAATCACGCTGCCCCGCCGTTCGTTTTTGCGGAGGGGTGCAATAGCACAGCGTATTGCGCCTTGCGCGGGTTGAGCATCGTTTGTGCGATTTACCGCCTGCCACCAGCGTAGCCGGGTTTCCTGTGCTGATGGCGCACGATCAGGATTCGAATGCCGCTTTCAAAATTTCGATATACGACTGAGTACGGAAAAACTTTCAGCGGAAATGTTCTTCGTCCTTTCGTCGTGGGTGTTCCGAGGCTGGGATGTTCAACCAAAAGCTTGGCGACACGTTCAAATTCTTCGAGAAAATGCCCAGCGACTACAAGGCCGGCTTATTCGCTGTAAAAATCCAGAGCGCTGGCAATATCATGCTCCGCTCCGGGGTGGAGCGAGTAGGTCATCGTGTAAGTCTTGCTCGAAGTCTTGCGACGGCCTCCTGTCCTGAAACCGCTGAAATCGAACCGGATTCCAGTTCGGCTTCCCTGCGATCCGCTTCTCGCTCCCAGGCTTCCTCGACTTCCGGGTCTGAATCAAGACTGGCGATCAGCCGCTCAAGCAGGTGTGATCGTTCAACAGGGGCTGACTGAAGTACTTCGGCTTCCAGGACTTCCAGGTTCGTGCTCACGCTGTCCTCCAATGCGGTAGATGCTGACGGTTCATAGTTTATCACAGCGAATTGCGGTCACAGTGGTGCGAACGCCGCGCTTGTCATTCGATTGCCGGGGGTTGCCCGGCGGCAAGACCGCAAGGGTCTTCGCCTAAAAACATAGTCGCGCATTGCGCTCCTTGTTTTGAGCGAAAGTCGCCCCCTGTTTTATTTGACCCCGTTACTTCAATTGGTGATAAGGTCAGCGCCTCATGAACATTCATCAAGCAAGGTGTGTTTCATGCGCTCATTATCCGCAAAACAGGTGCGCTAAAATGACGATCATGATTAAAGTGGTTGCAGCTGGGTACCCTACTGACACTTGGTTTCGGTTTGGCGGCCATGGCACTGGTTTCCGCTTCTTTGCGCGGCATTGTCGATTGGAGGGAATTCCTTCGCAGCTTTGGCGTGTGGGTTATCGTGCTTTCGGCGGTAAACGCCCTATCGGAAGAACTTCTCTACCGTGGAGCGATAGTCGCTGTAGCTCAAGGACTTTTGGAGCCAACACAAATCGCGCTTTTGTCGGCGGTGCTTTTCGCGTTAGCCCATGTTCGCGGACAAGCCTCTGGCATCGCTGTTGTCGCGGGTTCTGCGGTAGTGGGTTGGTGCCTTGCACACGCAGTGTTGCAGACCCATGGCTTATTCTGGGCTTGGTGTGCACATTTTGTTCAGGACATCATCATTTTTTCAGCGTTCATCGCAGCGACGGCCAACCCGCCGCTCAACTTGGACGCGCCGCAAAGCGACGCGCCAGTTAGCTAATACGTAGCGGTTGTTAGCGTGTTTTCCGAAAAAGAGTACAATGCTCAACATGAACAATATCTCTATTGCAGACATTCTTGAGCTTCCTGTGCAGGAGCGCATTTGCCTCGTTGAGCTTATTTGGGACAGCGTTGCCGCAGTGCCTGAAGCCGTAGAAATCTCGCCTGCGCTTAAGGCGGAACTCGAAGCGCGCCTAGTGGAGTTCGAGGCAAACCCGGAAGCAGGTTATTCTTGGGATCAGGTGAAGTCGCGCCTCAAAGATGGCTCATGGCGTACCGCCTGAAATTCTCTGCACGAGCATTGCGTGAGACTGGCAAAGCTCAAGAGTGGTACGAATTACAGAGTCCCGGCCTCGGTGGAGAATTCGTTGCCGCAATGGAGTTACAGCTAAAACGGCTAGAGCAAGCGCCTCTCCTTTTTGCTGAAGTAATTCCCAGTGTTCGCCGAGCACTCCTTCCACGATTCCCTTACGGTTTGTTTTATGCGGTGCGGGGTGATCTCGTACATGTTTTGGCTATGTTGCATGATGCACGCAATCCGAGTCGTTGGCCAAAAAACCGCTAACGATTAAGGTTAGGTCGTGATCGCGGAGCGAGCCGCGACCTGAACCGTTTGTTGGACGAGCCCGACTCAGGCTCACTATGCAAATATCTCCTCAACCCAGCCTCGCATCGAAGGGCTGAAACGCCCCGGATATTTTAAAAAGCCACTTTCAGCATGAAGGCACCGCCACCTCAATGCCAAAAGTGGCTGATTCATTCGATTTCAGCTAATTTTAGGGTGAGTTAAGCCGCACCTGCTGAGTCCAGCAGGTTGGCGGGGTGTACTGATTTACATGGCTGTCTCCCGAATCAGCGCACGGCTTAGTGCCGCACCTGTGCATTTCACCCGCGTGCGCACGATCCGCATCGGTGAGCCGCAGCATGCACAGCTTACTGCCGGGCGTGGCTGGGGCGGAGGAACCGCCACCTGTTTGATCAGTTGCACCAATTTGACCAGACGGCTGTTGGGGTGCAGGAAACCAAAGTTGCGCGCCCGCCTGAATCCCTTCGGCAGTATATGCAGCAGAATTTGGCGCAGGAAATCCACGCCGTTCAGGGTGCGGGTTTACATCTTGCGGGTTTTGCTGTTCTGGTAGCGGAACGTGGGTTAATCATGACGCGTACGGTATTACGTGAAACGTAATATGTCAATCAGTAACCTACCCTGCTACGCACGGAGCGATTCCCCTGTGCGCCGCCCAGTTGCGGAGGCTGGTCAGGGGTTGTCGGCGAGGACTGTTCATTCAGAAATAATGCGGTCTTGCCGCCGGGCAACCCCCGGCAACCACAAAACTTCTACAGTTCCATCACCACCGGCGTGTGATCGGACGGGCGTTCCAGTTTGCGCGGTGCCTTGTCGATCACGCAGCTCTTGCATTGCGGCACCAGCGCTGCGCTGATCAGTATGTGGTCTATGCGCATACCCATGTTGCGGCGGAAGGCCATCATGCGATAGTCCCACCAGCTGAAGGATTTCTCCGGCTGTTCGAACAAACGGTAGCTGTCCTGCAAACCCAGGGCTAACAGCGCGCTGAAGGCATCGCGCTCCGGCTCGCTGACCAGTACGTTGCCCACCCATGCAGCCGGGTCATGCACGTCGCGGTCTTCGGGGGCGATGTTGTAGTCGCCCAGCAGCACCAGTTTCGGATAACGCAGCAGTTCCTGTTTCAGCCAGTCGTGCAGCGCTGCCAGCCAGCCTAGCTTGTACTGGTATTTGTCGGAATCGATGCTCTGCCCGTTGGGGATATACACGTCCACCACGCGGATATCGCCGAAGGTCGCGGCGATGACGCGCTTCTGTTCGTCCTGGTAACCCGGGATGCCGATCTGCACATTCGTCGCGGGTACGCGGCTCAGTATCGCCACACCGTTGTAGGTTTTCTGCCCGGAAAAGACAGAGTGATAGCCTGCCGCCGCTAGCTCAGTGTCGGGAAAGTCCGCATCCTGCTGCTTGGTTTCCTGCAGACACAGCACGTCGATGGGGTTTTCGGCCAGCCAGTCCAGCACCTGCGGCAGGCGTACTTTGAGCGAATTGACGTTCCAAGTCGCCAGTAGCATCAGGCATCACCGGCCAGACCGCTATGCCGCAACAGCGCGTCTATGGACGGCTCGCGGCCGCGGAAGGCGGCGAACGATTGCATCGCGGGGCGCGAACCGCCCACTGCCAGTATCTCTGCACGGAAGCGCGCGCCTGCATCGGGGTTGAGCACGCCGTGTTCCTCGAACAGGCTATAGGCATCGGCGGACAGCACTTCCGCCCATTTGTAGCTGTAATAGCCCGCGCCGTAACCGCCCGCGAAGATGTGCGAGAAGCTGTGCGGGAAGCGGTTGTATTCGGGTGGAATCAGCACCGCCACTTCGGCGCGCACCTCATCAAGTAAATTCAGGATGGTTTTAGCTCCGCCCGCCTCGAAGCTGCTGTGCATCAGCATGTCGAACAGCGCGAATTCGATCTGGCGCAGCGTCTGCAAGCCGCTCTGGAAATTCTTGGCTGCCAGCATCTTGTCGAACAGGGCGCGGGGCAGCGGTTCGCCGTTATCGACATGGCGGGTCATGCCGCGCAGCACATCCCATTCCCAGCAGTAGTTTTCCATGAACTGGCTGGGCAGCTCGACCGCGTCCCATTCCACGCCGTTGATGCCGGATACGCCCAGATCTTCCACCTCGGTGAGCAGATGATGCAGGCCGTGACCGAATTCGTGGAACAGCGTGATGACTTCGTCGTGGGTGAATACGGCGGGCTTGCCGCCGACCGGCGCCGAAAAATTGCAATTCATGTAGGCGACCGGGGTCTGAAGCAGCGCATCCACGCGACGGCGCGTGATCGCATCGTCCATCCATGCCCCGCCGCGCTTGCTGCTGCGCGCATACAGATCGAAATAGAACTGGCCGGTCAGCTGACCCTCTGCATCGCGGATGTCAAAGAAGCGCACGCTCTCATGCCACACTGGCGCGGTGGACGCGACGATGTGCAGGCCGTACAGGGTTTCAACCAGGCTGAACAAGCCTTTCAGCACGGCGTCTTCCGGGAAATAGTGTTTCACTTCCTGCTCGGAAAAGGCGTAGCGCTGCTCGCGCAACTTCTCGCTGGCGTAGGTGTAGTCCCATGAATACAGCTCGCTGATGCCCAGTTCCTTATGTGCAAATTCGCGCAATTCCACCAGATCCTTTTCAGCAAAGGGGCGGGCGCGGCTGGCCAGTTCACGCATGAATTCCACCACCTGATCCGGGGTTTCGGCCATCTTGGTTGCCAGCGATAGCTCGCCATAATTGGCAAAACCCAGCAGTTTAGCCTCCTCGCCGCGCAGCTGTACGATCTCATCCATCAGTTTTGAATTGTCCCAGCGCGCTGCGGGAACCGTACGGTCCACCTCTTGCGGGTGTTGCGTTCCATCCGGTGTCAGATCGGAGGCGCGGGTGGCATAGGCGCGGTACATCTTTTCGCGCAGCGCGCGGTTGTCGGCAAACTGCATCACCGGCATATAAGAGGGTGCCTTCAGCGTGAACAGCCATCCGTCTTTCTCGGCTTCGCCCGGCTTTTCAGCCGCTGCGGCGGCTTCCTGTGCCGCCTGCAATGCGTCTTCCGGCAGACCGCTCAGCTCTTCCCTGTTTTTGACGAGCAGGGTGTAAGCGTTGGTGGCATCGAGCAGATTGTCGGAGAAGCGCGACGACAATTCGGATAGCCGTTCCTGGATTTCCAGATAACGCGCCTTCTTGTCCTCAGGCAGCTCCGCGCCGCCCAGGCGGAAATCGCGCAGCTCGTTTTCGATGATCTTCTTGCGCGTCTCACTCAGCGTCTCGAATTCCGGACTGTTGCGCAGCGCCTTGAATTTTTCGAACAGCGCGAGATTCTGCCCTAGCTCGGCGTAATACTGCGTGATTACCGGCAGCGTGGAATTGTAGGCATCGCGTAGTTCGGGCGAATTCATCACTGCGTTCAGATGGCCTACCGGCCCCCAGGCGCGCGACAGGCGTTCGTGCGCATCCTCCAGTGGCGCGACGAAATTTTTCCAGGCAGGCGCTTCATCTCTGCTCAGCAGATAGGTGACCAGTTCGCGGCATTCCGCCAGCAATTTTTCTATCGCAGGGGAGACGTGTTCAGGCTCGATTTCCGCGAAGCGCGGCAGGCCGGAGAAGTCCAGCAAGGGGTTGTTAACAGTTATATTCATGATGGCCTTTAGTCATTCCGGGTGCGTTGGGCTTTCAACGAGACCAATCGGCACAGCACACCGGGTTAAGAGTCGAGTAACGGATTCGCATACAGCCCGGGGAACAGAAGATTCGCCAGGGAAAACAGACCGCCGCATTTTACTATGAAACCGCGTCAGCCCGGCCGATACCCTTGTTTATTCAGTGGTCGCACAGTGCAGAACGTAACAATGGGCCGTCGGCAACGATAACTGGCGCGGTGGCGCAAACAAAGCGCGTGTCATTGAACCTAAAAACCTTTTTTCATCCACGAAAAGCACGAAAGTCACGAAAGAAATCAATAAGTTACATAAAGTCAGCGTAACACCCACCGGGTGACCGCATCAACAACGGTATGCATTTGAATCTGTTCGTGTTTTTCGTGTGGTTCGTGGACAACCGCTTTTTCTAGGTTGAATATCATCACTTCCGATTTGAGGCAATCTGCTAGAATAAATCCCCATTAAATTACTTGGGTTAGCGCGAAACTCGCACAGCGACGAACTGTACAAGTATTTTAATGCTGCCAATAACCCGGAAAATTTATGCTGAAAATTCCCGAGTATTTTCTCAAGATGCGTGGCACCACACGGGGCAGCCCGCCACGGGTATGCAACGCTGAAATAGTATGGTCCTGGGCAGGGGCATTTCTGGGCATCGCGGCGGTAGCCTGGGCGGAGCACTTCTTTTTCAGGGGCACGGACCTGTCGCTGATGATGGGTTCGTTTGGCGCATCAGCAGTGCTGATCTACGGTGCGGTGCGCAGCCCGCTGGCGCAACCGCGCAATCTGGTGGGCGGACATATCATCTCCGCACTCGTTGGCGTCATTTGCTGGAAATTGTTTCATTCCTTTCCGGGAATTGCGGAATCGATGGCGGTGGCCAGCGCCATCGCGCTGATGCACCTTACCCGGACGCTGCATCCGCCTGGCGGCGCCACGGCCTTAATCGCGGTGATAGGGTCCGAGGAAGTGCACGAGATGGGGTTCTTGTTTGTACTGATACCCGCGACCCTAGGCCCGCTGATTCTGCTGGCGGTCGCCCTGCTGGTCAACAATATCCCGAAATCGAGACGTTATCCGGATATCTGGTTTTGATGCGGCGGCCAGCCGGACGAGGGGCGCTGACCCGGCGCTAATCCGGCAGTTTGTCGCGCAGCGCGTTTCTGTCAAACCACCATGCATCGCCTACGATAGCATTGACCACCTGACTCAGGCGGGGCAAAAATACCTGCGGGTCGCGTAAGCCCAGCTTGTCCATCCACGCGTCGAGCGCCTGCTGATTGCGCACGCCGCTATGGCGCGCGGCGACGCGGGCGATGAGATCGTTGGCCAGCAGAGCCCATTCTTCGTGCTGTGCATCGTCGGCGCGCAAATCCACCACGTAGCGCGCCGTGACGGCGGCGAGGGCTGCGCCATCGGCATGGTCGGGCGTCTCGGTGACTACATGATCCAGCATGGCGTAGGTGAGTTCATGCGCGACCGGGAAAGTGACCGCCAGCCAGACGCCCATGCCCAGTGCCGGGATAGAGCCTGTCTGTTCCGTCTGATAGAGCACGTTGCAGGCCTCCACGGCATCTTGCCAGGACTCATGTTTCAATGAAGCGTCAAATGCGCTACGCGCCTGATCCCACGCTTCTTCCTTGCGTTCCAGCCAGACCAGAATCTCGGCGATATCCAGTTGCAGGCGGGCGCGTTCCAGGGTGTCAGTACAGTTCGCCAGGGCTAGGTTTTTTTCACTCAACTGCTGCTCGAAATCGCTTCTTTCCGCTTCGGTTAAACTGCCTTGCTGTATGGAGTCACTCATTGTTGGCTTTCATAGACTAGTTGTCCGTCGAGCAGCGTATAGCGCACCCGCCCCTGCATTTCATAGCCGTTGAACGGCGTGTTCTTGCCCTGGCTCTTCAGGGCGGCGGGCGCGACCCGCCAGTTCGCGTGCGGGTCGAAGATGCAGATGTCGGCGTGCGCGCCGACCGAAAGGTGACCCATCTTCTGCCCCAGCAGTTGTGCCGGGCTGATGGTGATGCGGGCCAGGGCGTCCAGCAGCTGCACGCTTTCCTGCTCGGCCCATTTCAGCACCAGCGGCAGCAACAACTCCAGCCCGGTTGCGCCCGCCTCCGCATCGGCGAACGGCAACAGCTTGGCATCGTCATCCACCGGCGAGTGGTTGGAGCAGATCGCATCTATCGTTCCGTCCAGCAATCCTGCAAGCAGTCCGGCCCGGTCGCGCCCGCTGCGCAACGGCGGCATCAGATGGCAGTTGGCATCAAAGTAGCCGATGTCTATTTCGGTCAGGTGTACGTGGTTCATGGAGACATCGCAGCTGACCTGCAATCCTTCGCGTTTGGCGGCGCGCAGCAGTTCTACCCCGGCCGCACTGGAAATCCGGCAGATATGCAGCATCACGCCAGTCTCGCGCGCCAGTTGCAGAGCCGTGGCGAGCGCGATGGTTTCGGCGACCACCGGGATTGGCGGCAAGCCCAGACGGGTCGCCACTTCGCCGTCATGCGCCACGCCGTTCTTGGCGAGAAAACTGTCCTGCGGGCGCAGCCACACCCGGTAGCCGAAAGTCGCGGCATATTGCATGGCGCGCATCAGCACGCGCGTATCGGTGAGCGGGGCGTCAGCCTGACTGAATGCCTTGCAGCCGGCATCGGTCAGCTCGATCATTTCGGTCAGTTCCAGACCTTTCAGGCCGTAAGTCAGCGCGCCAATCGGGAATACGCGCGCCTGATTCAGCACGCGGGCGCGGCGCTTGAGCATCTCCACCAGCCCGGGTTCATCCAGTGGCGGATCGGTGTCGGGCGGGCAGGCCAGCGAGGTCACGCCACCCGCGACGGCAGCGTTCATTTCTGATTCCAGCGTCGCGCGGTATTCGTAACCGGGTTCGCGCAGCCGCGCGGCCAGATCCACCAGCCCCGGCATCACGATC
>Ga0209231_1000634_pt1 | contig 17926 bp, 17 predicted proteins | sample Deesub45470m_DNA_FD_188086 | JGI IMG/M metagenome (GOLD analysis project Ga0209231, IMG submission 188086) | Deep subsurface microbial communities from North Pacific Ocean - 450_OLKR46/470m Metagenome (SPAdes) (version 2) | ecosystem: Environmental > Terrestrial > Deep subsurface > Unclassified ... | reverse complement strand
TGTTATCTCGTAAGGTGGTTTCATTGTGATACTATCATTTGACACTATCAAATATAATATCATTTATCCGTAAATACTATTTTTTAACGAAATTTTAATTGGGTACAACTTGTTTTAGATTTTTACAATATTCGTTTTTTTCATGTTCATGGTACTTATAAAAAAATAAAATAGATAAGGTAAAAACATCATTCTCATGCTGTTACCTAATCCTAAATTATATAAATACGAATCTAATTTTGGCCGACAATGTTTTAATGTCGTCTATAAAACTTACAACAGCAATACCACTTAGGCCTAACATAAAATAAGGATATTCATAATGCGAGGTAACAAAGAAAAGTACAACCGAAATGTAAAAAAGAATGCCACCGCCTCTCATAGTTGGTGTGGTATGGGAGCTGCGATTTGTAGGATTGTCTACAATATTGAATTTATCAGCTAAAAAAATATACCCTTTCACAATTGCTAAAAAGAATATCACTAAAAAAACTATATTCAAAAATTCAAACAGCTGCATAAATTGCATCTTTATATTGCTGAATAATTATTTTTTCATCAAAAACAGCTACTGCTCTTTCTCTAGCTTTAACGCCCATTTTCTGCCTTTCCTCATTCGTTAGTAAAAGCATTTTTTCCATTTTAGCTGCTAAATCTATACTGTTTTTTACCTCACATAAAAAGCCTGTTTCCTTATCTATAACCACATCTTTACAACCCGGCACATTGGTAGTTACTATGGGCAAGCCCATACTTGAAGCTTCTATTAATACTTTAGACAAGCCTTCTCTATAAGATGGCAATACTACACAATTCGCGTACTTTATGACCTCTTCAACAACATCTGTTTGCCCTAAATAGGTAATGACACCTCCATTTATCCAAGAGTTTAATGTTTCTTCAGATATTGCTGTTGCATTGTTTTTATACAATGGTCCTAAAATAGCAAAGGATACATTTGGATACTTAGGTTTTAGAATTTTTACTGCCTCCACATATTCACGAATGCCTTTGTCATACAATAATCTTCCAATAAATAAAAATTGAAAATTTTCAGTTACTGTGGTTTTAAAGGTTGGGTGAAACCTATTGGTATTTACCCCTGACCCATTTATTATTTTACATTTCTCTTTTATAATAAGTTTGTTTGCTACAAATAACTTTAAATCATCCTCATTTTGAAAGAATACGAACGTAGCTCTTTTCTGAGAAAATTTGTACAACCATTTTGCTATGGTAGTTGAAAAACTTTTTTTTATAAAAAGGGTGCCCAAGCCAGAAATGTTATTAATGGTTGGGATGCCTAATATATTTGCGGCAATTGTACCGTATATATTTGGCTTAATGGCATTGTGGCAAATAACAGCCGGTTTTATTTTTTTATAAATTTTATAATAACTGTAAATGGTTTTTAAATCTTCAATAGGGTTTGTAGTATTGTTATTTAACCTTATTTCTTCAAAATTAAAACCCTCTGCTTCCAATTTCTCTGCATATTCATCTTTATTGGCTACCGTATAAATTTCATGACCATCATTCTGCAACGACTTTAACAATGGTGTTCTAAAATTATAGATACTCCAAGATATATTTGATGAAAAGATGATTCTCATAATAAATTCTATCCAATTACACTTTTAATATCTTTTAATAAATTAGACTGTATGGCATCAATTTCATGATTCCTTTTGCCACATTCCCAAGCTTTCTTCCTATATATTTTAATAATTTCAGGTCTATTTATTAATTCTCTTAATTTTAATATAATTTCATTTTGATTGATTGCAACAATGGCTGCGTCATTTTTAATTAGGTAGTTGATTGATGCCGCATTTTGCCATCCGACAGCAAATATGCAACAACCTGCTTGAAAATAGTCGACAATTTTAGTTGAAAATGAATGACGAACCCTTAATCTTTCTTTAAGCTGAAAGGATTCAACATGCACAAGAATATCTGCTTTTATTTGAATTTTTTCAATCTCTGAAAACGATACAGCTCCTTGAAATGAGATGCTTTTTCTGCAAGAGAGGCTTTCTTTTATTTTATTACTTAAAGGGGTTTGAGAATAAATATAAAGAGTAGCCATTTGTTTTTGCTCATTAATTAAGTCTAATGCTTTACCAATTAACGCCAAGGTTTTGTATCTACCATCACCAATATTTCCTGTAAATACCAATTTAATTGGCTCTCCCATTTCAACTTTTTCAGGTGCCTCTCTATTAAAATTACCTCCTTTGTATAAAATCTTGCAATCTTTATTAAAACACTCATCGTAATCTTTCTTTTGCACATCTGAAATAACATATAGTATTTCACATTGGTCAATTGCCATTTTTACAAATTTACGCTTCATTAAACGGTCTATCCAAAAAAAAGGATCTATTGAATATTGCCTTAAGGTATAATTGTCATCAGATATATAACCAACCATTTTCTTTCCACTATACTTTTTTACGTATAAGCCTATTTTATTCATGTATGGCCAATAATAAATTGGCAAAAAAATAAGGTCAGGTTTAAAATCATCTATAAAATTATTCAATTCTTTAGTTTTCCATCTGCCTAACATCCAAATTATATCTCTAACCCAGAAAAAGATTAGCAACCGATTTTTTTGAAAATAATTAAAAAGTTTTTGTTCTTTTTTATTAAATATTTGTTCAGTTGAAAAATCAGATAAAGTTTTCATTGATAAATCAATCCCTACTTTATTTTTTTTATTGAACAGGTTTCGCAAAATCATTTTTTCGTTAATTTGAAAAAATTTTGTAGCAACCATTGTTTTTGGGGTTCCTTGTCCACAATAAATATTAGCTATTTCAATATCATTAATACCACCAAAAATATTTGAAAAAGAACTCCCAAAACTATTATCATCACGCCATGGTGTACGTGATAATATGAGAATTCGTTTTTTATTATTTTTCATTACAGCGAAATTTTTCCTTTTTTTCTTAATTTTATATAATGAGCTAGGATGCTTGATGTAAATGACAATCCCAAAAATCTAAACATATAATTAATATATTTTGTCTTTTTATATAGGTCAAACCTTAAAATTGGAATTAATTCTTTTATTTTCTTTTTTATATCATTACGCTCCTCATAATCTAGAAAAGAATAGTACCCAATTATAATTGTTAATTGATATGCTAAGTACGAATTGTAACACTTAACAAATAGTTTAGAAAAATTACATTCCTCCTTTTTAATATAAATATATCTTTCTTTAATGGTTTGTGTCAAATCAATGATATTATTTAAACCAATAGTACTAGTTATAGATCCAACTCGCTGTGTTCTATAAATATAAAAAGGTTCATTAATTGTTTCAATCGTCTTAATAAAAGGAAAAACCCTTAAATACCACTCTATATCTTCACTCTTTATTCCTTTTCTAAAATATAGATTGTTTTTAATTAACAACTCTCTTCTTATTACTTTTAAACAAGCTGAACATTCAAATTCACTATTTCTAATTAAACTGGAAAATATTTCATCTCTATTTAAATTCTTAGATGTTCTATATTTAAATACTTTTTGTGGTTTTATTAATCTTTCACCTTCATATAAATAGCTTCTTCTAAAAAGCACAATATCCAAGTTCTTATGCTTTTCAATAACGTTTGCTAAATTAGACAAATTATCATCACCCTCCCAATAATCATCGCTATCTAAAAAAATCACATAATCTCCAGTTGCTATTAATAAACCAGTATTACGAGCGTCTGATAAGCCTCCGTTTTCTTTGTGAATTACATTAATACGATTATCTCTCACTGCAAATTCATCGCATATTGTAGGACAATTATCTGGAGAACCATCATCAACTAAAATAATTTCAATATTGTGATAGTTTTGTAGTAAAACACTATCAATGCATTGGTTTAAATATTTCTCTACCTTATATATTGGTATAATGACACTAAACTTTATCGTTTTTGGTATAGGTTTCATTTAGAGTTTAAACTACTTTTTTCTAATATAAACATTAAAAATACCACTCCATCCAATTAAATTGAAAAATTTAAGAGGAAAATACTGTGCATATTTCAACGTGGTATTACATAATTTTCTTTTAAAACCTGTTAAACCCAATTTATTACTAATTGCAAAGTAAGGATACCTGGAAATTCCTTCCATTTTTGAAACAGAAAAACCTGTATTACGGAAAAGTTCATTTAAAGATTTTTTTGTAAAACAATTAAGATGTTCAGGTATCCAAAATACACCTCCATCGTATCCCATTTTTACTAAATAAGAATTAAGGTTTGGAACTGCAATAATTATAATTCCATCATCAGATAAAATCTCATGTATTTTCCCTAAAAATAATTTCGGATCATCAATATGTTCTAACACTTGATTGAGCATTACAAGATCAAATTTCTTTTCAAACTTAACGTCTTCAAAAAATGATTGAATGGGTCTAAAACCATTAATTTTTTCGAATATGTTATTTTCCCAAATACTTGGGTTTATGGCCATAACTTTATAACCCTCAGCCAATGCTGCTTGAGAATAAAAACCATAACCACTGCCAATGTCTAGAACTTCAAACTTGCCAACATTTTTATTGTTTTTTAAAAGTTTTTTAGCTGTTTTTATAACTCTCTCGCTATCTATTGTAGAATTGGGATATTCCTTCTCTAATTCAAATACTGTTTCAAGTGAAATGGGTTCCTTTAAACTATGACCCGATCTTGAATAAATTGTTTCTAGCAATTCTCTTGTTGGCCGTGGATTGATAAAAATTAACCCACAGTTAGCGCATTTAAATAATGTAAACATTGTTACCTCAAATCCAATTCCTCGTGATGGTCTTTCTTGCCACAAACTAATATCTTTACTCTCACAAGTTATACAACATTTTAATTCCTCATTAAATTGATTCATATTGATTATTGTTTAATAATTATAATAATATTCTTTCCTTTTTTAAACTTTAATTAAAATTATTTTTAAATTTAAAACACCCTTTTTAACAATTTAAGTTTTCTTAAATATGGTTTTACCAATTCTTTTTCAAAATTATTCAATACCAAAAACCACATCAACAAAAAGTAAGACAAACTAAAGGCTATAACTTTTGGAATAAACAAAAGCAATGAAGTTACTGGAATATAATACTGAATTAAATACCCAGCTATAAGAGTAACCAATAAGATAGGCATTAGTTTTAAATGACATTCTTTAAAGAAATCTATTACATCTAATTTCAAAACTTTCCAATAAATAATATTCATCCCTATCACATGGCAAATTAAGATGGCAATAAACACTCCAAAGGAAGCACCAATTGCACCATACTGTGGTGTTAAAAAAACAGCTACTAACACACTTATAATTGCTGCGACAAGAAATAGCATTGCTCTGTATTTTATTTTATCTTCCACAAATAACAAAGTATTTGCTATTTCTTGAGTTAATGTAATAAAACCTAATACCACTAACATAAGAGTCACATAATACGATTTTATAAAATCTTCGCCTACCCATAACACAATAAACTCTTTTCCAAATGAAATAAGCCCTACAATAAGAAGACCAACAATATAAAGTTGCAAGCGACCTACTTTTATCATTAAGTTTGTGACCTCAGTTCTATTGTTAACATTAGAAATTTTTGATACTTTTGTTAAAAACAAGCCATTTAAAGCATTCGCTAAGGTCCACGTATATCCTTCAATTACCATGGCAATAGAAAAAATAGCTATTTCGGCTGTACCAGAATAAATAGCCAAAATTGTAGGAGCCATAATAATTAACAACCGCTGTGCAACACCTAAGATAGTTACCCAAAAAGACACACTAAATAATTCCTTTAAAAGTGCTTTATTTTTAAAGCCAAAAACTAGGGTCGTATTTGTAGTTTTATATAAATAAACTATCTTAATAAATATTATAATTAGTCCAACAAAAGCATTTACAGCAACTAACGCATATAATTTATACCCTAGTAACAGCGCAATAACCATGAGTGCTATAATACCTATTTTACTTAATAGCTCCATTGTTTTTAATAAAACAAATCGCTCATAGGCTATTAAAATACCGTTTAAGGATGTAAATGGAAAAGAAACTAGGCTAAATAATCCCGAAATACAATAAACAACTTTAAATTTTTCTATTTCTAACGGGGTTAACTCCTTAAAAATAGTTTCCAAATAAAAATAAAGTGTAATTAAAACCAGTGCAATTACCAAATCTATAATTAAATATAGCTTTGCCGTTAAACCTAACAATTGTCCTATTTTATGTTCCTCTTTTTCTATTCTATATTTTGCAATAAATTTAGCAATAGCCTGCCCTAAACCAAAATCCATGACAAAATAGGCTAAAAAAGAAATAGATAACATATAAAGCCCGTAGTCTGATTTTCCAATTTGACGAATCATCCAAGGGGTATAAATAAGACCCGCAACAACATTAAAAGCTATAGCGATGTATGATATTATTGCTCCTGTTTTTAGTTGTTTATTGTTATCCATGAAATCCTTAAGAACTATCCTCTTAGTTTTTTTAATGGGTTTCCTATATAAGTACCTTTATCTACTACATCTTTTACAACAACTCCACCCATACCAATCACCACATTATTCGTTATTTTTAGTTTTTCTCTTATGCATACATTTGTGCCCAAATAAACAAAGTTGTCAATTATACAATTACCACTAACCTTTACGCCTGGTGCTGCAGTGAAAAAATTTCCAATTTCACAATCATGACCAATTGCAGTGTGTATGTTGAGTAATGAGTGCTTCCCTATTTTTACGTTACAACTTAATATGGAGCCTGCCATAATGATACTGCCTTCTCCAATTTCTACCCATTTTGTTTTAATAACACTTGGGTGTATAAAAGTAAAATATTGGGTATGTTTAGGTAATTTTTTAACAATATTAGCCCTTCCAACAGGGTCACTAATTGCTATAATTACTTGATATTCATTTGAGTCAAAATCTTTAAATGTTATTACTGGAACATCCATCACTGTCGGTTCTTTATAATATTCCTCATCAACCATAAAACAGACATCCGTGAAATAGTTAGTAACATCGTGAGCAATATAATCTAGATAGTAGCAAAGAATGTCTCTTCCTAAACCTCCTATCCCTATTATACAAAGTTTATTTTTGAATTTTAATTCCATATATTAATTGTTAAGTAGTCTAAGAATAACTCTTGAAATGGTTTCTACCTCTTCGATCGATAAATCATGGTATAATGGTAGACAAATAATTCTCTTTGAAATATCCTCACTAATCGGAGAATTTTGTTTTTTAACATATTCAATTGTACTTAGAGATGGAAAGAAATATCTTCTTGGGTAAATTAAATTATTATTGAGCTCTAAAATTATTTTTAATGTAGTTTCTTCGGAGTTAAAAATAACTGGATAGTAAGCATAATTATATTTTGCATCTGAATTTATATTTTGAAATTGTAAATTTTTATTAATTCTTAGCATACTATCGTAGTGCAATGAAAGAAATTTCCTTTTTTGTAAAATAGCATCAATGTGTTTTAGATTCACCAAACCCATTGCAGCATGAAATTCTGAATTTTTACCATTAATGCCAACACATTGAAAACTCTCATATCCCTTATGTCCAAAGTTTCTCATGTAAGCCATTGTTTCTAAAATTCCTTTATCATTGGTAAATACAGCTCCACCTTCTATAGTGTGAAATAATTTTGTAGCATGAAAACTGGATGTGCTTATGTCTCCAAAATTAAAAACAGATTTATTTTTATACAAAGTACCGAAACAATGTGCCGCATCATAAATAACTTTCAAATTGTATTTCTTAGCAATCTTATTTATTTTTTCTATTTCACAAGGATTACCAAAAACATGTGTTGCAAGTATAGCTGTTGTTTTATTTGTTATAGCCTCCTCTATTTTATCAGCATTTATATTAAGTGTTAAAGGGTCTATATCAACATATATAGGTTTTAATCCTTCCCATACTATACTACTGGTTGTAGCAACATAACTAAATGGTGTTGTTATTATTTCTCCTTTTAAATTAAGTGCTTTTATCGCAATTTGTAAAGCGATTGTGCCATTAGTTACATACAATAAATGTTTAGTATTTAAGTATTGCTTTAAATTTAACTCCAGTTTATTTACCAAAGGGCCATTATTTGTTAGCCAATTTCTATCCCATATACTTTCTAAGTATTCATAATATTCTGATATTTTTGGTAAAAATGGTTTTGTTACTGGTATCATATTACAAATTTATTTTCTTAAAACTATTCTGAAAAATATTCTTCTAAAAAATCCTTCAACTTTCCTCACAAAGCGTGTTAATTTATTTTTTCCCATATATTTCCTAACAAGTTTGCCGTAATTTACATCCTCAACAACAAAACTTGGGTGTTTTATAGGAAATATAAGTTCATGTGTCTCCATATTAAACAACCTTCTTATAGCTTTAGGTAATTTTTGTGGATTATTAACATTATGTCCAGAATTTTCTGAAATTCCCATACAATTTATCATATTCTTTTTTGGAATAATCATAAGGCAATTATTTAAGAAAAAAGAAGCACCATTCAGTAACTCAAAAGGGGCTAATTCTTTATTTTCTTCCCATCTTTTTTTTTGCAATATTATTTTATTTTCAATATTCTTTCTATCACCTTTATCAAAACTATTCAATAGTAAATTCATATAATACGTACTATTATAATATGAAAAAGTGAAATCAAACAATTCAAAACTCCTTTTCCACAAAGCAAAGCCCCAAATTGAGCCTCTTTTTGAAAAGAAATAATCTGAATCTGGTTTATCATAAATACCCGTATGGTTCATACCGCAAATAGTATGCACTCTCAAATCATCTTTATAACGTTCTAATAAATTTTCACAAAAAGGAAAAAAGCTTTGATTTGGCACTACATCATCTTCTAAAAAAATAAGTCTATCTACATGCTCAAATGCCCATTTAAAAGCATTCATCCCTATATAATGCATTCCCTTATTTTTGTTAGCGTACTTATAATGAACCTCGCACTCCCAATTAATATCTTCAACTATTTGCTTACATTTTTCATTTAATTTTTTATCATTTGGATAATTTTCTCTAGGGCCGTCAGATACTAAAAACAACTGTTTTGGTCTTGCTTTTTTAACAGCCTCAAATGAATATTTAAGTTTTTCGGGACGTACAAAAAACATTAACAGAATTGGAACATCTGTAATTGCCTCTAGTTTATTTCCATTATTTATTTCCATTATTTATTTGGCTTTAGTAGCAATTATTTTAATTAAACTTCTGATTCAATATTTACTTTTTTAGCAGTTTCGAAATATTGGTAACAAATTCATCATCTAATTTAAGTATAATATTAGAATAATCATGGCTTTCCATTACTTCAATTGATTGAATTGCATTTGCAATTTCTTCAGGGGAGTCATCAATTGTAAATGTGATATATTCTCTTATTTTTGATTTTTCAATACTACTAATTCTAGTACTTACTACTGACAAATTATGAGCTAAATATGAAATTATTTTAGATGGAAATGCAGTTTCCATGTAATCTCCTTGTTGTTGTGGATTAACTCCAATCTGACATTTACTTAAAACACTCGAATAATCTTTTCCTGTTTTAACTCCCAAATATAAACAGGCTTTTCTTCCAACTAAAGTATTTTCAGATTTTATTAATTTTTTTAATTCTAATGTCTGCTTCATATTACCATATCCTAAAATATAAATCGTATAGTTATTTGTTAAATATTTAATACATTTTACCACATTGAACGCACCCCCCTTTATCTTTTCAATTGTCCCGGCATACACAATATTAATTTTATGATTAGTAATTTTTTTAATATTTAGTTTAGGTAAATTATAACTACCATAAAGAATTATTTTTTCTTTATTTGGCAATAAGTTGTATAAAATATCAGATACAACAATATAACTATCTGAATTTTTGATTAGTTCATCTTCAAACTTTTTGTGCAAAGTATTTGTATTCCATACTTTATGATATATCTCCTCAACTTCTAATATTAAATGAAATGCTTTTATTTTTTTTGCACATAATACAGGTAAAGATAACCATGGTGCATGATACACTAGAATTTTTTCATTTTTATTTACATTTATAAGCAGCCAATAAAATAACCAACACAAACTAAAAAAAACTTTGAAATAACCCGTTATTTTTTTGGAAGTTGAAAAGCTAGGTGCTAAGGTTACTTTTTTAGTATCGCTTAACTGTATTGTTGAAGTTTCTATAAACTTTACCCTATTTACATCATCACTTAACCATGAAGGTGATACTATATGAACTTTATACCCAGCCTTGTTTAGGGAATCACATATGTAATCCATTTTATTGGTAGCAGCCAAAGAACAAACTCTCTTTACCTTCGCATTTTCTATGTTGTAAAAACCAATATATTTTATTTCCTTTTCAATCATAACTCTTTACAAAATTAAATATAATGCTTTTCTAATGGCATTTGTTGCCAAAAGAATTTATACTCTACGTTTGCTGCTGATTTCATAAATAAAATAATCAACAAAGCAATTGCCATAAACATGACTGCTTTTTGCACTTTATTTGAATATTGTTGAAACGATTGTACTACAAAAGGCATAAGTACCAACATAAAAATGGAAAAATACTGAACAATACGCATCGCAGAAGGGTTTACCCAGGTTAATGGTAAAAACAACAATCCTATAGCCAACGCGTTGTAATAATAGCTTGCAATTGGGTACATTTTTAAAACATATTTCATTCTAAATAAAGCGACAATTGAAATAAGCAAATACATACTGGTAAAGGTATAGGTACCCGCTCCTTCATAAATTTCGTATAATTCATAGCCACCTAAGTTTTGAAGAATGAGTGTCATTTGTTCTTTTAAAACCATTAATACAGGAAACACCACCAATGCTACCCCATATAATAATTTAGGTCGTTTGAAATTGGCTAAAAAATAAAATGGTAAAACTATTAAAACAGACTTGTGAATGGTGGAAGCAATAAGTAAAGCTATAACGAAAGGAAATAATTTTCTTTTTTTTATCCATTCAAAACTATACAATGCTACAGCAGTTGCAATGGTTTGCCTGTGCCCTGTAATTGAAAAAAAGGAATAAAATAATACAGAATACAATACAAAAGCTAAAATAGCATGATTTAATTTAGTGATATTGTAATAAATGAACCTTCCTAGTGCTACAAAGAATAAAATGGCAATTACAACTAAAAATAATTGGTTTTCGCTAAAAATTATTTGAACCACTTTTTGAAAAATATCATAACCAGGGTCTTTACCAACACCAAATTTAAAATAGTCTATAAAATTATTAAACGTTTCTGCCCAAGTAGTTGTTTTCATTTCCTCAAAACGTATGGAGTACCAAAAGGTATCTGCTCCAACTGCTACATTACGTAACCCAGATTGTAGAATTAAAATAATTGATACCGACTTAATATAGTTTTTTCTGTTTTTATCGCCATTCCGTTTGTCAGCTGTTCCTTGAGAGTATAGAACCCCTAAAATCAGTATTAATAATATAACAACTAAACTAACAATCATGTTTTAACATTTCTTTATAAATAGCAATGGTACGGTTGATATTTGTGTTAAAATCAAAATTTTCAATCACATGCTTTCTGCATTTTTCGGTATACTGTTTTTTTGGTACTGCCTTTATTTTTAAGATAGCTTCAAAAATTTGAGTTGTATTTCTTTTTTCAACAATATAACCGCATCCTTCACCTACAATTTCAGGACAGGCTGTTGTATTGTATACAATTGCTGGCGTACCACAACTTAAAGCTTCGGCAATTACTTTACCAAAAGTATCTTCTGTTGATACATGCACATACACATTGGCATTGCTATAGATTTTCGCCAAATTATTAGTGCCATTTATATACGGAATATGAATTATTGAAGATGGAATGTCTTTTTTATTGGTTGTCTTACCTACCAACACAATTTGCATGTCATCACTAATTAATTTTGACAGAGCAATAAAATCTTTGAGCCTATCATTTGAAAAACTCCAACTAGCACTTACCCCTAAAATGATAAACTTATTAGAGGCTATTCCATAGTACTCTTTTACATTTTCATTGCTAGGTTTAAATAACGTATGGTCTACCCAGTTGTAAATAGGAATAATGGTATTATTCTTAAAAAAAGATTTTTTAACTTCTCCTTCCAACCAATGTGAAACTGGCACAATTGTCAAGTTTTTTAAGGCTGTAAACCATTTCTTTTTGTCTTCAAACATGGTTTGAGACTGGTCAAAAAACAAACTTGGAGGGTATTTTTGAACCTGTGGGCATTTGTTGCACTGCGTTTGCCATTTATAGCATTGTACATCGGTATAATGTGCACATTTACCAGTGAATGCCCAACAATCATGAAGTGTCCAAACTATAGGCTTTTGCACTTTAATTAAATAGTTAAATAAAATTTTAAGATTTAAATAATTGCCGTGTAAGTTGTGTAAATGAATAACATCTGGATTGTATTCTTTGATAAATTTAACAAGCTTATGTGTTCCTTTTTTTGTAAAATACCCTTGTTTTCCTGTTATCCTTGAACCAATATTATGTAAATGATTTTCTATTACAGTTCCAATTTTAAAACTTTTAGGATATGTGGTTGTTCCTTGTCCGTAAGCAATATAACAAACGTGTCCTTGTTTTTCTAATTCCGTAGCTATGTCAACACAAATTGAACCTGTGCTTCCAAAACCTGAAACTGTATTAATCATTAATACTTTCATACTTTATTTGGCTACTTGTTCCAAACTACCCTATTTATATAGTCTGTATATGATAAAAGTATTCGTACCACCTTATCACTCACATTTGGCATTGCATAATCTTGTACGGGTCTTAAAGTTCTTTCTTCTCCTCGTTTTTGATTGTCTAAAACTTTTAAAGCCTGTAAGATTCGATCTTTACTAAAGCCTACCATCATTACCGATCCTTCTTCCATGGCTTCTGGGCGCTCGTGAGTTTCCCTGATATTTAACGCAGGAAAATTCATAATTGATGATTCTTCTGAAATGGTACCGCTATCTGACAATACTGCTTTTGCGTTTTTTTGCAAATGATTGTAGTCATGAAAACCTAAAGGTTTTATTAGTTGTACCAATGCATTAAATTGAATACCTAATTCATCAATTTTATTTCTTGTACGTGGGTGTGTAGATACTATAATTGGCAACTGATAAGTTTCTGCAATCGTATTTAACGTTTCAACCAATTTCATAAAATTGTTAGAATTGATATTTTCTTCACGATGTGCTGAAACCACAAAATACTTTTCTTTTTGCAATTTTAAATTTACCAAAACTTTTGACACATCAATCTGCTTGCTATAGGCAGAAATCACTTCATACATTGGAGAACCTGTTTTAATAATCCGATCAGCTAGCAATCCTTCTCTTAATAAATATTCACGAGCAATGTCACTGTATGTTAAATTGATGTCTGCAATATGATCCACAATTTTACGGTTGGTTTCTTCAGGTACTCTTTGGTCAAAACAACGGTTGCCTGCTTCCATATGAAAAATTGGAATTTTTCTTTTTTTTGCAGCTATGGCACACAAACAAGAATTGGTGTCTCCCAAAACTAAAAAAGCATCTGGTTGTTCATTTTCCAATATAGGGTCTATGTTTATTAAAATTTGACCTGCAGTAGTGGTTGCGTTTGAACCAGCCGCATTCAAAAAATAATCAGGTTTTCTTAGTCCCAAATCTTTAAAGAATACTTCATTTAATTCGTAATCATAATTTTGACCTGTATGCACTAAAATATGTTCAATACTTTCAGTTTCATCTAATTTTAACAATACTCTGGATAGTCTGATAATTTCAGGACGTGTTCCAACAACTGTCATTACTTTTAGTTTTTTCATTGGTGATTGGTAATTAGTGACTGGTAATTAGTGATTGGTGATTGGTGACTGGTGATTGGTGACTGGTGATTGGTGACTGGTGATTGGTGACTGGTGAATGGCTGTTGGTTGTTTCATTGGTAATTAGTTATTGGTGACTAGTTATTAGTGATTGGTGATTAGTTATTAGTGTTTTTTACTGACCTTATTAAACCTTGTATCATTTTTGAAATACTATCTAATTCCTCTAATAATTCTTTTGATTTTTCTTTATTTAAAAATTCTAAATTTACTGATATTCTGATTTGAGTATCCAATTCTGAAGCACTTGATAAAGCAATATACAAAAATTGAATAAATTCTTTATTGTGATTTCTTGCGGAACCTTCTGCAATATTTGATGGAATTGAAACCGCTGACCTCCTTATTTGATTCGTTAGTCCAAATTTTTCACTTTGAGGAAAATTATTAGTCATTGTATAGATAACAGTAACAAACTCAAGTGACTTTTGCCAAACCTTTAAATCTTTATGTGTCTTCATCTACTCATTTAACTAATTACTATTAACAAATTACTAATTACTACTTACACTTCTACAAAATAGGTATCTGCATCTTCTGTATTGTATGGTTCGTTTATCCAAAAATTAGTATACAATACTTCTTCTCCAATGTTTTTAATGTTATGGGTGTACCAAATTGGCATATCTACATAAGCTGGTTCATTGCCGTCTAAATAAAATTCCAATACTTCATCTGTACCAATCCGTCTCATCTGAATCAATGCTTTTCCTTTTATCACAGCAAAACGTTCTATTTTACGGGTATGAAAGTGATTCCCTCTGGTAATGCCCGGTACTGTTGTAGAAAAAGACACTTGTCCCCCAATTCCCAATCGAATTATTTCTACAAATGAACCTCTGGTATCAGTATGCTGGATTAACTTAACAGGAAAATGATTTGCAATATCCATATAACATCGAAAAGTGTTGAATAGGTTCAATTCAAAGGTATTATTTAATATGGGTATCTCTCCTTTGTCTTGATAGGTTGCTTTACAGTTTTGTAATAACGATAATAGTTCCGATACTTTAGCTTCAACTGTATAGGGTACTATGTATAAATTTTCCTGTTGCCTTGTTCTAATTTTATGAAGAATTTCGGCAACTAATTCACCTACATAAATTAACTGTAATTTTCCATCTACCTGCACTTTTGGTGTTTCTCCATGGGTTATTTGATGAGAAAAAGTAGCTACTACTGAATTGTAAAAAGGTTTTCCAAAGGGACCAAATACATTGGGAATTATTAAGCCAGTAAACAGTCCATTTGACTTACTTGCCCATTTTACGAATAATGCTCTACCCTCTTTTTTTGATTTCCCATATAAATTATCTTTTTCTTCTTGAGAGGAAGATGCCAATACTATATGTGCTGTACTTTGTGTTCTTTCTAAGGAAGCTATTAAAGATTTTACTAAACTTATATTTGTGTCATAGATCACCTCTTGGCTATCATCCCTGTTCAATGCCGCTAAATGAACAATCACATCACATTGAGAAACAAAAGCATCTAAATCTAATTCATTTTTAAAAAAATCTCTTTGGAATTCAACATGTTCAAATTCATCTGTGTACAAGCCAACTGTATTGTACAGATGTGTACCGATAAATCCATTTTGACCTGTAATTCCAATTTTTAACATATTAAATCGTGATTAGTGATTGGTGATTAGTGATTGGTTATAAAATAATCAACCTCAAACCTATACTCATCTTTAATTTCACCCAAAAGGTAATTTGCCATTACCAACAATTTAGCTCCTTTTTCTAAAGCCTGAATACTGCTTACATACCCTGCTGGCACATGCAATACATCTAAATTTTTAGAATCGAGCTTAAATATACTCATTTTTAAGTTTTTACTAGGCTTTTCCCAATGATCAATGGCAATTAATTGAATAGTAAAACTACCCATTACTGCACTAAACCAACGTTGTTCAATTTGATGTCCTTGCCAAGCTCTAACTACATCGACACTTTCATTTTCAATACTATATATTCTTTTTATTGCTGTTACATCAAAAGAATTGTTGTAAAACAGCTGTCCTCTGCTATCTGAATGACAACCCCCTTTAATAATTGCTGGCTCTTCTATTTGCATAGATTACTTAATAAATTACTTGATTTATTCTGATATTGCCTCTTGAATCATAGGCAATTTTAATAACATTTTTTTTACCTCTTCTATATTCTTTTGGGTAGTATTGTGCGAATGATAATCTTCAATTATTGAAATATCCTGCTTTCCTTCGGAATAATAACCTGCATAATTTAAATCTCTGTTGTCTGCCGGAATGCGATAAAACTCTCCCATATCTTCAGCCTTTAACATTTCTTCTCTAGTGCATAAGGTTTCATACAATTTCTCTCCGTGGCGAGTACCAATAATTTTAATTTCATTTTTAGCATTGCATAGTTCTTTAATAGCTTGTGCCAAATCACCTATGGTACTTGCTGGCGCTTTGTTTACAAACAAATCACCTGAATTTCCATGCTCAAAAGCAAACAAAACCAATTCAACGGCTTCTTCTAAAGACATTAAAAAACGTGTCATTTTAGGATCGGTAACGGTTAGCGGCTGGCCATCTTTTATTTGCTTTAAAAATAACGGAATTACTGAACCTCTTGATGCCATGACATTACCATAACGTGTTAGACAAACGGTGGTGTTTTTACTATTACGTGATGCTGCAATAGCCACTTTTTCCATCAAAGCTTTTGAAATACCCATCGCATTGATAGGATATGCAGCCTTATCTGTACTTAAACAAATTACTTTTTTAACGTTATTATGTTCTGCAGCATCAATTACATTTTGAGTACCAAAAACGTTTGTTTTTGTTGCTTCAATTGGAAAAAATTCACAAGAAGGAACTTGTTTTAAGGCTGCCGAATGAAAAACATAATCTACACCACGCATGGCTTTTTCTACACTATCATAATCTCTTACATCACCAATGTAAAATTTTAATTTTTTATGTTGTAGTTGGTTTCTCATATCATCTTGCTTTTTCTCATCGCGAGAAAATATTCTAATTTCTTTAAAATGATCTGTATAAAGAAACCGCTGTAATACTGCATTCCCAAAAGAACCTGTACCACCTGTTATCATTAATATTTTATCTTTAAACATCTTAAATTTTTTATTATTTACTTCTCAACCTCATGCTTTGCCAATGGTTTATTTACAAAAGCATAAATATATGATTTTACGCTGTATTAATTGTTTGTTTTCGGTTTTATGTCATCTTCAAAAAAACACAGCCCTAGCCCCTTAGTTCGACAGATCCCCAGTCAAGCTGAGGATGACAGTATACTTTTACCTTTTGCCTTTTTACTTATCATTTAAAAACACACCCCTAACCCCTCTCAAGAGGGGAATTCCTTGTTTTAGGCTTTTACTTTTCACTTTTACCTTTCAACTTCTATTCAACAGATTGCCTGCCTGCCGGCAGGCAGGCTTCGTCCGTACCTCCATCGCAATGACGCTTTATCTAAACTTTGACTAAAACTAAGACTTTTGCCTTTTCACTCATCATTTAAAAACACACCCCTAGCCCCTCTCAAGAGGGGAATTCCTTGTTTTTTACTTTTTACTTTTTACTTTTTTATTCCCCCTTTGGGGGTTAGGGGGCTTTTTACCTTTTGCTAACCCACCGCTCTGTCATGCATTTCTCCCCGCGCCAGCTGGTATCTGCGCTCCTTCTCGCCCATAACTATCGCTATGTCGTGCTAAAAATGTTCACTGAACATTTTTTTAACGCTCTGTCTCCCTTTGGGGGTTAGGGGGGATTTTCACTCATCACTCTTATGTTGCTCAATATAAACATTGTTATCCGTTTTTTTTATGGCTCTTATAAAATCTTTTTCATTAAAAACTGCCAATTGATAAGTTGCCACTTCTTTTAATTTTATAAACCGTTCCATTTTATCTAAATGATCACTTATAAGCATTGCG
>Ga0209231_1000633_pt1 | contig 17948 bp, 20 predicted proteins | sample Deesub45470m_DNA_FD_188086 | JGI IMG/M metagenome (GOLD analysis project Ga0209231, IMG submission 188086) | Deep subsurface microbial communities from North Pacific Ocean - 450_OLKR46/470m Metagenome (SPAdes) (version 2) | ecosystem: Environmental > Terrestrial > Deep subsurface > Unclassified ... | reverse complement strand
TCGTCGAGGCCGGGGAGATCGAAGCTCTCGGGGAGGATGACGGCCGCGGCCACCACCGGACCGGCCAGCGGTCCCCGCCCCGCCTCGTCGACCCCGGCGATGCGGAAATAGCCCCGGGACGCCGCCAGCTCTTCGAAGTGCAGAGTGGAGAGCTCGGGAATGGTGAACAATTCCATGGTCATGACCGGCCTCCGCCAGAAATTACCGCTGGATTTCCGCGGCCGCCTGATATAGTATCCATGAACAGATTTTTATCACGATTTTGTCGAAAGGGGGAGAGTGTTCATGATCGCATTCATTATCGTTTTGGCCCTGGCCGGGTACTTCGGGTTTCTGGTCGACTGGAAAGAGTTCGGCGCGCCCTTCAAAAATGGAGGTTGGGTGTTTCTCGGACTCTGCGGCGTAATCGGCCTGTCCTACTACCTGACCAAAGCACTGCACGTCGTGCAGTCGGCCGGCGGCGGACACCACTGAGATCGACCCGCGTCATCGAAGGATCAAGAGAACTGCAGAGAGGTCCCACGAAAACGGGACCTCTTTTTTTGTTTTTGAGAAAAGAACACAGAATACAGAATATAGAATATAGAAGAAAAACAGGGCCGAGCTCTTACCCTCGGGCAATTTCTGAAGGAGGTTCCCCTCAACTTCTTCTGTCGTGCCCAAAGAATATGAATTTTTCTGTATTCTATATTCTACATTCTGTATTCTACATTCTACAAAACCAACAAAAAAAGCCCCGGACATCGGCCGGGGCTTTTTTTTGTTTGAACCGATCAGGCGCGGCGTTTCTCGCGGATGCGGGCGGCTTTCCCCTGCAGGTTGCGCAGGTAGTAGAGTTTGGCGCGGCGCACCTGGCCGACGGTCACGACTTCGATCTTGTCGACGGCCGGGGAGTGCAGGGAGAAGATACGCTCAACGCCGAAGCCGTTGGAGATCTTCCGCACGGTGAAGGTGGAGCCGATCCCCCGGTTCAAGCGCTTGATGCACACGCCCTGATAAACCTGGATGCGCTGTTTGTCGCCTTCGGAGATCTTGACGTGCACGCGAAGGGTGTCGCCGGCTTTGAAAACCGGGATGTTTTTCCTGATGTGCTCCATGGCCAAAACGTCGATGATGTTCATGTTCTTCCTCCTCTATACCGATCCGGTTTCGTTGTATTTTTTGGTCAGTCAGCACCGCGCTCCGCGGAGCCGCTAATCCCCTCCGGCCGAACCCGGCCGGGATAATCCGAATGTTATTTACTCCCGCTGGCCGAGGAGACGATCGAGGATGATCGCCGCGGCGGCCCGTACCGGCAGATGATTGTAGTCGCTCCCTCCGGCGATCGGCTCCAGAACCGGCCATCCCCGGGAAAAGAGCTGCGGGGCCAGCCCCGACCCGGTGCCGAGCACCAGCAGGAGAGGTCGTCCTGACAACAGGTCCCGGCACGCCGTAAAGGAGATGCCGTCGCGGCGTCCGGCGCCGGTGAGCACCGGCTGCACTTCTTGTTTGACTTCGGCGCCCCAGTCCGCGATGGCGTCATCGAGGGTGGCGACGCTTCGCACCAGGCTCAGAGCCTCGCTGCGGTCGGCGTTGGCCGAGGCACCGAAACCGCTGCGCCAGTGCTGGAGAATGCGCTCGACCAGCAGGAGCTGCTCCGCCACCGGCGTCACCAGGTAGTAGCGGGCGACTCCGTAGGTGCGGGCGGTACGGGCGATATCGTGAATGTCAAGATTGGTCACCGCCGTGGTGACGAGATCCCCGCGGCGGTCGACGATCGGGTGATGAACGAGAGCCACAGCCAGAGGCCGTTTGCCGATCATGCGTCGGGTGCCGCTTTTTGCAGCTCTTCGAGCATCTTCCGGTCGGCGGCGCAGAGCGGCGCCGACTCGAGGAGTTCGGGGCGACGCTCTAGGGTTCTTCTTAACTGTTCACGGCGGCGCCAGCGGGCGATTTCCCCGTGGTTTCCCGAGAGGAGGACATCGGGGACCCGCATGCCGGCAAACTCCACCGGCCGCGTGTATTGCGGGTATTCGAGGAGCCCGTCGGAGAAGGAATCGCCGAGGGCGCTTCCGGCGCAGCCGAGGACACCGTCGAGAAGCCTCGCTACCGCATCGATCATCACCATGGCGGCCAGTTCCCCCCCGGTGAGGATAAAATCCCCCAGGGAGTATTCGTCGTCGACCAGGGTGCGGATCCGTTCGTCAAACCCCTCGTAGCGTCCGCAGACAAAGACAAGGCCGGCCTCGCGGCTCAGGGCGCTCGCATCGTTCTGGGTAAAGCGTTTTCCCTGCGGCGTCATGAGCAGAACCCGGGTTCCGGGAGTGCGCTGCCGCAGATCGGCAAGAGCCCGCGCCACCGGTTCGACCTTCATGACCATGCCGTCGCCGCCGCCGCAGGGGGTGTCGTCGGTCACCTGGTGGCGTCCTTCGGCCCAGTCCCGCAGGTTGTGCCCCCTGATCTCGATCACCCCCCGTTCGACGGCCTTGCCGAGAATACTGTCGGCAAAGGGGGACTCGATCATGGCGGGGAAAAGGGTCAGGACATCAAACTTCATCGGTATCCGGAACGAGCCCTTCGGGGAGGTCGACGGTCATCCGGCGCTCCTCCTGATCGACTCCCAGCACGAATTCATCGACGGCGGGTATGAGGATCTCGCCGAAGCGACCGCGCACCACGTAAATATCGTGGGCGGCGGTGGAGAACATATCCTCGAGGATGCCGATCTCCCCCCGGCTCTGATCAACGACCCTCAGACCCTCGATCTCGAACCAGTAGAACTCGTCATCGTCCAGATCCGGCAGATCGCCGTAGCGCATCAGCACCTCGCACCCGACGAGGGGCTGCACGGCTTCGATACTCTCCAGTCCCTGCAGACGCAGAAGGATGTTCCCCTTGTGAACAGCAACCCGGGCCGGTCTATGGCTCACCGGCACGTCCTTCCCGCGGCGGAGAAAAATCTCCGGGGCATCGAGAAGGGAATCCGAGTCGCCGGAGCTCGGACGAACCTTGAGGTCGCCCTTCAACCCGTGCGTCCCGGCCACCACGCCGAAAACCAGCAGCTGATCCTGATCGCGTTTCATCACTCCAGGATCTGGAGCGTGGCGCGCTTGTTTTCCCGGGTGGCCTTGGCATTGAGAAGCGTGCGCATGGCCTTGGCGGTGCGCCCCTGTTTGCCGATGATGCGCCCCATATCTTCCTGGGCGGCGGCGAGCTTGATCAGGATGCTCCCCTCCTCGCCCTCCTCTTCGGAGATCACGACGGCTTCGGGGTTTTCCACCAGCGACTTGGCGATGAATTCAATGAGTTCTTTCATGGAGTCCATCCTTAGGGAACAGGGGTGCCCGCCTGCTTGCCGGAGTGGATCAGGCGACTTTGGGCTGCTTGAACTTGGCCCACAGCCCCTGCTGACGCAGCAGCTGAAGGACGGTGGCGGTCGGCTGTGCACCCTTCTGCAGCCACTCGAGAGCGCGATCCTCTTTCAGGGTCACCATGGGGGGATCCTGGCGGGGATCGTACTGGCCGAGGTTCTCGATGAAACGGCCGTCGCGCGGGGAGCGCTCATCGGCAACCACCACCTGGTAAAACGGTTTTTTCTTGGCGCCGCCGCGGGCGAGTCTGATTTTAACGGACATATGCTGTTCCTCCTGAGTCTTTTTTCGACCCGTTTCTTTTCGTTATAGGTTTTTTAACGTTGCTTAAAAAGGGAAACCGCCGCCGCGGCCCATCAGGCTCTTGAGCCCCTTGGGACCGAGTTTCTGCATCTTCTTCATCATCTTCTGCGCCTCGGTAAAGCGCTTGAGCAACTGGTTCACGTCCTGCACCGTGGTGCCGCTGCCGGCGGCTATGCGCAGCCGCCGCGACCCGTTGAGAATCTTGTGATCGCGGCGCTCCTTGCGGGTCATCGAGTTGATGATCGCCTCGATTTTTTTGAGCTCCTTGTCGGGGAGCTGCATGTCGCCGGCCTTCTTGAGGGCCTTGCCGGCGCCGGGAATCAGCTTGAGGATGGACTCCATCGAGCCCATCTTCTTGACCGCCTGAAGCTGGTCGCGAAAGGTCTCGAGATTGAACCCCTCCTTGCGGAGGCGCTGCTCCATGTCGGCGGCCTGATCCCGGTCGATGGCCGACTCGGCCTTTTCGATCAGGGAGAGCACGTCGCCCATCCCGAGGATGCGCTGGGCCATCCGATCGGGATGAAAGGTTTCGAGGGCGTCGAGCTTCTCCCCCAGGCCGACCAGCTTCACCGGCTTGCCGGTCACCGCCCGGATGGAGAGGGCCGCGCCTCCGCGGGCGTCGCCGTCGAGCTTGGTCAGCACGACGCCGGTAATATTGAGGAGCTCGTCAAAGGCCTTGGCCACAGTGACCGCATCCTGGCCGGTCATGGCGTCGGCGACGAAGAGGATCTCCCGGGGATCGAGGGACGCCTTGATGCGCGAGAGCTCGCCCATCAATTCCTGATCGATGTGCAGGCGCCCGGCGGTATCGAGGATCAGGGTATCGTAACCGTTGAGGTCGGCGAAATGCCGGGCCGCCTCGCAGATCGCCACCGGATCCTGCCCGGGCTGGGTATCGTAGACGGGGATGCCGATCTGCCGGCCCACCGTTTTGAGCTGCTCGATGGCCGCCGGACGATAGACGTCGGCGGGGACGAGGAGCGGATTGCGTTTTTCCTTGCGCAGCTTGAGAGCCAGCTTGCCGCAGGTCGTCGTCTTGCCGGCCCCCTGCAGGCCGCAGAGCATCACCGCCACCGGAGGACGGGCCGCCAAATCGAGGCTGTTATCCTCCCCCTCGCCCATGAGCAGGCCGAGCTCGTCCCGCACCACCTTGATCACCTGCTGTGCCGGGGTCAGGCTCTTGAGGACATCCTGGCCGATGGCCCGGGCGGTAACCGAGGCGACAAAATCCTTGACGACCTTGTAGTTGACGTCGGCTTCGAGGAGGACCAGGCGGACTTCGCGCAGCGCGTCCCTGATATTCTCTTCGCTGAGGCGGCCATGGCCACGGAGCTTCTTGAAGACCGAATCGAATTTTTCCGTCAGATTGTCAAACATGGGAGTCCAGACGCACCGATTCTATGAGCGTGGCAAAATAGGGACTATAGTGAAGGCTCCCCCCCTTGTCAAGGAAAAACCGTGACAATCCGCGGCTCCGCGCCCCCCTCTCAGAGCCGTTCGAACTCCCGTCCGACCCGGCGATAGATCTCCGGCGGCAAAAGCCCTTCGCCCTCGAGAATCGCCTCGATCCGCTCCCGGTCGGCCGGCGCATAGCGGATCGCCAGGCCGCAGTCGGAGGTCAGCTGGCGCGGCACCGGAATGAGTAGAAAGGTAAGGCCGGCCGTTTTCAATATCTTCTCCGCCTTCATCACCCGGTGGATCGAGTGAAAAATGGCGACAAAATCATTCTCCCGGACCATGTTCTCCCCTGCTCCGGCCGAACACGAAAAAGTATTCACGCCTGATCTACTGATAGTAAATGCCATGGTGGCTAATTTTTAAATGTAGGAGCGCCTTTAGGCGCGATTGATCGCGGCTGAAGCCGCTCCTACAGGGTCGGCGTTCTTTGAATGTTTAACCACCGGAGCAATAACGCCCGTCCCGCCCCCGACCGTCCGAAACCCCGCCGAAAGGGATCGTCATAATGCCACGTTCGCCGGAGAGTGGCAAGCCCGGCGTTGACAGTTCTCCTCCCGGCGAAGTAGACTGTGCGGCGTAACGGGGACGTCCCCTTGCCTCCTCAAGCAATCCTGCCGCGAAAGGTCAGCCGTGAACCTCCACCGCCTCATCAGCCTGACGGCTCTTCTCGGCTTCGCCTTTCTGGCCAACGTTCCCCTCGGCTACCTGCGAGAGGAGAGCAAAAAGTTCTCCCTGCGCTGGTTCGTCCTCATCCACATCTCCATCCCCTTCATCATCCTGCTGCGCATCAGCGGCGGCTTCGACTGGAAGATCATCCCCCTGACCCTCGGCTGCGCCGTCGCCGGTCAGCTCCTCGGCGGCTTCCTCAAGCGGCGGAGCGCGCGATGACGACGAAGCGCAGCGAGCGCCCGCGCATGAAGAGCGCCGCCAGCGCCAAATCGCTGGTCCTCGACCTGCTGCGCAAGCGCGGCTTCGAGGATAAGATCCGCGAATACCGCGCCTGGGAGCTCTGGGACGAAACGGTCGGCCCGCAGATTTCGGCCCGCACCAAGCCGGTGCGGATCCGCGACGGCATCCTCGAGGTGCGCGTCGACCACCCGGTGTGGATGCAGCAGCTTCAGCTCCTCAAACCGAAGATCCTCCCCCGCCTCAACGAGCGTCTCGACGGCGCCGTCATCAAGGACCTCTTTTTGCGCCGCGGCGCCGTCGAAGCCAAAACGGAGGCTCCCAGGGAACCTGCCGGCCCGCCGGGCTGGCAATCCCTCGTCCTGAGCCAAAGCGAAGAGGAGGCGATCGAAAAAATTGCCTCCCCCCTCGACGACCCGGAGACCCGGGAGCGCCTCAAAAGGCTCCTCCGGCGTCAGAAACAGCTGGAAAAATCCCGCATGCAGAAGGACTGACCCCCTTCACCCCTCGCCGTAGACCCGCAGCACCTCCTCCGAATAACGATCCCCGTCATAGACAAAGAGCGGCGCCTCCACGGAGAGGCCGGCGCGCCCCCCCTTGCGCCCCTCGACCAGAACCATCTTCGCCCCCTCCCCCGGCCGCGAATGAACGGTGCGCAGCCGCTTCGGCTCCAGGGTCTCCCGGCTCATGCTCGCCAGAAGCTCATTGAGGCGCTCGGCGAGAAAGATGACAAAAAATCTCCCTCCCGGCTTGAGGAGGAGCGCCGCCGCCCGCACGAAGTCGCCGATCCCCCCGGAGAGTTCATGGCGGGCCGCTCCCCGCTCCGACCCCGGCGCCACCTTGCCGGTCCCCGGCTTGCGGTACGGCGGGTTGCAGAGCACCCCGTCGAAGGTGCCGGGAACAAGCGACGCCGGCAGGGCGCGAAGGTCCCCCTCGACAATGGCGATGCGATCCTGCAAACCGTTGAGGGCGACGCTGCGCCGCGCCCGGTCGGCAAGCTGCGGCTGCAGCTCGACGCCGACGATGGACCCCCCGTGCCCCCGCCCGGCGAGGATCAGCGGCATGACGCCGGAGCCGGTGCCGAGATCGGCCAGGCGCTCGGTTCCGTCCAGAGCGGCAAAGGCGCAGAGGAGGACGGGATCGAGGGAGAAGCGGTAGCCGCTGTGCCCCTGGATGATTTTGAGCCCGGCGGGGCGCAGGAGATGAATCTCTTCATCGGGGCGGAGGATCGGCATGGGGGTAAGTCCTGACCTTAGGTTGAAAGCTTCAACGCAGAGGCGCTGACGTGCGGAAAAACGATGAGAAAATCGCTCTCCTTTCCAGGTCCTTTTGCGCAGGGGCGTAAAACAGGAAACGGGAGTGGTTTGCCACCACCCCCGCAGGAGAACCTCTTTCGTATTCTACCCGAAATGCTTCTAGAAGATCTTCTTTACTTTGACTTCCCAGCGCTGCTCGACGCGGTCGGGGGTACTTACCCCGGCGGTGCGGGTACCGTAGGCGTAATCGAGGCTGACCTGGAGTTTCTGGAAATTGGCGCCGGTCTCGGCGAACCAGGTCAGGGCGCCCGTATCCTCGGGGGAGCGCAGGTCGTAGCGAACGCGGCCGCCGACTAATAGACCCGGGTCGGGTAATAGTTTCCGGCGAGGGTCAATACCGTCGCCGTCTGGGTCGACCCTTCCATGGCGGTGTAGCGCTCGTACTCGAACTTCTCCGTCAGTTCGGCCAGTTTGCGGACCACGCCGTTGACGGTGAAGAAGCTGTAGCCGAAATCCTGGATGCCCAACCAGTGGCTTGAAGATCCGCCACTGCCGTCGCGCCAGTCGTAGTTCACTCTCAGACGGGCATCGATCGCCCGGGTCGGCATATAGCCTAGAGAGGTTGTGTGTTCAAGAACCCGGTCGGCCGTCATGCTGCTGGTGTTCAACCCGAGCACGCCGCTCCCTCCGCCCGCCCCCCCGATTACACCGCCGCCGATGACCAGGCGACTGCGCATGTCGGCAAGAAAGGAGCGCTGATCATAACGCAGGCGATGCTCAAGAATTACCTGATCTTCCTCGTTGCCGGGCGCGGAGAGATAATCATAAACGACCTCGAAACGATTGCGGAGGCGGCGCATGACGTGCTCGCCATAGACCTTGCTGGTCGAGCGGAAAACCTCGCCGTCTATCAAGGTGGGGGCGACAGTAGAAAGGGTCAACCCTGTATCGCTCACGGGACGGATATAGTTGGCAACCTGCCGATCGAGAGTGCCGGTGCCGTAGACGAATTCCTGTTCGGCGCCGACCGTGACCGACCGGCCGATCCTTGTCTCCACGCGCCCCTTGGCCCGCTGCTCCCAGAAATCCGTATCGAGGCCGGTCGTCCCCGTCCCTTCGAACCGGGTCACCGAGTAGGAGCCGAACAGGTCGTATTGGGGATTATATTTGCGGTTGGTAAAGGTCTCGAAACCGATGCGCACCGCCGAACCCTCGCCGTAATCCCCCCCTTTCACCTCGGCCTCCGCCAGGGGCGCGACGATCACACGCCCCTGCCGAAAAAGATCGACCCGCGAGGATGCATACAAAGTATCTTCGTCCTGCCCCAGGCCGGAGGAAAGACGTAGTCGGTGGTCCTGGCGGCCGACAAAACGGAAGCGCCAACCGGTCTCCCTGCTGGCATCCCCCTGCAGATAGAGGGGGACTTCGAGGATCTTACGCAGCACGCCGAGTTCCACCCGGCGGCTGAAAGTGTTGAAGGAGGTGGCCCGCCAGTCGGCCCGATTGGCGGTGGCGAAGAGATTGACGTCGTAACGCTCCGTGGCCTGCCGGGCGTTGTAAAGACGATTGCCGGTAATGTAACCGCCATCGGCGGAGATCTTGATCCAGTTGGTCAGATTGATCCACTGGCGGCGGTTGGTGTGATCGACGGTCCCGATGAGGTAGCGCTGCTCGTCGAAATCATCACTGGGGAGGAGGTAATTGCGGTGCTGAAAAAGGCGGTAGTGAAACCAGTTGTCCTTCTTGTTCAGGGAGACGAAGGCGAGGTTGCGGTCGCGATAGTGCTGCGGGGTGGCGCTCCTCAGGTCGCGGACATCGATCTGCTCGTAATCGACCAGCAGGCGGGGGAAGTTGGCGAGCATATCCCGATAGCGACCCTGGTAATGACCGTTACGAATGCCGACCACCAGAGTCATCCCCGACCGCAGGTGCTGGCCGTTGATCAGGTTGGTCATCGGACCCCGGAGGCGGAAACTGTCGCTCGGCGACGGCCTGAAAAGGGTGTCGACGTTCTCTTCGAGAAAGCTGGATCTGTGCATATCCTCGGAGAAAAGATGGATGCGAAAGGGGAGGCCGCCCGGCTCGAAACGCACATCGCCGCGATAGAGAATCTTGCCGGTATCGATGTCGGTTTCTTCGCCATTGAAGTCGCTGGCCAGAGAGTTCCACTCGTACCCGAGCCGCAGGTCATAGACACCGCCGCGTCCCCCGGCAATCGTCCCCTTGCGACCGTAGACAGCGGAATATTGCTGGGTAAAATACGAGGCATCGAGACTCCGCACGCCGGCGTCCTCGGCCCACTGTTCGCCATAGGCCAATTCGGCGGCACCGCGCAGGGAAACCGTGTCCGCCGCGGCGACAGCCGGCAAAAGGGCACAGGCAAAAAGCAGCAGTGCTATAGGGGTGAGACGCTGCAGCATGCACATCCTGTCAAGAGGTGATCGGTCGATCGAACTAAAAAACATAGGGCTCATGAAAGCCTTAATCATGTTTGCAAAGACCATACCGGCAAACGCCTGCGTCTCCCCTGGCCTGCCCGGCAGGGTATCACGGCAACTCGACAGCACATCGTCTCGCGATATCACCCCGCTCCTCCCGCCGAAAGGCCGACCACGGTCCCGCTCCAAAGACAAACCGACGGCAGAGCGCACCTCTCTCACCAGCGGGAAAAAGAAAAAAGGCGGGGAGCAGAGCTCCCCGCCTCGTCGATCAAGAAAAAGACCGATTACTTGATGTGGCAGGCGAGGCAAAGGGCGCTGCCGGTGTTGGCTACGCGAAGGAAGGTGGAGACACCAACTACGCCATGAACATCGTGGCAGGAGGAACACCACATGTCGCCGCCGGCGCCAAAGGCGAAGGCGTCGGCGCCGAGAACGGTTTGAGCATCGCCAATAAGGTGCAGACCTGCATCAGCACCTTGAGCCGCGGCGTAGTCGAAGCCGATCGGGTGATCGTTGCTCAGGTCGGTACCGAGGGAGGCGGCGCCGGCTACGGCTCCAGCGAGGGGCACATAATTCATAGTCCCGGCGTTGGGCGGGTTGATCAGCGCGGTGCCGACACTGGCACCGTCGTGGCAGGAGAGGCACAGGGGAGCGTCAGTGGCGTTGACGACGCCGATGGTGACAGCTGCAGCGGCGGCGGTCAAGCTAGCGTTTGAATAAACAGCAGTTGCGTCAACGGCACCGCGGTTCCACAGGGGAGCATTGGCAGTAATGAGCCCGCCGTGGGGAGTGTGGCAGAAGACGCAGACTTCATCGGTGCCAGTGGCATAGGTTGCGGCGCCGAGGGTGGAGAGGTCATGAGCCGAGCCCTGAATGGCAGCCAGGGCGGGGGTGGCGAGCAGCGCCATGGCAGCCGCCAGTACGAGAACCTTCTTCATGTTACTTGCCTCCTTGTTTGGCATTCGCCAAGCGAAATGCCGGTTGTTGTTGTTGGGCCAGCCCGAAGGCTGGCCTCTCTATAAGCCCCCAGGGCGGGGGCGCTCTTTCATGCTTTGCTGTAAAAAGCAAACACCGTGCCACTTGGCCAGGGGGCTAAAATCGGCGCATCTTTCCAGCGGCCTGGCACGGCTATCCGCGATAACGAGACCAGATTCGGTCTTTTCACCGTCGTCCTTTTCCCCCAACGGGGCGGTTGGTTTTATGGTGCGCTTTTTTCCTTCGATTCCTCGATAAAACGCTGCAAGGCCTCCCGATCCTCCGGGGTGATCGGATGTTTTTCCAGATAAGGGGCGCTCAGATACTGCCAGATGGAAAATCGCTTATTGAGACCATCGGCGACGTAAATCCGATCATTCTGATCGATAAAGATCGAAGTCGGGCTTGCAAAACCGAGTTTATGGGTCGAGGGACCTCCCGAGCCGGTCGCCAGGAGGAGATTCCCTTCCGGGGTGTAGGTGAAAATGGTGGCCTTTCGCCGGTCGATCACATAGAGGTTCCCCTCGCTGTCGAAGGTGAGATCCTTGGGGTTTTCGAATTGCCAGACCTGATCCCCCCGTTCGCCGAAGGCGTAGAGATAGTTGCCTTCGGAATCAAATACGACAACCCGCGAATTGAGCAGATCGGCGACGAACACCCGCCCCTGGCTATCGATCGCCAGGCCCTGGGGTCCGTAGACCTCCCCTTCTCCGCGGCCCTGCCGACTGAAGGAGAAGAGATGCTTCCCCTTCAGATCGAAGACGACGATCTTGTGCCCCTTGCCGTCGGAAACATAGATGCGTCCGAGACTCCTGCTGATGGCCAGATAGGCCGGGTTTTCAAAGAGACTGGAGTTTCCGAAAGAGAAGAGGGGGACCTTTTCGGGGGAGAAGACCATGACCGACTGTTTGCCGCCGTCGGCGACGTAGAGATTGCCGGATCCATCGACGGCCAAACCGAGGGGCGTGGTGAAAATCGGCTCCTTGGTCAAAAACTCCACGGTCTGTTTGGTGAAATCAAAGATCCGGATATTATGGAGATGGATGTCGGAAACGTAGGCCTTCCCCTTGCCGTCGGCAGCGATTCCGAAGGGGGTTTTAAACGTGTCGACATTTTCCTTGCCGACGACCGATTCGAGCATCCTCTGAGAGTCGCTCTTGGGGAAATCGCCCTCGGAGGAAAAGGTGCCGATAAATTCCAGCCGCGGCTGGTCTGGCGGCGGCGGCCAGAGGATGCGCGGGAGTTCCGGCGATTTTCCGGCGCAGCCGCTCAGGGCCAGAACGGCCAGAAAAAGTGCTGTGCGCAGTAGAGTCCTTTTCTTCAACATGATATGCACTCCTCCACAAGAAAGTGGTCAAAAGTAGTCTGGTTTAAATCGCATGAACCCCAAACCGGCCATGGCCTGCCTGCCGGCAAACCTTACTTCACATGACAGATCTGACAGAGCCCGAATCGGGAAGTAATCCCCCGGCGGAAGAAGGCCGTCGACTTCCCGCCGTGAGGGTCATGACAACTGGCACAGGAAAGCTCCCTCCCCGGCTGGCTGGGGTCGGCCACCCCCTTGAGCGGATGCCCCTTGCCGCCGACGCCGCGCACGACGTGAATCCCTTCGCCGATCGGTTCGTGGCAACCGAGACAGACGTCGTTGATCGGCGCCACCATCTGCGCCGGGTTGTCCGAGGCGTGGGAATCGTGACAGACCAGGCAGAGGCCGGCGGCCACCGGCCCGTGGACGAACTTGTTGGCCTTGAAGGCTGCGACCTTGTCGCTGTGGCAGCCGTTGCAGAGGGCGGCCTCGTCGGCGGGAGTGGCGTAGCGGGCCGGCTTGCTCTCGGGGTTGTGGCAGTAGCCGCAGCGGTAGACGCCGGCCGGGCCGTGAACGTGGCTCTTGTCGAGCATCCGCCGGTGGCAGGCGGCGCAGGGGTTGGTCTCGGCGGTTTCGGCGTTGATCTCGATCTTGTCGGGGGTCATGTTGTGGCAGGGGGCGCAGAGCGCCTCGCGGGCCGGGATGTGCATGACGAAGGGCTTGATCCCCGGGGGAACGGCGGTCGTCGGATCGGCCTGGTAGAAAATCTCGGCCACGGCGCCGGCGACCTTCTTGCCGGCGACGAACCCTTCGACCCTGACGAGATTTTTGCCTGGTGAGAAGTCCGGCTCGAGGATGAGGAAATCCTTGAAGGCGGCACGGTACTCGGGAGAGGAGACGTCGATGAGGTCGCTCTTGGCCCCGCCGAGCTCGATGGTCATCCCTTCGAGAGGGGGCGTGTTTCCCCCCTTGATGATGAGAAAGTCGGAGCGCGTCACCGACGTCTTGTCGGCCGGATAGACGATCTCGAGAGACAGGGCGTCGCCGGCCTGCAGCAGGAGACTGAAGGAAAGGAAAATGGTCCACAGAACGGTCTTTTTCATCAACAACCCCCAGAAGAATCGACTCAGGATAGAGTGAGTGTTTTAAGGCACCCGTCTCTGTTTGCAACAGAGCTGTTCAAACAATTACAAAAACGGGTTTTACCACTGAGACACAGAGAACACAGAGGTAAAATCCCTGCTTGTTTTTCTTGGTAAGGACCTTGAATTCGGTGATTTTTCTTGGCTTATCCAAAATATCGATTTGCTCTTCTCCGTGTCTCTGTGCCTCTGTGGTGAATAATATTTTTTACTTACCATCCACGGCTACTTAACTGCCGGAGCCTCAGGCATGAATCCGGGCGGGAAATAGGTCTCCCCGGGGAGGATCGGGTGCTCGGAGAGGTACGCTTCGTTGAGATACTGAAACTCGTGAATCATGCGATTGTAGGCGTCGGCGATCCAGATGGTATCGCTCTCGTCGACATCGATGCCGCCGGGCTGGTTGAGGCCGCCGGGGGCGACGTCTCCCTGGGTGGCGTCGAAACGGCCGCCGACGGAGAGGAGATAATTCCCCTCGCGGTCGAAAATGACGAAGTGGTTGGCCATCGAGTCGGTGACGTAGACCTGACCGGAGGGGCCGACGGCGATCCCCTTGGGAATCTGGAAGGAACCGCTGGCCGTCCCCCGCTCGCCGAAGGAGCGCAGAAAACGCCCCTCGGGGTCGAGAACCTGGACCCGGGCGTTGAGGGCGTCGAGGACGAAGATATTGCCGTCGCCGTCCACCTCGACATCGAGGGGAAAGTTGTACTCCCCTTCGCCGGTCCCGCGCTGGCCGAGGTAGCGCAGAAAGGCGCCCTGACCGTCAAAAACGGCGAGCCGGTGCTCGCCTGTATCGGTGACATAGAGGCGGTCGTGCTTCGGGTCGACGGCGACGCCGGTGGGGCGGGAGAGGTGCCCGCGGCCGATTTCGCGGATGACGACCTCGTCGGCGCCGAAGAGGTAGATCACGTCATCGGCGGAATCGACCGCATAGAGCTGTCCGGCCTCGCCGACGGAGAGCCCCGACGGAAATTTGAGAACCTTGGTATTCCCTTCCTGATCCTTGAGCTCACGGATCCGGTGCTTCTCCAGGTCGAGAACGACGACCTTGTTGCCGGCGACATCGGAGACGAAGACCCGCTTGCCGCCGTCGCTGGCGACTTCCTGGGGGCGCTCGAAGAGAAAGTCGGGGAGTTCGCGGCCGAGCACGGCCTCGGACAGGGCATTGGCACCGGGTTGGCGAACGTCACGGTCGGACTGGAAAAATCCGACATATTCGATGTGCGGATCGGCGGTGCCGATAGGCCAGAAATAGCGCTGTTTCTGCGCGGCGGCGGGCGCGCAGGCCGACAGGGCCAGGGCGAGAAGGGACAGGATCAGCAGTCGCACCGGCAGGCGGGCGGAACTCCCCTCAAGGGTTGCGGAGTCATTCTCGTGTTTTCTCAGTCGATCGGCGTCTTTAAACAATGATTCGGCCTCATTCATCGAAAGAAATTGAACTTGCCCCCAGGACTTTTTTAACGCTGAGATGCGGAGAGTCGGAGAGTCGGAGAGTCGGAGAGTCGGAGAGAAAATCCTTGGCGGCCAATCCCTCGAGTTCTGATTGGCCGAATCCTAAAAAAGATCGATCTGTCTTGTATTCACAAGACCATCATGCCCTGCTGTTTCTCTCTGTTTCTCTGCGCCTCTGCGTTAAGGCCTTTCCCCTGTTTATTGATTACCCACCGCACGCACCCGGTCGTAGGTCTTGGGCTTGTGACAGCCGACGACGCAGCCGCCGCCGGTTTTGGTCTGGGTGTAGGTGATAGGAATCTCCCATTTGCCGAAACCGGGGATGGCGCTCTGGATGAGGCGCGGCTGGTCGGCGCCGTGCACACCATGACAGGCCTTACAGACCCGCCCCTTGTCGGCCTTGTTGACATGCACGAAATGGAGATTGCGGTCGCCGTTGCGGAACCCCGTCGCCTCCGAGGTGCGGGCATACTCCATGGCACTCTGCTCGTGGCAGGTGTAGCAGAGGGCGAAGTTCTCGCCCCGGTAGGGTGCGTAGAACTCTTCGGGATAGGGGGCAACCAGCAGGCGGCTGTTGCTGGAGCCGTGGGGATTGTGGCAGCTGGCGCACTCTCCGGCCTTGACCGGCTCGTGCTGGTACCTGGCCTTGGCTATGGTCGCCTGCATGGCGGCATGACAGTCGAAGCACATGGTTTCGGCCGTCCGGGAAAACATCTTGGGATAACCGGTGCCGTGGGCGTCGTGACAGGCGGCGCAGCCGCCGTCCTCAAGGGCGCCGTGGGGGTGGGCGGCGCCGCGGGCGGTCTCGGCGACCTTGTCGTGACAGGAGGCGCAGAGAGCGTCCCCCGAGGCGGAGAGCATGAGCTTCTGCGGGCCGCTGTGGGGATCGTGGCAGTTGGTGCAGCCGTCGGCGACGATGGGGTGTACGTTGGCCTGGGTGGAGAGCTGCGCCTTGTCGTCATGGCAGAGGTAGCAGAGTTCGTTGCCGGGAGCGGCGAGCTGGTTCGGCGCGTCGGCGGCATGGACATCGTGGCAGGAATCGCAGTCGCCGGCGGCGACGGGTCCGTGAACGACGGCCCCTGTGGCCTTGTCGTCATGGCAGCCGGAGCAGAGAGCGGCGCCGACGGCCGGGAGCATCCCCCTGGCGGCGCCGCCGTGGGGACCGTGACAGGAGGTGCACTCGCCCTCTTTGACCGGGGTGTGAACGTTGCGCTTCCCTTCGGTTTTGCTGTCGTGGCACTGGTTGCAGAGCTCGCTCCCTTCGCCGACGGTCATCCCCGGACCGTTGCCGGCATGGGGATCGTGGCAGGCGAGGCAGTCGCCGTCGGCCACGGGAGGATGAACGACCTTGAACCCCTTGGTCTTGCTGTCGTGGCACTGGGTGCAGAGTTTTGCTCCCGAAGCCGGGAGCATCCCCTTGACCGCCCCGCCGTGGGGGTCGTGGCAGCCGGTGCAGCCGTCCTCGAGAATCGGGTGGACGTGTTTTTTCCCCTCGGTCTTGCTGTCGTGGCACTGGGTGCAGAGCGCGGCACCGGCGGCGACGAGCATCCCCCTGGCCTTGCCGGCGTGGGGGTTGTGGCAGGCGGTGCAGTCGCCGTCGGCGGCCGGGGAATGGAGGACCTTTTTCCCGGCGCGGGGATCGTCGTGACAGGTCAGGCAGAAAGCGGCACCGCGCTCCGGGAGCATTCCCGGGGCGTTGCCGGCGTGGGGATCGTGACAGGAGATGCACCCGTCCTCGAGAGCCGGGTGGACATCCACCATCCCCCGAGTCTTCTCCTCATGGCAGCGGTAGCACAGGGGCGCCCCTTCGTTGTAGAGAAAGTGCTCGAAATTGCTCTGATGGGGACTGTGACAGCCGACGCAGCCGTCCTTGAGAGCGCTGTGCGGGTGGGATTTTCCTTCGGTTTTGCTGTCATGGCACTGAGCGCAGAGCTCGCTCCCGGCGGCGGGATAGATGAAAGCCCCCCTTTTCCCGGGGTGCTTCTTGCCGGTGGCTTCGTGGCAGACACTGCATTCCTCGGCGGCGACCGGTCCGTGAACGAACTTCGCCTTCCCCATGACGGCATGGCAGGCGCTGGTCAGACACCCCTCCCCGGCGACGGCGCTCGAAGGAGCGACGGCCGCCAGGGCGACTGCGAAAAGTATCGAAAAAATCCGTTTCATGGCTCCCCTACCCCCTGAATCCCAATAAAAAAAGTGCTGAACCCAGCCGTAAAGGGTCTGAGTTAAGCAATTTCGATGCCCAAAGGGCATGGCGACCGCCGAAGCGGTGCCGGACCGCATGAAAACAGAAAATCAGGACGCACACCCTCGTGCGCCCTGATCTCCATCCTGACTCAATTGACGGCCATCCCACCGGCATAGCACGTAGGGGGATGATGTTAGCCGCCGTAGGAGTGAAGTCCCGAGAGGACCAGGTTCACTCCGAGGTAGCAGAAGATGGTGGCGGCAAAACCGATGATGGACAACCAGGCCGCCCGGCGGCCGACCCAGCCGCGAGTGAAGCGGGCATGGAGGAAGGCGGCGTAGATGAACCAGACGATGAGGCTCCAGGTCTCTTTGGGGTCCCAGCTCCAGTAGGTTCCCCAGGCGTAGTTGGCCCAGGCGGCGCCGGTGACGATCCCCAGGGTCAAAAGGGGAAAACCGATCATGATCGCTTTGTAGTTGATGTCGTCGAGAATGCGGGTGCTGGGAAAGAGGCTGAGGATCCCGCCCACCGGAGAACCGTCGGGGCTCTGCTCCTCCTTGCCGACCTTGATCAGGTACATGATCGAAACCCCGCAGGCGACGGCGAAGGCGGCATAGCCGAGGAAGCAGGTGATGACGTGGTAGGTCAGCCAGTTGCTCTGCAGCGCCGGGACGAGGGGCTCCATGGCCGAATTGAGCTGCAGCTGGGCCCAGATCATGGCAAAGAAGGCGAAGGGGATGACGAAGGCGCCGACGGCGCGCTGCTTGTACTTGAAGTCGAGAAGGATGTAGATGAGGAGGATGGTCCAGGCGAAAAAGACCACCGACTCGTAGAGATTGGAGAGGGGGGCGTGGCCGACGTTCCCCGGCAGCTGGTACGATTCGTACCAGCGCAGGCCGATGGCCGCGGTGTGGGCGAGAAAACCGATGTAAGCGACGATGTTGGCGCCCAGGGAAACCCCCTTGCTGCGGGTCGCCAGATAGACGACGAAAAGCACCATCGAGCTGAAGTAGGAGACGGTGACGATATTGAACAGTTGCGAGCTGGTCATCTGTTTGTTCCTCCGGTGAGACCCAGGCGGGTCTAGGAAGCGATTTCGGTTTTGAGTTTCTTCTTGAGCTCGTCGAAAAATATTTCAAAGGCCGGCTGGTTGCGGTGGGCGGTGCCGCCG
>Ga0209231_1000632_pt1 | contig 17980 bp, 16 predicted proteins | sample Deesub45470m_DNA_FD_188086 | JGI IMG/M metagenome (GOLD analysis project Ga0209231, IMG submission 188086) | Deep subsurface microbial communities from North Pacific Ocean - 450_OLKR46/470m Metagenome (SPAdes) (version 2) | ecosystem: Environmental > Terrestrial > Deep subsurface > Unclassified ... | reverse complement strand
CAGCGCTGCCCCTCGGCCAGTGGCCCGGAAACTGTTTCTGTCTTGTTGCTTTTGGTTGTCATGTTCCATCTCCTTGGACTGGGACTTTATCCCAATTTGGTGTCCAAGAAAACTGGCGCCGCCCCACTGCCGGCTATAACCGTAAACTGGCGCTGTATGAAGAAGACGTGCTTGGTTTCGTGCAAGAGACCCAGGATGAGCAGTGGCAAAAATACTGCAAACTTTACCCACAAAACCCTGAAAAGCACTTCCTCGAACGCGTCGCCACCCAGCTCAACAAGGCCGACCCCAACGCCGCCAATCGCGAGCTGCGCACCTTCGGCACTCTCGGCGTCTTGCGCCACCAGTTGCGCGATCGCGGCACCCGCTTCAAGCTTTGCGAGTTCAAACCCGAACATGATCTCAACCCCGATACCCTGGCCCGCTACCAGAAGAACCGCCTGCGCATCGTGCCGGAGTTGGTCTACAGCCCCTACGCTAGCGAAGAGCACCTGGCGGACACGGGCGCCAAGGCCAAGGCCTGGCGCATCGACTTGGTGCTGTTTGTTAACGGCCTGCCTGTCGCCACGCTGGAGCTGAAATCGGAGTTTAAGCAGGCCGTAGAGAACGCCATCAAGCAGTACAAACGCACCCGCCTGCCGAAAGATCCCGTCACCCAAAAGCCGGAACCGCTGCTCACCTTCAAACGCGGTGCGCTGGTCCATTTCGCGGTGAGTCAATACGAAGTCTACATGGCCACCAGGCTGAATGGCGATGACACCTTCTTCCTCCCCTTTAACAAGGGGACCCGGGAGGGTGGGGCAGGGAACGACATCCCCGAGAACCGGGACCACTACGCCACCGGCTACCTCTGGAACGAGGTGCTGCTCCCTGACAACCTGCTCAACATCCTTGCTCGCTTCGTGCACTTGCAGATCGAAGACAAGGAGGATTGGCAGGGGAAGAAATACAAGGTGGAGACATTGATTTTCCCCCGCTACCATCAGTGGGATGTGGTGACCCGTCTGCTCCTTGCGTCGCGCAGCGAGGGGCCGGGGCAGAAGTACCTGATCCAGCACAGCGCCGGTTCGGGAAAGTCAAACTCCATCGCCTGGACGGCGCACCAGCTGTCATCCCTCTACGATGCGAAGGGGAACAAGCAGTTCCATTCGGTGATCGTCGTCACCGACCGCACCGTGTTGGACGACCAGTTGCAGGACACCATCTTTCAGTTCGAACATGCCGACGGCGTGGTGGGGCGTATCAACAATAAGGAGGGGGACGGTTCCAAGTCGGAGAAGCTGGCGCAGGCGCTGGAAACCTCACAGCCGATCATCATCGTGACCATCCAGACCTTCCCCTTTGTGCTGCAGGCCATTGAGAACAGCGTCAGCCTCAAGGAACGCTGCTATGCGGTCATCGCCGACGAGGCGCATTCCTCGCAGTCCGGATCCACCGCCCGGCAGCTCAAAGAAGTGCTGATGGTGGAGGACACCACGGACGATGTGGAGCTGACCTCGGAAGATATTCTGGATGCGACCATCGCCGCCCGTCGCGCCAACGCCAACATCAGTTTTTTCGCCTTCACCGCCACGCCCAAGCCAAAAACCCTGGAGCTGTTCGGTCGGTTGCCGAATCCGGCGCTGCCGCCCTCCAAGCAGAACAAGCCGGAGGCCTACCACGTCTACAGCATGCGCCAGGCCATCGAGGAAGGCTTCATCCTCGATGTGCTGAAGAATTACACCAACTACAAGGTGGCCTACCAATTGGCGCAGCGCATTCAGGCCAAGGACGAACAGGTCGATAGCAAAAAGGCCCAGGTCAAACTCAACCAGTGGGTGCGCCTGCATGATTACAACATCGCGCAAAAGGTCCAGGTGATTGTCGAGCACTTCAAAGACAACGTCATGGGCCTGCTCGGCGCGCAAGCCAAGGCGATGGTGGTGACCAGTTCGCGCAAAGAGGTGGTGCGCTACAAAAAAGAGTTCGACAAGTACGTAAAACGCATGGGCAAGGGATACGAGTCAATCCGTGCGATGGTGGCGTTTTCCGGTGAGGTGGAGTTCGGTGACAAAGATCCGAATGCGGCCGAGTTGCTGGGGGTGAAGTTTACCGAGCGGAGCATGAACCCGGACCTCAAAGGCCGCGATATGCGCAAGGCCTTCGACGCTGGGGACTACCAAGTGATGCTGGTGGCCAACAAATTCCAGACTGGCTTCGACCAGCCCAAGCTCTGCGCCATGTATGTCGACAAGAAGCTCGGCGGCGTCGAGTGCGTGCAGACCCTGTCGCGCCTGAATCGGACCTATCCCGGCAAGGCAGAGAGCGGCACCTTCGTCCTCGATTTCTTCAACGACCCGCAAGAAATCCTCGATGCTTTCCAGCCATACTACCAGACCGCCGAACTGGCCGATGTCTCTGATCCCGATCTGATCTTCGATCTGTTCGACAAACTTCGCGCCCTGGGTATCTTTACCTGGCAGGAGGTCGAGCAGTTCGCCGTGGCCTTCTTTGCCAAGAATAAAAGCAGTGCGGCCATCAGCAATATCTGCAAACCGGCGGTGCAGCGTTGGCAGGGGCGTTACAAGCTGGCCATCGATGCCTATAAAACCGCCAAGGAGATGTTTGAACGCACCAAAAAGACGGGAGACCCGGTGCTGATCGCCAATGCGGAAAAGAGTTTCAAGGAGTGCAGGCAGGAGAAAGATCGGCTGGAGATCTTCAAGAAAGACCTCGGCAGCTTTACCCGCTTTTACGAGTTCATGTCGCAGATCGTCGATTACAGCAACAAGGATCTGGAAAAGCTCAGCCTCTATGCTCGTCACCTGCGTCCGCTACTGCGGGAGAAACTGGACGAAGGGGATGACATCGATCTGAGCAATGTCGCCCTCAGTCACTACCGGCTCTCCATTCTTCGCCAGCAGGATCTGGTGATGGAAACTGAGGGTGAGTACAAGCTGAAGCCTGGTAACGATTTCGGTACCGCGAAGGCGAAGGATAAAAAGGAAGAGTTTCTGTCGCAAATCCTGATCCGCTTGAACGAGTTGTTCATTACCGACCAACTCACCAACAAGGACCTGGTCAGTTATGCCTACACGATCAGGGATAAGGTGAGTGAAAACGTAAAGGTCATGGATCAGATTCGAAACAACGCCGCCGAGCAGGCGATGTTGGGCGACTTCCCCAAGGCAATCGATGACGCGGTGATGGATAGCAGTGAGGCGCATCAGAACCAAATGATGCAAATTCTATCCAACCCGGCGGTCGCAAGGGGGTTTGCAAAGGTGGTGTTCGATTTGATCAAGCAATCTGAGTGAGGAATGATCTATTTTGATTCAGCTTACCAACCGAAGATATTTATACGCTAAGCCGTTGGCATAGTACTGGCGGCAGCGCATTACGTGGTGTTGCGTCAACCGTGTATAGATGGACGAAAGTTTCAACTAAGCGCGATCTATTATGCAGCCCTAACTCTGTTTTTTATGCTAGGAATTTCTTTGAGGTGTGAATATGGACAATATCACTAATGAAAATATAGCTATACGGGCTTATGATATTACACTATGTTTAGAGAGAAATTCTGTATCAGAATTTGATTTGCTTACCAGCCTTGGCTTGGCAGTAAGATTGACATTGCATTTGAGGGGCGTTCCTGCCGTAGATTATCTCCTTCTTAGAGATGTTTGTATTCACTTATTGGACTTTCCTTCGACAGCAGTTAGACCAGTACTTGAACTTCTAGCGGAGGCTGAATTCGTTCGCTTGGAGACAGAAGGTAAAACAATAAAGTCTATAATTCCGGACATCCCTTATTATGAAAACATATTCGAATCGCTGACTGAGGTCGCAGAACCTAATTCATTTTCTGAACCAGAGGCAGTTGCCATAGGGCTGTTAGAAAAACTATCAGATTCTCCACTACTTAAGGATCATGCATATCAGTCTGGTGCTGATAAAAAACTTGTGGATCGAATGATTGATATTGGAAAGCAAGGTTCATTTATCATCACTAAAAGAGCAAGGGGGCGAGATATATTAATCTCTCCTACCTATTTTTCTGAGACTCCTGATTCCTATGCCGATTTGGTTGCGGGGGCAGGATCTAGCAGGGTGAAAAAGATTTTAGATTTACTCAAGCAAAACCAGGGGTGGCCTTTAAAAAAAATAATTAGTGATCAAGAACTTAGCGGGATTAGGTTGGATACTCATGACTTACAGGTAGTAAAAATGTTGGCTGGAGAAGGCTTTGTACCACCCCCAGCAATACAGACATCACATTCAGGTACTAACCATTTTTTGTTTGGGCCTATGCCTGGAGGAAAGAGACTTCCCGCAGTAAAACGACCTATCTATGAGGCCGCAATGGCTTTAGTTGCAGCCGTTAGACAAGGTCAATTGTTGCCATCTCAATATCGCATCAGATGGCCATCTGCGTTACTTTGTTCCTTGAGAGAAAAAGGTTTTTTAAGAGCTAGTACTGAAGCTCTAGAGCAATACAGACAAGTAGCAGCACTTAATGTTGGAAGACTCAACCTAATAGATAGTCAATGGGCAAGGTTTGAGCTAATTCCGCGACCTGAAAATTATGAAGCAGTAGATCTCGCAATTTCTATGGTTTCTGGTGCTTCTCCATCTATCACCTCAAGTGATGATATTGTAATTGCACTTAGGAAAGGGGAAAAATATATAGAATCATTGATAGGACGCAAGAAATTATTAACAGATAATCCTGTCACGATAGATGAGGAATCGTTACATGCAATTGATTCCTTCCTTCTTAGGGGGCACGCATGAATGATGCTGGTCAAAAGCAAAAACTCGTAAGACATTTTTCAATGAGAGGTTGGTATGCCCAGCCAGAAGTGGATGTTTTTCATCGTGGTGGAGTGAATGAGGAAGGGAAGTTAATCACTGATATTGATGTTTTTGCTTTAAGGCCTACCCCAGATCTTAAATGGGAAAAGGTATTCGGAGATTGTAAAACATTAAAAGGGCAATCGCCTGCGAACAGGGTGTTGTGGTTAAGGGGTCTTATGGAAAGTTTTGGTGCTGCAAGAGGACTAATTATCCTTCGAAAGAAGCAGCCAATTGAGTTTGACCATAAGCACCTTGCCAGCTCGTTGGAAATTACCTTGCTCGATGAGAGTGAGTTTGAACAGTATGATAAAGCTATCAATTTCCCAGGCGGATCAGCAGATTTTGGTTATGGATGTGATGTCATTGAGAAGATTGTTAATCTTCCAAACAGATTCAAAGGACTTAGGCCTCTGTGTGCCTACATACACAAATCGGCATGGTGTGACAACGATTATATGACAATTTTGAGACGTACAATTGGTGAAGGCCGATCCGTTTCAATGGAAATTGATCCTTCCAAACCCGAACATTTGGCCCTGATTCTTGATGCTTCTGCAGTTTTCTCTATTGGTTTAGCTGAATGTGTTGGAATTATATTCAATCAATACTTGCAACCTAATTCGAAGAAACAACTTGAAGAAGCATTGAGAATTCTCATATGGGGTGGAAAGGCGCAATATAGTTATATTTCAAAACTTAGGAATGAACTATCTGTTGTAAGGGGACAGCAAACGCCTGATAACAGTTTTCTTGGATTGCCAGAGTGGGATAGGTTTGTTCATTTAGTGAGGAGCATCCTCGATGCGCCTAGGTTGGCCTTTTTAATACCTACAATGTTAAGACGTGGTGCATTTGATGTGATTGAAGGTAAAAGCTTTTTAGATGTTTCAAAAAAGGACAGCTTGCTTTTAATAAAGTTTTGCATGCTTACTTCAATTTACTATTGCAAAGCATGTAAATTTCCAATAGAGGCTGAGAAGGATATTGAACAAAAATTTATTAAACTACAAGGAAACATGTTAAGACAGGTAAATTCCCAAAATTTTGGTAATGATACTTTCAGAACACTAGATTCATTTGGGAAAAATCTATCTACAGAAGAAGACAATGATAACTCCAAAGCAGAGACTCTTTCTTTGGATTTTAATGGCCATGATAATTAAGAAATTTAATAAATATAGGTCACTAGTGTCCGGAATATTTTTAAATCAAATTCAGCAGGTTATCCAAAGCCTCCAATTTAGATGTATCGCCAGAATTTGTAATTGATTTATCTCTATTCTTTCTAATCAGGAGACGCTCAGGATCTGTAAAATTGTATAGCGGGTTGTTGATAAAAATGCAAAGGGAGATAATCGTGGTGGCTGAAAGTGAGCATCCAGTGGCAAAAATGAAATACGAAGAGTCCCTCGCCAAGGTCGTAAATTCAACCGGTTTTCCTTTACAACTTGGAGTTAAGCGTAAGATTGAGGAAACCATCGGTGATCATAGATGGGTTGTCATGAGCATGGAGCATCCTTGGCAGCATCCGGAATCGGGAATTACTGGATATGCTGATTTGATTCTAAAACTGCGATGCAATTCACAAGTAATGGTTGTTGAGTGCAAACGTATGCTTGATTCGGAGTGGATTTTCTTGTGCCCGTCATCTTCGCACGCTTCACCACCACGTAAATGGCATGTATCTAAAACCTTGATAACACATGTGTTGGACGGAGTGGTAAAACAGTTTGGATGGGATCAAATGCAGATTGAACCAATTGGCTATAGATCTGAATTTTGCGGTATCCCAAAAATGGACAACAAACCAACTTCCATGTTAGAAAGAATAGGTTCGGAACTAATAGATGCCACTGAAGCTATCGCCTTCCAAGAAAAGCAACTCTACAAAGATGGAAAATTATTAAGAGCATATCATCCAGTAATTATTACTACGGCTGCACTTAAGGTGTGCAAGTTTTTCCCAACAGATATAAACGAGTCAGGAGAAATTTCAAAGTGTGAGTTTGAAGAAGTTCCATTTCTACGTTTTCATAAGTGTTTGGGGGGAAGACTAAACGATTTATCACAATTGCATGATCTTCCTGAAGTGTTAAAAGAACACGAAAGAACCGTCTATGTAGTGAACTCAGCTCATATAGTTAATTTTTTAAGTGAGTGGGAGTACTCGTTTCCGACTGATGTCGACATCACAGCTGGGTTTAGATAAGGGTGTCAAAACAGCGAAATTACCAACAAAGCGCAGCAGCGGTGAACCCGCTGTGCTCACCAATCGTTGGCTGAATAAACCCAATTCCAATAAATCACCCTTTCCAAGATAAAGAACGGCCCAACCTGGCTACTCAGTTGGGCCGTTCCTAAATGGGGTGCCTGCAGAATTCGGAATAAGTTGTACGCGAAGAATCCCTATTCAACAACCAACTTCCAACAAAAGACGGGTAAGGTCGTGCACTTGTTTCAGTAATCAGGAAACGCTGCCACTCCAAGGGCTGTTTTGTTAGTATGGTCTATCCAATACGACTTATCGGGCAACCTCTTCACTGACGTGCTATCCCGCATCCGCTAGATTCGCGATGGCTAATTTTTCTAGATTCTCTGGGCGAAGCCATGATTGCTAAGCCTAAACCCAAACTCCGACATGTAGTTGAGCTGATTGTTAGTATTTCGATAAAATGTGATCAAACTGCGGAAGTCCTTCAAAGAGAGTATGGGATGACCGTTATCGGAAACATCTTTTACCCCATCTACGTTCCTGTGAGTTTCCAATGGCGGGGTTATCGATCGGCCGGCAGCTCCAGTTCCTGAAACGAGCCATAGTTTAGAAAATGTGAGGATATGAGCAGAAGAGAGGACATCGAGAGACTCTATTCAATTCTCCGCGCCTTGCAGCAACAGCAAGGATTTCGGAAATTGTCTGAGAGCCACAGTCACATGCGTTGGCCCAACCGGGGTGTCTATTTCTTCTTTGAAGAGAGTGAATTCAGGGAGAATGGGCAAGAGCTGCGAGTGGTCCGCATTGGAACCCATGCCGTTAGTCAAGGGGCCAGAACCAGCCTGTGGAACCGATTGAGAGGACACAAAGGAACCAAGGCGGGAAGAGGAAATCACAGAGGCTCAATTTTCCGGCTTCATGTCGGAAGTGCGCTGATCAAAAGGCTGAGAATTGATTGCCGTACTTGGGGAGCATGGGCGGTGGACAGACCTGATGTCAGAACCTTTGAGCACCCTGTTGAAATGAAGGTGAGCCAAGAGATCGGCGCCATGCCTTTTGTCTGGGTTGACGTTGATGACGCCCCAGGGACCAACAGTGCCCGCGCATATATCGAACGCAACGCGATTGCCCTTCTATCCAACGCTGGGAAAGAGCCGATTGACCCTCCGTCCAAACACTGGCTGGGGTTGGATGCTGATCGTGCGGAAATAAGGCAGTCGGGGCTATGGAATGTGAAGCACGTGGCTGAGTCGTATGACCCAAAGTTTATTGGCCTTTTCGCCGAATTGGCGAGGAGTATCTAACTATTCCATAGGGTTTGTTTTCGGGGCCGGGCCAAGGAAAATTGCTGAAAGGTTTTGTAAATATGCCTAATATTGGCCTTTATATATCCTTATGGGCCGATTTTTGGGTCAAAAATAGAACTATGGTCATGTATTTTGGTCTGACTAATTGGGGTTTGATGAAAACTGCAGGGAATTCAAGAGAAAGGTTCACCAGTTAAAATATCACCTGCTAGATCAATTTCCATTCCAAAGGCTCTTGGACACTTTTATCTCGGCACCGGTACATTATCATCCCCCGCCAACTCCCTCATCCTGCACGCAAGGCGCAAGTAATGGGCGCTGGTATCATGATTGCATTTCATCACCCCAACCCAACCAATCTCTGAAACTTTGACGCATACCGCAGGGGGTAAGATTGTTTCCACGCTTGTTGTTTACGGTGGTGTTGCTTTTTCTTACGATTCCCGCCTTTGCCGCCAATGGCTACCAAGATACGCTGACCTGGTGGAACGAGGTAGCCCGCAACGCCAGCCAATACAGCCTTCCGCTACAAAACCTCTACGCCGAGGTCGAATCCCAGGTCGGCCCGGACAAGAGCCGGTTGAACCAAGCTTTTGCCAGCCGGCTCGCCCAGCAATATCCCGGGTCCAAATTCTATGGCTCATTCGGCATCCTAGCCGTCAATGGATATACCCAGCTGACCTTTGATTCGACCTGGAACATTCTTGCTCTTCGTCAGCAATTGGGAAGTCTCCACAAAAACTATGACTTTCGCGACCGGTTGTTCGAGGTGGCCAACGGGCCAAACCGCGTCAAGTTCAAGCTCCATCCGCAACGCCCGCAGCTCTCCACCTTCACCGTGGTCGATATCCCCGCCATATCCGCTACCGCCCATCGTATCTGGGCCAAAAAGGGACCCCGCCAGGGGTTGTTTCAGCCGAGCAAGGAGATCCTCAACGAGGCCTATGCCAGCCGGATTGCCATGGCCGATGGCACCCGCATGGATAAGCTGGCCGAAGCGATGGTGGAGGATGAAGCCACCCGCCAACAGGTCCTCGAAATTGCCGAAGAGCTCTATTCCAAACGAGCAGACGGATCGGTTGCTGCTGCCAGCCCGGCCGTTTCTACGCCATCAATGACCCAAGGGGTTCAGCCGGCCCAGACAACCACCCAGGTCTTACCGGAACCAAATCTTTTTAAAGCACTCCCTTGGTATTTTTGGCCGGCCCTGCTTTTTGTTGGGACTTTGAAGGTTTTGACCGGTCAAAGCCGACGGGGTAATCGAAAACAGGGTTCTCGAAACTTGCCGCGGCCGGGAGATAACCCCAGAGGCCCAAAGCCACAATCGCCTCCACATCCACCATCGATGCGCGATGATGACTTTTCTCTAGGCGGCGACCCGGATGCTCCCGAGGATTTTGCTCTGTCCGACCCCCTGGTAAAATCCCAACCAGTTAAGCCAAAAGACTGGTCCTTACAGGTTTTGCAATCACTGGAATGGAAGCGCTTCGAGACTGTTTGCGCCGAATATTTACGAATAGTTGGGTATGACCCGAGAGAAACCAGCATAGGACCTGACGGGGGCATTGACATCTGGGTCTATATGCAAGGCAATGAAAAAGCTGTGGGCATCGTACAGTGTAAGGCCTGGAAGTCTTATAAGGTTGGCGTTAAGCCGGTGCGGGAACTCTTCGGCGTGATGGCTGCTGAGGGAGTTGAAAGTGGCAAATTTATCACTACGGGTGAGTTCACCACAGAGGCGCTGTCATTTGCCGAGGGTAAACGGCTGGAGCTGATTTCAGGAGAAAAATTCCTTGCCGCCATCAGGAAAATGTCGGCAGAGAAGCAAGATGAGCTATTGACCTCAGCCACCCAAGGGGACTATCGGACGCCCACTTGCCCCCAGTGCGGCATTAAAATGACCCTGAAAGAGGGGCGGGGCCAGAGGCGGGATTTCTGGGGTTGTCCTAAATACCCCCGCTGCAAAGCGACCCTGACATATCGATCCGAGGAGACTTGAGCATGGCAGGGCGCCACATGGTGGAGTTCGCCGCTGAGATCAGCTTGAGCAGGCTTGATCCCAGCGGATGCGGTGCAGCAGATCCTGAGCCGGCTGCATATCTGCCACGAATTGTCGCTACGCTGTCGCGACAATTGGGCTTCAATCCTCTATGAAAAATTAGTCACTTTGCTTTGCAATAGTTAGAAGGTCGTCATGAAAGTGGGTCGAAACGTAGGGCCCTCGAGGAATATTGACCAACACTCAATTCGCAGGGAGGGGTTTAGGATGAAAGTACTATTTGCTAGAGTCGGGTTCATGAAGTTTTATCAAGGGCCAAAGCCTGGAGATGAAAAACCTATAGGCGGGGGCTCATATAATACCGGTAAAATTGGGCACGAAGCTTACAACTTTCTAAATATCGATGGGTTCCTACATGGTTATTTTCAGCCCCACATGCAATCCCCATATGAAATCAATCTCGGTAGAATCGAGCAGGGTTTTAATGGAGATAAAATCGACAACGTTTTGGTAATTTTATTCGCTACGAATCCAGTAGACAGCGGGCAGGTCGTTATTGGTTGGTATAAGAACGCGACTGTATTCAAAGCATTCCAGACCCCTAAAGAACTTCCTCAAAGAGAAAATTATAACTACAACATCAAAGCTCGGACTGAGGATAGCGTTCTCCTGCCGATAAGCAAGAGAAAGTTCCCGGTTGGCCATAATATTGAAGGAACAAAAAAGGGAAATCCAGGGCAGGCAAACGCGTTCTACACCCTTGATACCCATGGAAAGAAAAAAGACCAGAATGAACCTGAAAATTCTTGGATAGATAAAACTATCAATTTCGTAGAAGCTTATAGTGGCCCGAAAATTTCATCGAGAGAGGATGAAATTCAAGAGGATTTATCGACCGCGGAATTTTCATCTGGCGGGCAAGGCTTTCAGAGTGACATCGAGGTGCGGTTAAAGATTGAATCTTGCGCCATGGATAGAGCTAGAAATCACTATGAAAACAAAGGTTATGAAGTCGAAGACAAGTCAGCCACGCATCCCTATGACCTAGCTATTAAAAAAAATGGCCAAACACGTTTTGTTGAGGTAAAGGGCACTCAAACGACCGGTGAAACCATTATTTTGACAAAAAATGAAGTTGATCTAAGTCGCAATTATGGTGACAAAATGTCTTTATTCCTCGTCCACTCAATAGTAATGAACGAGAAATCAGTCAAAAAGGGGAGTGGGGTAGTGTATATCATCGATCCGTGGAAGGTTGATGACGACCGGCTTACTCCAATTTCATATACATACAAGTTTTGAATAGAACAAAAACTTTCCAAATTTATGTAAACACCCTCATTGCAATCTGAATAATTTTAGAATATCGCAGTATTGAAATCATTTATTTCAGCATCGCGTGACCGCCAAGAGAATCAAGAAAAAGGCGCCAGTCCGTGGCGGCCCGGCCTCCAAAGCACCTGACATGAGGATCCGCACCAGGCAGTTTTCCAAAGAGCGACAGGCAGTAACCGGTCAAATATACAACGAGAGGTTCCCCCAGAATTCGGGAAAGATCGCACGTTAAGACTCAGGGTTTAATAAATCCGGCGAGCCACTCACCTAACTGCAGGTCGTCATCCCTTAGACCATCCAGGGGCAAAGCGTTGAGAGCTTGTCGCAGCAGGTTTTTTTGCTCCGATCCAAGCCCACGCTTCAGGGCAAGGTAGAGGATCAGAGAGGTACGATATTGACCGAGTCCCCGAACAAAGGGGTGAAACCCCTCTCGGTCGTATAGGAAAAGGGCGGCCCGGCGCTGCAACCAGAGGTCATGGGCATAAAACCATGGAACACCATTCAGAGGCGTAGTCACCAACTCCCAGAGCATTGTCCGGTCTGCGGCATAGGGGCCAAGGAAGTTCAGGCTGTACCAGAGCGCCGGGAAGAGGGTATCAAGGGCCTCTCGAGATTCCGTGGACACATCCTCAATCGGGTCGAGGATGCCTGTTTCATCCATCTGCTTCAACAGATCGTTCTTCTTAACTCCCTCCCCTAAGAGCCACCACTGGATGTAATGCCGGAGGATGGCGACGCTGGCAGCCTGGAACGGCACGATGAGCTTGAGTCGGCTCGCCGCACCGCGATCGGTAAAGGTTGCCTCGTCATACAGTGCGCCCAGAGGTTCAATTGCGAGAGTCGACGCGAGGGCCAAAAACTTCTGCTGCCCCACCACGGAGCAGGAGGTTGCCACAGCGCGACGGAACCGCTGGTTGCGCAAAAGCTGCTGATAGGCCGGAGAATCAAAACCGTGACCAAGCAGAACGTCAATCCCTCGGCATAGCAAAGCCGCAGAAAGGCCAAATTTCTGCGGATCAACCTCGTACCGCCGAGCGGCAGCGTTGATCTTTTTCAGAGCAAGATAAGGATCGTCGGCTTCCTGGAGATAAAACTCGCAAGCGAGTCCGTCCGACAACTGAACCCGGCGATGACCCTGTCCCTGCTCAAGTTGATTGAACGCAATCCATTCCGTGCAGTGTCCACACATCCCCGCAACCTCCCATCCTTCAGTGTTTAGACGGCCAAAGACCCTATCCCTCAGCCATTCCGCGATCTGACCAGTTTCAGCCTACAGCAAGGCAGCGACCACTTTTGACGTGCAAAGTGACAGCTATTTTTCAAAATTTCCCACCACTTAAGATTAACTATCCAAAAATGTTGAAGAATCATAAACGTCAGGATCTGTCGCGCTCAGAAGGTATGCTCAGGCCATCTGAACCGAAGCACTAAAACAGGAGGTCATCATGAGCGCAGCGGCACAACTAGCGAGAGTATTGCGAGACATTCACGGCGAAGCATTTGGCGGTGAGGAGATGGGCAAATTCACGATCAGCTGGTCGACGCTGCGAGCGCTTGCCGGAGGCGGGCCGGTGGGGGACGACCTGCTCGCAGAGCTCGCCGCCGTTCTCGCCGTTGATGATTACGTCCTGGTTCCGATGTCGGATGCGATCCTGATCGCCGAGGAGGGTGAGCTTGAGAGCAGAAAAGCCACAGGCCGTCTCATCAACCGGTACCTGGAGCAGATTACGGCCGAGGAGTTGGGTTTTGATATGGACTCGGAGGATGAAGACGAGGATTGAAACCCAGTGGTTCAGGGGTGCCTTGAAATAAATCTGATTTCAGTCATTTAGCGCCAAACGTTGGTGCAATGTTTGCTTATTAACGGGTGCCCATTCCAGCCGACAAGGAATGGAGTTAAGAATCCGTAGGAGGGAGAGCGATGGCGGCCACATCGAGACTATTGGAGTTGCTGCAGCATATCCCCCGCCTCCCGCAGAAAAAGGGTACGACCGAACTTCTTGAGATCGTCCAAGCAAAGGGCTTCGGTGTGAAGCTTCGTACCATCCAGAGGGATCTGGTGAATCTTTCGCTGATTTTGCCGATCACCAACGATGAAAAAAACCCCCAAGGTTGGCATTGGGCCGAGAGCGATCAGTTGCTCCAGTTTCCAACTCTTGACCCGCGCGCTGCTTTGACCTTGCAGATGGCGGAGAAGTTCCTCAGCAACAAGATACCGCCCAATTGTTTGAACTATTTGGGTCCCCATTTCCAGATGGCCGATCATCTGCTCAATGGCAAGGGCAACGGGGGGATCAAGGGTTGGGCCGAAAAGATCGAAATCATTTCGCGCAGCCAGCCGCTTCTTCCCCCTGCGATTGAACCCAATGTGTTGGGTGAGGTTTACGACGCACTGCTTTACGAAAGAAAGTTTCAAGCGACCTACCGCGGCCGAGGAAAGACAGAGGTCTCAACCTATCCGGTCAACCCGCTGGGGTTGGTTTTTGCAGACCAGGTCGTTTATCTGGTCTGCACGCTCTACGATTACAGCGAGCCCGGGGATGTCCTTTTTCTGATCCTCCATCGAATGCTGGATGCCAAGCCCCTGGAGGTAGCCGCCAAGAAAGTCAGAGGGTTTAACCTTAAGGCCTATGTCGACAGTGGCGCCTTCGGTTTCGGCGATGACGGCGAGACCCTACGCTTGCAGGCCCTATTCAGCGACGGAGCCGGCCACCATCTTTCCGAATCGAAACTGAGTCGTGATCAGAGCATCACCATAAAAGGCAAGGACCTCGTACTAGTGGAGGCTACCGTGCTCGACACCGCGCAACTACGGTGGTGGCTGCTAGGGTTCGGAGCACAGGTGGAGATCGTCGGCCCGAAGCATTTGCGCGCAGAGTTGGCCGAAACCTGCAGGGCGATGGCGGCTGCATACGCTTGAACACGGTCTAGGGCCGAGTGGGACACAAAGAGACTACAGCAACCACCTATCGGAGATTGCCGGCTTGGACAAGCAACCTATCGAGTTAAAACGACATGGCCGGCGCTTTTACGTGCCAGCGGTGCTGAGAAAGGAAGCCACTGCGCCATGGATTCTCACCAGATCCTTCGACGAGGAGTTGCTTTTGTTCAATGAAGGGTCCTGGTCAATTTTCATCGACCGATTGCGGATCTCAGACGATTCAAAGGAAAGGCAAGGGGTATTGCAGCGGATCGTAGCAAGCGCAGTGGAGGTGGATTTCCGCCGGCGATATTTTTCAATTCCAGCGGCTCTTGCAGAGGGTCTTGCGCTTGAGGCACAGGATTCACTGGTTTTGGTCGAAGGAAAGCAATGGGGGCGACTGGTCAAGTCGGTTCGATGAAAAACAACCATCGGAGACAAAATCATGCAATGGATGGATCAATACTACACAGGTTTTTCAGAAGCATTTCATAAGAAACCATCATCCATGACGATAGAAGCGTACTTTGCAGGGTTTCCATTTCCAGCCAAGAAGAAACCCGTCGTCATTGATATCGATGGGTATTACGCCGACATCAGCCCGTTTATAGAGCAGGACAAGATAGCGTATAGGGCCAATCCGCCAAATCTCAATATTTGGGAGGGGATTGGCATCGGACGCAGTGAGTTGAAGCATTGCTCTTTCCTGGCTTGGCTTTTGAACCCAGGAGCAAACCATTGCCAAGGACCTCAGTTTTTCGTTTTACTTTTGGAGGAGATAGGATTGCTATCCTTTCTTGACGAAGCAAAAGCAGGGAATTATCAGGTCTTTAAAGAGGATAGTTTTAGCGAACTTGGTCGTATTGATATTACATTGATCGGAAAGACGTTCATGGTAGCGATCGAAGCAAAAATTGACGCCGATGAGCAAAATAATCAACTCGTTCGATATAGGAAGGTTCTTGAGTTTAAAAGTAAAATTTATGGCCTGCAAGAGGACCTGTGCAAAATAATTTTTTTAACGAAAAACTCGAAACCTGGAAAAACTGGAAATGCCGACTTTTCAATATCTTGGAAAATTGTTGGAAATGTGTGCAAGAAATTTGCAAATAAATGTGAAAACAGTTTTGTTAGTGAACTTGTAATTCAATACTCAAAATTCATAAAATCAACCCTATAAACTGGAGGATCCAATGCCTACATCGCTGAATTACATCGTTGAAAACATTGAAGCGTCTTACGAAATTTACAAAGAAATAAATAACATGGAAGTTGTTGTCTTAGGAAAACTACAAAAAGGCATAGAAGAGTCTTATAATTATTGGCTAGGAGATGACTGGGAATTGTTTGAAGAAACCAATCTTCAAAACGATCAAACAATGGGAGTCTTGAATGGTAAGCTGAGATTTAAGGTAGAAGGCGATAAGGTCGATTCAATCGGGTATTTTTTCGAATTGATTGGAGATGATCCGATTTGGAAAATGTATGGTCTCAATGGTGGCAATGATACAGACATGGTTCACGCAATATTATATCTGACACCCTTGCTAAAGTTGGAACACGGGCAAAAAATCATCAAGGATTTTGATGATAAATATCTAAATGGCTTTAAGGAGAGGGGTTGTATTAGGAAAGGAAACAGGAAAAATCCATACTATATGATCGATATTTCGTTGTCTAACAAGGCAATCCTCAAAGGTCTCGAAAATGACGATTGGGAGGAGGCCCTCGAACCACTAAAAAAAGCCTGGACGAGCATTCATGAACTGATCGATTGGGACGATCTCGGTAAACAAATCCATAAAAACTAATTTGTTCTAATCCTGAGATAGAGAGCAACAGAGAGGACTCCCAGTGTATTCGACGGGAGCCCTCTCTGTTGCGCAATCTTTTCCGAGTCCGAACCCATTCGGCTGAAATCTTATTACCGACCGGCCCCCTCCTTTGGAACTGGCACGATCAAAAGTTCCGAACCCGGATGGTTCCATGCCTCCAAAAGAAAATCGATTCTGCCCGTAGACCCTTTTTTATTCACAATCTCGTCATCGAAAAGTGGCCAAGGGATCTCTTGGCCTTTCCCGAGCACTTACTCCCACAACCCTTCAAAGCGACAGGCCGCCGTTCGGGTATACAGGGCCGTATATTTCGGATCACGGTGGCCAAGATAGTCCTGAATCAGCCGCAAATCGTGCCCATTATTGGCCAAGTAATAGCCGCAGCTATGGCGCAGCATGTGCGGGGTGATGTGACCCAACCCCGCGGCCTCAGCCGCACGGCCGACAATGTAAATCACCGCATGCCGGGTGAGCGGGCCTTGCTGCTCTGAAACAAACAACCAGGGCAGGGTATCGGTTCGGGTGCGCAAGTAGCGCTTTAACAGGCGCATCTCCAGCCCAACGACCGGTTGGTCGGTGCTCAGGCCCCCTTTGATCCGCGCCACCCAGATTCGCCCGGTGGCCAGGTCTAACTGAGAGAGCTTGGCCCGGCACAGTTCGGTTTCCCGAAAGCCATGGCGGTACAACATCAAAATCAGCGCCTGGTTGCGTTCGGGGTTGCGGCTGTTCTTGGCGCCTTTTACGAGTTGTTCCATTTGCAGGGAGGAAAGATAATTGCGGCCTCGCTCATGGGCATCGACCGCGCCACGATCTTCGGTGAAGGGTCTACCGTTGTTCTTCATGGTCTTCCGCCTTTCGTTTAAAAGGTGTTGGGCTCTTCAAAGAGAGAGCTCCACAAGCAACTTTTAACAAAAGACGGGAATGGGCAATAATAGCCCGGTACAACGGCTGGAATTCTCCTTTTCGGGCGTTGTGCAAAAACCGCCGTTTTCTGGACTTATAGTTGCAAATAAAGTGAGCCGAGAAGTGCGATGATTGCGAGCCGGTGCGCTTATAAGTGCGAGCCACTACAATTAGTGCTTCCCACATCGTCGCCTACTCCAAATCCTTCGACATGCGATCGAGTTCTTCTTTGCTGATCTCGCCGCGAGCGTAGCGCTTTTTGAGAATCTCCAGGGGCGTCTCCGGTAGCGCCTTTTCTCCGGAAGTGCCCCGGCTGAGTAGCCAACGAACGGCCAAAATCATACCGAAAATTACCAATCCCCAGAACAGAAGCATGAGAATCCCCATTACCGGACCCATCCCCCAACCGTTCATCATCCAGCCGTTTTGCATCATGGTACTCCCCTTTCCCAGGATCAGTGCTCATTCTCGCTGCGGCCGCGCATTTGCGAAAATTGAGCAATAAGTGCGTATTCCGGAGCTATCCGGCCACCGATTCCGCTGCAAAGTGGGCCACCCGTTCCGGAGCAAACTGGACCAGGCATTCCGCTGTAATCTGGGCCACTGATTCCGATCCAAACTGGGCCACTTTTC
>Ga0209231_1000631_pt1 | contig 17989 bp, 20 predicted proteins | sample Deesub45470m_DNA_FD_188086 | JGI IMG/M metagenome (GOLD analysis project Ga0209231, IMG submission 188086) | Deep subsurface microbial communities from North Pacific Ocean - 450_OLKR46/470m Metagenome (SPAdes) (version 2) | ecosystem: Environmental > Terrestrial > Deep subsurface > Unclassified ... | reverse complement strand
AGTAGCGGCTGGTCATGGCAGGACTCCTCGGGCGGCGGCTCGGCCCCGGGAGATGTCGACCCGGGAGAGGAGGATGATGCCGACGGCAAAAAAAGCGGTCAGGGCCAGGATCGACAGGCGGGTCGAACCGGTCAGGTCGGCGATCAAGGCGAAGACGAGCGGTCCGAAGACCGAGGCGAATTTCGAGCTGATGGCGTAGAAACCGAAGAACTCGGCACTCTTCCCCTCAGGGATCAGGGCGCCGAAGAGGGAGCGGCTCACCGCCTGGCTGCCGCCGAAAATGACCGCCACTACCAGGCTCAGGACCCAGAAATGCCAGGCGGCGTTCATGAAAAAGGCAAAGACGGTCACGGCGACAAACAGCAGCAGGGAGATGAGTACGGCGCCCTTGGCGCCTATCTTCTCGGCGAGGCGGCCGAAGGCGAGGGTTCCCGGCATGGCAACGAACTGGATCATGAGAAAGCAGCCGAGAATCTCCCCCTGGGAAAGGCCGAGTTCCTCGCGGCCGAAGATCGCCGTGACGACGATGATGGTCTGGATGCCGTCGTTGTAAAAGAGAAAGGCGACAAGAAAGAGCAGCAGGTCGGGATAGCTGCGAATTTCAGCAAATGTTTGCAGGTAGCCGCGCGCTCTCCGGAGGGGGGAGTCGGCCGGAAGGGGGGCGGTGGCGTCCCGCAGAAAGACGAAGGCGGGGAGAGCGAAGAGGAGCCACCAGACTCCGGTGAGGAGGAATCCGGCACGGGTCGCCGCTCCCTTGTCGGTAAAGCCGAAGAACTCATATCCCTGAATGAGGGCGAAGACGGCGAGCAGGGTCAGGCCGCCGCCGATGTAGCCGTAGGCAAAACCCCTGGCGGAAAGGCGGTCGAGTTCCCCTTCGCCGGCCAGGTTCGGCAAAAAGGCATTGTAGAAGACGTTGCCGGCGGCAAACCCGACATTGGCGAGGATGAACATCCCGGCGGCGAGGAGATATTCCCCCGGTCCGGCCGTGGCGAGGAGGGCCGTGGCTCCGGCGCCGGTGAGGCAGAAGACGATCAGCAGGCGGCGGTGCAGGGCATGCCGGTCGGCGAGGGCCCCGAAGTAGGGGGCGGAAACGGCGACCAGAAGCATGGAAAAGGAGACGGCGTACCCCCAGAGGGCCGTGGGCGGGACGGTGCGGGAAAGACCGAAAAGGGCGAGATGAGCTCCCTGCGCCGGGATCAGGGAGACGAGGTAGACGGGGAGAACGGCGGCAAGAATCACCGTGGCAAAGCTCGAGTTGGCCCAGTCGTACATGCACCAGCCGAACCAGGCCTGTTTTTTGCTCGGAGGATTCATCAGGTGAGAACCTCGACTCCTTTGGGTTGAGAGTGAACTATAGCAAAGGTTGAATGCTGAATGCTAAATTTTGAATTCAAAATTCAAAATTCAAAATTCTGAAGGGCTGGCGTCAGCGTTTTCCGGGTTTGTGCCGGGGCTGGCGGTAGGCGCAGTCCTCCGGGAGCCATTGGACGCCGTCGACGATCTCGGGAGTGAGTTTGACGCACCCCTCTCCGACGTCGAGGCGCTTGTGATAGACCTTGCACTCCCGGTTGACGATATCGAGGAAGCGGCAAGGGATGGAGGTGGGATGGATGGTGCCATCCTCCTCGACCCATTTTTCGAAGCAGCACTGTCCGCAGCGGTTGCAGAGGTCTTCCCAGTCGGCCACGAATCGATCCTTTGGTTGAAGGCAAAAGCCTTCGGAAAAGAATCGCCCGCCGGCTTCTGGAGGCCTGGCGGGCGATGGACTGTACGTTAGGTGTAATACCCCCGACCTATCCCAAGGAATTGGTTAGTCGAGGACCGTCATGGCGGTGATCACCACCGGCTCAACGGGGACGTCGGCGTGACCGGCGACAGTGGTGGTCGCCTTCTGCTCGATGGCGTAGACCACGTCCATGCCGTCGACCACCTTGCCGAAGACCGCGTAGCCGTAGACCTCGGGACGGGAGCCGCCGTGGTCGAGGTCCTTGTTGTCGGCGGTGTTGATGAAGAATTGACAGGTGGCGCTGTCGACCTCGGAGGTGCGGGCCATGGCGAGGGTCCCGGTCTTGTTCTTCAGGCCGTTGCCGGCTTCGTTCTTGATCGGGTCGCCGCAGGGTTTTTCGGCCATCTCCGCAGTCATTCCTCCCCCCTGGACCATGAATCCCTTGATCACGCGGTGAAAGATGGTCCCTTCGTAGTGGCCGGCCCGGGCGTAGGCGATGAAGTTGGCCACCGACAGAGGGGCCTTGGCGATATCGAGTTCGAAGATGATCTCCCCGAGGGAGGTTTCCATCTGAACCAGGGGGTTACTGGCGCTCATGGCAGAAATCCTTTGCACGTCAATGATGGTTTGAAAAGAGATACAAACGGCCGCCAACCCTTAAGGGGCGGTCCCGGACTCGTCGTTATCCGTTAGTTCCCGGGCGCAGTCGCTGCAAACAAGCTTCAACTCCAGATGCCCGAACTCCGCATTGCGCAGCAGACGATGGGCCAGGTGCGCCTCGCAGGCGATCTGGTAACAGAGGGCGCAGGCCCGCCCGGCGCCGTTGGTCGATTTGAGGCCGCAGACGTGGCAGGCCCAGGGGGTGTTCTCGTTCATGGTTCGTCCTGCCCGTCCGTCGGACTCTTCCTGAGCCGGACGTAAAATCGATGCGTCGGGCCCTGTCCGGGGTCAGCGTCCCTTGGGTCCGCCCTTGCCGAAGGGGGCCTTCTTCGCCCCGGGCTTGAAAGGGGTCCTTTTGACGGACGAATCCTGGCGCACGTCGCCGGTCCCCTTGTCCGGGGCGATCTTCAACTGCTGGCCGCAAACCCAGACGGTCTGCAGGTGGCGGAAGACCGCGACCGGAAGGTCCTTGGGGAGGTCGACGAGGCTGAAGGAATCAAAGAGTTTGATCTGGCCGATATCGCGGTTGGTGAGATTGGCCTCGTTGCTGATGGCGCCGACGATGTTTCCCGGCTCCACCCCGTGCATGCGCCCCACTTCGATGCGGTAGCGCGCCAGGTTGGTGGTATCCCGCTGGGCGCGGGTGGCGCGGGGTGCTCCGGAGTCCTTCTCTTTCGCCTCTTCGATGACGCTCTCCTCGGGCTGCAGCGGACGCTCCTTTTGCAGCAGGTAGGCGAGGGTGGCGGCGACGCGGCGCAGGCCGACGTCGTTTTCGCTCTGGTAGTTGTCGATCAACTCCTCGAAGAACTCGAGATCCTGACTTTCCATCGCCTCGGAAATCAGTTCCTTGAACTGGTCGGTGCGCCGGTTGGTGATGTCCTTGCGGCTCGGCAGGGTCATGGGGGTGATCGGCTGGCGGGTGGCCTGTTCGATGGCCGAGAGCATCCGCATTTCCCGCGGGGCGACGAAAAGGATCGCCTTCCCTTCGCGACCGGCGCGACCGGTGCGGCCGATGCGGTGCACGTAGGCCTCGGTGTCGTAGGGGATGTCGTAGTTGATGACGTGGCTGATGCGTTTGACGTCGAGGCCGCGGGCGGCGACGTCGGTGGCGACAACGATGTCGAGGGTGCCGTTCTTCAGGCGTTCCACGGTCTTCTCCCGCATGACCTGGGTCATGTCGCCGTTGAGCGCGCCGCTGGAAAAGCCCCGGGCCTCAAGCTTTTCGGCGAGTTCCACGGTGGCGATCTTGGTCCGCACGAAGATGAGCATCGCCTCGATCTCCTCGGCTTCGAGGATGCGGGTCAGGGCGTCGAGCTTGTGCATCCCCTTGACCTGCCAGAAGCGTTGGGAAATGGTGTCGACGGTGCTCGTTTTGTTTTTGATGCGGATCTCCACCGGATCCTTGAGGTGGCGGCGGGCGACCTGCAACACTTCCTTGGGCATGGTGGCGGAGAAGAGGGCGGTCTGGCGTCCTGCAGGGGCGAGGGCGAGAATCGCTTCCACCTCATCGACGAACCCCATGCGCAGCATCTCGTCCGCCTCGTCGAGGACGACGCAGACCAGATTGTCGAGCTTCAGGGTGCCGCGGCGGAGGTGATCCTGGATGCGTCCGGGCGTGCCGACCACGGCCTGCACGCCGCGACTGAGCTGGCGCAGCTGCTGGAGCATGTTTTGACCGCCGTAGACGGGGAGGACCTGAAATCCCGGGAGATGCCGGGCGTAGGTCTGCATCGCTTCGGCGACCTGCAACGCCAGTTCGCGGGTCGGGGTCAGGACGAGGATCTGCGGACTTTTCAACTTCGGATCGAGGCGGGAGAGGAGCGGCAGAGCGAAGGCTGCTGTTTTCCCGGTGCCGGTCTGGGCCTGGCCGAGGAGGTCGCGTCCGGCCAGCAGGGGGGCGATGCTCTGGGCCTGGATCGGCGAGGGGGTTTCGTAGCCGACCTCCTTGATCACTTTTTGGATGCCGGGGGCAAGGGTAAAGTCGGAGAAGGAACAGGGGATTTCTTCAGTCATTTTGGGCCTGTCGGGGGAATGTCCGGCCGGTGTGCCGGAGGGGTGATCTGGCGAAAGGACGTTTCACCCCGGGGAGCCGCAAGCGGCGAACATGAAGGCAGGATGGATAGCGTCGCAAAAAGAGCACCTTAACCCATTTACGGGTAAAAATGCAACCCCTTTGAAGGGAGAAGGGAGAAGGGAGAAGGGAGAAGGGAGAAGGGGGTCAGAAATCGTGGAAGAGGGCCAGGCCGGCTGAAAAGTCGGGACTTGCGTCGGACATGCCCCGTCCGAGGTATCCTTCGAGGGCGTTGTCGGGAAGGAAACGCCAGATAAACTTCGTCCGTCCCTCCAGATAGTCCGAAACCCCTTCGGCGCTCTCGGTTGCCCCACGGGCCTGGAGGGCCCCGTAGAAGGTGGGGGTGAATTGACGACCCAGTCCGCCGTTGTAGCTCAGATAGTTGCGGGTGGCATACAGGTCTGAATCCCCTTGAAAGACGTAACGTCCCTCGGCGAAGAGGTGCCAGTTGCCCATCCATTTGCTGATCCCCAACCCCGGACCCCAATCCCATTCGCCGGTTCCCAGCCCCTTCTCTTCGTCGGCCGTAGGGACCTTCAGATAGAGGGAAGCGCGCAATTGCGGGTGGCGTTTCTTCTCCTTCAACAGGACCAATCCCGTCGTCAGGGTTATGTCCCCCAGACCGTTTGCCGAAGAGTCGTTGTCGGTGAAGGTCCTCGCCGTCCCTCCTCCGGGGCCGACAGCGGCCATCAGGACGGTACTTCCGCGGGGGGTGCGATAAGGGAGCGTGGCGAGGTCGCCAGTCTGGTTGCTCTGGTACACAAAGGGAACGATAAGTTCGAAGTCGAGACGTTCGTTGGGATAATAATCGAAGTAAAGAGGGATCGAAACAAAATCGGTACGGGTTTCGCTGCCGTAGTCGCCGGTGACATAGTCGATCCCCAGGCCGAGGGAGACGATCGGGAAAAGGGCTTCTCCCCCTTCTCCGGCGGCGCTGGCCTAGGGGAGGCCGGCAACCATCAGGAGGATGAGAACGGATACCAGGGTAGAGATCGATTTGTTCATAAAAAGAAAATCCTTCGAAATGGTTCGGTAAGGCGGCACGGATCAGGGCCCCTTGCCGCTGCGGACGGGACGCATCGGCATCGGCCGTGTCCGCTCGGGTCGGATCCCCCCGGACCAGGCCGGGTGCCCCGAACGATTGCGCAGGGTCGTCTCCGATTCACTCCCCGGGCGGGTCAGGCTCTGCACCATCAGGTATACCTTGCCGTCTCTCCCCTGCGCCTTGGAGCCGCTGACCTTGAGTTGGTCCCCGGGCTGAAGGGGGAGTCCGTTTTTTTGCCAGAAGTCCCGTGGCCCCAGGACCAGGGAGACCCGCTCCCCACCGGCCTCCATGACGGCGATGGCCGGTCCCCGGTCCCCGGCGACATCCACGCTGACAATGGTTCCGGTGAGGGTGATCACCGTGTTCTGGTCATACCCCTGTTGAAGGTCCAGGCCGCTTTTTTCCCATTGATCCGACTCTCCGGACCACCATCCCGCGGTGGCGGCGGCTGGAAGGGCAAGGCAGAGAATTGTCGCTGCGATCAATGCTGAAAAGCGGCCTGGTTTCATGTTGACACCTTTCTATTGATTGACAGGAGTGCCGTACCCGGTGCCGTCCTCGGGGGCGGGAGCTGTGCCGGAGCCGTCAGCGGGACCGAGGCGCTCCATGGAGCCATGGCCGTCCCCCTGCCGCGGTGTTCCGTCCTGCGCACCGCTGCCATCCTGAAGATGCTGAGGGTCGCGGACCCGATCCCGGTCACGGAGCTGGTCCTGATCGCGGACCCGATCCCGGTCGCGGAACTGGTCCTGAGTGCGAACCTGATCGTGGGTGCGGATCTGGTCCCTGACCTGGGCGCCGTCGCGGCTTCCCTGGCCGGCGCCGCGGCCTGAACCGCCGGCGGCCCAGGTGGCGCTCCCCAGGGTGAGAGAGCACAGTGCGGTGATGATGCCGATTTTGATGGCTGTGTTGTTCATGATCGTCCTCCGTTTGGGTGAGTGGTTCGTGCTGCAGCTGTCCTGTGTATTCCACGGAGCGTGCCAGCACGGACGATCACAGCCAAGCGGCTGAAAATAGAAGGTTTCGCTAGCGGTGAGGGGAGACCGGTCCTCCCCGTTCGGTGCAAATGCTGCACCTTCGAGCACCATCTTTGCACTCCCTCAATCGGCGCCGGTCAGGCCGTAGCGCTTCAGGCGGTACTGGAGGGTCCGCTTGGAGATCCCGAGCCGAAGCGCTGCTTCCCGGCGGTTGTTGTCGCAGGCATCGAGGGTTTCAACGATCGTTCGCCGTTCGATTTCCTCAAGGAGGGGAGCTTCGGGATTGTCCGATTTTGGCCTCCAGAGGTTCTCGGGGAGATCTTCGAGTCGCAGGGTCCGCCGGCCGAGGATGACTCCGCGTTCGATGACGTTCTGCAGCTCGCGGATGTTCCCCGGCCAGGGGTAGCGGACGAGGGCCTGCATGGCCTTCGCCTCGATGGCCGAGACGGCCTTTCCGGTCAGGCGGGCCGAGCGGCCGATGAAATAAGCCACCAGCTCGTGGAGGATGTCGAGGCGCCGGCGCAGGGGGGGAAGAAAAACCGGAAAGCCGTTGAGGCGATAGAGGAGGTCTTCGCGGAAACGTCGCTCTTCGACTTCTTGGTTCAGGTCGCGGTTGGAGGCGGCGATGATCCGCACGTCGGCGACGATTTCCCGGCTCCCCCCGACCCGTTCGAAGCGGCGCTCCTGCAAAACCCGCAGGAGCTTGGCCTGCAGCGACAGGGGCAATTCGCCGATTTCGTCGAGAAACAGGGTCCCGCCGCGGGCCAGTTCGAATTTCCCCCGGCGCGCCTGCGCCGCTCCGGTGAAGGCGCCGCGTTCGTGTCCGAAGAGTTCGCTCTCCAGAAGGTTTTCCGGAATCGCCGCGCAATTGACGGCGACGAAGGGTTCCTCGCGGCGCGGGCTGTAGAGGTGAATCGCTCGCGCCACCAGCTCCTTGCCGGTGCCGCTTTCCCCCTGGAGCAGAACCGTGGCCGGCGTCGGTGCAACCTCCTGCACCAGGTGTTGCACCTCGGTCATGGCCGCTCCGGCAAAGATCAGTTCCGCGGGGGGGAGACCCGCCGCCTCGGTTTCCTTGAGGCTCAGATATTCCCGCTCGCGACGGCTCCCCTGCAGGGCCTTGCGCACCACAACCCGCAGTGACTCGGGGTCCCTGAGAGGTTTGGTGAGGAAATCCTGCACCCCTTCCTTCATGGCGGCCACCGCCTCCTCGATGGTTCCGTAGGCGGTGAGGAGGATGAAGGGGGGGGGCGTTCCCTCCCGGCGGCTGAGGCGGAAAAGATCGAGACCGCTCATCCCCGGCAGCTTCAGGTCCGAGAGAACCAAATCGAAACTGCAGCGGCCGAGGAGGGCTTCTCCTTCCTCGGCGGTGGCGGCTTCCTCGGCCACCAGTCCCATATCGGTGAGGATCCTGTGCAAAAACCCGCGAAAGGTCGCGTCATCCTCGACGATCAGGACCCGTTCCTTCATCCTCTTCCTCCGGTATGTTCGGCCGTCGGCAGGGCGATGCGGAAGGTGCATCCCGCACCCGGAGCGCTGGCAAGGGCGATGGATCCGTTCATCTCCTCGACGAACTTCTTGCAAATGGCAAGTCCCAGGCCGGTGCCGCGGGCCCGCCGGGTGAAGAACGGCTCGAAGAGCCGCGGGAGATCCGTGGTTGCGATGCCGTCTCCGTTGTCGATGACCTCGATTTCGACGGTGCCGGGTCGCGAAGCGGTGCGCACCTGCACGGTGTCTCCAGACTTCGAGGCCTGTATGGCGTTGAGAACAAGATTCAGCAGCACCTGCTGCAGATGGTCGCGGTCGGCACGGACCACCGCCGGGTCAGCGAAAAATTCAAGGCGCACCTGTCGGGTCTCCGCCTCGGGTCGCAGCATGGCAAAAGCGAGATCGACCGCCTCACGGGGGTCGACAGCCTCGAGGTGCAGGGACGGAGGACGGGCGTAGGAGAGGAGGTCGCGGACCAGATCTTCAAGTCGCAGTGCTTCCCTGACGACGCAGGCGGCAAAGGAACGATTTTCTCCCGGGGGGAGTTTTTCCTCAAGGAGTTGAGCATATCCCTTGATCCCCGAAAGAGGGTTGCGCACCTCGTGGGCCAGGACCGCGCTCAGGGTACCAAGTTGCGCCAGATGCTTCTGTTTGGCCATTTCCTGTCGATGACCGGCGGCTCGTCGTACGAAACGGTAGAGAAAAATGCCCATGATCCACCCCCCGGACCCGAGAGCCAGGAGTAGGGCGACGTCCGTTCGGGCGCGGCGCACCACGGTGTCGGCCTGGTAGGTGTGCAGAACCAGCCGCAGCAAATACTGCCGGCCGTTGAGGTGCAGAGGGGAGGTGAATTCATAGGCGGCTTCACCCGTGCCGAGGAGCATCCGTCGTTCGATGAAGGCCTTAGTCGACTCTTCGGGGAGGGGGAGAGGATGGGGATTGCTGGTGCCGATGAGGTCGGGGTTGGTGTGAAACAGCCAGGTTCCCGAAGGGTCGGCAACGGCAAAGAAGGCGATATCGCGGCTGTTGACGCCATGCAGCAAAGCCAGGGAAGGGTCATGGTTGGCGAGGGCCTCGATGGTCGAGGCCAGGGTCAGGGCCAGACCGCGGAGTGCTCCCTCGGCGATGGGGAGGGACGAGCGGTAGTTTGAGACAGCAAAGGCTCCCAAAAGGATGGAGAAGAAGACGCCGGCGGCAAGGAGCCGGCGTCCGGAGGCGTTGTAGATTTTTGTTTCGGTCATCTGAGTCGTTCACCTTGCGTGCCGGCCGCAGCAATGAGGGCGGGGGCTGAGGGTGGAGCGGTGAAAACCCGTTAATTATTCTGGATATTGAATGTAAAGTCAAGGGGAGGCTGCGCCCCTTCAGGAAAAGGTCAGGCTCTCCTGTTCGGCCACGCGGATGAAGGTGGTGCGCTTGGTGAGTTCCTTGAGGGCGCCGGCGCCGACGTAGGTGCAGGCCGAACGCACCCCGCCGAGGATGTCTCTGACCGTTTCGGCGATCGGCCCGCGGTAGGGGACCTCGACGGTCTTCCCTTCGCTGGAGCGGTATTCGGCGACGCCTCCGGCGTGTTTTTCCATCGCCGTGGCGCTGCTCATGCCGTAGAAGAGTTTGTAGGTTATTCCGCCGCGCTCCACCAGTTCTCCGCCGCTTTCGTCGTGGCCGGCGAACATGCCGCCGAGCATGACGAAGTCGGCACCGCCGCCGAAGGCCTTGGACACGTCCCCGGCGCTGGCGCAGCCGCCATCGGAGATGATCCGGCCGCCGAGGCCGTGGGCGGCATCGGCGCATTCGATCACCGCCGAGAGTTGGGGATAGCCGACTCCGGTCTTGACCCGGGTGGTGCAGGCCGAGCCGGGGCCGATCCCGACCTTGACGATGTCGGCGCCGGAGAGGAGGAGTTCTTCTACCATCTCGCCGGTGACGACGTTGCCGGCGACGATAGTCTTGTCGGGCCAGGCGGCCCGGACCCTGGCGACGAACTGGACGAAGGATTCGGCATAGCCGTTGGCGACGTCGATGCAGATGAATTCGAGTTTGGGGTGGCCGGCGAGGATGGCCCCGAGGCGCTCGAAGTCGGCCTCGGACGAACCGGTGCTGACCATGATCCTCTGGTAGATCTCTTTTTCCTGCCGGGCGAGAAAGTCGTCCCATGCCTCCAGGGAATAGTGTTTATGAATCGCCGTGAGCATGCCGAATTCGGCCAGCACCGCCGCCACCTCGAAAGTGCCGACGGTGTCCATGTTGGCGGCGATCACCGGCACGCCGCTCCACTGGCGACGGCTGTGCAGAAAGGTAAAGGTGCGCTCCAGATTGACCTGGGAGCGGCTCTTGAGGGTTGAACGCTTGGGGCGGATCAGGACATCCTTGAAGCCCAGCTTGAGATCGGTCTCGACGCGCATGGCAACAGTCCCTTTCTATGAAGCCGGATCTTGTGACTCGGGGCAAGGAGATTCAGAAACCGAGACGCAGCCCGAGCACTGCGCTGTGGCTGAAGTATTCGCTTTCGAACTTTTCTCCCCCGGCCTCGATGAATTTCGGACGGGTGGTGCCGAAAAAGCGGTAGCCGAAATCGAGGGCGAGGGCGCTCCCGAGAGCCAGGTCGAACCCGGCCCCCACCTGGTAGGCGAGGACCAGGTCGTCATCGTCGGCCAGGGGCTGGCCGGTGACCCGCAGGTCGTCGGCGCTGAGGCGGGCTGCGCCGATCCCGGCGCCGATGTAGGGGGTCCAGCGGCTCGGATTGCGATGAACGCCCCAGGTGCTGAGCAGCAGACTCTCGGCGGTCAGGTCGCCCGTTCCGGGCGCATCCCCCTCCAGGAATTCCACCGTATCGAGGGTGTTGCTGCGCCGGGCATATTCCAGCTCGAAACGACCCTTCCCCAGGAAGTGTCCGACTTTGAGGTCCCAGCCGAGGACGGCGCTCCCCTGGAAGGCGGGGTCGAATTCGAGGTTGAAGGTCCCCTGGCTGTCGCTGCTCTCGGCAGACTGGAGGAGGTTCGCCCCTCCGTAGAGGCCGAAATAGGGCCCCGTATGGTCGGCGAAGGCCGAGGCGCAGAAAAGGAGGGAGATTCCCATGGCGGTTAGGATTCGGAGGAACGGTTTCATGGCATCCATCCTGTCGTTGCTGGAAAAAGAGGTCCGCATCAGGGGACGGTGAGGGTTCGGGTCGCGGTCTTGCCGCCGAAGGCGGCGGTGAGGGTCGCCGTGCCGCTGTCCACGGCGACCGCAAGGCCGGGCTGATTGACGGTGTCGGCTAGAATGGCGACGTTCGTCTTGTCGACGGACCAGATCGTATCCTCTGTCACAACGTGGGTGGTGTTGTCGTTGTAGGTGGCGGTGGCGGTGAATTGGATCTGGGTGCCGGGGATGAACGTCGCCGGCTGGGTGGAGATCGCAAGGCTCTGCAGGGTTCGCTGGACGACGCTGTTGACGGGTGCGGTGGCTGTCTGGCCGCCGTAGGTGGCGGTGATGGTGACCGGAGTGGTCGTTGCGGTCACCCCTTTGACCCGGCCCTTGTCAATGTCGGTGTCGAAGGCCATCACCGTTGCGGAATTGCTGGAAGTCCAGGAAGCGCTGCTGGTGAGATCCTGGTTGCTTCCATCGCTGTAGGTGCCGGTCACCTTGAAGCGGTCGCTGGTGTCGAGGGCCAGGTTGAGGGTGTCGGGAGTGATCGACAATCCAGCAACCGGCAAGACAAGGTCCTCAACAGTAAGGGTGGTTTCCCCCTGAATCGTTGTTCCCCACTCGGCGCGGATTGTCGCCGGGGTCGCACCCGTCGCCGCCTTTGTCTGGAGCCAGGTCAGGTTGCCGGAGACTTTATTTATCTCAGCCGCAGCAGTGTCGGTCACCGTCCAGTTCACCTGGACAGTGATGTCACGCAAGGTGCCGTTATCAAAGCTGCCGGTGGCGCTAATGCGCTGTGAGGTACCGGTCATCATGGTCGGGTTGAGAGGTTTCAGGGCGATTGCGGTCAGGTTTCCCCCTGTCACCTGCAACGGCGTGCTGGCGCTGATTCCGTTCAGGGAGGCGCTGATGGTCGTCGTCCCCTCTTTTAGTGTTGTGGCCGTCCCACTGGTAGCAATGGTGGCATTGGCAGTCGGGGCGGAACTCCAGGTCACATCGGAGGTGATGACTGGGTTGGTGCCGTCGGAGTAGTGGCCGGTGGCGGTGAAGGAGGTCTGTGCGATGCTGAGGATCGAGGAGTTGGCTGGGGTTATGGTAATCGACTGCAGCAGCGGGTCAGTTATGGTAAGGGTCACGGTGTCGATGGTGGCGGTGTCGAAGGTGGCGGTGTCGAAGGTGGCGGTGATGTCACCGCTACCTACTTCTATCCCCTTGGCCAGTCCTTTGCTGGTAACGGCGTCGCTGACCGTGGCAAAAGACGGGGCGTCGGAGGTCCAGACCGAGTCAAAGGTCAGATCCTGGGTACTGTTGTCGGAGAAAGTGCCGTTTGCCTTCAGTTGGGTCGTTAGTCCCTTGTGAACAGTCGGCGCGGCTGGGTCAATAGTCAGGGCGGTGATGGTCGCCGAAGTGACCTCCAGATCGTAGGTTGCGGAAATCTCCCCGAGTGTGGCGGTGAGGGTTGCCGTCCCGGGGGCGAGCCCTTTCACCCGGCCGGGAACCGCCAGGGGGGTGAACTCGGCAAGCGTCGGGGTGGTGGTTTCCCAGAGAACTCTGTCGGTGATATCCCGTGGGAAGAGCCCCGAGTAGTTGCCGATGGCCTGCAGGGGAATGGAGGTCAGGGGGGCAATAGATGCAAGAGGGGAAACGATCTCGATGGAGGTCAGAGGGGTGAAATCGTTGGGCCGGGTCGCCTGGTCGTCACTGCCGCAGCCCGCGAGAAAAAGGAGCAACCCTGTGCAAAGCAGTCTTCTCATTCTGATCCTCTTGGAAATTCCCTGCGCCGGGTCAATGACCCTGCTGCGGCCTTTCGGGCCACAGGGAAAATGATACCTCCTTATCCGCCGCAATCGACGGGGAGGTGTGAAAATTAATAAAAGCAACGACCCGAAAGCCGCCGCAAAATAACGGTGGCACAGAATAACCCTTTTTTCATTGAAAGGCATTGATTTAACGGAAAGTCGCAAAGAAAGGAGTGAGAGCCGGAACTCTGGTCAAAAGTTATTCAAGGATTTTGACCTCTCTGTGTCTCTGCGTCTCTGCGTGAGAAAGGCTTTTGGCCACAAGAAAAGAAAGACCTTCAACCATCTCACGCAGAGACGCAGAGATCGCAGAGAAGGCAGGAGCGGATAAAGTCAAGGTTCGGAGTTTTTCGGCCTTCTGTAAAATTAAAATCATTGATCTGTCTGGAGGGAAAAGGGGTCGACCTGCGATGCCGGAAGGGCGTCACGCCAGCCGAAGCGGTCGATCAGGGCCATGAAATTCTCCTGCAGGGGAGCGCTGATGGTCAGGGATTCGCCGCTGCAGGGATGGGAAAAGGAGATGTCGATGGCGGCCAGCAGCAGGCGCCGGCAGTCGAGGGCGTCGCGGAAGTAGCGGTTGTGACGCCCTTCGCCGTGGGTGGTGTCGCCGATGATCGGGTGACCGAGGTGCCTTAAGTGACGGCGCAGCTGGTGGCGGCGGCCGGTGCGCGGCTCGGCGAGGACCAGGCTGTAGCGACTGGTGGGGTAGCGGCCGACGGCAACGTCGAGTTCGATTGCGGCCAGGCGCCGATAGTTGGTGATGGCACTTTGGGCGTCCTTCTCCGCTGCTTGCGGATAGTCCATGCCGTTGATTTCTTCGACGAGGGGATGATCGATGGTGCCGTCGGCGGGGGCGATGCCGCGCACCACCGCCAGATAGCGCTTGCGCACCTCGCCGGCGGCGAAGGCCTGGGCCAGGGCGCGGGCGGACTCGACGGTGAAGGCGAAGAGGAGGACGCCGGAGGTCGGCTTGTCGAGGCGGTGCACCGGGAAGACGCGGCGTCCGGTGAGGTCGCGCACCAGCTGCAGGGCGAAGCGGGTTTCGTGGCGGTCGATGGGGCTGCGATGCACCAGAAGGTCGCAGGGCTTGTGCACGGCGACCAGATGTTCGTCACGGTAGAGAATCGTCGGCATGGCGCGGTCTCTAAAGGGGGAGAAGGGAGAAGGGAGAAGGGAGAAACTACATCCCGCCGCGCACTTCCATCACTCGCACCTCGGCCCGGGCATGCACCGTCTCTCCAAGGAGGAGTTCCGACTTCACCAGAAGGATGCGGCGGCGCTGTTCGACGACCCGGGCGCGCACCAGGATTTGACGTCCGCTCGGCAGGGGTTTGAGAAACTTCACCGAGAGCTCCGCGGTCACGGCGAACTCGGCCCGGGAGCGGCAGGCGTAGATCGCCGCCTCGTCGAGGAGGGCCGAGATGATTCCGCCGTGCACTACCCCCTGCCACCCCTGGAAATCGTCGGGGATGGTGAGGGTCGCCTCGGCGCTGCGTTTCTCGGCGTCAACGACGAATGCGGCTTTGAGGCCGATGGGGTTCTCGCTGCCGCAGACGATGCAGCGGGCGTCCTGGGAGACTTCCATGATTGCGACTTCGCCTCGGGTCAGGGGAGAACTTTTTTCCAGGCGTTGATGGTCACGGCGCTGAAGAGGCCGGCCTTGGCGTAGGGATCGCCGGCGGCGAAGGCTTCGGCGTCGGAGCGGCTGTCGAGATCGAGGATGACCACCGAACCGTTCATGTCCCCCGCCTCGTTCAGGGTCGGGCCGGCGGCGAAAAGCTTTGCAGCGAAGCTCTTGAGATATTCAACGTGCGCCGGACGGTTGTCCATGCGCACCTGCAGATGATCGGCCTTGTCGGTGCAGCAGATAACGTAGAGCATCGGATTGATTCCTTTGTCTGTGAGAGAAGAAGGGCGACCGGGCGGTCCGATCGCCTGAACCTGTCGTCAGGGGGAAGCCTTTGCATACCAGTACGAGGCAACGATGCCGTAAAGGAAATTGAGTGCCACCACGACAACGGGCATCAGGGTGCCGAAACCGAGGCCGAACATCCCCTTTCCCATGGACGGGAGGACCACGAAGAGCATCATCGCCGAGGGGAGGAGGCTGAAGAGCATCCCTCTGATGGCGATCCGTTGCCTGAGAACGGGGAGGAGGAGCAGAAGCATCCACAGGCCGCCCCAGATCATGCGCTGGTAGACCCAGGGGGCGGTGAACTCCGGCTTCATCCCGATGCCGATGAGGTCGGAAATCCCGACGACACCCATCGCCCAGATATTGAAACTGTCAAGAAGTCCCCCGAGAGCCCCTCCGGTAAATGCACAACTCACCTTCCGCAACATCACCATTTCGACCCCCCCGGTATTTTGACCCTGCGCGACTTCATTTCCCCAGCGTTCCGATGATCCCCCGCACCGCCGCCGGGATGTCCGCAGGGAGGAGAACGACCTTGGCGTTGTTGGCCGTGGAGATCTGCCGTACTGCTTCGATGTATTTTTCGCCGAGGAGGTAGAGGACCGGCATCTCGTTGGCCTGGATCGCCTCGGTGACCTTCTGGATGGCCCGCTGGCTCGCTTCGGCGAGGACCACCTGGGCCTGGGCGTCGCGTTTGGAAGCTTCGAGGCGGCCGTCGGCGCTGAGGATGGCGGCGGACTTCTCACCTTCGGCGCGGGTGATGGTGGCCCGGCGTCCCCGCTCGGCGGCGGCCTGCTCTTCCATCGCCGTCTGCATGGTTTTGGAGGGGGTGATGTCCTGGATCTCGACGGTCTTGAGGGTGATCCCCCAGTCGGAGATGTCGTCGGAAATGGCGGTCTTGAGCTTGGCCTTGATCATGTCCCGCGAGGAGAGGGCGTCGTCGAGGTCCATTTCGCCGACGATGGAGCGCAGGGAGGTCTGCACCAGGGTCTGGATGGCGATGATGTAGTCGGTGACGCCGTAGACCGCCTTTTCCGGGGAGACGATGTTGAGATAGGCGACGGCATTGGCGATGATCACCGCGTTGTCACGGGTGATGACCTCCTGGGAGGGGATGTCGAGAACGATGTCCTTGGTGGTGACCTTGTAGGCCACGGTATCGATGTAGGGGATGATGATGTTGAGACCCGGTGAGAGGGTGCTGTGAAACTTGCCGAGGCGCTGGATGACGTACTTGCTCCCCTGGGGGACGAGGCGCACCCCGAGGGTGATGGTGACGAGAACGAGAATGACGAAAATACCAACGAGAATGATCCCTGCCATGAAAGTAACCTCCTGAAATGTATAAGTTATGACAGATGCCTAGGAGCCCGTCGGACTATCCATGAGCCTAGTCCGACGGGTTCCTTATTAGCGTTTTTCGACGATCAGGGTGTTGCCGGAAATCTCCCGGACGATGACCCGGTCGCCGACGGTCGTCGGCGTCTGGCAGATGAAGGGCCATTCGTCGTTGCCGAGCAGGGGGATGGTGAAGCGCACCACGCCGCGCTGTCCTTCAAGCGGAGCCTTGACCACCTGGCCGCTTTCACCGAGAGCGGCTTCGCGGGAGAGGCCGGCCTTGGTGCGGTCGGTCATCAGCGGCCGCAGGTAACGAAACCACAGCCAGGTGAAGAGACCGGAGGCGAGCGCAAAGCAGAGAAGCTGGCCGGTGAGGGGAATCGTCGGGAACAAAAGGAGGAGAAGGGCGACGAGGACGGCGCCGAGGCCGAACCAGAAGATGGTGAAGCTCGGCACGAAGAGCTCGGCGATGATCAGGATCATGCCGAGGGCCAGCCAGTGCCAGTAGAGAAGGGTGAAGCTCATGGACGACTCCTGGATATCGAAGGAAAAAGCGGGGTAAGCCGGGGAAACCTCAGTCGCGGTAGCGCTTGACCAGATCGCCGTAGGCGTCGATGCGCCGGTCCCGCAGATAGGGCCAGATGCGGCGCACGTCCTCGCTGCGCTGCCGGTCGAGTTCGACGGTGAGGACCTCTTCGCTCCCTTCGCCGGCTTGGGCGAGAAACTCCCCCTGGCAACCGGCGACGAAGCTACTCCCCCAGAAGAAGGCGCCGGGGCCGCTTCCGGGATCGGCTTCAAAGCCGACGCGGTTGACGCTGACCACGGGGATGCCGTTGGCGACGGCATGGGCGCGCTGGATGGTGATCCAGGCGTCGCGCTGGCGCTGCTGCTCGTCTTCGGGATCGCGGGGGTCGTAGCCGATGGCGGTGGGGTAAATGAGGATTTCGGCGCCGGCCATGGCCATCAGGCGCGCCCCTTCCGGGTACCACTGGTCCCAGCAGACGAGGACGCCGAGGCGGCCGGCGGAGGTGTCGATGGGGTTGAAGCCGAGGTCGCCGGGGGTGAAGTAGAACTTCTCGTAGTAGCCGGGATCGTCGGGGATGTGCATCTTGCGGTAGGTCCCGGCGATGGCGCCGTCCTTCTCGAAGACGACGGCGGTGTTGTGGTAGAGCCCCGGGGCGCGTTTTTCGAAGAGGGAGGTGACCAGGACGATTCCGAGTTCTTTGGCCAGGGCGCCGAAGGTTGCCGTGGACGGCCCGGGGATCGTTTCGGCCTGGTCGAAGACGGCGGTGTCCTCGCTCTGGCAGAAGTAGAGTCCGGTGTGCAGCTCCTGCAGCACCACAAGAGAGGCGCCGCGGGCCGCGGCCTCGCGGATCCCCTTGATGCTTTTGCCGATGTTTTCGCTGCGAAGGGCGCTGCAGCTCTGCTGGACCAGGCCGACGACCAGTTTGCTCATGGCAGAACTCCCTGGGGGATCTGCATGGTGACGCAGTGCAGGGAGCCGTGCTGCAGGATCAAGGGGAGGCAGTCGACGCCGATGATCTTGCGCCCCGGGAAGGCGTCGCCGATGGCGGCCAGGGCGGCGGCGTCGCAAAGATCGCGGTAGGTGGGGACGAGGACGGCGCCGTTGACGATCAGATAATTGGCATAGGTGGCCGGGAGACGCTGACCCTCCTCGTCGTAACGGGGAGAGGGCCAGGGGAGGGGATTCAACCGGTAGGGGCGGCCGTCACGGGTACGCAGGGCCTGCACTTCCTTCTCCATGCGGCCGAGGGCGTCGAAGTGCTCGTCCTCCGGGTCGTCGCAGCGGACATAACTGATGGTGTCGTCGGGGCAGAGGCGGGCCAGGGTGTCGA
>Ga0209231_1000630_pt1 | contig 17998 bp, 15 predicted proteins | sample Deesub45470m_DNA_FD_188086 | JGI IMG/M metagenome (GOLD analysis project Ga0209231, IMG submission 188086) | Deep subsurface microbial communities from North Pacific Ocean - 450_OLKR46/470m Metagenome (SPAdes) (version 2) | ecosystem: Environmental > Terrestrial > Deep subsurface > Unclassified ... | reverse complement strand
GGTGCAGCTGCGCCAGCCCCATGCGCTCGGCGTGATCGATCACCATCAGGCTGGCATTGGGCACATCTACGCCGACTTCGATTACGGTGGTCGCGACCAGTAGTTGCAATTCTGCTGCTTTGAACGCAGTCATCACGCGGACTTTCTCGGTGCTGTCCATCTTGCCGTGAACCAGCCCTACGCGCAGTTCCGGGAAGGTGTCGGTCAATAACTGATGCGTTTCCAGCGCGTTCTGCAATTGCAGCACTTCGGATTCGTCGATCAATGGGCACACCCAGTAGGCCTGTTGTCCGGTCATGCATCCGGCGCGCACCCGTTCGAACACTTCGTCGCGGCGCGTATCGCTGACCAGTTTGGTAATCACCGGCGTCCTGCCGGGCGGCAATTCGTCTATCACCGACACGTCCAGATCGGCGTAATAACTCATCGCCAGCGTGCGCGGAATCGGCGTCGCGCTCATCATCAACTGGTGCGGCTCGGCAGTGGGTAACTCGGGTTTTAACCCGACTTGCTTGCCTTTGGCATGCAGGGCCAGACGTTGCTGAACGCCGAACTTGTGCTGTTCGTCAACGATGGCCAGACCCAGTCTATGAAAATTGACCTGTTCCTGGAACAGCGCGTGCGTGCCGATGGCGAGCAGTGTTTCGCCCGATGCGATTTTGTCGCTGGCCAGTTTCTTGTCTTTTTTCTTCAGGCTGCCGGACAGCCAGACGGGGGTAATGCCCAGCGGGGAGAGCCAGTCGAAAAGCTTCAGGAAATGCTGTTCGGCCAGTATTTCGGTGGGCGCCATCAGTGCTACCTGATAGCCATTTTCTATCGCCTGCAAGGCGGCGAGTGCGGCGACGACGGTCTTGCCGCTGCCGACATCGCCCAGCAAAAGACGCTGCATCGGATGGGGTTTTGTCAGGTCGGCGCTGATTTCACCGTAGACCTTTTGCTGTGCTTGCGTCAATGCGAACGGCAGGTTTTTCAACAGCGCATCTGTGTGATGTTTTCTGGGCGGCAGTGCGGGCGCGCTGCGCTGGCTGCGTTCCCTGTGGTGCACGCGCATCGAGAGTTGCTGAGCCAGCAACTCATCGAATTTGATGCGCCTCCATGCCGGATGGCTGCGATCTTCCAGGCTGCTTGCGGAAATGTCCGGCGCGGGATTATGCAGCAGCCGGAGGCTCTCAAAAAACCCTAATAAATTTAATGCGTCACAAAGTACATCAGGCAGCGGGTCGTTCGAAGGCAACACCTCCAGTGCATTGCTGATCAGCTTCTTCAGCGTAGCTTGCGACAATCCGGCCGTAGTCGGATAGACCGGAGTCAAACTGGTTTGCAGTGGCGTCTCCTCATCCACCGCACGGCATTTCGGATGCACCATTTCCAGCCCGTAATAGCCCATGCGTACCTCGCCGATGGCGCGTATCTGGCGATCTACCTCGAGTTGTTTCTGCTGGCTGGGATAGAAGTTCAGGAAGCGCAGATACAGTTCCCCACCGGCGTCCTGTAAACGGCAGACCAGCGTGCGGCGGGGGCGGAAGGTGATTTCACTGTGCGTGATGGTGCCCTGAACCTGCACAGTCTCGCCGGGCTGTACCGTTTCTATCGGTGCGAGATGCGTCTCGTCCTCGTAGCGCAACGGCAGATGCAGCAGTAGATCGCTGCGATGGTGTATCCCCAGCTTGGCCAGTTTGGCCAGAGTCGCAGGAGCGATTTTAGCGGGTGCAGTCAATCCGCCCTCTTGTCTGACGGGGGCGTTTGCATGCTGTTTAAGCCTGAACCACCAGCACCCCGTCCATTTCGACCAGTGCGCCGCGCGGCAGGGCGGATACGCCTACGGCGGCACGCGCCGGATAGGGCTGCTGGAAATAGCCCGCCATGATTTCGTTGACCTTGGCGAAGTTTTTCAGATCGATCAAATAAACGTTCAGTTTGACCAGATCGTTGAGATCACTGTTGGCTGCATTCGCCACGGCGCGCAGATTCTGGAATACGCGGTGTATCTGCTCATCTATGCCTTCCACCATTTGCATGGTGGCGGGGTCGAGGCCGATCTGGCCGGACAGATATACGGTGTCATTCACGCGTATGGCTTGCGAATAGGTGCCAATTGCGGCAGGGGCGTCCGGGGTCTGGATGAATTGTTTGTTTGCCATGTCGGTAGTCCTGTCAGTAGTTGATTGCTGGTGCGGATTATAACCGACACAGGCTAGGCTACGACTATACGGCGATTTTGAAGATCACCTTGCGTACCTGACCTTCACTGACCAGCGGCGCATGCGCATCCTCGGGGAAGAAGATGCAGAAATGATCCGGCGGCGTCGCAATCCAAGTGGCCGCTTCATCGTTGAAGAAACGGATATCACGCTCGGTGTTGTAGTCATCCACCGGATCGCGGCAATCGGCCAGCGACTTCCAGCCCATTTCATCCACTCCTTCGAGCACCAGTTGAATGTCGATGTAACGACGGTGGCATTCCAGCTTGGCCGTTGTGCGCGCGCGTCCCGCTACATGCTCCACGATGGCAAACAGTTCGCCTTCAATGATTTGATACACGCCGGGTGCCAGTGCAGTCAGATCGGTGTCGCGGATATATTCAAACACGCGCGGAAACAGCGGGTGCAGGGTTTCGTAGCGGGCGGATTGGGAGAGGGTGGAAAAGATCATATTGGGTCGTTCAGGTTGTTAACGGAGCGTATGGTCATGATACCCTGGTGTAAGCGAACATCCATTCGATTCAGGAAGGACATCCCTAATAGCATGTCGGTGCTGAGGTTGTTGACGATGATTGCAGACACATTTTTTTCCTCTATGCCGCCAAGTTTTACGCTATCCAGTCTGATCATGTAAGCAACCGTCTCGCCGTTGGCTGTTTGCGTACGGATGGCGGCAATGCTTGTTATGCCTAATCGTTCGGCAAATTGTCGGGAAATGGCAACATCGGTTGCACCCGTATCCACCAGGATGTTTGTTTTTGTACCGTTTATGAAGGCTTCTGCGCGATAGTGCCCGCTCAAGTCGCGCTGGAGAATGACCTCGCCTGCAGTACCAAGTTTTTCGGACGTGTTTGGGTGCAACTTCCCGTTAAAGACAAAAAACAGTGCGCTTCCCAGCAAAATGAAAATGAGGGTGGCGCCGATTGTTGTTTTGAAATTTGCATTCATGGCCTACAAAAACCGCGCGATCATTCCCTTCGACATCTCGCCCTGCATCGGTATTTGCACATGATGGCCGCTGCCGGGGGCGACGGTGATGGGCTCGCCCTTCTTGTTGCGCATCTCGGATAGGTCGATGATCTGGTTGCCTGTCGGGTGAATGATCTCCAGCCGGTCGCCGACCTGGAATTTGTTCTTTACATCGATTTCGGCATAGCCGCCTGCACAGGACACGATGTCGCCGACATACTGCTGACGGGTGCTTTCGGAGTGGCCGCGCATGTAGTTCTGCTGCTCGTGGGTGTGGTGACGCTCGTAAAATCCATCTGTATAGCCGCGATTAGCCAGCGCATCCAGCGCACCCAGCAGGCCGTAGTTAAACGGCCGTCCGGCGACCGCATCGTCGATGGCCTGACGGTACACCTGCGCGGTGCGCGCGACATAGTAGATGGATTTGGTGCGGCCTTCGACCTTCAGCGAGTCGATGCCGATCTTCGCCAGACGCTCGACGTGTTCCACCGCGCGCAGGTCTTTGGAATTCATGATGTAGGTGCCGTGCTCGTCTTCCATCACCGGCATCAACTCACCCGGATGATCCTGACGCGAGATGACGTAGACGCGATCCGCCATGGGATGACGTTTTTGTTCTCCGCAATCGGACAGCGCGGAATTGCTCAGCGCCTTGTCGAAATCGAAATCCAGCTTTTCAATGTCGCCAGTGCCGTTCTCCTCGGCGTTGTCCATGTTGTAATCCCAGCGGCAGGAATTGGTGCAAGTGCCCTGATTGGCATCGCGGTGGTTGAAATAGCCCGACAGCAGGCAGCGCCCCGAGTAGGCGATGCACAGCGCGCCGTGCACGAACACTTCCAGTTCCATGTCTGGGCATTCCTGGCGGATTTCTGCTATCTCGTCCAGCGACAACTCACGCGACAGGATCACGCGGGTCAACCCCAGCGACTTCCAGAATTTAACAGCCGCGTAATTGACGGTGTTGGCCTGAACAGACAGGTGCACATCAACTTCGGGCCAGCGTTCGCGCACCATCGCGATCAGCCCCGGGTCGGCCATGATCAGCGCATCCGGTTTCATCTCAATGACAGGCGCCATGTCGGCCATATAGGTTTTTACCTTGGCGTTGTGCGGCATCAGGTTGCTGGCGACGAACAGCTTCTTACCCAGCGCATGCGCCTCGACAATGCCGATCTGTAACTCTTCCATCTTGAATTCGTTGTTGCGCGCCCGCAAGCTGTAGCGCGGTTGCCCGGCATATACGGCATCTGCGCCAAAGGCGTAGGCGGCACGCATCTTGTCCAGTGTGCCTGCGGGTAATAACAGTTCGGGTGCGCGTAACTGACTCACAGGGATAGTCCTTCTATAATTCTGATGCAGGGCGCAGATTGGTTAAGCGTATAGAAATGCAGTCCGGGTGCGCCGCCCGCCAGCAGTCTTTCGCACATGCGGGTCACTATGTCGCGACCAAAGGATTGTACTGATTCGTTGTCGTCGCCGAAACCTTCCATGGTCTTGCGCATCCAGCGCGGAATTTCCGCGCCACATGCGTCCGAGAAACGCGCCAGTTGCGAGAAGCGCACGATGGGCATGATGCCCGGCACGATGGGGGCGGTAATGCCCAGTTTTTGACATTCTTCCACGAAGTGGAAATAGCTGTCTGCGTTGTAAAAATATTGCGTGATTGCGGAATTCGCACCCGCATCGATCTTGCGCTTGAAGTTGAGGATGTCGTCATGCGCCGATTTCGCTTGCGGGTGAAATTCTGGGTAGGCCGCGACTTCAAGATGGAAATGATCACCGGTCTCGCTGCGGATGAATTCCACCAGCTCGTTGGCATACTGGAATTCACCGGCCGTAGCCATGCCGGACGGCAGATCGCCGCGCAATGCGACGATGCGGCGGATTCCGGCGTCCCTGTAAGTCTGGAGAATCGCGCGGATGTTTTCGCGGGTGGAGCCGACGCAGGAAAGGTGCGGTGCGGCATCAAAACCTTCGGCCTTGATTTGCGTGACGGTCTCCAGCGTGCGATCGCGGGTGGAGCCGCCCGCGCCGAAGGTCACAGAGAAAAATTCAGGATTGAGCGCGGCGAGTTTGCCGCGCGCAAGGGTGAGCTTCTCCATGCCTTCAGCGGTTTGAGGCGGGAAAAATTCAAAACTGATATGCGAATTGTTCATTATTTTCTCAATAATTGTGCGGCCGCTGATGTCAGCGCCCAGGTAAACAGGCTGTACAGTAATGCACCCAGAACGCCATGCCAGAAGCTGTCGACGCTAAAGTCGCGCAGTATGGAGCCGACAAACCAGAATAGCAATCCATTGATTGCAAAGATAAATAACCCAAGCGTTAGCAGGGTCACCGGCAAGGTGAGCAATAACAGTAAGGGGCGGATCAGTGTGTTGACCAGACCCAACAGGAGTGCGGCGACCAGCGCGGCAGTGAATCCGCCTACATGGATGCCGGGCACAAAATTGGCGACGGCAATCAGCGCCAGCGCATTCAGTATCCAGATCAGGATGAGTTTCAAGTAGGACTCCTTAATCAGGATTGAGGAGTGAGGATCGGAAATTCAGGATTTTGGATCGAGGATCGAGAAAAACCAGCTGCCTCGCTTTTAACTCAATCCTCAGTCCTCGGTCCTCAGTCCTCGATCCTGCTTTTAGTAGCGGTAGTGATCAGCCTTGTAAGGACCGTTCTTGGGTACGCCGATGTAAGCGGCCTGCTGGTCGGTCAACTCGCTCAGTTGCGCATTCAGCGTAGTCAGTTGCAAACGTGCGACTTTCTCATCCAGATGCTTGGGGAGCGTGTAAACGCCGACAGGGTACTGGTCGAGGCGGGTAAACAGTTCGATCTGCGCGATGGTCTGGTTGGCAAACGAAGACGACATCACGTAGGACGGATGGCCGGTACCGCAACCCAGGTTGACCAGACGACCTTCGGCCAGCAACAGAATGCGTTTTCCGTCCGGGAAGATTACGTGATCGACTTGCGGCTTGATGTTTTCCCACTGGTATTTCTTCAGGGAAGCGACATCGATCTCGTTGTCGAAGTGACCGATGTTGGAAACGATGGCGTTGTTTTTCATCTTCGCCATATGATCATGGGTGATGACATGGTAGTTGCCGGTAGTGGTGACGAAGATGTCGCCATGCTCACAGGCGTAATCCATGGTCACGACGCGGTAGCCTTCCATCGCAGCTTGCAGGGCGCAGATAGGGTCAATTTCCGTGACCCAAACTTGCGCGGACAGCGCGCGCATCGCCTGTGCCGAACCCTTGCCCACATCGCCGTAGCCGACGATAACCGCAATTTTGCCCGCGATCATCACGTCGGTTGCACGCTTGATTGCATCAACCAGCGATTCGCGGCAACCGTACAGGTTGTCGAATTTGGACTTGGTAACGGAGTCGTTGACGTTGATCGCAGGGAATTTCAGTTCGCCGCGCTCATGCATCTGGTACAGACGATGTACGCCGGTAGTGGTTTCTTCGGTCACGCCCATGATTGCGGCCAGACGTGTCGAATACCATGTGCCGTCAACAGCCAGCTTGGCCTTGATCGAATTGAACAGGCAGATTTCCTCTTCGGAGCCCGGATTGTTCAGCAAAGATGCGTCTTTTTCGGCGCGTGCGCCCAGATGCAGCAACAGAGTTGCGTCGCCGCCGTCGTCCAGAATCATGTTGGACAAGACTTTTTCGCCATTCGCAGCATTTGGCCACTCGAAGATGCGGTGAGTGTAATCCCAGTAGTCGGTGAGCGTCTCGCCTTTGACTGCGAACACGGGCACGCCGGTCTCAACGATGGCTGCAGCCGCGTGATCCTGTGTTGAGTAGATGTTGCAGGAGGCCCAGCGCACTTCTGCGCCCAGTGCGGTCAGTGTCTCGATCAACACGCCGGTCTGGATGGTCATGTGCAAGGAGCCGGTGATGCGCGCGCCTTTGAGCGGCTGGCTGGCTGCGTATTCGTTGCGGATGGCCATCAGGCCGGGCATTTCGATCTCGGCGATTGCCAGTTCTTTGCGGCCCCATGCGGCCAGTGACATGTCGGCGACGATATAGTCGGTGAATCCGTTTGCAACAGCGTTCATAAAAACTCCATTCATTGTATTGGTTAATGAATAGGTGCCGTTGATACAGAATCACTTCCCGAGCCTGACGGGGGCGTTCAAACCCGCTGCAGCACCTCTCGGAGGATGCGGATTATAAACGTAAAAAGCATTCATTGCCAAAATTCAGAAATTTTTGACTCGGCTGGCAGGGTGCGTGATTCGTTGAGTGATGGGTGGTGACGAAAAAACGCCCCGGCGTTGAGGCAGGGGCGTTTTTAATTTGAAGCAGGTTTGCCGGGGCGAAAGTCGGCTAATTTTGAGTTGGCATCACAGATGACTCCTCGAAACGCCGACAAGGCGCCACAGGCATGGACTTACAGTCCAGCGTCAGCCCGCAGAGCTGCCGCCTTGTCTGTGTTTTCCCAGGTGAATTCCGGTTCTTCGCGGCCGAAGTGACCGTAGGCGGCGGTCTTCTCGTAGATAGGACGCAGCAGGTTAAGCATGTTGACGATGCCTTTCGGACGCAGGTCGAAATGGCGCAATACCAGTTCGGTCAGTTTGTCGTCGGAGATTTTACCCGTGCCGTAGCTGTCCACCATTACGCTGGTCGGCTTGGCTACGCCGATGGCATAGGAAACCTGCACCAGGCACTTGCTGGCCAGACCCGCAGCGACGATATTCTTCGCCACATAGCGACCTGCGTACGCAGCGGAACGATCGACTTTGGAAGGATCCTTGCCGGAGAACGCGCCGCCGCCATGCGGAGCTGCGCCGCCGTAGGTGTCCACGATGATCTTGCGGCCGGTCAAGCCGCAATCGCCTTGCGGGCCGCCGATGACGAAGCGACCGGTCGGATTGACCAGGAAGTTGATGTTGCCCTTAATCAATTCTTTAGGCAGTATCGGCTTGATAATTTCTTCGATGGCGGCTTCGCGGATCTGTTCCAGTGTCATTTCTGGAGCGTGTTGCGTCGAAAGCACCACGGTGTCAATGGAATGCGGCTTGCCATCGACGTAACGAATCGTCACTTGCGATTTGGCATCCGGACGCAACCAGGGTAGACGACCATCGTGGCGCAATTGCGCCTGACGCTGTACCGCCTGATGGGCCAGATAAATGGCCAGTGGCATCAGCGTCGGCGTTTCATCGCAGGCGTAACCGAACATCAGGCCTTGATCGCCCGCGCCCTGATTCAAATAGTCGTCGGAGGCGCGATCCACGCCCTGCGCGATGTCCGGGCTCTGCTTGTCATAGGCCACCAGCACCGCGCAGCCTTTGTAATCGATGCCGTATTCGGTGTTGTCGTAGCCGATGCGCTTGATGGTGTTGCGCGCTACCTGGATGTAATCGACATTGGCGGTGGTGGTGATTTCGCCAGCCAGAACCACCAGGCCGGTATTGGTCAGTGTTTCAGCCGCTACCCGCGCATACGGGTCTTGCGCTAGAATCGCATCCAGAATGGCATCAGAGATTTGATCTGAAACTTTGTCAGGATGGCCTTCGGATACAGATTCGGACGTAAATAGAAAATCGCTCATGGCCCCTCACTCACTTATCGAATAATTTAAAAGAACACCATTCTATCAAATTGCATAAAACTTGGTAGCATTGCCACACATGACCCATCTTTTCTTAAAAATCATATTTCGCTTGTTATCTTCTCTGCCACTAAGCGTTGTGCATCGTCTGGGTGCAATGCTTGGGCGGCTGACCTATGCGATGTCAGGGCAGTATGCAGCACGCATGCGGGACAATTTACAACAGGCAGGTTTTTCTCTGGACGACAGCCTGCTGTCTGCGAGTATCGCAGAAGCGGGCAAAAGCCTGGTCGAATTGCCCTGGATATGGTGCAGGCCCTACGATGCCGTGGTAAGCAACGTGTCGGAGTGCCGGGGAATGGAACATGTCGAAGCCGCACGGGCGCGAGGCAAGGGCATCATCTTCCTGACGCCGCATCTGGGTTGTTTCGAAATTGCCTCGCTGTATATGGCGCAACACTTGCCGATTACCGTGCTCTACCGCCCACCCAGACTGGGCTGGCTGGAAGGCGTAATGCGCGGTGGTCGTGAGCGCGGACAGGTCAGGCTGGCCAGAGCGGATGTAAGTGGCGTTCGTCTGCTGTACAAGGCGCTCAGGCGCGGTGAGGCCATAGGCTTGCTGCCGGATCAGGTGCCCAGCGTGGGAGAAGGCGAGTGGGCGGATTTTTTTGGTCGTCCCGCCTATACCATGACGCTGGTGGGCAGGCTGGCGCAAGCCAGTGGTGCATCGGTGTTGCTGGCCAGTGCCGAACGGCAGACGCGCGGTTATCTTATCCGTATCGAGCCGATGATGCTGGACTTCTCCCTGCCGGTTCCGCAGCAAATCAACAGTGCGCTGGAGTGTTTGATTCGTCAGTTTCCCGCGCAATATCTATGGAGCTATAACCGTTATAAAGTGCCTGCCGGAGTAATGCAGGCGATCAGGGAGTCGTGATGCTGGTAAGGCTGGGCGTTTTTATTTTGTGGTTGATACACTGGCTGCCGTTTCGCCTTATCGTCGCTATCGGCAAGGGTGTCGGGATGCTGCTTTTTCTGCTGGCTGCGGAGCGCCGTCGCGTGGGCGAGATTAATTTGAAGCTGTGTTTCCCCGATATGAGCGATCAAGCGCGCAAGAAATTGATGCGCGATCACTTCAAGATGTTCGGTCGCGGCATTATTGAGCGCAGCATTCTGTGGTGGTCGAGCGCCGAGCGCATCCGTGGTCTGATACGCGTCGAGGGTGTCGAGCATTTTGAAGCCATCAAGGACAAATCGGCGATATTGCTCACGCCGCATTTCATCGGCATGGATGCGGGCGGGCAATGGGTCGCGCAGCATGCCGACACGGTGTGTATGTATGCCAACCAGAAGAACCTTTATTTGACCGATCTGCTGTTAAGGAAGCGCGCGCGGTTCCGCAAGCAGTACCTCTATTCGCGTCAGCAGGGACTGCGTCCCATACTCAAGGGTATGCGCGCGGGTATGCCGTTCATCTATCCGCCCGATCAGGATCAAGGGGTCAAGGATGGTGTATTTATTCCCTTCTTTGGCGTGCCTGCAGCGACCATGACCTCGGTGTCACGCATCGCGCAGATGGCTGACGCGAAAGTCGTGCCCAGCGTCACGCGGATATTGCCGGGAGGCGAAGGTTATGTGCTGACCTTTTATCCTGCGTGGGACAATTATCCGAGCGGCGATGCCGTCGCCGATGCGCGCCGCATGAACGAATTTATTGAGCAGCGCATACTGGAAATGCCGGAACAATATTTTTGGCTGCATAAACGCTTCAAAACCAGGCCGGAAGGCGAAGAGAGATTTTATTAGCAAGTGGTCAGTGGCAAGTAGTTAGTCGCCGCCAGTTTTCAGGAGATGGAATGAAATATCGTGATTTGCGCGACTTTATCGCGCAGCTGGAGAAAATTGGCGAGTTGAAGCGCGTGACCGCGCCGGTCTCCACGCATCTGGAAATGACCGAGATATGCGACCGGGTATTGCGCGCACAAGGTCCGGCGATATTGTTCGAGAATGTGGCCGGGCACACGATGCCTGTGCTTGCCAATCTGTTCGGCACCCCGCGCCGCGTGGCGTTGGGTATGGGAGAGGAGTCGGTAACGGCGCTGCGCGAGGTGGGCAAGTTGCTGGCCTATCTGAAAGAACCCGAGCCGCCTAAAGGTCTGAAAGATGCATGGGATAAATGGCCAGTGCTCAAGCAGGTGCTGAGCATGTCGCCCAGAGTGGTGTCGGCTGCCCCCTGTCAGGATGTGGTCTGGGAAGGCGCGGAGGTGGACTTGTCCAGGCTGCCCATCCAGCACTGCTGGCCGGGCGATGTCGCGCCGCTGATTACCTGGGGCTTGGTGGTGACCAGAGGTCCCGCCAAATCGCGTCAGAATCTCGGTATCTATCGCCAGCAGGTGATTGCGCCGAACAAGGTCATCATGCGTTGGCTCGCGCATCGCGGCGGGGCGCTGGATTTTCGCGATCATTGTCAGGTAAACCCCGGCGTGCCGTTTCCGGTCGCGGTGGTGATAGGTGCTGACCCGGCGACTATATTGGGTGCGGTCACGCCTGTGCCGGACTCGTTGAGCGAATATCAGTTCGCGGGATTGTTGCGTGGCAGCAAGACGGAGCTGGTGAAATGTCTGGGCAGCGATTTGCAAGTGCCTGCCAGTAGCGAAATTGTATTGGAAGGCGTGATTCATCCTGACGAAATGGCGATGGAAGGGCCATACGGCGACCATACCGGCTACTATAACGAGCAGGATAAATTTCCGGTGTTTACCATAGAACGCATCACCATGCGTCGCGACCCGATTTACCATTCCACCTATACCGGCAAGCCGCCGGACGAACCGGCGATGCTCGGTGTGGCGCTCAACGAAGTGTTCGTGCCGCTGCTGCAGAAGCAGTTTCCTGAGATAGAAGATTTTTATCTGCCGCCGGAAGGCTGTAGTTATCGCATGGCCATCGTCAGCATCAAGAAGCAATATGCCGGACACGCCAAGCGCGTAATGTTCGGCATCTGGTCTTATCTGCGGCAGTTTATGTACACAAAATTCATTATCGTCGTGGATAACGACATTAATATCCGCGATTGGCAGGAAGTCATCTGGGCGATCACCACCCGCATGGACCCGGTGCGCGATACCCTGCTGGTCGAAAATACCCCGATTGATTACCTCGATTTTGCCAGCCCGGTATCAGGTCTGGGCGGCAAGATGGGGCTGGATGCGACTAACAAATGGCCGAGCGAGACGCAGCGCGAATGGGGTACGCCGATCGTGATGGATGAGGCGGTGAAGGTTAGGGTGGATGCGATGTGGAGCGAGTTGGGGTTGTAGGGTATTTGATGTATGTCCCCGTTCGCCCTGAGCGCAGACGAAGGGTATTACTTAACCCCAGATAATCCATTGGACCGTCATTCCCGCGTAGGCGGGAATCCAGTTTTGTAGGTTGGCTGAGCGTAACGATGCCCAACATTCACTCTTTGGTGCGATTGGCGACTTTATGATTAAAAGTCTGGTTTCAATATTTAGAGCTGCCGCTCAGATGCCCCACCTTGAAGGTTGGGTGTGTCTTGTTAGCTGATGCCCGTGAATATCTGCAAGGGTTGGTTCGTTGCTCACGCTATACAGTTTATTGGGGTTTTTCCCCCTGTGCGCCGCCGAGTAGCGGAGAACGGTCAGGGGCTTTCGGCGAGGACTGTTTGAGCGCGTAGCGCGAGTTCCGCAGCCGCCTGACCGTTCGAGCAACGGAGGGAACCGCGCAGCGGCGGCAAACCGGGGGCGATTTCTTTTGGTTACTTTTCTTGGCAAGACAAGAAAAGTGACTAGCAGCCGGTCTACCACCGGCGGTTTTGTATTAGATTTTGAATCCAGCGTAAACACCAGCGCCAGTCACCGCCCCTGCACCCACTCGATCAGTGCGTCCTGCGCGGCTTTTCCGCTGCGTGCGTCGGGGTGGTTGATGAAGCACACCACGACCCATTCCTTGCCTGATTTTGAGCGGACGTAGCCCGCGAGGGTCTTTACGCCTTCGAGCGATCCGGTTTTAAGGTGTGCGTGGCTGGAAGCCGAACTCCCATTTAGTCGTTTGCGCATCGTGCCATCCACGCTCAGGATGGGTAGTGAGGCTTGAAATTCGGCGCTTAGCGGATGAACGGCTGCGCGTTGCAGCAAGGTTGCCAGATGGGCGGCGCTGATGCGTTCGATGCGCGACAGTCCGGCGCCATTTTCCAGTACCAGTTCGGGGTAATCCAGTTGTTGCCGGCTCAGCCAGTCATGTACGGTCTGTATGCTACGTGCTATGGATAGTTGCTCGCCGGTGAGGATGGGCGTGCTGCCCGATTCCATCTCATTCTCAATATTCGCAGGGGGTGTGAAGGGCGGGGGGGCGCTCAGACTCAGGAATACTTGCCGCGCCATGACGTTGTTGCTGTATTTGTTGATGTCACGGATCGTGGAGCCGAGCGGTTCGGAGCGGTGCGTGGAGAGCAATTGTGCGCCAGTGCTAACGATGCCTGCGCGCTGTTCGCCTTGCAGCGTGCCACCCAGCTGCTTCCACAATGCGCGGAATATGGTCTCGGTATAGCGGGTGTGCGGCATCAGGCTGAGGTTGTGCGCACGTTCTCCGCATTCGGCCGGATAACCGCCCTGAAATACGATGCTGTCACCAGTCTCGACGAGGATGCCGTCGTCCCAGTTGCGGCAGCTGCCGGACGGTTGCGGTGCGAGCTGGTTGTCCAGCGTAATCCCATCCAGAAGCGGTTCGGTAACGACGTTGAGCGCCTCGCCGTTTGGCAGGTAGCGCAGTCGCAGGGTGTTGAAATTGAGCAGCAGTGCGTCCGGGCCTACGTTGTAGGCGCGTACCGGGTCGTTGTCGAAAGCGCCGGCATCAAAGGGCGGCAGGTCGAAGTAGCTGCGATCCAGCACCAGATCGCCGCGTATGTCGCGCAATCCACGCGAACGCAGTTCGGCGAGCCATAGCCAGAATTGTTCGATGGTGAACTTCGGGTCGCCATAGCCCTTGATGATCAGATTGCCGTCGAGTATCCCGTCTTTCAGTTCGCCATCCAGATACGCCTCGGTCTTCCAGGTGTAGGCGGGGCCAAGCAGATCAAGCGCGGCAAAGGTGGTGAGCAGCTTCATGGTCGAAGCCGGATTCATCGCCTGTGCTGCATTGAGGCTGATCAGTGGTCGCCGCTTGCCGACTTCCTGCACCACGATGGCAACACCGGATTGCGGGATGCCCGCTGTTTTCAGTTCTTGCCGGACGGTTGCGGGCAGGGGCGCAGCCAGCGCGCCAGTGGCGAGGCAGAGGGCGAATAGTGCGGGTGCGAGGCGTTTCATGTGAGCGCCGCTATGATGGTCAGGGTGCGGGTGGCAAGCAGTTGCATTTCGTCTTCGTTGATTACATAAGGCGGCATGAAATACACCGTGTTGCCCATTGGACGCAACAGCAGTTCGTGTTGCAAACCCAGAGCGAAGCAGCGCTGGGCGAAATCGGCGTGGGGTGTCGTCACTTCGAATGCCCAGATCATGCCGGTGTTGCGCCAGTTATACACTGCCGGGTGTTCGCGCAATGGCTGGGCGATGTGGTTGAAAAGTGCGGCTTTGGCGCGGTTGGCGTTCAGCACGTCATCCTGCGCAAAAATATCCAACGTGGCCAGCGCAGCGCGGCAGGCCAGCGGGTTGCCGGTATAGGAATGCGAATGCAAAAAACCGCGCGCCGTCTCGTCGGCATAGAAGGCCTGATAGATTTCATCCGTCGTCATCACGATGGACAGCGGCAGATAGCCGCCGGTTATGCCTTTGGAAATGAGTAAAAAATCGGGGCTGATGCCGCTCTGCTCGCAGGCGAACATCGTCCCCGTCCTGCCCATGCCGACGGCGATCTCGTCGGCGATCAGGTGTACGCCGTATTCATCGCACAGCTCACGGGCGCGACGCAAATAAACCGGGTGGTACATCGCCATGCCCGCAGCGCCCTGTACCAGCGGTTCGATGATGAAGGCGGCAAGCTGGTGATGATGGTGGTACAGATGGGTTTTCAGTGCCTCGGCGCAGCGCAGCGCATACGCTTCGGCAGTTTCTCCGCTTTCGGCATTGCGCCAGTCGGGGCTGATGACGGTCGCATGTTGCCGGATTAGCGCGCCATAGGCGTCGCGAAACAAGGCGACATCGGTCACCGATAGCGCGCCCAAGGTCTCGCCGTGGTAACTGTTTTGCAGGCTGATGAACTGCGTCTTGTCCGGGTGGCCACTGTTGCGCCAGTAATGCGCGCTCATCTTGAGCGCGATTTCGGTGGCCGATGCGCCGTCCGAACCGTAGAAGCAATGCCCCAATCCTTCAGGTGCGAGTTCGCGTAATCGTTCGGATAATTCGACCACGGGTTCATGGGTGAAGCCCGCCAGCATCACATGCTCAAGTTTTTCCAGTTGGTCGCGCAGCGCGGCATTGATGCGCGGGTTGCTGTGGCCGAACAGATTCACCCACCATGAGCTGACGCTGTCCAGATAGCGCTTGCCGTCAAAGTCATAAAGCCATACACCTTGGCCGCGCGCGATTGGCATCAGCGGAAAAGTTTCGTAATGTTTCATCTGCGAGCAGGGATGCCAGACGGCAGCCAGGCTGCGACTGATCAGATCGGCGTTGCTTAAAGTGTGTTCTTGCATCGGCGAATCATAACGAATTTTGTGATTTGCGCGCAGCACTAAGTTTGTGCGGGGTAAATAAATCGTGCAACTGCTCCGGCATTATTTGGCTGTAAAAAAGTTTGGCATCGCCGTAAGCGGCGCGTGAGTTATTGAAAAGACAGGATATTCAACAAGATGTATACAGCAATGATTGCTTTGCTTTCAGTATTGCTCTATCTGTGGCAGACTTCGCGTCTTATATGTACCAAATACAATTATTTATAACGTCTCGATTTTTAAAATCAGGGGCGGTAGCGGGAGGATGGCAACAATGAAATGTGTAGATGATTTTCGCTTGCGCTTAGGTAAGCGTGAGTTGGTTCCGATCATGATAGGCGGTATGGGTGTGGATATTTCCACATCCGAGTTGGCGCTGGAAGCCGCGCGTCTGGGCGGCGTCGGGCATATTTCCGATGCGATGCTGCCGACCGTGACTGATCGTCGCTACAAGACTAAATTTGTCAGTGAAAAGCAGAAACAATATAAATTGAATATCATGCAGGTGGATAAATCCATCGTGCAGTTCGATCTGGCGCAAGTCGCCGAAGCGACGCGCTTGCATGTGCGCAGCACCATGGAAGCCAAGCGCGGCGATGGCATGATCTTCGTCAATTGCATGGAAAAACTCACCATGAACGCGCCGCGCGAGACGTTGCGCACGCGCATGCTGGCCGCGCTGGACGAGGGGATAGATGGCATCACGCTGGCGGCCGGACTGCACTTGGGTTCGTTTGCGATGATGCAGGATCACCCGCGTTTTCACGATGCGAAGCTGGGTATTATCGTTTCCTCGGTACGCGCATTGCAATTATTCCTGCGCAAGAATGCCAAGGTAGGCCGCCTGCCTGACTATGTCGTGGTGGAAGGACCGCTGGCCGGCGGTCATCTTGGTTTTGGCATGGATTGGGCGCAGTATGATCTGCGCACCATCGTGATCGAGATACAGGATTTTCTGAAAAAAGAACAACTGGATATTCCGGTCATCCCGGCAGGCGGGATTTTTACCGGCAGCGATGCGGTAAGTTATCTGGAGACGGGATCGGCTGCGGTGCAGGTGGCGACGCGTTTCACCGTTGCTGACGAATGCGGCATTCCCAAAAAGGTACAGCAGGAATACTTCAAGGCCAGCGAAGACGATATCGAAGTCAATATGATTTCGCCCACCGGCTATCCGATGCGCATGATCAAAGGCTGTCCGGCAATCGGTTCGGGCATACGCCCGAATTGCGAAGCCTATGGCTATTTGCTCGACGGTAACGGGGGGTGTGCCTATATCGATGCCTATAACCGGGTGGTGGCGGCTAATCCTGATAACAAGAAGTATTCTGTGCCGGACAAGACCTGTCTGTGCACGCATATGCGCAACTATGATCTCTGGACTTGCGGGCATTACACTTATCGTCTCAAGGACACGACACATCGCAACGAAGACGGTACCTATCAGGTTTTGTCCGCCGAACACGTCTTTCATGACTACCAGTTCAGCAAAGATAACAAAGTCGCCCTGCCGGTCATAAAATAAATTTTATCTACACCCTTGAAATTGCAAGCCGCTATCCCCATTGTTAGCGCTTGCAGGCGGAGTGTTTCGCCTCTGCATTTAATTCAACCCATTTGAGTCAGGAGATATAAGTATGAAAATTCGTCCTTTGAACGATCGTGTCATCGTCAAGCGTATGGAAGAAGAGCGTAAAACCGCTTCTGGTATCGTCATTCCCGATGCGGCTACTGAAAAGCCGGATCAAGGCGAAATTATCGCCGTGGGCAATGGAAAAGTGGGCGATGACGGCAAATTGCAGGCAATGACCGTTAAAGTGGGCGACCGCGTATTGTTCGGCAAATATGCCGGTCAGGCATTCAAGATGGACGGTCAAGAATATATGACGATGCGCGAAGATGACATCATCGGTGTAGTCGAAGCCTAATTTCGTTTCCCCTGCGGGGGTTCTTTTTTATAACTGAATTTCGGGCTTAGCCCGGAATGACGGTATCAAACACTGAGGAGCACAAAACATGGCAGCTAAAGACGTAAAATTTCACGACGCCGCACGCAGCAAGATGGTGGTAGGCGTAAATATTCTGGCCGATGCAGTTAAAGTTACGCTGGGTCCAAAAGGCCGCAACGTTGTGCTGGACCGTTCATACGGTTCCCCAACGATTACCAAAGACGGCGTATCTGTCGCCAAAGAAATCGAACTGAAAGACAAGTTCGAAAACATGGGCGCGCAAATGGTCAAGGAAGTTGCTTCCAAGACGTCCGACGTGGCCGGTGACGGTACAACGACTGCGACCGTATTGGCACAGTCCATCGTCATGGAAGGCATGAAGTTTGTTGCAGCCGGCATGAACCCTATGGATCTGAAGCGCGGTATCGACCAGGCGGTTGTCGCTGCGGTTGCCGAGCTGAAGAAAATCTCCAAGCCATGCACCACCAGCAAGGAAATTGCACAAGTAGGCAGCATCTCCGCCAACTCCGACACTGTGATCGGCGAGAAAATCGCTGCTGCGATGGAAAAAGTCGGCAAGGAAGGCGTGATTACCATTGAAGATGGTACAGGCCTGGAAGATGAGCTGGACATCGTTGAAGGTATGC